>Ga0364866_10991_pt1 | contig 12140 bp, 6 predicted proteins | sample ExccelAu500001D3_3_FD_206913 | JGI IMG/M metagenome (GOLD analysis project Ga0364866, IMG submission 206913) | Enriched cells from Trout Bog Lake Hypolimnion, Wisconsin, USA - BchlTB.Aug13.5000.01.D3 | ecosystem: Environmental > Aquatic > Freshwater > Lake > Hypolimnion/Profundal zone | place: USA... | reverse complement strand
CGGTCCCAGCACCGCATCGTTGGTGCCCAGCGGCCCGAACACCCAAACGTTGGTCAGAACGACATTGCCCGTGTTGGTGACGTAGCCGCTGAACATGAACTGGCCGCCCATGGGGATGAGGGTTGCCGGACAATTCTCCACCACGGCAATGCCCGGGGTGGTGAGCAAGGGACAGACTTCGGTGGCCGTGTCGGAGACATTGCTGACAGTGCAATTGGCCGTGCCCCGGGCGGTCAAGGTGTCAATGATCAGGCAGCAGCAAGCCGGGGCGACGTAGCTGTTGGTGAAGTTGAGCGAAGCGCCGGGAGCCAGGGTGATTGGCCCGAGGACCGGGGTGTTGTTGGTCGGCTGGTTGTTCACAACGACCACATTCATCAACGAGATGTTCCCGGCGTTGCTCACCGAGCCGCTATAAGTGTAGAGACCGCCCCGGGGGGTGGGCAGCAGCGGACAGTTTTTTGTGACTGTGATCCGCGGGTTGGTGGTGATCGGGCACGTGGTGGCAAGACTGTTCTGCACCGGGAGGTAAGTACAAACATCCATGCCACTGGCCGTCACCGTGTGAGTGCCACAGAAGTCCGGCAGCACCAAGAAAGAGCCGAAGAAGGCCACGGATTCGCCCGGAGCCAGGTCAATGGGACCCGGGAGCGGCGGATTGCCGCGGGCCTCGTCATCGGTCACGGTGACATCAATCAGGGTGATGTTGCCCGAGTTGCTGACGGAGCCGCTGTAGGTCAGGAGGTCTCCGGGATGCAAGATGCCGGGCGAGCAAACCGTCGCGACGACGATGCCCGGCTGGGTCAACACGATGCATGTGCGAGTGAAGGTGTCGGAGACGTTGGCGCCCGAGCAGGCCTGGCCGCTGGCCGCGACGGTGCTTGAAACGACGCAACAGTTCAGCGGGGTCACGAAACTGCCCGAGAAGATTGCGGTGGCGCCCGGTGCGAGAGAGACCAAGGTAAAGATGGTGGTTCCTTTCGCCGGACGGTCGCTGACCACCATGATGTTGGTAAGGGTGATATTGCCGGCATTACTGACCGTGCCGCTATAGGTGAGGAGGCCGCCCGGAAACACCGGGGTGCTGGGACAGTACTGAATCACCGTAATGGCCGGGGTGGTCAGAATCGGGCAGGTCGTGGTGGCCGTGCTGCTGACGGCAATATCGCAGATACTGCGACCAGTGGCAATCGAAGTGCTGGTGGAAGAGCAATTGGTCGGGGCCACATAGCTGCCAGTGAAGTTGGTCGTTTGCCCCGGGGCGAGCGCGGCGGCAGTGAAAACCGGCGTGGCCCCACTGAGGCCGTTCAGCACCACCACATTGGTAATCAGGATGTTGCCCGCGTTACTTACGGAACCGCTGTAGGTGAGGAGGCCGCCGGGGATCCCGGGATTGGCGGGGCAGGCCTGGATGAGGACCAGCGCCGGAACAGTGGTGATGGCGCAAGTGGAGGTCGCCGAGTTGGCAACCTCAACACCGCAGAGGCTCACGCCGGTGGCGGTGGAAGTGCTCGTGGCGGAGCAATTCGCCGGGGTCGCATAACTGCCCATGAAGGCGGAGCCGGCACCAGGTGCCAGATACGCGGCGGTGTAGATAATGCCACTGTGATCGTTGGCCACGACGACATTGGTGATCGCAATGTTACCGGTGTTGGTGACGGTACCCGTAAACGTCAACTGGCCACCGGGAACCGTCGGGCCGGCCGGGCAGTTTTGGGTGACTTTGAGGGAGGGCGTTGTATTGACCGGACAAGTGCTCACCACCAAGTTCGTCACGGCGATACCGCAAGTGCTTTGGGCACTCGCGGTAGAGATGCTCGTGACGGAGCAATTTGTCGGTGTCACGAAACTCCCGACGAAGAGCGCGGTGGCTCCCGGAGCCAGGGAGGCCGTGTGGAAGACTGGTGTGGCCCCACTCAAGTTGTTCACCACCACCACATTGGTCAGGGTGATGTTACCCGTATTGGCCACCGTGCCGGAGTAGGCAAGCACCGCGCCGGGCGCCGGCGGATTGAGCGGGCAATTTTGGGTGATAGTTAGCAACGGAGTCGTGCCGATTGGACAGGTCGTGATCACCGAACTGGAAATAGCAATTCCGCAAATACTCCGGCCGGAAACCGTCGCGGTGCTGGTGCTGCTACAATTGGTCGGCGCCAGATAACTGCCTGAGAAACCGGCCGCCGCGCCGGGGGCCAGGCTGGCGATGGTTGCGACCGGCGTGAGCCCGCTCAAGTTGTTGTAAACCAATATATTGGTGATGGTAATATTCCCCGAGTTGAGCACCGACCCGCTGTATGTCAAAGTGCCACCTGGAACCACCGGACCGGGCGGACAGTTTTGATTGATGGTTAGCGCTGGCGTCGTGGTGATGACGCAGGTGGAAGTCACGGTATTAGTGGTGGCGACACCGCAAGCACTCAAACCGCTGGCGGTCGAGGTGCTGGTGACGGAGCAATTGGTTGGTGTCAGGAAGCTGCCGCTGAAACCGGCGCTGGCACCCGGAGCCAGGACGGCGGCCGTGAAGATCACGCCGCTCTGATCATTGACCACCACCACGTTGTTGATTGGGATGTTGCCGGTGTTGATCACGGTGCCGGTGTAGGTCAGCAAAGCACCGGGAACCGTGGGGTTCGCAGGGCAGTTTTGGGTCACCCGGAGGGACGGCGTGGTGGTAACTGTGCACGTGGAACTCACGGTTGCCGTGGCGGGGACACCGCAGATGCTCTGGGCGGTCGCGGACGAGATGCTGGTGACCGAGCAATTGGTCGGCGTCACAAAACTGCCGCTGAAACTGGCGCCCACGCCCGGGGCGAGGCTGCCCGCCCGGAAGATCGCAGAAGCCCCGCTCAGGTTGTTCACCACCACCACATTGTTCAGGGTGATGTTGCCGGTGTTGGTCACCGTGCCGGTGTAAGTCATCAAGGTGCCGGGAGCGGTTGCGACAACCGGGCAATTTTGGGTTAGTGCCAGCGCGGGCGTGGTGGTGATGGCGCAAGTGGACGTCACCGAGCTGGCCACCCCAATTCCGCAAAGGCTGCGGCCGGTGACCGCCGAGGTGCTGGTGACCGTGCAATTGGTCGGCGCCACATAACTTCCGGTGAAGCCCGCCGTCTGGCCGGGGGCCAGCGTGGCGAGCGTCAGCACCGGTGTGCCCCCGCTCAGATTATTCAGGACGACGATATTGGTCAGCGTAATGTTGCCAGCGTTGCTCACCGAACCGCTGTAGGTCAGCAAGCCGCCCGGACCCACCGGCGTGGGCGGACAGGTCTGATTGATGGTGATCGCTGGCGTGGTGATCAACGGACAGGTCGCGGTGGCCGTGTTCGACACCGGCAGGGCCGTGCAATTGTCGTTGCCCGAGGCGGTCACGGTGCTGCTGACCGAACAGGCGTCCAGCGGGACCGTGAAGCTGGCGGAAAAGTTGGCCGCGGCCCCCACGGCCAGGGTGATGGGACCAATCACCGGCGCGCCGGCGTAAGGCTGGCTGTTAACGACATATACATTATTCAAAATCACATTGCCCGTGTTGCGCACGGTACCGGAATAGGTCGCCAGTCCGCCCGGGATTGCCGTGGCTGATGGACAGGCCAGCGAGACGGCAATGGCGGGCGCGGTCGTGACCGGGCAGGTCGTGGCGGCGGTGTTCGTGACCGGTGTGAGACCGCAAATGCCAGTGCCAGTGGCGGTCAGCAGGGTGGTGAGCGAGCAAGCATTGGCGGGCACGGCGTAGGCACCACTGAAATTGGCGGTCGCACCGGGGGCCAGCGAAGCCAGTGTGAACACCCGGGTGTTGGGCACCGGTTGCGAACTGTAAACGACCACGTTGACCAGGGCGATGTTGCCGGTGTTCAATACGGTGCCGTTAAAAACCAGGGTGCCGCCCGGGCTAACCGGCGTCGGCGGGCAGACCACATTGACGGAAATCTGCGGCGTGGTCAGCAGAGGGCAGGTCGTGCTCACGGAGTTGTTGACGGGCACCCCGCAAACACTGGAACCACTGCCGGTCAGGATGTCGCTGACGGAGCAGGCATTGGCCGGGGCGACAAAGCTGGCGGTAAAATAGGCGATCCCGCCTGGCGGGAGCGTGGGGACGGTAAAAACTTGTGTGTTGGCCACCGGCTGGTTGTCCACGACGACCACATTGTTCAAAGTAACGTTGCCGGAATTGCTGACACTGCCGGAGTAAGTGAGCAACTGGCCGGGTGCCACTGGCTGGAGGGGACAGGCTTTGGTGACGACAATGCCAGGGGTCAGGGCATTTGCGCAGGTGATGTTAACCGAACTGGTCACGGTGCGGGGATGGTCGGTATACTGGTCGGTACCCGTTGCGGTGATGGTGGCGACGGTGGGTGTGCAGGGATTGGCCGGCACATAGCTGCCGCTAAACGAGGCCGCCTGTCCGACGAGCAGATTAGTGATCAGGGTCACCGGGAACAGACCGCCATTGACGAAGTTGGTGACCGCCACATTGACCAGAGTGTCGTTGCCACAATTGGTGACGGTGCCGGAAAAAGTGATGACCCCGTTTTCCCCCACACTGCTGCTGCAACTTGCCGCAATTTGAATGCAGGGCAAACTGACCAGGGTGTTCACGCCCTGGTTGCCGCCGCCCTCGCTGTTGACAATGTTTTGGTGAATAACCCCGGAATCCGAGGCCGTGGCCCGCAGGGTGCCACCGGCCTGGATGTCCTGGGCGCGCACGATGTAGGGGTTCGCCCCGAGCACGCTGGCATAGTAATCGGATTGGCCGTTGTATAGGTTTGTGCGCACCAGAGTGATTTGGTGCGAGACGCCGTCCGGGGTGACCAGAAACGCCTGAATGGAGGTCGCATCACAGACCACGGGCCCATTGCCCGTGCCATTAAACACAGTCACATTGTAATGGATGGTGTCGCCAACATGGACACTCGACTCCGACGTAAAGAGCAAAATTCCCAAACCGCTGCCGGTGCAGCCAGGCGGGCTGATGTCCGCTCGAGCGGTCGAGGGGATGAGCCACAGGATGAATAGCGCCGCGAGTAGATTGACCCAGCGCCAGGACCGGGCGGCGCGGGACAAGTTGGCGGGAGGTGGGACAAAGCCCGCAGGCTCCGCTGTTTGGGTGGTGAGGTTCATGTTATTAGGATTTTGACTGGCTTTGAGTTGGTGACAGCCACTGTTAACAGTGGTCTGATTAATTTTCCCTCGCATGGGAAGGTTTTTCATTTTTCACAGAACCGAGATTAAACCTGGGAAGCAGGCGAATTCCATGGGGTGTTTTCCCATGGGGTGTCAACCCCATATCGACACGGTCAAAGAGACATTTCACCGTATACCTACGGAGCTAACCGCCCCCCACCGCCCGAGTGAATGCGCCGTGCGGTCACCCCCCAGGCTTGGAATTGAAAGGACTCAGGTTACCGGAGAATGACCACCGGCGGGCCCACCAGAACAACAGGTGGACCCACTATTATCGGCGATTGCCGGTGGTAGAATCCCTGATCGTGGTAACCGCCATGACCACCCCCATTGGAGACCAGACAACCGGAAGTGACGAGGAGCAGTCCGATACCTCCGCCAGCCAAAAGCAATTTCATATTTAAAAACCATTGTTAACAGTAATCAAAATAAGGTTGTCAAGATGGCAGTCGCAATGGGGTCAAACCCGACCAACGCCAATCCGTTCGCCGGGGTCGGTTACCGTTCGAGGCCCCAGGACATGGCGTCTCCGGACGGCAAAGCGACAAACTTCGAGCCACTGAATGGGCATGCGAGTCTTAATTTGACGCCACGGGGGCGGCGAGGTGGCGCGAGGAGACTGGCAGCGGGCTAGCCGTCGTTCAGAGATTGGCGAAGGAAAACAGGCCATGCCACCTTCAGCCATGGGGGTCTTTCCCCCATTACTGCCGGGCCATTCGGAGAATTCCAGGCTCTCGACAAATGATCCGCAGGTCGTTTGAACAGACATGATTGATCTGCCGGGATTTGAACCCTGCTTCTTGGCTGCTTGAAACGAGCCATTGGAATCACCCACCTCAAGTTAAGATCATATTTGATGCGCGATTAGTTTTCGATGCGCGGCCGTGCTCGCGAAGCCGGTCCAGCAAGGCGTTTTTTGGGCGGAAATCCGGCACCTCCAACAACAGGCACGCCAGTCGGCGGTCCCAACGACAGCCAGCCAAAAGCTGCCATTATTTTCATTCATAAACCCGGCCGGCGGGCTAAACGATCGTCAATTGCACGCTGCTCTCAATGATGCCCGCGCTGATGGCGTAACGGGTGAGGCCCGCAGTGTCGTGGATGTTGAGCTTCTGCATGAGGTGTTCGCGATGTTTTTCCACCGTCTTGATGGCGATGCCCAGCTCGGACGCGGTTTCCTTGTTGGCTTTCCCCTCGGCGATCAACTGCAGCACCTCCATTTCGCGGGAGGTGAGTTCGACCGACTGCTGGCTCACCTGCCCATCCCGGCCCACGGATTTTTGGTGGTGGAGTTGCTTGGCCACACTCGGGGTAAAAAACGTTTTCCCGGCGTGAACCTCGCGGATGGCGCGGCAGACTTCGTGGGCGGAGGTTTGTTTGAGCAAAAACCCGGCGACGCCCGCCTCGACGGCATTTTGCACATAGGCAAAATCATTATGCGCGGAGAGCATGAGGACCCGGGTGGCGGGCAGCGCTTTGCGCACCTGGCGGGCGGCCTCGAGGCCGTTGAGCAGAGGCATGGCGATATCCATCAACACGACGTCCGGTTTTAGTTTTACCGCCAGGGCGATCGCCTCGCGGCCGTTTTGAGCCTCGCCAACCACTTCGAGGCCGGATTCGAGTTCCAGCATTTTGCGAAAGCCCTCGCGGACAATGGTATGGTCTTCCGCAAGGAGAATGGTGATGGGTTTCATGAGTCGGTTCAGTGGGTTGAGGTTTTCACGGCTGGCAGGGGAATACGAATTTTAATTTCGGTGCCGACCCGGGGGCCGGATTTAACTTGGAGAACGCCGCCGACATACTGGGCGCGTTCGCGCATCCCGAGCAGTCCCAACCCGTCCGGACAGTGGCGGCGGGATGTCGGGGACTCCGGGTGAAGGCCAACCCCGTTGTCAATAATCGCCAGTTGCACAAAGCCGCATGGCTTGGTCAGGCGCACGACCACGTGCCGGGCGCGGGCGTGTTGTTCAATGTTCTTTAAAGCCTCCTGCAGGATGCGATACAGTGTTAGTTCGATGTCCGGGGAGAGCCGGGTGGTCAGTTTGACACAAGCCAAATCAATCGGCACGCCCGTGCGCCGGGCAAACTCCTGGCTGGTGTCCCGCAGGACAGCGATGAGACCCAAATGCTCCAGCACACCGGAATGCTGATCGCGGGAGATGCGCTCCACCTCATTGACCGCCTGCCCCAGGAGATCCCGAATCCGAAATGCCTCCGCGCGCGCCCGTTTCGCCTCCGGCGGCAGTTGATCCGCCAGGGTCTGGCAGCGAACGAGGGTGGCGCAAAGGAGTTGGGTGATGTTGTCGTGCAATTCCCGGGCCAGGCGGCCGCGCTCGAATTCCTGCGCCTCCACCAACCGGCGGGAAAGCGCCTGGAGCATTTCCTCGCTGTGGCGGCTCGCGGAGAGGTCGGTTACCACCATGCCAATGACCGCGCGGTCGAACCCGTCCTGTGCCAGTGCCCGGATGGAAACCTGCACCGGCAGGTGCGAGCCATCGGCGGCCTTAAGCAGCATTTGGGTTTTGGCCCCGCCCCGCCGGGTCCGGCGCAGCAGCGGACCCAGCACGGTCCGGTCGGCGACCGAGAGAAAGCGGTGCAGGGAGCCGCCCACCACGTGTTCGAGCGGGCTGTGCACCATCCGGGCGAAGCACTGGTTCGCATAAAGTATGGTCTTGTCCGCCGCCAGGGTGAGCGCGCCTTCGTTCATGGATTCAATGAGCATCCGGTAACCGTGCTCGGCACCTTGCAAAGTAAATATTTGGGGGCCGGCGGGGGTGGCGATCACCAAAGTATCCACATCGCCATTGCGAATGCCGCGCAGGGTTTCCTCGGCATTCGCCAGCCGCGCGCGCAACCCGGCGACGACCCGTGCCGATGCGGGACGGGCAGACGACGGATGGCGGGTGGATTTCACAGGGCGCGGGTGCTTGCGGTGGCCAGGCCTGGTCCGGGGAACAAGCTGGCGGCATGCAGCAAGTTGCCAATGAACCGGCGCACCGGCCGGGGAAATTCTTTGATCAGCGTCGGGGTGGCGACAATCTGATGATCCCGCGCCATTTGGGGTTGCTGGTAGATGTCAATCACCTCCAGCCGGTACTTGTCCGGCAGTTCGGCGGCGCACAGTTGGCGGACATGCAGCACCGCCTTGCGAGACCGATCCGTGGCCCCGGCCACGAACAATCGCAAGAGGCACTGGCCCACCTGGCGCGGGACTGCGGCTACGGGCCGCTTGGGGCGCTTGAGTTGTTTGGGTTTCACAGGTGTAATTTCTGATTACGACTCCACGCGCAAATCCAGGCCGACGAGGACGCACTCGGTGTCCGATAGATTTCCAATTAGAATGCGCACGGGCTTGGGCAATTTGCGCACCACGGTGGGCACGGCGAGAATCTGGTCCCCCCGTGCAAGTTGCGGCTGTTTTAATAAGTCTATCACCGTGATGGAATATTCCCCGGCCAGGTGGTTTTCGCAAATTTTCTTCAAGTTCGTCAGCGCCGTCAACGAGCGCATGGTCTGACCGGTCACATAGAGGCGCAGTTGCCAGCGCTTGCCAGATGGGCGGGGCGCGGCGGCAGGGCGTTTTGGCGTTTTGGTTTTCATGCGGGCAGTTTTTCCGCGCGGACGTGGCCCCGCCGGCCGGTGGCCACCTTGATGTCCGCCTGGCGGAGGCGGCCGGAGGCGGCCCGCTCGGTGCCCAGCACAAAGGTGCGGGTGCCCACCTGTTCGGCAATGCGCCGGAGTTCCACCGCCTCGGTTTCGTGGTCGGCGCGCAGTCCGCTGATTTGCCGCTCCAGCGCGGCACGTTTGCGTTCCACCTCGCGCTCGAGCTGGGCGGCTTCCTGCTGGCTGGCCAGCACGGCGGCTTTTTCCAGGGAGTGTTGCGCCGCGCGGGCAGAACCGGTCAGTACGCCGCTCGGACCGATATAGGCGTCCACCACGTCAATTCCCCGGTCCGAAATCAGGAATTCGCGGATTTGATTTGAATGGGCCATGCCGCGCGCTTTGAGCACATAGAGCACCCGGTTGCGCTCGCCATTGCCCTCATAATCCTGCAACAAAATCCAGGAATCCATCAGCGACGACATGGCGGCCTCGCTTTGCTGCAAGGCATGTCCGCCTTGGGTCAGACTGGTAAAGAGCGTGGTGACCTGGCCGCCTTTCAGATAGTCAATCAGCCGCGTCACCATGCCCTTGCACTCAGAGTCGGTGCCGGAATCCATAAGACTGGTGATGGGGTCCACGATCACGACGTGGGGTTTAAACTCGGCAATCTCCTTGAACATGGTTGCGAGGTGCATTTCCAGACCATAGAGCGAGGGGCGCGCTGAATGAAACCGCAGCAGACCCCGTTTCACCAACGGCTCCAGCCGCAGCCCGATGGAATGCAAATTGCGAATAATTTGGTTGGGCGATTCCTCAAACGAAAAGAAAAGCACGCGCTCGCCGCGCCGCGCCGCCGCGTGGGCGAAATTGGCGGAGATGATGGTCTTGCCCGTGCCGGGCGTGCCGGTGAGCAGCACACTGCTGCCCCGGAAAAACCCGCGCCCGCCCAGCATGGCATCCAGCCGGGGAATGCCGGTGGCAATCCGCTCGGTGGACACCTGGTGGTTCAACGAGAGTGACGTGATCGGCAGCACGCTGATGCCGGTTTCGCCGATGAGAAAGGGGAATTCGTTGGTGCCGTGCATCGCACCGCGATATTTAACCACGCGCAAATGCCGCGTGGCAATCTGGTCATTGACCCGGTGGTCGAGGAGGATGACACAGTCGGACACGTACTCCTCGAGGCCGTGGCGCGTCAATTGTTCGCGACCGCGCTCGGCGGTGATGACGGCGGTCACGCCCTTGTCCTTGAGCCAGCGGAAGAGGCGGCACAACTCGGCGCGCAGAATGGCCTCGTTGCGCAGGCCCGAGAAGAGCGCTTCCAGCGTGTCCAGCACCACGCGTTTGGCGCCAATGGTGTCGATCGCATGATTGATCCGGACAAACAGGCCTTCGAGGTCGTAGTCGCCGCTCTCCTGGATTTCCCCGGGCTCAATATGCACGTAATCCACCAGGATTTTTTTGCGCCGGACCAGTCCGGCCAGGTCAAAGCCCAGCGAGGCGACATTGGCATTCAACTCCGGCTCCGTCTCCTCGAAGGCCATCAGCACGCCCGGCTCGTCAAATTGCACCGCGCCGCGCACCAGAAACTCCGCCGCCAGCAGGGTCTTGCCGCAGCCCGCGCCGCCGCACACCAGGGTGGGCCGGCCGCGCGGCAGGCCGCCGCCGGTAATTTCATCCAGCCCCTGAATGCCCGTGGGACATCTGGGGAGACGCGCCGGCCGCGGGGCGGGACGGAGAACGTGGTTTTTTTGGGGGTTGGTCATTTCAAAATGGCCGGACGCTTTTTTCGGGCCGGCTTCGGCGTTGGCGCGAGGGGAATCTCCACCCGGATGGTGGTGCCTTTACCAGGCGCGGATTCGACTCCGAAGGCGCCCCCGACCATCTCGACGCGTTCCCGCATGCCGAGCAAACCGAGTCGCTTGCCACCGTTGGCGTGCAGGGTGCGCTCCACCCGGAAGGATTTGCCGTCGTCCGCGATCTGCATGGCAATGCTATTCGGCAGCTTGGTGATATTTACCTCCACCCGCGTGGCTTTGGCGTGCCGGCCCACATTGGTCAGAGCCTCCTGGGCCACGCGAAAAAGCACCGTGCGACAGGCCGTGTCCAATTGTTCCAGACCGGTGCAGGCCTTCAAATGAGCGCGCACTCCGGTGCGGACCGAAAAAATTTTCAGGAAGGAATGCAGCGCCGGAATCAACCCCAGATCGTCCAGCACGGCCGGGCGCAGTTCCCTGGCGAACCGGTGGACAATGTCCACAGATTTTTCAATCAACTGCTGGGTCCGGGCGAGGTTGCGCTGAAAGCCCCGGGGATTGCGGGCGGCCTCCGTTTTCAAGGTGGCCAGCCGAATATTAATGCCGGTGAGGGTTTGCGCAATGACATCGTGCAACTCCCGGCTGATCTCTTTGCGCTCTTCCTCCTGGGCCTGGAGCACCTGCCGGGAGAGATGCCGCAATTGCTCCTGCAGTAGCTGGGATTGGGCCAGCAACCGGGTTTGGTGCAACTCACTTTGCCGCAGGGATTGTTCTATGACTTGCCGCCGGACAATTTCCTGGCGCAACTCCTCGTTGGCCAGGGCCAGGGCGGTCAGGCGCACGCGCGCCTCCTCCGCCTGCTTCAAGGCGGTAATGTCCGAGACCACCAGCCGGCACCATTTGTACGGGGTGCTGGCGGAGAGGGCGGCCGTGCCATAAAAATTGGCCCAAAACGAAGTGCCGTCCTCTTTGAGCAGCGTGCCTTCGCAGAAATGTTTGCCGGAGCCCGCAAAAACTTTGGCGACAAAACCCAGGAAATCCGCCCGGTTGGCCGGGGCAACAAACGGCGACAACCGCCGGTTCATGAGGCTGGCACGCCCCGCGCCCAGCATGGCCGCCCCCGTTAAATTGGCCTCGAGAATCCGCCCTGATTCATCCAGGGAAAAATAACCCACCGGCGAGAAATCGTAGAGGTCGGTGTATTTCTCCAGCAACCCCTCCATCCGTTCGCGGCCTTCCTGGAGTTCGGCGTTTTGCACCTCCAACTCCACCTGATGCACCTGCAATTCGTGCAACAGCCGCTGGGTTTCCCCGGCCGAAGCCGGCCGGCCGGCTTTTACCGAGAGGGATCGCGGACGTTGCCGGAGCCGCGCTTTGGCCTCGCGGTAGAGGCTGGCCATGATGGGGCGCTGGTCTTGGGCGATGCCAAACGCCTGCAATTCGGGATTCCTGGCCCGTTGTTTCCGGTAGATTTTTTTCGCGGCGCGCTTCATGGCTTTTGCGTTTGCCGGGCCGGGGCGCGGTGGCTGGCTGACACCCTGCCGGGAGCCTGGTGCGGGGGGCCCGCCTGGCCCGCCAGGTGTTTTTCCAAGGCGGCATGCTGCT
>Ga0364866_10820_pt2 | contig 12186 bp, 9 predicted proteins | sample ExccelAu500001D3_3_FD_206913 | JGI IMG/M metagenome (GOLD analysis project Ga0364866, IMG submission 206913) | Enriched cells from Trout Bog Lake Hypolimnion, Wisconsin, USA - BchlTB.Aug13.5000.01.D3 | ecosystem: Environmental > Aquatic > Freshwater > Lake > Hypolimnion/Profundal zone | place: USA... | reverse complement strand
ACCAATGGAAATTCATTTCAAGGCTGACATTTTGGATCCAGCCCATGGATTTTATCACGGTAAAAAACACCAAGTAGAACGCATTGTATAGGAAAAATGGCAACAGAAGGGATTTCCCTTTTTTCTTCACAGTCACAGCTAACGGTTCGGATCTTTCGTGCAGATAGCCTGAACTAAAAAAGAAGGCCAGCACCGACCAGTCAAAAAGCCGTGCCATGATGGTTTGAACCGCCATTGTCTCTTGGGTAAAACGATCTTTAAAACAGGAGTGAAGCATCAACACCCCCAAAATTGCCAACCCGCGCAAACAGTCTAATTCTGCAATTCTGGTTCCCCTCTGATAGGAATGGGCAGTCAGTTGATCAGACATAATAATTTCTATTTGTCAGTGCTGAAAGAAAAGTGCCGATGAATCGTGTTTCCCCACTTGCAGCTGAGCATGAATTCCCATCATATTCGGGGTCGGCTTTCTTCCTTGGGGCGGGTCACGAGCGAATATCTTTCCACTCCCAGAAAAAGCAGCCAGCCGGCAATAACACAGCCAAGCACCGATGGTAACACGGGCCAAAAATGCCCAGATTGCCCACCAGCAAATAGCCATGATTTAAGTAGTGTCAGCACCGGTGCGTGAATCATATAAAGCGAGTAACTAAATAGGCCCATCCAGGCAAACAACCTGCCTACCCGACCCCACCTCGCAAAATGCTCGGGATGCCGGATGGCCAGCAGTAGCAGCAACGCAAAGGGTATTGCCAGCAAATTGGTTGTCACGGGCATACTCAGTGCCATCAGGTGTAAATCTGAAGCAACCGACAGCGCGAGGAGCACTGGTGCCATCACCATAAAATATTTTGTGGGAAAGTAGCACTGATGAATTTCATGCTCTGCAACCAACACCCCGACCACCCAACAGAAGTAATATCCGGCAAAGGTGTTTTGGGCTGGCGCGCCAAAAAACCAACATGTAGCTGCGCTAATCACGCCGGTCGTTACGACGGCTAGCCACACGCCGAATCTTTGGAGAAAAAGGAATAGCAGCGGATAGAGGGCGTAGAGCTGTATTTCAACCCCCAGACTCCAGAGCGGTCCGTCAGAACCGTAAGCCGGAACAATTGCCGTCTGGAGGCCGAGCAGGTTGCCGACGAAGGTTTTTACCGATAGGTCGCCAAGCTTCATATTCCCCGGTGCCAGCCAGGTCGAAAGGTTGTCGATGAGAAAAGTGAGGACGAGTGCTGCTACCAACACGGGGCCGATGCGCCGGAGACGTTTCCGGTAAAATGTCCTGACCGGAAGAATATGCTCTGAACGTCCGGCCAGCGCCATCCCAGACCGGTGAATGCAATAGCCGCTGATGACAAAAAATAATGCGACGCCCCAATAGCCGAACCGGAATGGGTAGGATGCAGCCCCCATCAGAAAATCGGGATTTGTCCGATGCACCGTTGGATCCCGCATCCAAGCGGTAAGCCCCACCCACAAATATTCCCGGGCATGGAATACCAACACGCTGAATGCGGCAATCCCTCTTAAGATATCAATCGCTTCAAAACGTTTGGCGTTTACGCTCATTTGTTAACTGCATATCTGTCGCCCCAAATACAACAGGCTGGAACCGAACTTTTCCAAAGCGAACAGCTTTGATTTTTGGAGCGCGGCCTGCCGCTGCTGCTCAAGGGTATCTGGTTCCTCCAGATAACGATGAATCGCGCTTGCGAGTGCCTTCGGGTCGCGGGGAGGCACAATAAAACCATCCACTCCTTCCGTAACCACGGCACCGCAGTTCGGGGTGGCTATCACCGGCAAACCGTTGGCCATGGCTTCCACCTGGGTGATTGCAAAATTATCCGAAAGCGTGGGCAGAACGAACACGTGTGCGTTGCGGTAACAATCGAGGATTTTGTTTTGAGTGACTCGGCCATGGAATGTGACGTTGGGCGGTGCCGATGAAACGGCCTGCCGGGAGATTTGGATTGACCCCACGATGTCAAAGACGACCGGAAAATCTTGGAGCAATTCCGCCGCCTGAACCAGATACTGAATTCCTTTGCGGAGCATCACTTGCCCCAGATACAAAACCCGCAGCGGATTTTCGCGTGTGAACTGACTAAATATTTTCTGCGTCCTAGCGGGCTTCTTTTCAGGGTCAATCTCTTTCCGGTCATCCGGCAGTTCAAAACTTAGCGGAATCACTGCAATTTTGTTTCCCGAGACCCCTTGCTGCATCAACCCAGCACGGGTGAATTCCGAACTGACCACCACGCGGTCGGCGATGGCCCATTCCTGCTGATGGCGGGTAAAAAACGCTTCCGGAACATCCAGCGGAGAATCCTCCCATCCCGGCCAAGCCAGCTGTTCAGCTCGCACCGTTTCAACTTCCACCCGGCAAGGGTCAATCTGATATAAAATGCAGGGGATGCCGCGTGCTTTGAGCATTTCCATGACCTCGAGACTGGCGGTGTCGAACCCAAAGAACACGGTGTTTTCCGGCGTCAGGCGGCGAGATTTCAGGGAACGTGCAACGGTCTGGGCGAAGCGGCTGCCCACTTGGCAATAACCTAAATATCGTCCCGTCACACCACCCTGCTTGGTCATTTGCCGCAGTCGGGCTTCCCAAATGAGGGCGCGCAGATTCCAAGACGTCACCCGGTTGGCTGGCAAATCTGGATGAAATCGGGATTCAACGACCCGCCACGACTTGCCCGGCAGCAATCCGGCTACGCCTTTGGTGACTTTGCCCGCCCAAAAATCCGTCATAAACCCGCCCAAGGCACCCGCCGCATGCAAGGCACGGGGAACCGCATAATGATCCTTCCGGCCCAGTTGAGCACAATACCAAGTGGATACTGGTTTCGTTGAATTTGTTGAGGTTGAGGACATGAGGTTTTACTTCACCGGTTAAGCAGCCAATATGAAAATTTTGGATGTGAATGCACCCGATTGCGGATCCATTCACGCAGGCCGGCGGGTAGTCTCTGGTAGCCTTTCGCTTGCCCGATGTAAGTGGCTGGTTCCTCCGCTGGCATGCCAGTTTGTCGTTGGGCTGGATGCTGGTTGGCATGCACCATCACCTCATCAAGAAAAGCCACCAGATTGCGGCTCATCGTTTCCGCATTGAATGTGCCACGCGCCCGTTGGATGGTTTCGGAAGAAAGTTCCGCGAGCCGCTTGCGGTCATGGTGGAGTTGGCAAATTTGTTCCGCCCAGGCGCGGATATCGCCGAGTGGAATCAGCAGGCCGCTTTCGCCGTGCTCAATGATTTCAATGCTGCCGGAAGGAATGTTGTAAGCCATCGGGACACAACCCATGCTCATGGCCTCAATAGTGACCATGCCAAAAGATTCTTTGCGGGTGGGCATGAGCAAAAGATCCGACTCTGCCGCGATGGTATAGCATTGTTCATGCGGCACTCGGCCGGTCCATGTCACCATCTTGTCTAAACCTTTGCGTTGAAGTTGGCGTTGCAGCGTCGCGTTCTCCCCACCGACAAGGTTGAGGGTGGCGGGCACGCCCAAATTTTTGAGCCGTTGAAGCAACGGCACAAAATCAAAAACCCCTTTGAGCGCCTCCACCCGTCCCATGAAAAGCAGCCGCAACGGACCAAGGTGTGGCTGGCGGTTGATTAGTGGAGGAAAATTTGCACCATTATGAACGGTCCGTAACAAGCCGTGGAATCCAACCGCATGAAGGCTTTTCCGCAAAGGCTCTTCAATGTGCTTACCAACGCAGGTTACGCCATCAATCCCTACCGCATGGCGCACGGCTACCTCTTGATAACGCCTGGCTGAATCATGGATTTGAACGATGTGCCGGGTGGCGGATGGCAGGAAGCGGAAAGCCGGTTCGAGGCGGCAGACATCGCTGGTGATGATCAAGTCCTGCGGATGGGCGGCAAGCCATTCGAGAAACCGCCGAGGACAATTGCCGTCCAGCCCCAGCCCAACAATCCGCAAGCCGCTTGCTGCATCCGTAAACTCGCCAACCGGATCGTGCAAAGCCAGCAGTGTCATCTGCCAGCCTGCCAGCTTTGCCATACCTTCGGCCGCGTAGCGGCATACAGGACCGATGCCGCCCGCCGTAAGCGAGGCGATGACTGAGGCGATGCGAAGGGGCTTTTCTGGAAAGCGATTCATTTCAGGCGTCAGGGAGCAAGACGACGTTAGTCAAAGTCATTGCTTCAATTTCAGCGAGCGAAAGTTTTTCGCCGGTATTTCCATCATCATTCAAAGCATGAGGGAAATAGCGGATGGCTTCAAATTCACGGTAGAGGTCGGCCGGCGAGAATCCAACCGAGCGCAAATTCACAGGACAAATCTCAATCAGAACAGCGGCGATTCTTCGTTCCTTGAGAAGCGTTCTGGCTCCTTGCAGCACATACGGCTCCATCCCCTCGACATCAATTTTGAGGAGGTCAATATGTTCGACTCTTGTTTCCCGACAATAAGTATCAAGACTGGTGGTGGCCACTCTTTGAAGGCTTTCGTGAGAGTAATCTTTAGCCTTATGACTAGACTGGATTATTCGATTGGTGGAGGGTGAATCTTCTTGAACATGGAATGTGACTAACCCCGGTTCTTTGCCAACCGCGAGACAATTCAGGTGGCTGCGCCCAAGTTGACCATTCACCTTGATGTTGGCTTTAAGCCGGCAGAAAGTAGATGGGATGGGTTCGAACGCATGAATTTGTTCGGCTCCCGAGGCAGCCAAGAGACAGGTGAAAACGCCGATGTTTGCACCGACATCAAAGGCAATCGGGTGAGGTTTGCCACTTGATAGGCATCTTTTGATGAAGAGGCGTTCGCATTGAGATGCGGCTACTTGAAAAGACCAATATTCAGAAAAGCTCAACCAGCCACCCAATTTGAAGTTTCCTGCCATATTGAGGACGGAGGAGCCGCGTAGTTTGGCGAATAACCAACGCAAATAGGCATTCCGGAGCACTGGGTTGCTGATGAGCAATTTAGTTTTATTCAGTGGATTCATAGTCTTTAATGGGGTTTTCTATAAGCTTTGGCGACTGACTCAAAAACGGCCGCGTAAGCGGAGCTGGAGCAGTTCTGCTCTACCCACACCTTTCCTTTCTCTCCCATTGCGGTGGCAGCTGCCGGATGGGTCAACAGCGCAAGCAAGTGTTCAGCAAAGGCTCCGGCATCGCCCACGGGGGCAAGGTAGCCGCCACCGGATGCCCGAGTTATTTCGGAGCAGCCGCCAATATTTGAGGCGACGGTCGGCACGCCTTGTGCCCAAGCTTCCATTAATACCATGCCGAAGGATTCCGACTCACTGGGTAGCACACAGACATTAAGGGCGGCAAATGCCGCCGGCATATCTCGTGCTTGACGGTAGCCAGTAAAGGTGATCGCCTCGCTTATACCAAGAACCTCTGCCTGATGTTGCAATTCTAGCTTGTAGGCATACTCGTTAGGTGAACCATTATCTGCGCCGATAATCAGGAGCCGGGCGGTATCCACCCGTTTTCTTACCAGTGCCAGTGCGGCGACGGCGGTCTCAATCCGCTTGGCACGATCCAGACGACCGATGTAGCCGATAAGCGGGGCGTCGCCTAAACGAAAATTCTGCCGGAACGTGGTAATCTCATTTAGTGTGGCGGCATGACCGGTATAGGGATCGTAAAAACGAAGCACTCGGTGATTATGTTCTTTGCCAGTCCATTCCTGCACCTGTTGCCTTACTAATTCCGACGGGCAAAGAATCACCGCCGCCCGGCGCCAACACCAACGGTCAAGCCAACGCGTGGGTGGTTTAAATTCAAAGCGGCTGAACCGGATGAGGGGAATCCCGGTTCGGACGGACGCGATGGTTATTAATGGTGTGTTACCATCGAGGTTAATGACTATCAAATCCGGCTGGCTTTGTTTGAGGATCCGTCGCACTTCTAAGTAAAATTCAGCGTGCCACAGTGGATTCTCCAGCGCGGCATACTTGCCGAATAACACCGGATGCACCTTGATTCCTAACTGTAGCAATTCATGCTCCAACTCTCCGCCGCCGGGGCAGACGACTTCGGCTTCAAACTGCCGTGCTCGCAACATGGTCAGCATGCTTCGCTCGGAACCATAGATGCCACTTGCTGGGCTGAAAAAAAGAATTTTTAGTGGTGCTTCTGACGGGGCTGGAAAATATACTTCATAACGACGACGGAAAATTCGGAGGAACGCCGGCGGCAGACTGCCGCAGAAACGATGGCCTAGCGATGTTTTCGGGGCATCAAGATACGCCGCCATGGCGTGTATTTTTTTAGCCAGAATCCCCGTGATGTCTAACCGCCAAGCTCCAGTCGAGTTTAATCTTTTCCGCAGCCCAAAAGAGGCGTGATACCAAGCCCACACCGGATAATAAAAAGTAGTGCAAGGCTGTTCCCATAAACACACCGCTTGGTTGGTGAGATGACTGGTTGCGATATGGTCGGCATGAACATCCTCAAAGTGCGGGCAATAAATCTCCTCTGGGGCAAAAGCCTTGATTTCCGCGAGTAAAGCTCCAACCGCCGCATCAAAACCCGGCTGGCCTGGATGCGGCAAATTTCCATCCGGCAAGTGCAACCAGCGCACGGAATCTGCCTCCACTCCAAGCCGATGGGCGGCATTCGTAGTCTCAAGCCGCCGTGCGGCGATGACCGCTTCCGGTGACTCGCTCAAGCTTTCAGCCACCGCCTCGCCATCAGTGAGGATGATTATGCGCACCGGAACTCCCGCTGCCCGTTTCATCTGGATAAGCCCGCCGCAGCCAAAGGTCTCGTCATCCGGGTGTGGAGCTACTACGATGACTGGCTTGTTGGTGATTTTTTGAAAGCCAATGGGACTACAAATAACCGAACAGCGTATCGAACACCCTAGATCTCTGGCCAACTGAAGAATCCACTTCGGCGTCAGTTTTTTAATGATTTGTAAGGTGGCCATAAATCAGACAGTTTGATTGGAATGGTCAATTATTTTTCTGACTGGATGGAATTCTGCTTCCGCTGGCACCGCAGGTTTTTCTAGAAATTTGTCGCGGCGAGAAACCATGACCGTTGTGTTAAATAGGACAAGATCCAAATGCTAAAATCAGATTGGCGTGCCGCCAGAGATTTTCCGCAATATCGCACCCGCCTTAAAGGCGGCGAACTGAAGCTCCGGAATCCGCGATTGCAGTTGGTTCCGAATGGCTACCTCATTGTCCAGTAGGACGCGCAAACCTTCGGTAAAATTCCCGCTGGTAAGATTGGAGACATGGATACAGTGTTCGAGATGACCGTATATGTCCCGGTTAATACCTTTGGCTTTGAGGCTATAGGCGATGCTAAGAGTGGGAACGTGGGAAGAAAGTGCGGCAATGGTGGAATGGGTTCGGGCACCAGCGAATACAGCGCAGCGGGCAATGATCCACTTGAGTTCAGCCGCATTGAGGCCGTCAGGCAGCACTTGCACTTGCACCGGCACGTTGCCTGATACCGCTTGGCAAACTGAATTCAAGAGGCCAAAGTCACTATTGTCAGGCTCGCTGGAACCAACATGGGGGATGAGCAAGATGGGGCGCTTGAGGGTGGCGGCGGATTTCACCAACCCAACACAGCAGCCTAGCCATTCCTTGAGATCAACGTCCCCCGGGCGCTGGCCACGGTAGAAGGCCACCATCTGGCTTAAGTTGATTCCAATCGCTCCTTCGGGCAAGGCAAAGCCAATTTTCCCCAGTGGCGGCTCCACCGGTTTCATTACAAACGCCGGGTCGGCGATGAGGTGGACGTTTTCCACGACCCCATTGGCTCGGAGATAATTGTAACTATCACTTTCCCGCACGAAAATCGCGGACAGACTGCGGAGATGATTAAACATGTGCGGGGCGAATGCTGGGTCGGCATCGAAGGGACCGACCGACGCGCCCCATAACACCACCGGCACCCCATATTTCTGTAAGAAACGATCCATCGCCAGGTAATAAATTGGCTTGCCATAATCAAGCGAGTAATGGTCGCCACCGACTTCGAGCGCGACGGTGGCGGATTTGGCTGGCTCCTTTAGGTCTTTGAGGTGGGGATAAAACGCGGTTCCCAAATGCTGATTGGCTTTTTGGATAAACCACCCCGGCGACCAGCGTGCCCCTTCGAGCTTGTTAGACAGGGCAAAAGAATTAACCGCCGGATCGATTTCTGAAGCAATTTGAGCCGCTACGGTGGCCCGGCTGCCAATAACTCCCGCCCGGACGTTTATCTCCGGACCGAATTCATGGCGCAGAATTTCCATCGTGCCGCGCACAATGGCTTCGCATCCGCGGTTCCGATAGGGGCCGACGCCGGTAAGAAGAATACGAGGCGCAGGATTTGTTTGATGAGTGATCATGTGGAAAGAGCTGCCTGATTAACTTATAGTGCGGAACAGACTAAAAAAAGTGCGCTTGATTTTGCCGAGCCTACGAAAAAATCAGCGGGTAGCCGAACATACGATTCCAGATTCGCGCGTTCAGCATTTGAGAGAATAACCGCCATCACAAATGACCGTCTGACCAACAATGTAGTTTGCAGCATCACTTGCCAAAAAGAGAGCCACTTCTGCAATCTCTTCGGCACGGGCCACACGATTACTCGGTGGATAATGCGCATAAGCATTGTCATCTGCGTCAAAACCTAACATATCTGAGGAAGTCATCCCCGGAGCGATGCCATTAACAATAATTCGACGAGGAAACAGAAGAAGCCCGAGGCCTCGTGTTAACCCCACCAAACCCCACTTGGACATCCGGTAAGGGGTCATTGCTCCAACAAAACCACCGGCGGATGCAATATTGAGGATTTTTCCGCCTCTTCCTAGACCTGTCCAGTATTTGCTTATCGCTTGGCTCAAGAAGAATGGTCCTTTGGCATTTGTGTTAATTGTGGAATCCCACATTTCTTCGGTCGTTTCCCAAAAGTCTACTAATGGACACACTCCAGCATTGTTTACCACTATGTCAATGGTGCCTCCGGCCAACGCAATTGAATCCTCCAATTTGGCTTTCATCTGGCTTACGTCACTGATATCCCAGACAATCATTCTCAAGGCAGGGTTATCGATTGCCTTGCAGGCTGCTTTCAAGTGCTCTGCATTGCGCCCGGTAATAACCACTACAGCACCTTCCGCCAGAAATTTCTTGGCGATTTCCAATCCGATTCCACGGCTTCCACCAGTTATCAGAGCACTTTTGCCCTTCAGCACTCCACCACAAGAAAGTTGAGCGACGTTTACATATGTCACCCCTCCGTCTCGAGCGATTTTTCGTATTGCACAGATAACATTGCGGAGTTGACCCAGTCGTTTTTTTATACCGATAATCATTTTTTTCCTTTATTTGTCCAAGGTTAGTGTAGCTCAAAATTCTACCCGTCATTCTACCTCAAAGCTTTCTTAATGGCCGCTTTTACGCCTTGTGGAAGGACTTTGCTGGCCAAACTGACGGCGACTGTTTTCGCGTTTATCGTGGTGTCGAGCTTCCCCATGGCTTCCACGGCACTCGATTCATCAGAAGAGTCGGTAAAGCACTCAAAAAGGATAGGTTTTTCTTGTGCATTGGCCGCTGTAAACTCGCGAGCTGCCTGTTGAAACTCATCCTTGTTTTTCGCACAGAGGTATCTAAAGCCAAGATCTTGTGCGATGTGCTTAACAAGTGTTGGGGACTTGTTGCCAAAGTGTCCCGCCGCCGAAATATAATCCCCAGTTTGTTCTTCGAATTGAGATCCCATGTGGACTTTTAATTCAAACTCCACACCGGCCCCATTATTTATCAAGAGAATACGCACATTACTGCAAAGGTGACGATTCCCAACGGAGTTGAGGTCGTAAAAGAAAGCCAAGTCGCCAATCACCCCGAAATGCAGCTTGTCTTTATTTGCAAGTGATGCCCCGATAAGAGTCGAAACACAACCATCAATGCCAAATCCTCCAACATTTGATGCTGTTTGAATGGTTTTATCGACTTCGAATAAATTCCAATTACGCAAGCTGTTGAGGATGCCGAAATGTAATGTCGCATTTGCAGGCACGACACGCGATAACTCCCGAGCAATCCATGTGTTTGAGAATGGAATTTCAGGAATCACGCTAGCAACCAGCTTCGCATACTCCTGCCATGCCGACAGATAGCTGTGATCTTGCGAAGGTGAATTATTAGACAGCTTTTGAAAAAAGTCCGGCTCGCGCATTTCAAAGACATATTCCAACCGCTTGAATTTATCGCGCAGCTCGCCGTCCTCGTTAACCCTCCATACTTGAGCTCCAGATTTATCCAAGAACATCTGTGTCGGGTAATCGCCAGACACTTCGCCCAGGTGAACGATCAAATCAGGCTTCAATGTTGCAAAATTCGGTCGCTCTGAAACCTGTTGTGAGCAAGCCAACGCACTCAAAACTCTGCCGTTTCCACTATAGGAACTGGTGTGGTCGCAAAGGACCACAGCATTATGTGTCTTGATAAATTGCTCAAGAGACTCGGTCTCAGAATTGGAAAACGGTTTATGTGAACCAACAAAGACAGCCACTTTTTTGGAATGTCCAATTGTTGGAATCTCGTCCGAATACCCGATTCGACGAATTACTCGAACGAGTGGAAGTTCCTGGGTATTGAAAGAGCCTAGGTAATTAGTTGCAATATTAATATGAACCGGCCCGCCACCTGCTCGTTTGGCTTCCAAAATAGCCTTGTTAACTTTCACCTCACAGTCCCAAAAGTCTTCGTTGTCTTTGACGGGTGGAAGCATGACGCTTATCCTAGCAACATCCCTCTGAGAAACACTTCTATCTATACACTGAGGCATTAGATGCCCAACCGCAACTAATGATGATGTTGATGTTATGGCAATTACAGGGAGCTTGCGATACCAAGCTTCGGTAAGTCCTGCCAAATAATTCCGGCTGGCAGTGGCACCGGTGCAACTCAAAACGACAGGTTCACCAGACTCATACGCCATACCACAGGCTAGATAAGCGGCGGAACGCTCATCAACCGAGGAGTATACTTCAAAAAACGGGTCGTTTTGAATGCTACCGGAAATGGGAATGTTGGTTGTTCCCGGACTTACAATTACCTTGCGAATACCATGAGCCTTTAGCAAGGCAATTACAATCTGGGCATTTTTTTCATCTGTATAATATTTAGCCATATGTTAGAACCTCCAAAAAATACTCTGTGGAATTACGTTAATGATAGTTAATGTTTTTTTAGCTGGTTTCATGGTGACTTTTTCACTACTTGTTGATCTATCTGCGAACCCGCCATCCGTTCGACTTTTCCTTTATTTTTTAAATACCAGTTTTTAAAGTAAGTGCGATCATTGGTCAAATGATCCAAAAATAGCTGCATATCTCGTTGTCCAATTATTTTTGCGGGATTACCTGCCACAATCGAGCCATCCGGGAATGATTTTGTAACAACCGAACCAGCTCCGACAATACATCCTTTTCCCAAGACAACTCCGGGCATAAGTATGACACCTAAACCAATCCAACTCGCCACTCCAATTTCGACTGGCTTGAGCAATTCAACCTCATCGTAAGGTATGAGTCGGGCCGGGTGATGATTATGCTTGGAGGTCATGATGGTCACTTGTGGGCCGATAATCACATGGTCGGCGATGGACAACCCTCCACGCCCAAAAAGTTGCCCGCCTGATCCGATATGAACCCAGTCGCCAATCTTGATTCTCTCCGCATAGTCAATGAAAAGATCCGGAAACAATTCCGTGGTTGGGCCGACGGCACCAAGTCTGCGCCGAAGACTCCTGATGGCATAAACCGAAGTGCAAGCGTCCACCCGCCGCTGGAAGACGTTCAGCAATCCTCCGATGGTCAACTTAATAAAGTAATAACGCATAAAACAAAATCTGGGTTAGAAACCGCAAACAAGCCGGGCACCCGGAAATTTAAGGGCCAGTGTTACAATGCGGTGGTGTTCGCCAAGCCGTGCCGAAATCCCGCGCAGCGAAACCAGACAGGCCACACCGGTGATAAGTGCTCCCAGAACCAGCTCAAAAAGACCATTTGTCAGCTTCAGAATAACAAAGGCTGACCCGATTATTCCGAATGCAGCCAAGAACAGCCGCCCAGCCGCCGGCGACCAAGTAAACTTAGAAAGCCGACGGGCAATAACAAAAACCACCAGCCCATGAATATACGTGAAAAGCGCAAACGCCCAGGCAATGCCAGTCAGACCGTGATTTTT
>Ga0364866_10989_pt1 | contig 12192 bp, 9 predicted proteins | sample ExccelAu500001D3_3_FD_206913 | JGI IMG/M metagenome (GOLD analysis project Ga0364866, IMG submission 206913) | Enriched cells from Trout Bog Lake Hypolimnion, Wisconsin, USA - BchlTB.Aug13.5000.01.D3 | ecosystem: Environmental > Aquatic > Freshwater > Lake > Hypolimnion/Profundal zone | place: USA... | reverse complement strand
GTTCATTGAACTCGATGCTCGTCCGCAAATTCTATCTAGAATATAACAGAAAAGCCGCCAGACATTTTCCTTTCGATAGTAAGCACACAGATACTCCATAACTGTAACAGTGTATCCGTTCAGTTTCGCATTCGCAGCAATCCTTCTGTATGTATACGATAGTACTTGAACTGTTTTTGGAATAGAATAGTGGTTTCCTAATACCGTGGAATAGTATGATCGCCGCTCGGTTAGCACGGTAAACTCTCTCGCCTGATCTGAAGTCATAGGTAGATCATTAATCTCTTCCATAATATTACAAGGAACCGGAGCATCATACTTACAGACAAGATAGTTTAATGCCGAGCGCGCGAACAGAGTAAGCTGTCTTTCATGAGCCTGAAGCAGGAGCCTATTCCAATCAAATTCATGGGCTTTGCGAATAATCTCCAAGGAGTCTGGTATCCATCGAATAGAAGGAGTCTTGCTCCAAGTTATGCCATGCACACAGACATGCAACAACTGGTCAGCTGGGTTGAGCAGACACACATCCGCTGAATCGAACATGGCTGTGATGGAATCGCTCCAAAAGGCAGAATCGGCAGCTGGATCCACGCATAGCGGAGACAGGTGCCAGTGGAAATCCAGTACCATTCCTGAACTATCCGTAAAGTGTCTTTCTTGCGTGTACTTAATGATGTTCTGCCTAAGTTTTCCATGAGTAGGTAGATCCGATTTCCATCCGGTCTCAGTTAGGATAACAAATGCAGCGGCCACATCCCTGACACGGACCATCAGGTCATAATCCCCCATATGACGAAGGCCGTAATCCTGATAATACTTGATTATTAATGCGGCACCTTTAAGCGGCATAACATCGATTCCGGCCTGGCGAAGAGCTTGAATTGCAGGGGCCACATGCCTGAAAAGCAATTGGTTTCGGCTCCATATCTTGCGTCTTACACCTTTCAGAATTGTCATTGCCGGGTGATCGATACCGTCGCGTACCAGCCTGTCGTGCACCAATGGAAGAAGCCGGATAGTTGCCTCTTTTTGCGTCGCCAAGTTCACGTTTGCCAGCCAGGCAAGTCCGTCATCGTGCGCCTTTCCCTCAGGCGCCAAAGCTGCCAGCAGAAGCATCTCGTCTTCTGTCGAGGGAATCCATGGCGCTTTCGGATCGATTAAATACTTCATTATATTAAGTTCCTCAAACGACCAGTCTTCTGGGAATTGTTTCGCCTATGAATGGCTGTGGTCGTCCTGCAATATAAGATTACCGTTTTCCATCCAGTAGCAATACTGTGCTTCGCGTGCTAGAGCGCTGTCTTGGGTAATAATCAATAAGGTAGGTCGATCAGGCATCTCTTTCAAATTGCGCAGCATCTGTTGCGCGGACATTTGGTCAAGATGATTAGTAGGCTCGTCCAGAATCAGGAGGCGCGGGTGGGGCGCAAGCGCACGTGCAATGGCGATCTTCTGGCGCTGCCCTCCCGACAAAGAACCCCCATCATCACCAACCTCTGTGTCATATCCATTTGGAAGGGTCCGAACGAAATCATCGACCAGAGCGGTTTGACATGCTCGAGTAACATATTCAGCGTCAGTCTCAAGAACTCCATAGGAAGCATTTTCCCAGATGCTCCCGCTAAACAATACCGGGTCCTGAGGGGTATACGCTACGCCCTCGCATAGCTGTTCCATATCCAACTGATTATAGGAGAATCCATCCGCGAAGAGTTCGCCTTGATCGGGCTTGTATAGTCCAAGAATAAGCCGTGCAATGGTTGTCTTTCCACCTCCATTTGGTCCCATGATCGCGGTAATCGAACCTGGGTCCATCCGCAATGAAATATTGCTCAATATGCTTTGTGTCTTATATCGAAATGATACTGACTGTAATTCAATGCGACCGGCGAAGTTGTGTTGCGTGGTTCCTGAGTAGGGTGGCTCAGAGTCTATGCTATAAAAGGCATACAGGGCGCATAGAGACTGATTACCAGTGATAATAGATGGAATTGCACCGAATACCTGTTGCAGGTTACTGCCAAGCATGGCAAAGATCACATAAAACGATAGCAATGACCCGAGCGACATCTTACCCGATACCACCTGAGTGCCGCCAATCACCAAAACGAATATACCCGAGATTGTAAGGATCGTATTCTGAACCAGCCCATACGCACTCTGTAGCCACGCCATGCGCTCGCTGTCCACTCGCTGCTGTTCAATCCATCCAACTTGCCGCTGCATTTCGGCGCGTTCTGCACTTTGATATCTTGCTAGGTCCAGCTTAGTCAGCACGAAATGCACGCCGGAACTGAAGCGGGCGAACGATCCCCTAGTGCGGTCAACTCTGGCCATTACCACTTTTTTGAGCTGATAGTTAACCAGATAAAGCAATGGCCAGATAACCATCAGAACCGCAAGCAGCTTCAGATTCATCGTAGCCAGAAGTGCGATTAGAAGGATGCTAATCAGCGTGGACGGCATCAGCACCGAGATCAAGGCATTGCTCATGACGTCCACAAGTTGCGTATCCTGAACTAGGAGTGCGTGCAGATCGCCGCGATCCAGCGTGTCGTGGACAGACCGTGGAAGCTCAAAACATCGTTGCAGCAAGAGATGCCTCAGTTTGCTGATTGCGATTTTGGTGGTACGCAACGAGAGGAAGCGAGTTCCCAAAGCCAATCCGGACGAGGTAAGATTGCAACCCAGGATGCAGAGTCCCAGCAGCATCATTTGTCGCACATTGCGCGACGGGATTGCAACATCCAGAATTCGCCGAATGAGCCAGGCCGTCGGCGGCATGGTCATGCTTTGCAGCACAGCTAGCAGGATGCACCCGATGAGCAGCCTGCGCAGCTTCACAAGCCTGCCCCAGAACCACTTCCAGGATTCCATCTGCTCGCGGCGCATCAGTGCGCTCCGACCGGCCGCGCGGCCGCGCCTCGCTTGCGCTCGATGGACTCTTTCAACATGCGAAGTCTGGCCTGAATGGATCCATTTTGATTGTGAGAGATGTTATTGTCGTGAATTCTGCGCAGAAGAACCGTATCGGTTATGTTGCCGACGGGGATTCCAGACTCCTTAACACGTAAAAACCACTCCAGGTCCTGCCCCTGCAAATACGTGGGATTAAATTTGCCGACCGCATCAAACAATGAATGACGAGCCAGTACGGTTCCAAGTTGAATGGCATCGGAGGCTTGCAACAGTTCGTCCGGCTCAATCCAGGCCGGACACGTCATACCTGGATCCAGATAATTTTTCATTCTACCGCAAACATAGCCAACTTCAGGATGCTTCATTATATGGGCCGTCTGGATTGATAGATTATTGGGAAACCAGCGGTCATCGGCATCGAGAAATGCGATGAGTTCTCCCCTACTGTTGTCAATGCCCGTGTTCCTTGCCACCGCGGATCCTTGTCTCTCTTCATGAAAATACCGGACTTCAGGATAAGACCGCGCAATTGCGCCACTGCTATCCGTAGAGCCATCATCCACCACAATCACCTCGATTGGCCGATAGTCCTGGGCAAAGATACTGGTAAGAGCATCTCCAAGGAACTTCTCGCCGTTATGCACGGGGACAATGACGCTGATAAGCTGGAACGCTGACGCCGAGCCATTCTTCATTACTTTTGAGCCTCTATGTTGATTGATCGTATTGCGAAATGAACAGTCGCTCAATCGCTTCGGATACCAAGTGCATTGACAGTGCATAGAGATTTGATTCTTCGCTTGCGATCAATGGACTCTTTCAGCATGCGAAGTTTTCTATGCATAACAGTGCTTTGATCGTGAGAGATATTGCTGTCGTGAATTCTGCGCAGAAGAACAGTCTCGGTTAGTCTTTTAACTGGGATTCTCAACTCACATACTCTAAAGAACCATTCCGTATCCTCTCCTTGCAAATAGGTTGGATTGAATTTGCCAACCGATTCAAACATGTAACGACGAGCCAGTATGGTGCAAAGGGAAAAAACTTCATAGGATTGCAACAGCGTGTTCGGCTCGATCCAGGCCGGACACGTCATACCTGGCTCGAGAAAATTCTTCATTCGTCCGCAAACACACCCAACTTCAGGATGTTTTGATATGTAGGCAGTTTGTAAGGATAGCTTTTCCGGAAGCCAAAGGTCATCTGCATCGAGAAATGCGATTAGCTCTCCCCTGCTGTTGTCAATGCCCGTGTTCCTTGCCACCGCGGACCCTTGTCTCTCTTCATGAAAATACTGGACTTCAGGATAGGACCGCGCGATTATGCCAGTATTATCCGTGGAGCCGTCATCCACCACAATCACCTCGATTGGCCGATAATCCTGGGCAAAAATGCTGGCAAGTGCGTCTGCCAGATACTTCTCACAGTTATGTACTGGGACGATGACGCTGATTAGCTGTGGCACTGTTGACGAATTCTTCTCCACTTCTTTATACCTCCCGATTGATCGATCGGTTGAGATATGAGTCTGCAAGTCCTGCGTTTCGGAGACGGTGTTCAAGAGCACTGAGCAGAGCTTTGAGCTTTTCGCTTGCGATCTATGAATTCCTTCAAGAGCTGTATTCTACCGCGCGTCTTGATAGTGTGGCCTTCCGGATCGTGTGACATGTTATGTGAGTGGATTCGTCTTAGCAGCTGTACTTCCTTAATTATTGCGATTGCAATGTTAAGTTCTTTTAACCGGATTAACCAATCAAGGTCATCTACTCCATATAAATAAGATGAATTAAAATACCCGGCCTTCTCGAATACCCATCTGTGAGCCAGGAGTGTCCCCATATGATATGCAGCTGAGTCATCAGACGACGTACGTTTGTCAGCCCAAGATGGCCTATCGGATCCTGCCTGAAGAACATTCTTCATCCGTCCAATCACACAACCTGCCTCAGGATGGACCTCCAGATAAGCAGCCTGTTTAGACAGTTTGCCTAAGGCCCAACGGTCATCGGCGTCCAAGAAGGCAATTAAGTCGCCCTTGCAGTGACTCAATCCAGTATTTCTTGCCGCCGGCTGTCCTTGATTGGCCTGGTACAAGTAATGGACCTGTCTATATCTCTTGGCTACCGCAGCTGTATTATCGGTGGACCCATCATCCACCACAATCACTTCGATGGGCCGATATTCCTGCGCGAAGACACTATCCAGCGCCTCAGCCAGATACAACTCCCCGTTGTACACAGGAATAATTACGCTGACAAGCTTCGGTTTAATCATGCAGGCCTCGACGTAGCTCCCTCAATAAGTCTCGAATCGCGCAAGGGGCGGAGCGAATATTCGCACCGAGCTTCAGCTCATACACGGGTAGCTGTCGCGCAATGGAGTTGAAGCATCGCAAGGCCTGTTCGCGCATCTCCGGCAAGTGGAGAGCCCCACTCGCCGCCAGTGCCAGGAACCCCTTGGCATGACTGGCAGGGCTGATCCTTGTTTCCTGAATCTCTTCAATCTGGGCCAGCAAAATGGCACGCAGCGGGAATCCGCAATGCAATGTATTGTCAGAAAGGCGATGCAAACGATACATCGCCTTCTCATCGCCTGTCTTTCCATCCATGTCTATTACTGGGGCAAAGGAGGGAAACTGACTTATATCCATAAGCTTGGCTGTGCTATACAGGCTGTAGACATGGGGCGATCCATGCACAGCAAGCAGACAGCGGTCGTCGCCTGCATACGCCATCCCATCCTCGAGACAAGTCAACGCAGTGGTCGACTTACCTGAGCCTCCTGCGCCCAGAATCAGTACTCCCCCCTCTGGTTCGCCGACGGCCGCACCGTGAAAGAGATATCTTCCTTGGCTGCCAAACCAATGGGCCAGTAAACGGCGCAAGGGAGAGGCTCGCGCAAGATAGGTCATTCCAATTGGGTGAAGTTCACACCAGTAGCCCGTCTTACTTCGATAGTCCAGTGCCACAATCGCATGGGCATTATTCTGGATGATCAACATCATATCTGCGACCTCGACCACCCAGATGTCCCTCTCGCCCCACCCTTCCCAATCCAGCAACTGCGGAATGTTCGCGAGTGGCGACGAAGCTCCATCCACTAGAACCGTGAATTCCGGCTGGATGTTCATCGCGGTGCGCAGATGCTGAAAGGCCGGGGAGACCTGCTCTTTGATCCGAGGGTCGAGATATCGAAAACGAACGGGAAGACCTGCAATCTCGTAGTTTACGAACTGCGCATTCTCAGTTTCCCGAATGCGCGTTCGAATGCGAGAAACGAACTCCGATAGAGGCTCGATGATCTGAGGAGGAATTACATTGGAGACTGGACGGCCACCTTCAATCAGTGTGGCATTCATCGGTTCGGCCACCCCTGGTCGCTAACCTGATGGATCGGATCGATCAGCAGTATCTCCTGCATATCGTCATAACGGTTCAATACAGGCGGAGCAAAGCACCGTATCGTGCCATTAGGCTCTACCGCCAGTACACCTGATAGGCGATTCACCGATGCCCGTTGAAGAGGTCGGATAAGGATGCCTTGCTCTTTCAGTTCGGCAACAAAACCCTCCACCAAGGCTGGCAGCTCCTCCGTATTGCTGTAGTGCGCTGACAAGACGTCGAGGATCTCGGCGACGGAGAGTCCTTCTTCCAGAAGATGAAGGATCTCTGTGCCGGTATCGGAAACATTGTAATACAGGCCATCTTCCAGATTGATAAGGACCATCTCTCTGTCAAACTGCTCGAAGACAAATCTCGATTTGTCAATCATATACGCTGACATTTATATATCCGATCCAACAATTGTAAAAGATTTATGTTTGATTGTACTGAGTTTGAATGAGATTCAGATTTTCTTGTGCCGTTCAGCCCAAATCGGTCTCGTCGGTCTAGAATCCTAGAAAATAGCGATGCCTTCTATCGTTACACCTCATCTGGTTCGTACGCGGTATATCGCGGGTTCGCGGGAGGTATGTGGAAATCTCAAAAAACGTACTCTGCGCCGTTATTCATCCACAGCAAGAATGCATTACCAGGCATAATTGGCAGCCGAATGTGTCCTCCGGCCGACGATCCCGCCGCCCCTTGCCTCAGGGACGACAAGGCAGTAAAACGATGTCCCAAGCAGTAGCCATAGACAGAAGAAATTCTCTGACGTTCGGCCTCATCTTCAACCGCTATCGCTCACGCTGTTCGCGGCGTGAATCTTCGGGTGATCGAGGAACGCTCCCTAGCTGGCTCGAAAAGCTGACCTTGCGCTCTGGAAACCAGGTGAGTTGGATGGTGGTAGCGGTCACAGTCTGTGGACTGGCGGGTTGGATGGGTGCACCTGAAGGATAGATTGGTGCCTTCCAGCGCTCGTAGGCGAAGTTGACATTGACCTCGAAATCCTTGCCGATTCGTTTGACGATTTGAAAATTGATGTCGTTCAGTGTGGTGCCACCAGAGATAAACTCCTTGGCGGCTTTTTGATTTCGAACACCGACCTGGAACCACTCGTTGCCGCTGAGGTTATAGGTGATCCAGCCCTGGCCTCCTTTGTCTTCACGTCCGATCCAGTCGCCGAAGAGCTGGCCTTGGTTAGTGTAACCCTGTTGTTGAACATATTCGTAGTACATGAAATGGCCACCTGGAACGACGATCTCTATAGGTGGATCAGTTGAGACAGCTTCAGCTCTAAGATCAATCCTGGGAATACCAGGCACATGGGATAGATACAGCCCGGGCCGCCAGGAAGCGCGCCGAGGGGCGTCAATGGGAGAGAGATCGTCATGTACCTCTGAGTCCGAGTAGAGCGTGAGCCAATTGCGGACAAATGGTAGCCGGTAACTGAAGTCAAAGGCGCCGAAGCGAGCGCCGGGATCCGCGCTCGAGTTCTTGACCGCCGGCGCGGGAGCGGAGAGGCTCAAGAAGCTCCGCAGGAAGCTATGCAGGTTGATGGGCTCGTGGCCCTTGCCGCCCCAGATGACACTGCGCTCGAAACCGAACTCTAGGTTCTCGGTGGGGCGGAAACTGATCTTCTCGACGTGTACCCAGGGATCATTGGGATAGGTGTGGCCTTTGAGCGATCCAACCAGAAAATCATAGCGGAATGGACCCGTGAGCAAGGAAAGCAATGGAATGTAGAGAGGTTCAGTGCGGTTGATGCGAAAAGAGTAAATGTTCTCAGCGTTGTTGGAGTATGCCATCCCGCCGCCTAAGCCAGGGCCCAGCCAGTCGTCCTGCTTGCCGAACGAGATTTGGTGATTGAGCAGGCGGTAGGAGGCGTATGCCTCGATGAGGCGCCCGTCTGTGAGTGAGGCAATTGGTCCCTGTGGGATTGTAGTCTGGATATACGGGCTGCCCGTGGATGGATTGTTAGCGACCGGATACGCACCAACATCCAGATTCGCTAGCGACTGGGTAAGGGTGTTTGAGTAACCGGTGGCCGAGGGTGATACGCGAAACTCGCCACGCACATGAATCAGAAACCGACCAACGGACGCATATCCACTGATGCCGGAGTAGTTATTGAAGCCACCCTCGAAAGGGCGGCCGTAGTCGTTGATGATGGTCGAACCAAGATGATAGCTATCGCGCAGTGGCGTGCCACTGATGCCACGCGAGACTGAGTAGACCGACTCTATTCGCAATCGATCTGCAGAGGCCAGACACTGATTCACAGCGTCATAGCGCAATTCGCGAGTCAGCGCCTCGTAGGTCTCTCTTGCTTCGTCCGTTGCGGAGCTTGAATCATAGTCTTCGAGACGCTCGTTCACCTCGTTGAGTATGTTGATTAGGCTTGAACGTGTCCACGGGCGCATGCCCAGGTAGACCGTATCAACAAATCCGAGGGAGTAAAGACGCATCACAGCCGGATAGACCCAGCTGTCGACCGGGATATATAAAGAGCCTGCCACGAAAGGCTCGCAGACATCCGAATGACTGTCGGGATCGCGGCCGACCTGACCGTTGCCCTGCGCCTCACCTGGCAGCTCCGCGGCAAGCGGGCTCACGGCCATCAGGAAGAGTGCAGCCAATAAAGTTGCCCAGCGAACGACATGTAGTCCGGCCAAACGTCTATTCACCCTTACGCCCCTTCTAGAAACGAACATTCAGGCTTCTAATCATGAAGACGAGGAATTAGCGTAAGCCTAGGCAAGAGCCGATTTTTTGCACGAATGATCCATTTCATTGTCTGCCCTGCATAAATTGCATGGTCTGTAGGCTAGCATCCAAAGGTCACTCCTGCATCCGTTGCGAAGAAGCACGGATTAATGCCTCTCTATAGGCCTGCAACAAATGCTTAAATCAAACATCAATCCTCGCGCTAGAATCGATTTGGTGTAATCGTCCACTTACAGTAGCACATGGGAGTCAATGTCGAGCCTCAGGCACGGTCGTATTATATCGATTGGGAGGCGTGACAAGTTTTCCGGCGAGGCAGGACTGGAAGTAGGGGAGGGAGTGTTCGAGGCCTTTGCGCAGGGAGATCATCGGTTCCCAATCGAGCAGCGCGCGGGCCTTACCGATATCGGGACGACGGCGCGCAGGATCGTCCTGGGGCAGCGGCTCAAAGACGATCTCAGATTTCGATCCGGTGACAGCGAGGACCAGTTTGGCGCACTCCAGCACGGTAAACTCGGTGGGGTTGCCGAGGTTGACCGGGGTGTGTTCGGAGGACGCAGCGAGGCGCAGGATGCCGTCGATGAGGTCCGAGACGTAGCAGAAACTACGCGTCTGTAAACCATCGCCGTAGATGCTGAGGGGCTCTCCCGAAAGCGCCTGCATCATAAAGTTGGAGATGACGCGTCCGTCGTTGGCCTGCAGGCGCGGGCCGTAGGTATTGAAGATGCGGACCATGTGCGTATCGACGCCGTAGTAGCGATGCCATGCAGTAACGGTGGCCTCGGAGAACCGCTTGGCCTCGTCGTAGACCGAGCGCGGGCCGATGGGGTTGACGCGGCCCCAGTAGCTCTCGACCTGGGGATGGACCTCGGGGTCGCCGTAGCACTCCGAGGTGGAGGCATGCAGGAAGCCAGCCTTGTACTTGCGCGCCAGATTGAGGGCATTGACCGTTCCAGCAGAGCCTGCCAACAGCGTCTCCGGGCCAAGGCGGTCGTAGTCGCTGGGCGAGGCAGGTGAGGCGAAGTTGAAGATGAAATCGACTGGGCCCGGGTCGAAGGGGAGACTGATGTCCCTATTCAGAAAGGAGAAGCGGGGCTCGCCAGCGAGGTGGGCGAGGTTGGAGAGGCTACCGGTGGAGAGGTTGTCGACGCCGAGGACCCGGCAGGTGCCTGAGTGCGCGAGCAGGGCGTCGGTGAGGTGGGACCCGAGGAAGCCTGCCGCGCCGGTGACGAGAATGTTCTTCATTACACCAATTTATTCCTGAAGGAGAGTTTATTTCGAGGCGAATTGTAATGTTCGGGGCGGGAGTTATTGGGGTGCGGATGCGGCAAGTTCGAGGTCGCGAACCGGATAGACGGCGGGGCGTCCAATGCTGATGTAGGTGAATCCGTGTTGCTGCATGGTTTTGGGGTCGAAGAGGTTGCGGCCATCGACCACGATGGGGTAACGCATGGCGGTGTAGAGGCGTTTCAGGTCGAGAGAGGCGAACTCTCGCCAATCCGTGAGGACGAGCAGGGCATCGGTATCGCGAGCAGCGGCATAGGAGTCTTCGACGTAGCGGAGATGCGGGCTGGGGGGCAGCTCCGCCTCGGCGCGCTTCATGGCGGCTGGGTCGTACGCTGTGATGCTGCTTCCCTCGGCGAGCAGCATCTGGATTAAGTCGATGGCCGGGGACTCGCGGATGTCGTCGGTCTCCCCCTTGAAGGAGAGACCCAGCACGGCGAGGCGCTTTCCTCGAAGCGTCCACAGCGCGGAGCGGACCTTGGCGAGAAAGCGTTTTTTCTGCTCCGCGTTTATCTTTTCTACTTCGGAGAGGATGTTGAAGTCGATGCCGAGCTGGTCCGCGACAGAGCGGAAGGCGGCGACGTCCTTGGGGAAGCAGGAGCCTCCGTAACCGATTCCCGGGCTCAGGAAGCGGCCACCGATGCGGCTATCGAGTCCCATGCCGCGAGCGACCTGCTCGATGTTTGCGTCGGTTGCCTCGCAGAGATTCGAGACGACGTTGATGAAGGAGATTTTGAGCGCGAGAAAGGCATTTGAGGCGTGCTTCACAATCTCGGCCGACTTGGCGGAGGTGTGCAGCATGGGCGGAGGCGCGGCGGCGGAGCAGGCGCCGGAGATGGCTTGTGGGCGGGCATAGTATGCGCCGGTAGTGAGCGGGGCGTAGATCCTGGCCAGCAGCGCGGCGGCGCGCTCCGAGTCCGCTCCAACCACGATGCGGTCAGGGTGGAGGAAGTCGGAGACAGCGGTGCCCTCGCGCAGGAACTCGGGGTTGGAGACGATGTCGAAGAGCGAGCGAGCAACCCCGTTGCGTTCGATAGTGCGGCGGATCCACTCGTTGGTATAGACCGGAACGGTGGATTTTTCGACGATGACCTTGTAACTGTCAAGCGAGCGCGCAATCTCGCAGGCAACCGTTTCGACGTAGGAGAGGTCTGCGTCGCCGTTCTCCGACTGGGGAGTGCCGACTGCAATGAAGATGGCGTCGCACTGTCGTGCGGCCTCGGCCAGATCTGTGGTGAAGTGGACCCCAGTGTTATGGTGTCGGGCGAGCAGGTCTGGGAGGTGCTTCTCGTGGACGAGGGTATCTCCGGACTGAAGGGCGGCGACTTTTCTCTCGTCGTTATCGACGCAGATGACGTTGTGGCCGATCTCGGCAAAGCATACGGCTGCAACCAGCCCGACATAACCCGAGCCGACGACGGCGATTTGAATCGGTTTGCTCATAGCGTGCGGAGTACGTTTCCTCTTGCAATGCGATGTTTGCAGTCTAGTGGATTTCCGTCCCTAGCGGAAATCGCTTCAAATAAGCAGTTAGAGCGTATAGTAACCTCTATACTCACACGCAGAAGGCATTGGTGGAACGGTTCGGATACACCAATGGAACCCGGTTGTGGCACCGCTTCACAATCCATTACACCCCCAGACATGGAAGCAGGCTCAATAAGATGGAGATGGAGGTCAGCCTGTTCAACCACTAGTGCATTAGTAAACGACGGATCGGAGATATCGCGGCTTTGCGAAAACGCCTCGCGTATGGGTTCGTAGTGTCAACAAGTCCAAGGCTTCCATCCAGTGGAACTTCATTCGTCGACAGGTCAGAAGAACACTTTATTAGACAATCACGTGGTCAAAGCACTTGGACTGACGGGTGCGGGAAACA
>Ga0364866_10984_pt1 | contig 12346 bp, 10 predicted proteins | sample ExccelAu500001D3_3_FD_206913 | JGI IMG/M metagenome (GOLD analysis project Ga0364866, IMG submission 206913) | Enriched cells from Trout Bog Lake Hypolimnion, Wisconsin, USA - BchlTB.Aug13.5000.01.D3 | ecosystem: Environmental > Aquatic > Freshwater > Lake > Hypolimnion/Profundal zone | place... | reverse complement strand
TGCTGCGAGCGATCCAATAAGTATCGGTAATGATACGTTTTTATATTTTCGGCACTCTGCCTGCTAGTAATACCCGGGAAAAGTCCGGTTGTACCCTGACGGGACAGGCAGGTGCATGACACCAAGGAGGCAGCATGCAGGAAGCTGACAGTACCCCAATCGAAGGGACTAGGCTGCAGGGAGAATGGGTTACCAGTGAGGTGGCGGTGCGGCTTAGGCACCTTACCGGGGAGTTTGATCTGTTGCAGCCGGAAAATAGATTGACGAGGAGGCAGGAGAGCCATGCAGCGAGCTACCGTTCAGCAGTTAACTGACAGAGGAGAAGGGGGGATCCCCTCGGAATACCTAACCTTCACGCTGGCGAGCGAAACCTACGGGATCGACATCCTGAAGGTGCAGGAAATCAGAGGGTATGACGCCGTCACCCGCATCGCCAACACGCCGGAATGCGTCAAAGGGGTCATTAACCTGCGCGGGGTCATCGTCCCGATCGTGGACCTGCGCATCAAGCTCGGGATGGGCGAGGCGAGCTACCACGAATTCACCGTCGTCATCGTCATCAACGTACTGGAAAAGGTGGTCGGTATCGTGGTTGACGGGGTATCCGATGTGGTGGCGCTAGGTCCCGAGCAAATCAATCCTGCCCCGGAAATGGTTTCAGCGCTGCAGACCGATTACATCACCGGCCTTGGCACCCTTAACGACGAGATGCTGATCCTGGTGAATATCGAGAAGCTGATGAGTAGTGAGGAAATGCAGGTTATTGAGCAAGCGGCCTGAGAAAATTACCGGGTTGAAATGGACACACGGGAAATCAAAACTAACAAAAGGAGTTAAACGCTATGCATTGGTTCTACAACCTGAAAATCGGCACCAAGCTACTGTCAAGCTTCATCCTGCTGGCACTCGTTGCCGGCGTTATCGGCGGGATCGGCATTTCCAGCATCCGCAAGGGAAACGACAACGATACGAAGCTCTACGAACAGGGAGCCATACCCGTTTCCCTGTTGGGACGTATTTCCACCGACTTCCAGCGGGTGCGGGTCAATCTAGCCAAGGTCATACTGGTCCGCGAGACGGCGGAGAAGCAGAAATACACCGATACGATCAAAGAGCTTAGTGCCAACATCTCCAAGAATGTGGAATCGATAACCAGTTCCTCCGCCAGCACGGAGGAAAAGGCGCTTGTCAAGGATCTTAACGACAGCCGCGCCGTATTCCGGCCGTTGCTCGGGAAGATCAGCGACCTCGGCATGTCTGGCAAGGATGCTGAGGCTTTGGCGATCTATACCGGCGAAGCGACCCGGGCGGCAATGGCCGAGCAAAGCGCCATAGAGAAACTAGTCGACTATAATCTCCACAAAGCAAAACTCCTCCGCGACAACAACACCCTGATGGCCAGTGCCTCTACGAGAAACACGCTGATCCTTGCCGTCATCGGAGTGCTACTCGCCATCGGATTAGGGATTTTTATAATCCGTATCATCACCATTCCCTTGCAAAAGGCCGTAATTACGGCGCGCTGCGTCGCCGCCGGCGATCTGACCAGTTGCGTCGAGGTTAAATACGACGATGAAACCGGTCAACTCCTGGCAGCCCTCAAGGAAATGAACGCGAGCCTGGTTCGAATCGTCGGCGACGTACGCACCGGTGCCAATTCCATCGCGACGGCGACCGAGGAGATCGCCGCGGGGAACTCCGACCTCTCCCAGCGCACCGAGGAGCAGGCGAGCGCCCTGGAGGAGACCGCTTCCAGCATGGAGGAACTCACCGCCACGGTGAAACAGAACGCGGACAACGCCCAGCAGGCAAACCAGCTGGCCATCAACGCGAGCGGCGTCGCCGCCAAGGGTGGTGACGTCATCAGCCGCGTGGTGCTCACCATGGAGTCGATCACCGGCAGCTCCAAGAAGATTTCCGATATCATCGGCGTCATCGACGGCATCGCCTTCCAGACCAACATCCTGGCACTGAACGCTGCGGTGGAGGCAGCCCGCGCCGGCGAGCAGGGGAGAGGGTTCGCTGTGGTGGCGGCGGAGGTGAGAAGCCTCGCCCAGCGCAGCGCTGCGGCCGCCAAGGAGATCAAGTCGCTCATCGAGGACTCGGTAGGCAAGGTGCAAGACGGCAGCCGCCTGGTGGAGGAAGCCGGCCGAACCACCCAGGACATCGTCACCAGCATAAGAAGGGTGACCGACATCATGGCCGAGATTTCGGCAGCCTCCGTTGAGCAGTCCAGCGGCATCGAACAGGTGAATGTCGCCATCACCCAGATGGACGATGTCACCCAGCAAAACGCAGCGCTGGTGGAAGAGGCGGCGGCGGCAGCCGAATCGCTCGAGGAGCAGGCCCGGCAGATGGTGGAAGTCGTGGCCCGCTTCAAGCTGGAGAACGGCGAAATACCGAAGGCAGCGGCCACACCCCGCAAGGTGACCCGTAGCGGGACTCCGCAGCATAAGGGCAGCGATAAAAGAGTCCGGCAGATAGCCGGCGCCCACGCTCAGAGAGCGTCCGAGCGGCGCCAAAGCGCGCTGGCGGAGGCGCCCGAGGCGGGCAACGACTGGGCTGAGTTCTAATGCTCCCCTCATCTCCCGGAGGCAGCGGGAGAGTTGGGAGCCCACCTCGCCTTCAGGAAGAGGCAGGGGGGAGCTGCCGCGAAGTTGCGATAAATCAGAACCAGGGGGGGGGATGTTGCCGGGCTTGCAAAGCAAAGCGAAATGTTGCCAGGTCGCTAGGGAGGACGCTACGCCGAGGCACTACCCGTTCACCCAGGACGACTTCAACCGGATCAGGGAGATGATCTACCGTAGCGCCGGGATCTTCCTGGCGCCCGGCAAGAAGGACATGGTCTACAGCCGCCTGGCGCGCAGGTTGCGCGCCAGGGAACTCGACTGCTTCAGCGACTACCTGGAAATTATCGAGGAAGGTGACAGGAAGGAGATGGAGGCGTTCATCAACGCCCTCACTACCAACCTGACCGCCTTCTTCAGGGAGCCGCACCATTTCAAGATACTCGCCGATCGGCTGGCCCAACTGCCGAGCAACCGGCCGGCCTCCATCTGGACGTGCGCCTCCTCTACCGGCGAGGAGCCCTATTCCATCGCCATGACGGCTGTCGACACTGTCAAGAGACCCGAACCTGCCTGCATCCTGGCAACGGACATCGACACCAACGTGCTCGCGATCGCGCGCCAGGGAGTGTACCCGATAGACCAGTTGCAAAAGCACCCACCCGACCTCCTGAAGCGCCATTTCCTCAAGGGTGAAGGGAAGAACGCCGGGCATGCCAAGGTGCGGGACGAGCTGAGGCGACTCGTGAGCTTCAGGCAGCTCAACCTGCTCGATGAGACCTGGTTCATGCGTGGCAAATTCGACGTCATTTTTTGCCGAAACGTGATGATATATTTCGACAAGCCGACGCAGAACACCATCCTGAAGAAGCTGGCCGGCTATCTGGAGCCCGACGGGCTTTTGTTCGTAGGCCATTCGGAGAGTTTCCACAGCGCCTCCGACATCCTCACCCTTTGCGGCAACACGGTGTACAGGCTGCGCAGGTAACCTCCCAGGCAGGCGCCCTCACTCTGGCCCGGGACGAAGAAAGGAATCTCCAGTGCAGATAGCCGCAAAGAAAATATCCAACCCCATCATCCTGGCCGGGCTGGTCGCGATCCTGGCCATGGCGCTTTCCACCCACCTGGTGCTCGACAAGCTGCGCCAGGAGGAGGTACGGGTGGCAACCGACCGGCAGGAACACGCCCTGAAGCTGTTTTGGCAGGCCCTCAAGTCCAGGGGCGGCGCTTTCCGCCTCAGTGAGGGACGCCTCATGGCCGGGAATTACCGGATTAACGGGAACAATGAGCTTCCCGACCAGATCAAGGAGACCACCGGAAGCAACGCCACCGTATTCCAGGGGGACACGCGGGTAGCCAGCACCCTTTTGCTTCCCGACGGGCGTCGAGCGCTGGGAACCAGGCTCTCCGGACCGGCCTACGACGCCATTTTCCGGAAGGGGATCCCCTACCGGGGCGATACCGTCATTCTCGGCACCTCCTATCTGACAGCGTACGATCCGATCCGGGACAGCCAGGGGAAAATCATCGGGGCCCTTTTCGTCGGCACCAAACGGAGCGATTACCTCGCCACCTATACCCGGATCGGCACCCTGCTGCGCGGCATTAACGGCCTCACGGCCTGCATCTTCTTCATGCTGGCCTTTCTGCTTCTGACCGAGCGCAGGCGCGCCGAGGAGCAGGTAAAGGACCAGGTGCGCTTTCTCCAGGAGATCATAGACGCCATCCCCGCGCCGGTCTTCTACAAGGACGTCCAAGGCAGGTTTCTCGGCTGCAACAAGGTCTTCGCATCCTCCACAGGCCTGAACCGGGAGCTCATCGTGGGTAAAACGGTCCACGATATCTGGAGCAAGGAGTTCGCCGACCGGTACGAGGAGAAAGACAAGGAACTTTTGGAGGACTCGGGCGTTCAGGTCTACGAGGGTACCGGCAGGAACGCCGACGGGAGCAACAACCACTTCCTGGTCAACAAGGCGCTGTTCAAGAACCAGAACGGCAGCGTCGGGGGGGTCGTCGGGGTTTTCCTCGACATCACGGACCGAAAAGAGGCTGAGGAAGAGGCCAGGAATGCCTACCAAAGAATCGCCGACATCCTCGAGTTTCTGCCGGATCCCACCTACGTGGTGAACCGGGAGCGGCGGATTATCGCCTGGAACAGGGCGATCGAGAACATGACGGGCGTAAGCAAGGAGGAGATCTTGGGCAAGGGGAGCGAGGCCGCCAGCCTTGCCTTCTACGGGGAACACCGGGAGGTACTCATCGACCTGCTCAGCGAAGAGCGGCATGCCGGGCACCGTTATCTTGACCTCGCCTGCCGGGGGGATGCACTATGTGCCGAGGGAATCGCCCTCATGCGGGGCGAGGAGCGCCGCCTCTGGAGCGTTGCAGCACCGCTGTACGACCGGCAGGGAGAGCGGGTGGGCGGGATCCAGTCGCTGCGCGACGTAACCGAGCAAAGACGTGCGGAACAGGAACGGAGCCTGATGGAGGCCCAGATGCACCACTCGCGCCTGATGGCGTCCCTCTTGGTCCAGTTGGGGCATGATCTGAGAACCCCGCTCACCCCGCTTTTCGCCCTGCTTCCCATGATCCGGGACAAGTGCTGCGATCCGCAAGTGGTGCAGATCCTCGACATCTGCCAATCGAGTGTGAGCCACATTCAGGGGCTGACCAGCAAGGCGCTCGACCTGGCCCGACTCTCCTCGCAGACGGCCACGGTGGAACTGGTGCCGGTTCCCCTGGCGGGCCTTGCGGAGAACTCGCTGAGCGGCTGTGCCGAACTTTTCGCGCAGCGGGGGATCACCTGCCGCAACCTGATCGAACCGCACTTGAAGGTGCAGGGGACGGGCGAGCAGCTCACCTTGCTGTTTGACAACCTGTTATCAAACGCCGCCCGCTACGCCGCTGCAAACGGCGAGGTCAGCATCAGCACCTCCCGCCGGGACGGCGAGCTCGTCGTCTCGGTCAAGGACGACGGCGTGGGACTTGAACCGGAACACGCCAGCCTGATTTTCGACGAATTCTACAAGGTGGACAGCTCGCGCCACGACCTCAGCACCCAGGGGCTCGGTCTGGCCATCTGCAGGCGGGTGGTTGGCAACCACAAGGGGAAAATCTGGGCCGAAAGTCCGGGAAAGGGGATGGGCACCACCATCCACTTCACCCTGGAGGCGGCTGCGGCGTAAATCATCACATCGGAGAAAGCAATGGGCCAACATATGCATGACACGGTAATGATTGTCGATGACAATAAGAACATCCGGAACACCGTCGAGATGATCTGCCAACTCGAAGGGCTGAACGTCGTGTGCTCCGAGAGCGGGGAGCAGTGCCTGCGCAACCTCAGCTCGGGCTTTCGGGGGGTGATCCTGATGGACATCATGATGCCCGACCTGAACGGCTGGGATACCATCAGGGAGATCGTGGCGCAGGGATTTTACGCCGGCAACCTGATACTCATGCTGACGGGCATTGGAGAGCCGGATGCGGAGATGGACGGCTTGCAGGAGTACGTCACCGACTACCTGGCCAAGCCCTTCCGATCGGCCCACCTGACCGAGGCCTTGCACTATTACCTCGCGCTGCTCAAGACGAGGAGATCAAATGGCGCATAACCTTGTCATGATCGGGGTCTCCACCGGTGGTCCGTTAACTCTCAGAGAGCTTTTCGGCGCACTGCCGCCCCTCAACGCGGCCTTCGTCGTCGTGCTCCACATTACCCGGGACATGGATTTCCGCATCGCCCAGGGGATTGAATCCGCAGCAGCCATGCCGGCCGCGCTGGCCCGCCACCGGGAATTCCTGAAACCCGGGAGGATCTACCTGGCTCCCGGCGGGACCCACCTGAGACTGGGCGGCAACCACCGGGTCGAACTGTACGAGGGGCCGCGGGTCAATTATGTCCTCCCCTCAGTCGACGTGGCGATGCAGTCGCTCACCCGGCAGCGTCAGGGAGCGTTGATCGGTGTAGTCCTGACCGGAATGGGTAAGGACGGCGCCGAAGGCTTACGACACATCAAGAATATCGGCGGGATAACCATGGCCCAGAACCAGAAAAGCTCTGTAATCTACGGTATGCCCAAGGCTGCGCTGGAGACCGGCGCCGTCGACCTGGTGCTGCCGCCCAAGGGGATCGCCGCCAAGTTGGTGGAAATTTTGGAGGAGTTGGGGTGAAGCTATGTACTGGCACATTAGATTTCTCTTGACCTTGGCAGGCCACAGTGATAGCTTCAGACTAGATTACACACGTTCCAGATATACGATAATACTAAATCATCCGCGAGGATGAGACGGAAAGCCTATTGGGTCTCCCTGAGACAGCCGGGTTGCCGAAATATCATATTGATATTGCGGTCCCGGTTTTTTTGTGTTTAAAAAAGGCGAGCGACGGGCCCACTATATCAGCTGGCCTCTGGGTAAACCGAAATAAGGGCTACAAGAATGAAACTCAAAAAAGTGATATCGGGAGCACAGACAGGTGTGGATAGGGCAGTTTTTGATGCAGCAATCAGAACCGGCTTGCCTGTGGACATCTATTGCACTAAAGGCGGTCCGGCAGAGGATGGGCTGATAACCGGGCGGTACCCGTTCCAGGAATTGGAGACCAGCCAGTGCAGGGTCAGAATCGAGAATAACGTCGTCGTTTCAGATGGTACCTTGATCATCAACAAGGGGCCGCTGACCCGTGGCACCAAGCTGTCCTACGATTTTACGGTGAAGCATTTCATGCCGTGCCTCATCGTCCAGCTGGATGCGGAACAGGTGATTCCGGCTTCCGGTGTCATCAGGTGGATCCATGGACAGCGGATAACGACCCTCAACGTTGCAGGTCCCAAGGAATCGAAATTCCCCGAGGGAATCTACCAGGAAGCCTACTCCTACCTTGATAAGCTCTTCGTCATGTTAAAAGATACCTGATCAGGTTTATCTCCGCCCCGCCTGCCCGCTCGGCACATTCTTCAACTTCCGGTTCTTTAGCATTGCTGTCAAACTGGATGTTGTTATCCGTTTGCCCTATACAGATTCGCTTGCTCGTCCCTTGATACCAGAAAGGTACCTTAAACGATGTTTAAAATACTTCCAACCTTGTGCTGCCTGCAACTACTGCTGGTTCTCTCTGCAGTTTCCCTGCCAGGGGTCGCCTGTGCCGACGCGCCAGCCACGATAAAGGTCGTGATGGACAACAACTACCCGCCGTATATCTTCCAGGGGCCTGAGGGGGTACTGCAGGGGATCCTGGTCGACCAGTGGCGCTTGTGGGAGCGCCGGACCGGCATAAAAGTCGAGATCCGCGCCATGGATTGGGACAAGGCGCTCAGCGAGATGCAGGCCGGTAAATTCGACGTCATCGATACCGTATTTAAAACCGCTGAGCGCTCACGCTGGCTCGACTTCGGGACAGCCTACGCTCAATTGGAGGTTCCCGCTTTTTTCGGAAAAGACATCTCAGGCCTCACCGATGCCGGTTCGCTCAGAGGGTTCGTGGTTGCCGCCAAGGCCGGGGATGCCGCCGTCGAGATGCTCAAGCGTAACGGTGTCGAGAACCTGGTGTTTTATGACAGTTACCAGGCCATCGTCCTGGCCGCGAAGGAGCACCGGATCAGCGTTTTCGTGGCCGACAAACCTCCCGCTCTCTACTACCTCTACAAATACGGGATCCAGGATCGTTTCAACCTTACTCCCCCCTTGTACGTGGGCGAATTCCACCGCGCCGTCGCCAAAGGGAACCGCGACCTGCTGCGGACCGTCGAGACGGGCTTCGGGAGCCTGGCGCCGGCCGATATGCGGCAGATCGATGCCAAGTGGCGCGGCGCCTCGCTTCCCTTGGGCAACTACCTGAGGTTCCCCCTGGCCTGCGCCGGCATCCTCGCTCTGCTGGCTCTTGCCTTGTTCGCCCACAATTTTGCCCTCCGCAAGGCGGTACAGGCCAGGACGGAGGAACTCAAGGCGAACAAGGACCTCATCGAGCAGGTCTACAACTCAGTCAACGACGCGATTATCATTCACGATGCCGCGACGGGCGCCATCGTCGACGTGAATGAGCGCATGCTCGAGATGTATGGTGTGACCCGGGAGGAGACAATGCGCCTCCGGGTCGAGGCCTTCAGTGCCGGTTCCCCTCCCTACACCCAGGACGATGCGGATGCCTGGATGCGCAGGGCGAGCCTGGGAGAGCCGCAGCTCTTCCCCTGGAAGGCAAAGAAACGCGATGGAAGCCTATTCTGGACGGAAGTCAACATGCGGCTGGCCCGGATCGGCGAACTGGACCGCATCCTGGTCACAGCGCGGGATATCTCGGAGCGCAAGGCAGCCGAGGCATCCATGGACCTGAGCCGGGAGCTTTTCAAGGCGGCCTTCCAGAGCGGACCGCTGCTCATGACCGTAAGCGATGTTGAAACGGGCCGTTTCCAGGAGGTTAACGACAATTTCCTGCGGCTTTCCGGTTTCTCCAGGGAGGAGGTGATCGGCAAGACTTCCCTTGAGCTAGGCTGGATGAGCGCCCAGGACCGGGAGCCTCTGGTCGAGGAGTTGAGGCGCTCCGGCCGGGTATCGGGAGCGAAGCTGAAGCTTACCAGGAAGAGCGGGGAGAAGATTTGGTGCCTTTATTTCGGCGAGATCATCTCCATCGCCGGAGAGCAGAGGCTCCTTTCCCTGGCTGATGATCTGACAGAGCGCAATCTGGCCGAGGAGCAGTTGCGCCAGGCCATGAAGATGGAGGCCGTCGGGCAGTTGGCGGGCGGCGTCGCCCACGACTACAACAACATGCTGACCGTCATCATCGGTTCTGCCGAACTTTTGAGGAGTTACGGCGGGGACGACGCCATGGTCCTGAAATTCTCCTCGGCCATCCTGGAGGCGGCCAGGCGGTCCGCCGACCTGACGCGCGAGCTGCTGACCTTTTCCCGCAAGGGGGACAGGACGACCATGCAGTTCGACATCCATAAGGCCGTCAAAGACGCTCTGTCACTGCTGGGGCACAGTATCGACAAGAACATCCGGCTGGAAACCAGGCTGCGCGCCCATGACACCCTGGTGGTCGGCGATCCGTCCCTGCTGCAGAACTCCCTGATGAACCTGGGTATCAACGCACGGGACGCCATGCCTGGCGGCGGCTCGATAACCTTCTCCACTGAAAACCTGACCCTGGATGAGGAGTTTTGCGCGCTCCATGCCGGCCAGGTCGCTCCGGGTCCCTATCTGGAAATCTCCGTCTGCGACACCGGAGCCGGGATAGCAAGAGAGGCTCTAGAGCACATCTTCGAGCCGTTTTTCACCACCAAGTCTGTCGGGAAGGGGACGGGGCTGGGGCTTGCCATGGTATACGGGACAGTCAGGAGTTTCAACGGGCTGATCGACGTCTCCAGCGAGCTGGGCAAGGGGACGACCTTCAAGCTGTACCTGCCGCTTGCCGAGGGGGCACTCCCGGATGCCGGCAAACTGCCGGAAGCACCGCGGGGTTCGGGCGGCATACTGCTGGTGGATGACGAGCCGCAGGTGCGCGACCTGGGAAAGTTCCTGCTGGAAGACCTGGGGTACCGGGTCTACCTTGCGGAAAATGGCGTACAGGCGCTGGAGGTCTATGCGAGAGAGAGGGACCACATAGCCCTGGTGCTTCTCGATATGATCATGCCCAAAATGGGAGGCAAGGAGGCCTTGCTGCACCTGGTCGGGCACTACCCCGAAGTCATCGTGTTGATCACCTCCGGTTTTCACAACGAGGCGAACCGGGAGGCACTGGTGCAACTGGGAGCCAGAGGGGTCCTTCAGAAGCCGTATCGCAAATACGATTTAGGCAAAGCCGTCGCGGAGGCCTTGAACGGCAGGCTAACCTGAGTTAGTAAGACTGTCCTCCATCATTGGACGGCGGAAATTCCAACGTTCCCTCCACGCCATTCCAGCTGCCGCGGGCGGGTAGGGCGCGGCGGCGAGCGGTCGCGCTGCATCCTGATGTCCGGCGACAAGCGTTCCGAAGATGGAGCGAGCCCTCTGGAGGTGCTGGTGGGGAATTGGGACGGTTTCGTCATCGCCGAGGCCGACCTTCAGATCAGCGGCCCGGGAGACTTCCTGGGCACCTCTGGGTATCGTTTGCCATTGCAGCGTAATTCAATTCCAGGTTGATGGTTAGTTATCGTGACACAACGGTTAGGGGCTTGATCAGGTTCCTTTGCAGGACCTGATAGATTGCATGGGAGCGGGAATTTAAGTTAAGCTTGGTGTAGATCTTCTTGATGTGCACACTATCCCGATAGCGGAATTCCACCATCTTGGGATCAACAGCAATGGCAGAGGGGGGTGCCGGAACGGTCACAGGCTCTGTGAAGTAGAATTCCCCCTCAAGGTTCGAGACGACCCACGGAGTCTGCTTGTTTTCGGACTTCTCACGCACTCCTTTCTTCCCACCCAGGTTGAGCAATTCGACTACAGGTCACACAATCAATCGAGTGTCCACGATGTCATGGCACTAAAATCTGTCCGACGTGGTGGCTGGATATTATTCACTATTTATTTACCCGGACGCATTCGGACTGTGACATGGAACTGCTACTGTACGGCGACCTCATCTGACACCTCCGCCTCCAGGCGGACTCACAAAGGAAAGCGAAACCGGACATGCTCTACGGATTACGCCTCGCCATCGCGGCGCTGGTCGCCTTGGCGACGGTTGCCACCTCCGCAGCTGCCTCCGGGCGCGGCGTTGTTGACGACAACGACCGTGTCGTGCTGCACGGAAACGTGCACAGGCTGGCCCGTCCCGAAGCCGACGCGGGGGCGGTCGATCCAGCCCTGCCGATGGAGCGGATGATCCTCACCCTCAAACTTCCCGCCGAACGAAAAATAAGCCTGGATCGCTTGCTTGCCGAACAGCAGATCCTCTCTTCCCCAAACTTCCACCGCTGGCTCTCGCCCGAGGAATTTGCGAAGCGCTTTGCCCCGGACCCAGCGGATATTGCCACGATAACCTCCTGGCTTACCTCCCACGGATTTACCATCGAGGAGATTGCCCGGGGGGGGACCTGGGTCAACTTCACCGGACCCGCCGCGGCCGTCGAAAGCAGCTTTCGCCTCCGTATGCGATGCTACCTCGTCGGCGGTAAGATTCACCACGCCAATGCCGACGACCCCTCCATCCCGCGGGGACTCTCCGACCTGGTGGCGGGGATCGTCTCGCTGCACGATTTCCCCCACCAGACCATGAACTCCGGAGCCATTCCGACGCCACAGCCGATCGCGGATCCGACATCTACGAGCGGAAGCAGTCATTACCTCGCACCCGGCGACTTCGCCGCCATCTACAGCCTCAACTCCCTCTATGCCGCCGGCATCGACGGCACCGGACAGGCCATCGCAATCGTGGGGAGGACCCATCCCTCCTCCACCAACTGGAGCAGTTTCCGCTCCCTGTTCGGACTTGCAGCCAATCCTCCGGTGGTGATCGTCAACGGTCCCAATCCAGGCGACCTCGGGGGGGGAGAGGACAACGAGGCCGATCTCGATGTGGAGTGGTCTGGGGCGGTGGCCAAAAACGCCACCGTCAAATTCGTGACCTCCAAGTCCACCAATAGCACCGACGGGGTGGACCTCTCCGCCCAGTACATCGTCAACTACAATCTGGCGCCGGTGATGAGCACCAGCTTCTCCGCCTGCGAGTCTGATATGCAGCAGTCCTCGGGGATTTCCGGAACAAACTCGGTGAACGCTTTCTACAACAACCTCTGGATGCAGGCTGCCGCGCAGGGGATCACCGCATTCGTCTCATCGGGGGATGCCGGGGCCTCCGG
>Ga0364866_10983_pt1 | contig 12372 bp, 10 predicted proteins | sample ExccelAu500001D3_3_FD_206913 | JGI IMG/M metagenome (GOLD analysis project Ga0364866, IMG submission 206913) | Enriched cells from Trout Bog Lake Hypolimnion, Wisconsin, USA - BchlTB.Aug13.5000.01.D3 | ecosystem: Environmental > Aquatic > Freshwater > Lake > Hypolimnion/Profundal zone | place... | reverse complement strand
GCGCATGCTCATCAATGACCTGGGTCTCCCGGCATTGCTCGATATTTCCGGTTCCAAAAGCTGGGACAACCGCTGGCTCTTAGATACCCTCGACCTATGGAAATTCGGCGATGTAAAAGAAAAGACATCCCTCAACCTGCTCGCGGCCGTATTCGGCATCCCCAGTCCGAAGGATGATATCAGCGGCAAAGATGTGGCCCGGGTGTACTACCAGGAGGCCGACCTGAATAGGATCATGATCTATTGCCAGAAAGATATTGTCACATTATTCAGGTTGTTTCAGCGCTTTTCTTCATTACCGATGATCGGCGATGAAGACATTGTCTATGCGTGAGTTAGTAAGTTAGTATGTTAGTATGTTAGTAAGTTAGAGATAAAATATATTGATATGAATTTGCCAGAAAATTACCAACTTGCCAAATTACTAACTTGCTAACTTAGTTACTTACTAACTTTTCTACAAATTTATCTCCTTGCCCTTGGGGTATTTCACGGTGTACTCAAAGGTCACGCTTTTGTCCACATCAGGGGGAAGGTTCATCCTCCAGGTAAGGGTTCCGGTGGCAGTATTTATTTCGGCGCCATTAGATTGTATCAGTTCTACTACAATATCCTTCTGGGTGGATACCGGTATCTGGTCTTCTATTTTAATATCTATCGGGGCAGACTTGGTATTGCGCACACTGATCTGATACCCGAACGACTGGATTTTGCTGTTGCCCAGGAACTGGTTCCGTGTAAATTGTTTCACCCTGATACGTTTGATATTGATGCGCTTGTCCCTGCCGAATGATACCGTGAGCGTATCTTTGGTTATCGAAGGGTCGATATAGGACTTGCCTACAAAACTGTTCTCCAGAAATATGTTCACATTGCCCGGCAGCAGGTTATAAGCTTCCCATCCCGTAATATCGGCTTCCAGAAAAGCATCGGTGCTGAGCTTGGGCACGGCAGCATAAGAGAATTTCGCATGCAGCGTATCCTGCTGTATCCTCACATGTTTTGAAACCCCGTCTGACAATATATTATACTTAAGGTCTATGTCAAATACCGTGGCAAGGATGTTCTGGTTGAGGGTGGTAAAGTTGGATGCATAACCCATGCTATCCGGGCCACTCGCCGGGGCATTGCCATTTACTCTGTCTACCTCAAAAGCTGTATTGTTCATCGATAAGCCCGTTGCATTGTTAGAATAGAAGGTATTCGTCATAGATTTGTTGTACATAGCAGCCGGGTTGGCATAGTCGAGCCTGTTTACCACCAGCCTGGGTTTTACACCGCTTATCGACGGATTGCCTGTACTCAGTACCAGCTTCACATCATTCCAGTCCTCGCCTGAGGTCTGTGTTACTTCCGCATCATAGTCCAGTAAAATATCAGAATGGTCATTTTCGGCACGCATATTATAGGCAGGGGTCCATCCGGCATTGTTTACATAATAGCTGAAGCTAAAATCGGCTTCCGTATAGCCCGGGCTGGTAGCGGCAACCGTTATTTCGCCCTGGGGCGCACTGCTTTTCCGGTGGATCTCGTTCAGCTGGGCTTTCAAAGGGGTTATCTTATCTGTCAGTTCTTTTTCCTTTGTTTTCAGTGGCATAAGGCTGTTTAGTATGTCCCTGATCCTTTTGTCAAAGAAATCTGCCGTGTTTTCCAGGGCATCTACATAGAACCCCTGGTTGCCGGTGGTTACCCTGTAGTTGGCCTTCATCATTTCCATTTCGGTATTGAGGGAGGTTATCTGGTTTTGTACCAGCCCGAGCCTGTAGTTCAATGTATCCAGTATGGTTTGCAATGCCGTTTCTTCTGATGATTTCGGCCCTTTGTTCAGGTAGTTGGTCGCCGCATTCACCGATAAAATGGTGATATTGCTCGAACATTCCAGCCGCACACTGTTAATGTCGAGGCTGTTCGAAAGCCCGTCGAGGACGATCTCATTATTGCCCTGCTGCAGGTTGATATGGGCCGTTCTTTTTACCAGGGCGCCGCGCAGGTACACCGTTACTTCGGTCACATGCGAATTGAAATGCCGGGGCTCGGCAAAGAGCAGCACGGGGATACAAAACAGTAAGGCAAGGGATGCAAAGGCTTGTTTTTTCATTTTGAATAATTTCATTAGGATTCAGAACGTTTGGCCGGAATTGTCTTTCCATTGCAAAAATCGACAAATGTGCCGGATTTACCATAAGGTTCCAAAAGCAGTTCAGAAAATTTCCCCGCCATCTTCCCAATCTTTTCATTTTCAATCCTGTTGCTGTTCGCTATGCCGTGCATTTTTGCATTTTTCTTTAAAAAAATCATATAATCTGTTTTTATAGAGTCGTTTAAGTATATCGATGGGGTGTACATTTGTGTCATTTCCTGAACATTTCTTTATTTTTATTTTGCTATCTTGTTATCTTTCAATTATTTAAAAGAATATCAGGAATCAGGGGTCAGGAATCAGGGGTCAGGTGGGAGGAGGCCTGTTTCCTGTCTCCTAACTCCCGCCTCCGCCCGGCTTCACCATTCGGACTGGCGTACCGAATCGGCACGTTCGGGCGGGCCTGTCTCCTGTTTCCTGTCTCCTGACCCCTGACTCCTGTCTCCTGACTCCTGTCTCCTCCTTCAGTATATATATAGCGAACAGCCAAAGTGGGTGGGTCCTTTTAAAAAATATTTTTCAAATTTTTAATATTCAATACATTACAAACGAAAATATTTTCGAAAATGTTTCAGTTTTTAGCGAAATGGTGGAAGTTGCCGGCATGGCAGGAATGTTGTAAAATGCCGTCATTGCGAACGCAGCATCGCAGCGATAGCGAAGATGCGAAGTGCGGCAATCCGTCCGAACTACAACCGTCACGGCGGAAAGGAGGTGAGGTACGAGCCTACACAAGCCGCCATGCCCCTGTCCGCCACACGAAGGGTGAGGGCTTATACTCTATGCGCAGTTGGGTACACACATATTATTATTTTATATAACTTGCCCGGCAGTTCCAAGTCGTATTTGAATCCTGATCAAGATACGATTTTGCCTGCCAAACCAAATTTTAATTATGCCATGAATGATATTATTTCAACTAAAGAAATCCTTTCTCAGATTTTTTATATCCGCGGAAAGAAAGTGATGATAGATGTCCACCTTGCTTTACTTTACCAGGTTGAAACAAGGGTTTTGAACCAGGCTGTTCAAAGGAACATATCAAGGTTTCCAGACGATTTTATGTTCAGGTTGTCCGAAGCAGAATATGATATTTTGAAATCACAATTTGTGACATCAAGTTGGGGAGGGCGCAGAAAACTACCCTATGTATTTACGGAACAGGGGATTGCAATGCTTTCCGGGATTTTGAGAAGCGAAAAAGCAATTGCCGTCAATATTGCAATTATGAGAGCCTTTGTTCAGATGAGGGAACTGATAGATGAAAATAAAGACCTTAAAATGAAGCTTGACGAGTTGGAGATCAAATATGACAAGCAATTCAAAATCGTATTTGACGCGCTAAAAAAACTGATATATCCTGAAAGTACGCCAAGAAAAGCAATTGGCTACAAAAAATAAATAATCATGAAACTGAAACTGATAAAAACCGAAGCTGAATACGAATCTTATCTGCAATGGGCAGATGAAATGTTTGACAAAAAAACGCCGATAGATAGCCCCGATGGCGAGCAACTACAGGTAGCTCTGGTCCTTATTAAGCAATATGAAGATGAGCACTACCAAATACCTATGCCTGACCCTATTGATGCCATAAAAATAAAAATGGCTGAAAGGGGCCTCAAAAACAAAGATCTGGTAGGGAAAATAGGCTCAAAGGGATATGTATCCGCTTTGCTGAACAAACGCAAACCCCTTACCCTGGAGCTTGCCCGTATTTTTCACCGTGAACTCGGAATTCCTGCAGAAGAATTGCTGGGTTAGGTGCATGCAAGCGTAATTACCCCATCCTGCCATTCCGCCCGTATTATACCCGTCATAGCGGCAAGGAGGTGAGGCACGCGCCTACGCAAGCCGCCATCCCCCTGTCCGCGACACGAAGGGTGTAAAATGCCGTCATTGCGAACGAAGCATTGCAGCGATAGCGAAGATGCGAAGTGCGGCAATCCTTTGACGAAAAGCCGTCCGTATTTATGGCGCCCCCTTAACCTGTCTGCGCCAGGTTTGCCCTACACCCTGTCCGTGGTCGGCGTCCCCGCCGACCACTAAAGCACCCAAATAAATTCATATCATGTCAAAATCCAGTCGGAGGAACAGGTCGGCGGGGACGCCGACCTGGGACAAAACCGCACAAAGACCACCCGTACCGGAAAAGGAATTCATGCCAAAACCGCTATTTCACAGAATTCCTTATCTTCGCAGGCTTACCTCGAAACAATATATAGACAATTCTCTTATGAAAAAGAATGTATTTTCAATTTTAATGGCTTTTCTGGCTTCAACGCTCATGTATGGCCAGAAGGGTGCTAACAATCAGGATAACAATGGCCAGCCTGTATTGGTGGAGCGCATTACCAAGCCTGATGTGAAGGAAGACCTCACCATTCCCTATAGCAAATACAAACTCGCCAACGGCCTCACCGTTATCGTGGCCGAAGACCATTCTGACCCTATGGTGCATGTGGATGTAACCTACCATGTGGGTTCGGCACGCGAAGAACCTGGAAAATCGGGTTTCGCACACTTTTTTGAACATATGATGTTCCAGGGTTCGCGCGATGTGGCCAATGGACAGCAGTTCAAGATCGTGACCCAGGCCGGCGGTACCATGAACGGCAATACCACCAACGACCGTACCCGTTATTTTGAAACGATGCCAAAAAATTACCTGGAAACGGCATTGTGGCTCGAATCGGACCGTATGGGTTTCCTGCTGGATTCTGTAACCCAGAAAAAATTTGAAATACAGCGTGCTACCGTAAAAAACGAAAAGGCACAACGCTACGACAACCGTCCCTATGGCCGGCTGAACGAAACCACGGATAAGAATTTTTATCCTTTCGGACATCCGTATTCATGGCCTACCATCGGCTATGTGCCCGACCTGAACAGGGTAGGGGTAGAAGACCTGAAAAAGTTTTTCCTGCGCTGGTATGGCCCCAACAATGCCGTACTTACCATTGGCGGGGATGTAAATACATTTGACGTGATACAGCTGGTGAACAAATACTTCGGAAGCATACCCCGCGGCCCGGAAGTTACCAATGCCAAACCGGAATATTTTAATTTTCCTACCGACAGATACATCAGCATGGAAGACAATGTAAGGTTCCCGATGCTGGTAATGACCTATCCATCTGTGGCCCGTTTCAACCAGGACGAGGCCGCACTGGACCTGCTGGCCGAACTGATAGGCGGTGGCAAATCGTCTATCATTTATAAGAATTTCGTGAAGGCACAGAAAGCTGTAAATGCCTATGCGGCCGACCCTACATCAGAACTTGGCGGGCAGTTTATGATCAGTGTACAGGCATTGCCGGGTACCAAACTGGCCGATATGGAAGCCCTGGTGCGCAGCTCACTGAAAGAATTTATCGATAAAGGCATTACAGATAAAGACCTCGACAGGGTAAAAACCCAGCGCGAGGCAGAAATGACTTTTCAGCTGGAAAGCATTGCCAATAAAGTAAATATCCTGTCAGACTACCAGACCTACCTGGGCAACCCAAACTATATCCGCACCGATATAGACAGGTATAAGGAAGTAACCAAAAAAGACCTGCAACGGGTGTTTGAGGTTTATATAAAGGATGCGCATTGTGTTATTGCAAGCGTATACCCCAAAGGACATAAGGAACTGATAGCAGCGCCTGATAATTTTACAGCTGGTGGCGACAGCTCCAAACTGGCACACCAGAACTATGATACGCTGAAACCAAGAACGGTAAAAGACAATTTCAAACGCAACAAACAACCCAAACCGGGCCCAACACCGGTGATGAGCATCCCGCAGCACTACACCACCTACGACCCGCATTTCCCTACTGGTAACGGTATAGTAAACAGCGAAGTACCGGATGTATATGTTCAGATCAATATCAAGGCAGGTCAAGCCAATGAGCGCCGGGAAAAAGCCGGACTGGCCAACCTGGCTGCCAGGATGATGCAGGAATCTACCTACAAAAAATCGGCAGAGGAAATGAGCGATGAATTTGAGGCACTGGGTACGGATGTAAATGTAAGCACCAACCAGGAATACATCACTGTAACGGCACATTGCCTGAGCAAGACCGTGAACAAATCCATCATGCTCATCAATGAAATGATCACAGTACCCAAATGCGATCCGGATGAGTTTGCCCGTGTAAAAAATGAAGTATTGCAGCAGATCGCAAACCAGTCGGTACGCGCAGATGCACTGGCCGACAATACATTTAACGGTATTATATACGGCGCAACAAGCCCGTTTGCCAATTCTATTCTGGGCACAAAAGAATCGGTAGAAAGCATTACCGTAGAAGATGTAAAGGCTTATCTGCAGATGAATGTAAGTTTAAAGAATACAGACTTCTATATAAGTGGTGACGTAGACCAGGAAAAACTGAAAGCGGATATGATGCTTTTTGTAGGCTGGCAGTTTATGATCTCACCGGAGATGCCGATGCCGAAACCTCAGGGGATAAGCAAAACACAGATATACCTGGTGAATAAAGAAAATGCACCGCAGTCAGAAATAAGGATCGGCTATCTGGCTTTGCCCTGGGATTCTACAGGCGATTATTACAAAGCAAATATTATGAACTATCCGCTGGGAGGTGCCTTCAGCAGCCGGTTGAATTTGTTTTTGCGGGAGAAAAAAGGGTATACCTATGGCATCAGAAGCTTTTTCTCAGGCAACCACAATGCAGGGCCTTTTGAAGTATCAGCCGGTGTACGGGCCGATGTGACCGATAGTTCTGTGATGGATGCAATGGATATCATGAAAAACTATGCGGCCAAAGGCATTACCAAACAGGAGCTTCAGTTCACCAAAGACGCCATTCTGGGTCGTGAGGCACTGGCCTATGAAACCAATTCCCAGAAAGTAAGATATATGGAACGCATGTGGTCTTACAAATTATCAGACAACTATCTGAATGAGCAACAGGCCGTTCTGAAAAAAATGAAAGTGAAGGACGTCAACAGCATTGCCAAACAATATCTGCCTACCGATAAAATGGCCATTGTGGTAGTGGGCGATGCAAAATCGCTGAAAGACAAACTTTCAAAACTCGGATATCCGGTGGTAGAAGTACAGAACAATAGTAGTGCCGCACCAGATAAAGGCCCGGGTAAAAACTAAGATAATATAAGAGGCACCGGATTTGCAGGATAGCGATCCGGTGTCTTATATTTTAATTCATAAAAACCTTAAAAATTGAAAAAGCTCCTGTTTCCTGTTTTAATGATGTTCAGCATACTTGCCCATGCGCAGGCATCGAAGGTAGTGAGCTGGAGATATGAGGTAAAAAAGACGGCCAATAACGAATACAACCTGTTTTTTAAGGCGGATATCAAAGCGGATACCCATGTCTATTCGCAGTTTATCGGAGATGGCGGCCCCATACCTACCTCGTTTACTTTCAATAAAAATGACAGCTATGCACTGGTGGATAGTGTTGCCGAGCTTTCGAAACCGATAAAAGTTCATGATAAGAATTTTGATATGGACCTGGTCTATTTTGAAGACAGCGCCATATTTGTGCAGCATGTTAAGATCCTGAAACCCCTGGATGCCATTACCGGAACATTTCAGTTTATGGCCTGCCAGAAGAATATATGTTTCCCGCCGTCCAACCTGGATTTTACATTCGCAATACCGAAGAAATAATGTTAACAATTTATTTTAAGGAACCAATCTGTTGAATTTTCAGATATTTGTAAGCAATGACATTTAAAAAATACAATTGGATCGCGGTATTAATGCTGCTGCTGGGCACCCAGGTGCAGGCAGAGATATTGAAACCCGTAAAATGGTCTTATTCCTCCAAAAAGATTTCAGCAGATACCTATGATCTGATCCTTACCGCAAAGATCGACAAGGGCTGGCATCTCTATTCCCAGCATATCGGGGAAAATGGCCCGATACCTACTTCTTTCAAGTTTAATACAGATGCCGCTTCGGTACAGCTGTCCAGTGACGTGAAAGAAAAAAGCAAAGCCGTAAAAACACATGATCCGAATTTTGATATGGAGGTCATCTATTTCAAAGATAAGGCGGTTTTTACCCAGAGGATCAAATTGTTAAAACCGGTTTCTTCCATAGATGGCAGCCTGGAATTTATGGTTTGCAACGACCATGAATGTCTGCCGCCCGAAAGAAAGAATTTCACGATAAGTCTTGACCCGTCGGCACCTGTTGCAGAACTCAAACAGATCAAAAATATCCCCACCGAAGCACATCAGAGCAGTGCAGAAGTAAAAGCCCCGCCTGTAACATGGACCTATGATATCAAAAACAACAAAGGTAATGAGTACTTGCTCACCCTCACGGCCCATATAGAAGCCGGCTGGCATTTGAATGCACAGAATATAAACGGAAAAAACAATTTCAAAAGTCCCTCCATTCAGTTCGCATCCAATGATTCTTTTAAAGCGGTTGATTTCCTGCTCACTACTACCAAAACCATAAATTTTACCCTGGCCGACGGAAGCACGCATACGGGATACGACAACCAGGTGGTATTTACCCAGAAAGTTGTATTGCTCAAAAAATCAAAAATGCTGAATGGGGTGATATCATGCAATTTATGCAACGATAAAGAATGTCTGCCCACCATGCAGTCGGCTTTTTCTATTGCCATTCCCAAAGAAAAAGCATTGGCGGTGCTTGAAGGCAACAAACCCTTATCTACTATATTCTGGCTTTGTTTCCTGGGTGGCTTTGCGGCCCTATTTACACCTTGCGTATACCCGATGATACCGCTTACGGTTAGCTTTTTTACCAAGCATAATGAAAACAAAACCAGCGGTGTAGCCAGTGCTACCATCTTCGGCATTTCTATCATTGTAATTTATGTGGCCATGGGTTTGCTCATTACCATTGCCTTTGGCCGCAACGGATTGAATAATCTTGCCAGTAATGTCTATACCAACCTGGCCTTCTTTGTCATATTCCTGGTATTTGCCTTTTCATTTCTCGGCGCTTTCGATATCAATCTGCCTTCATCATGGGCCAATAAATCTGATACCCGGGCAGAAAAAGGCGGCATTATCGGGATCTTTTTTATTGCGCTTACGCTTACCATTGTATCGTTCAGTTGTACCAGTCCTGTCATTGGGCCTCTCGTCTATTTTGCGGCCAGTGGGGGCGGCTATGCCGGTCCTGCCATTGGTATGATGGGCTTTGCCCTGGCCTGGGCATTGCCATTCTCGTTTTTTGCCATGTTCCCGGCACTCATGCAGAAACTTCCGAAATCTGGCGGATGGTTGAATTCCGTGAAAGTAACTTTCGGATTTCTGGAACTTGCCCTGGCCCTTAAATTTTTATCTACCGCAGACCTTACCTATAACTGGGGTCTTTTGAAACGCGAATATTTCCTGGCTTTATGGATCATCATTTTCGGATTGCTGGGCTTATATCTGCTTGGCAAACTGAAGCTGAGCCACGATACACCTGTGGCACATGTCTCTGTCACCAGGCTCATGCTGGCATTGCTGTCCTTATCATTTGCTCTTTATATGATTCCGGGGCTCTGGGGCGCACCTGTAAGGCTCCTGAGCGGCATTGCGCCACCATCTACCTATTCTGAATGGATTCGGGAACCGCAGCAGCCGTCGCAATCATCCATGTCTTCGGGAGGATTGGCCAAATCCAATGATAATGACAAGCCGCATAAGTACCATGATCTTTTTAAAAGTCCACATGGCATTAATGCTTATTATGATTATGATGAAGCATTGGCAGCAGCCCGGGCAGCCCATAAGCCTTTGATGCTCGATTTTACCGGCCATGCCTGTACCAATTGCCGCCTGATGGAAGAAAACGTGTGGAGCGATTCCAAAGCGCTTGCCATGCTCAAAAACGATTATATCCTGGTTTCGCTCTATGCCGATGACCGTACCGATCTGCCCGCCAATGAAGTTTATGTATCCAAATATTCAGGGGAGAAGATCGCTGATATCGGCGACAAATGGAAAGACATGGAAACAGGCAGGTATAACACCAATGCATTGCCGTTTTATGTGCTGCTCGATAATAATGAAAAAATGATCGGCAAATACGACGGCTATGATCCTGATATTGCCAAATTCGTAGGGTTCCTTGAAAATGGGAAATCAGAATTTCAGAAATCCTCTCCGACCGCTTCTGCAAATTAATATCGGGAGTTCTGTATTCATTTAATTCTTAAAAACATCTTAATCCTTATTGCGAAAAACTTTGCGTTCTTTGCGATACCTTGGCGTCCCCGTCCGAATGCTGGCCGGGCGGGCTTTACGGTTTACTTTCTTGCATGTATAGGTTTATCTCTAACTTTGTGTGAAATATTTATTATTATAAGATGACAATCTCCGAAAACCTGGATGCAGCACTGCATACGCTGAAATCATTTATCGAAAATAAAGAAAACCTTGATGCCATTGATAAAGCAGGTGCCATGATGGTATATGCCCTGAAATCGGGCAATAAAATAATATCATGCGGCAACGGCGGCTCCATGTGCGATGCCATGCATTTTGCCCAGGAAATGACGGGAAAGTTCAAGCATTACCGCGAATCCATGCCGGCCATCGCCATTTCTGACCCGACCTACCTGACCTGTGCTGCCAATGATTTTGGATACGATAAAGTATTTTCAAGATATGTGGAAGGCATGGGAAATAAAGGAGATATTCTTCTTGCTATTTCTACTTCCGGGAATTCTGAAAACGTACTCGCTGCCGTACACGCCGCCCAAAAGAAAGGAATGAAAACCATAGGGCTCACCGGCAAAGACGGCGGGCAGATCGGTCCGCTATGCGATATCGAAATCCGTGCTCCGCATACCCATCATGCAGACAGGGCCCAGGAAATTCATGTCAAAGTCATTCATTGCCTTATAGATTATATTGAGTCTTCAATGATCAGTTAACAATGATCATTAATAAATCCTGCGTCAGCCTCCCCCTTTTGAAGGGGGCAGGGGGATGACGGTGTATGAAAGCCAATGTTGATCAAAGACTTGAAAGTAGGTAAAAAACAAAATTTTTCAAAGAATGCAAAACAACGATTATAATAAAAATCTAAAATCAATGATCTAAATCCTGCGTCAGCCTCCCCCTTTTGAAGGGGGTAGGGGGATGACGGTGCATGAATGCCAATGTTGATTTAAGGCATGAAATTAGGTAACAGACAAAATTTTACAAAGAATGCAAAACAACGATTATAACAAGAATCTGATATCAATGATCTAAATCCTGCGTCAGCCTCCCCCTTTTGAAGGGGGTAGGGGGATGACGGTGCATGAAAGCCAATGTTGATTAAAGGCTTGAAAGTAGGCAACAGACAAAATTTTTCAAAGAATGCAGAACAACGATTATAACAAGAATCTGATATCAATGATCTAACTCCTGCGTCAGCCTCCCCCTTTTGAAGGGGGTAGGGGGATGACGGTGCATGAAAGCCAATGTTGATTAAAGGCTTGAAAGTAGGCAACAGACAAAATTTTTCAAAAAATGCAAAACAACGATTATAACAAAAATCTAAAAAACTTTGCAAGGGACCTTAGAAAGAACGGGACAAAAGCAGAAATCAGGCTCTGGACTAAACTTCTGCGCGACAGGCAAATGCTTGGATTCCCATTTCTGAGACAAAGGCCGATATTGAACTATATTGCAGATTTTTTTAATAAAGACCTGGGCTTGGTAATTGAAGTTGATGGGTTTACGCATCAATCAGAGGAAACGACATTTAAAGATGAAATTAAAGATTTTGATCTGATTAATGCAGGATATTCTATTTTAAGATTTAGAGATGAGGAGATTATGAAGGATATAGAAAATGTGAGGAGGTCTATTGAGGATAAAATCAATGAATTAGCGATAAAGAAAGGAAAAGTCATCCCCCTGCCCCCTTCAAAAAAGGGGGAGGCTGACGCATGAATTTGTCTCGATAATTATCTCGTTCCCAATGTTCCGCATCAGCACATGAGCATATTATCGCCTTAACACATTGTTTCACCTTATCAAAGTCAGATTTCCCGAAAAATAATGCTTGATGCCGAACTGGTTGGAGGCGAGGATTTGGGCGGCGGGGTTGGATCCAATTAAAACGAGATCGGCGCGGTTGGTGGTGGATTTTTTGCCTCTTTCTCTTTCTGTTTCTCTTTCTGTTTTTCTTCCTGAAATCCTCCCCCTGCCCCCTCCTAAGGGGGATTCGGTACGCATCCCTGTTGCCTCGGAAACTGCATTTTCGGTTTCCTCAGTTCTTGTAA
>Ga0364866_10972_pt1 | contig 12576 bp, 10 predicted proteins | sample ExccelAu500001D3_3_FD_206913 | JGI IMG/M metagenome (GOLD analysis project Ga0364866, IMG submission 206913) | Enriched cells from Trout Bog Lake Hypolimnion, Wisconsin, USA - BchlTB.Aug13.5000.01.D3 | ecosystem: Environmental > Aquatic > Freshwater > Lake > Hypolimnion/Profundal zone | place... | reverse complement strand
TGCTGACGAACGTCGACGTTGCTACCGAAGGATTCGACATCCCCGCCGTAGGTTGCGTCCTCATGCTTCGTCCGACTCAGTCTTGGGGGCTTTACACTCAAATGGCGGGGCGCGGAGTCCGAGTCCTTCCCGGCGTTGTCGATGGAGTCGACAGCCCAATCTTACGACGAAGCGCAATTGCCGAAAGCGACAAACCGGATTGCCTCGTCATCGACGTCGTCGATGTCTCCGATAAGTTCGGCCTTGCCGGCCCGCCCAAAGACGAGGAGCCTAAACCGGATAACCGGCCGGTTCCGGCGAGCGTTGCTGGACTTGTCGGTTTGCCTCCCGATTTCGACCTCCAGGGTAACAGCCTGTTCGAGGCGGCTAAATGGGCAGACGAATTGGAACCGGCCCGGCGCGCTCAGATGTTCCGAAGGCCGATGTCGTTTGAAGACCTATCGTCGGTACTTTCCGAAGTCGACTTAATCAAGGAGCTATCCATACCTGAGGAAGTCATGGGTGTTAGCCGCCTTGCTTGGATGAAGATAGGCGAAGGCGAGTACCTCCTTCCATGCGGATCCTCCAGCTACGAGAGGGATCGGACCGCAAGGCTCACCATCGATCTTCTCGGCAGATTCTCCATCACACTGGCAACTTCTTCAATGGAGTATCCACCGGTGCCTTTGGGCACTGACTTGGCGAAGGCTTTCGACGAAGCCGACAAGTTGATTCGGATCACCTTCCCCGACTGCGGGCCGATCGTGCAAGCAAGCGCTCGATGGCGAGGCAAGCCCGCATCGGAAAAGCAAGTTGAGCTGCTCAGGAATATGGGCGTTGAGGAGGAAGTTATCGGCCTACTCGAAAACATGGGCCAAGCCAAAGCGCTAATCGACCAACGAAAACTCGGGGCCGGTAGAAAGCGGCGGCGCCCCTCGCCATGAGACATTCGAGCGAATAGCCCTTCTCAACGTAAGGCCGCTGTGGCACAATAGCTCGCAGTTTGTCAGACCGGAGAGTTACCCATGCCGACATTGTCGTCTTTGATGGAAGAGTTGAGATCGAAGGGAAAAGAGAATACTCGCTTGATCTACGCACGTCATGGAATGCCATACGATCGAACCTTTGGCGTCAGCAACGCTGATCTTAAGCTGATTGCAAAGACGATTAAGGGCCAACAGGAATTGGCTTGCCAGCTATACGATACCGGCAACGTCGACGCGATGTACCTCGCTGGCATCGTCGCAGATGGTGCGAAGATGACTCCCCAACAGCTCGAGTCCTGGGCTGAGGGCGCAGCCGGGATCCCAATGATTCTCGAACACACTGTGCCTTGGGTCACCGTCGACAACCCCAAAGCCCGTGCCTTGTCGATCCAATGGATCCAATCGGAGAAAGAGCATATCCAAACAGCAGGCTGGCGTTCATACTGCGGAATCATCGCCACAGCGCCTGACTCGAACTTGGATCTCTCCGAGATCCAAAAGCTCCTGAATATCGCAGAGAATGAGATCAATCATGCGACCGACCGAGTCAAGTTAGCAATGAACGCATTCGTGGTTTCAGTCGGATGTTATGTGCTGCCATTGGCTTCGGCTGCCAAGGAAACAGCGAAGCGGATTGACAAGATAATGGTCGATGTAGGCGACACCGCCTGCAAAGTTCCGTATGCGATCGCCGCCATCGAGAAGGTTGAATCGGCAAATAAACTCGGTCAGAAGCGAAAAACGATACGATGTTAAAACTGGCAGTCTGATACGCCGATTTGGCATCGAATCCGGGCTAAGCTGAACTCAAAGATCGATGAAGATTCGCTTGGTCGCGTGCATGGCGGCACTTGCCGCCCTCGTTGTTCGACTGTCAGCACAACTTCCCGTTGAAGCGCAGCCCTCCGCTACTCCGTTGTTCGGTCCGACCCTAACCGTGGGTGGAATCGATGCCGACAAATGGTCTGAGGCAACCTCGGACGGAGTTCGGCTTCAAGTCAAAAGGGCGTGTGAGACGCCCTACTCGGTTCAGGTCCAGACTGACAACAGCCACCTCGCCGTCCACATCGGAGACGTGCTTTTCGTTAGCTTCGAATCTCGCTCGACAAGTGCCGGTGGCGGAACCTGGTCGATGTACGCCCAACACAGCAGTTCGCCATATTTCAGCTATTTTGGTGCTCAGGGGGCTCCAGGCGAAAAGTGGAGCCGATTCAACGTCAAGTGGGTTGCCGACAAAGAGTTGCCGGCAGGCTCAATGGGAATCACATTCCACGTCTCTTCAAGGGCTCAAGAGTTGGAGTTCCGAGGATTCCAGGCCGTCGATCTTGGTCACTACGCCGGCCCTCTGCCCTTTACTCCGATCACATACGTCGGTCGTGAACCGAACGCCGCTTGGCGAAAGGAAGCTGACCGCCGAATCGACCTGTTTCGCAAGACGAACTTGACGGTCCACATCGTCGACTCAAATGGAAAGCCTGTCCCTGGGGCAAAGGTTCATATTCGCCAGCTTCAACACGACTACGAGTTCGGCTCATTTACCGAGCAACCGCTCGTGTGGCAGAACGACGACGGAAACCACTATCGCGATTGGTTCCTCAAAGCGTACAACAAGGCAACGACTCCGATGTATTGGGCCGACTGGGGTTGGGAGAACCCCGAAGAGTACGCCCGATACATGCAGTATCCACAGTGGTTCAAAGCCCACGGAATTCGCATCAAAGCCCACGTTCTGATCTACCCGGGTTGGTTGTACATGCCGACTCGGCTGCGACAATTCGAGAAAGATCCTCAGGCGCTTTGGAAGGCGATGGAGAAGCATATTCGCGAGAAGCTCACCGCAACGAAGCCATTCGGGTTCGTGAGTTGGGACGTAACCAACGAGACACGTGACCTAAAAGATCTTCCGAAGGTCTTCGGTTCCGAAGAGATCTACCCGCGACTCTTCAAACTTGCCCACGAGATCGATCCGAAGCCAACGTTATTCCTGAACGAAAACACGATTCTCACCAATGGCGGCAAGACCGAACCCCAGCAAGCAGAGTTCGAGAGGATGATTCAGTATCTCCTCGACCATGGCGCCCCCATCCAAGGCATCGGAATGCAGGGGCATTTTGGCGACGCACTCACGCCACCGACTGAGATATGGAATATCGTAGATCGATTCGCCAAGTTCAAGCTTCCGATCCAAGTCACCGAGTTCGATCTCCCCATCCAGGACGAGCAGGCTCAGGCCGACTACACACGCGATCTCCTCACCGCCTGGTTCGCGCATCCCGCGACGACAGGTTTCACGATGTGGGGGTTCTGGGAGCGAACGATGTGGCAGCCCCAAAGCCGTCTAGTCGATAAGAATTGGAACGTTAGACCCAATGGCCAAGCTTGGTTGGACCTTGTCAAGAAGCGATGGTGGACGGATACGACCATTACCACCGATTCGAACGGGGTTGCGGCGGCCAGGGTGTTCAAAGGCGACTACGAGATTGGCCAAGGTGGCACAATTCGAAAGATCAATATCGTTTTGCCGACCAACGTCAACTTTAAACGCTAGGTAACCCGTATACATGCCGATCAAAATCGTCGAGGGCGACCTCCTTAGCCAACAGGTTGACGTGATCGTCAACGCATGGAACCGGAATATCATCCCCTGGTGGCTTCTGTTGCCTCAGGGAGTCTCCGGGGCGATCAAGAAACGGGCGGGCATTCAACCCTTTCGGGAATTGGGCAAAATGGGACCGATCCCGCTCGGCAATGCTGTTGTCACGTCTTCGGGAGGTCTTCCGTTCCGTGCGATCATCCATGTCGCTGGAATCAATATGCTCTGGAGGGCCTCCAAGTACTCGATCAGCGAATCGGCCAAGAACGCAATGGCCGAGGCCCAAAGGCTAGAAGTTCAATCGATCGCGTTCCCAATTATAGGCGCCGGATCCGGCGGATTTCGAACTGGCGAGGCGGAACAGATCCTCCTCGAAGCACTCAAGCCGTTCGAATCCCAAATGGAAATCGTCGTCGTTCGCTTCAAGAAGTGACGGCATTCGAATCTCTATGCAAGCGTGCCGTGCCTCAATACTCGCCGACTTCGGTTTCGCCTTCGGATAGCGACCGGCACGAAGTGAGCGAAAAGCATCAACCCGAGGCAGAAAACCAAGCTTGGAACGGTTTGAGGGGCATTGGCTAGGTACCTCTCCAGCAAGGATGCATTGAGGGCGCGTTTGGCCGGTTCGATATCGTATCTCGCCGTCTCGACTATGTCGCCAACATAGGTGTTCGCCCACGTTCCGGGGGCAAAGTTTGAACGGATATAACCATCCGGATTGTCAACCATCGTTCGGGCCATTTGAATCGGCATATAGCCCATTCCGCCGTATGCCCATAGGTTGACGGTTCGGAGAGGTGCGATCAGCCCGATCACGATGACGGCTCCAACTGCGAGCCTGCGTAAAGTGCCGAGGCGAAGCGACCCGATTTGGGCGGTTCGCACGAGAATCGCCAGACCTAAAAGCAAAACTCCAAATGGGCCCGCCAGCCACGTGATGTGCTTGGGCGCCAACTCGATGGTGAATCCGAGCCAACAGATCAGCGCGCTACCGATGACGAGAAGCGGAACGTCGTGCTGAGCTTCGTCATGGTGAACCTGTCCCATCGACCGAACGAACTTCTGGGGCTGATGGAAAGAACGAACTGCGTTCAATTCGGCCTCTACCAACGAGTCTCCCAGTTCGAGTCGCGCCTGGATGCTCTCCGTCAGATGGGCGTCGACCTCGGCTACGACTGCGCTGACGATCTCGGATTCGAAATGGAGCGAACATTCGCGTTGGAGTTCATTCAAGAACTCGACGCGGTTGTAGTCCTCGTTTGGTTTGCGGAATCTCATCGCGCGCCTCCAGTCGATGGCTTTCTTGGAGCGAGTACGGATTCGACGACAACGGAGAACTCCAGCCACTTCTGGTGATGGGCGGTCAGTTGCTTCCGCCCTTCGGGAGTCAGGGCGTAAATCTTCCTAGGCGGCTTACCTTCCTGCGGCACCCATATCGCGCTGACGCTTCCCTCCTTCTCCAACTTGTGGAGCGCCGGATACAACTGCCCTTCCCAAACCTGTAGTGCATCCGCACCCATCTGCTTGATCCGTTTGGCGATCTCATATCCATGCAGATCACCATCCTGCAGCACACCTAGCACTAGAGCCTCTAGATCCCCTTTGAACGCCATGTCATCACTCTGAAATAATCATACATCTTTTTCAGAGTTATGCCAAGCACTTACGTTTGGAGCGCGTGCGCAAGCTCGCACAAGGTCCGCAGGCGAAAGCCTGGCCCGGCTACTTAACCTAGGTCGCCATCGGCTTCTGCTTCAGCGCAAAGCTGCTGACAATCGAACAGCTGTCAGCGAGCTTGCGCACGCGATCCTTGTGCGAGCTTGCGCACGCGCTCCAACGAGAGAGGTCAACATGGAGGCATCGATAGTCTGGTGCCTCTACGGCATCAGTTCATACCAGATGGTCTCATCGGCTGGACTCAGGTGCAGAGTGGCATGGCCGTTCTCGTATTTGACTTCAATCGGTCGCGCTTTCCGTCCGGTGGGGTCGAGAGCCCAGGCGTGCTTAACTGGGACGCCGGAGACGACGAGGTCGCAGGGGACGCCCTCCGCGAGGACTGGTCCGTGGCCCCAATCGGCGCCGATCGTGGTTCGGGCGCCGTTCCAGTTAATTCCCTGGTTTTCCGCCCGACTCGCGATCGTCAGCAGATAGGTTCCATTCTTCGTCGGCGTACAGGTCACAGATGCGAAACCACGCCCGAACTGTCCAAATGAGAAAGACAACCCTAGTCCGCCGCCCGGAGTCTGCAACTTGAGCGCTTGGTTCGCAACATGACCTACTGCGACCAACGCCTTCGGCTCCTGAACGGTAAAGATCGCGCCGTCGGCGTTCTTTAGCCACCCCACCGGGTTCACTTTCGCCCCAATCGTAATGCCCGTTACCCCTTCCGACGAAATCGCCAAGCGTTGCGAAAGGGGATCGTTCGGATGACCGGACCAAGCATTCGAACCGCCAAGCTCAGCCACTTCCGGAGGAACAACCACGAGGTTCGAACTAGCCAGTGGGCGAACATATCCCGACCGGAAAATGAGCGCGGCACTGTTCAGGAATCCCGCGCGAACTGGATCCAGGCCGATGTCGAAAAAGCCACCGATTTGATCGTTCTTCTGTCCGGTTCCGAATACGCCGTACTCGAAAAGATAGAACCCATCCCAATCCTGCATCGCTGCAAAGGTCGAAAGCAGCGGCATCATTTCAACCCGGTAGTCGCTGGGAGCGGGATGGTTGTATTCGCTGATCGTATACGGCTTGCCCGCAAAACGGAACCGAGCCAGGTCCGAGAGGCCATCCGAATGATTGACCATTGCATCCACCATCGGTGTGTTGCCAATTAGCCAATTGGAAGTATCCCACGCCTTTCCAGGAAACGACGGGTGCTGCCAGTAGGAGTGGTTGTCTGCGTAGTCCGATCCCTTTTCGCGGATCAATGACGAGAGCCCGCCCCATGCAACCTGACTATCGACCAGGTTCGACTTGACACCAAGTTCCTGGCGCACGAACGCCCGCATTTCGGTGCTGTATGCCGTCTCCGTCTGCGTCAGGAAGCGATAGAAATCCTCGGTTCGCCCGCGGATTCCGCTATGAGGGATTGGAATCGTTCCCTTTGCAAGGGATCCGCCGAGGATCGGGCCAGGATCGACGCCGGTCGCAAGGGTGAGTTGGTCTATCTCCAAGACACCGCGCATTGCCCCGATGGCAAATCCAACTCGATTGTGGTTCGGTCGGGTATCGGTCGCAACAAACGGCAGTTCGTAGTTTTGCCACTCGGTTCCGATCTTCACCGACTCCGTCAGGCCAACGTTGTGCCAGTCCGGTTCGTCGAGGGCAGATGCTGCCGAAATCGTGGAGTTCTTCGAGCATTTAGCCCGGAATCGAAGCGTATATCCATGTCCCGACTGTAAATTGAGCCCCGTCAAATGGATCTGAACGTGCCAATCCGGACCGGAATTGCTGTTAACGGTCGCACGAATTGACGGCGCGACATTCGGTCCTGTTTCGCTATAGGCATCGGGATCCGGCGACTCGAATTTAACGTCGCCGTTGCTCTGATTCTCCGTGATCCATGGCGCTTTTCCGTCCAAAATGCTCGGGCCGGGCTTTTCGAGTCCTTTCGACCAAGCTGCTTGGATCTTCTCGTCCGAGCCGTACCGCTTCGTGAGCCACTTGTTCCAACCGGAGACGACTTCCTGCTTGAAATAGGTTGGCAGGTAATTGAACGCATCGGTCCCGCCTTCCCAAGGCGCCCCCACCAACGAGTTTTCGTTGTTGATCTCAACGAAAGCAAGTGCAGGATCCTGCTTGTACGGTAACCCGGTGTAACGATTCACACGGCCGATGAGGTCTCGGGCGTACTGCTTCTGAAGCTCGATCATCTTTCGATCGACCTTGTCGATGCGCTTGTCCATCTCGAAGGCGATCTCTTTCACCGAATCGGGGAAGCCCATTTCCGGCAAGTACATTCGAGTAGTTTGGAGGTTGATATTGGAGTAGATCCCGTGCTTCTTCAGTGCGGCAAACAGGTAGTCGAGCTTGTCGACCTGCACTGGATCAAGGTCCAAATAGACGCGACCCTTTTTCCAAATCGAACGCCCGTTTTCGACATCCCAGGGATTCTGCAAATGGTGGAACCGGACAAGGTTCACGCCCAGTTTCGCGAGGTGAGCCGCCGTCAAGTCGGCATCCTCATGGCTCGGAAATGCCGCGCCGGCAACCATATTGACCGCCAAGAAGCGAACTCGGTTGCCCGAAACGGACTCATAGAAGTGACCGTCGCGTGAGACGATGCGACCGTTCTTTCCTGCCGGCTGTGAATTGAGGTACGAGAGGTCGGTTACGGTGTGGGTCGCGTCATTCCAGGGGATGACAAACGGAAACCAGCCCTGAGGGCCAAGTGCGAGCAACGTTGCCGCGAGAAGTAGCATTGATTCTTTTCACCCGTGAAGCGTCATTCGCCGGACATTGCCCGGCGTTTCTGGTTGGCCAGTCTCGGCGCTTCGAAGTGCAGCGAAGCACAGCGCCAACGACCGGAGATTGTTCTTTGCCGAATTGCTGGGCTCACGGCCTTCTTCGATAGCGCACAAAAGCTCGCCCATCGTGCCGTGAAACCCATCGGGAAACCATGCGCCCTCTAGGGTGGGAGAGGAGGCGCTGGCTTCGGTGGTCAAGGTGACCGTTTGTTTACCGAGATCGGGGCCGGTACTAAAGAGCGTTCCCTTCGTTCCAGCAACGATCGTCGAATCCTTCGATCCGAACTGTGTAAACGCGTCGAATACCAGAGTTGCCTGCGCCCCTTTATATTCGACAAGAGCTTGTCCAAGCAGAGGAGGCTTGGCGGTTTGCCCTTTGGCATGAGCAACGCTGGCAAACACTCGTGTCGCCTGGTTGTCGCCCATGAAGCAAGTAAGAATATCGAACCAGTGGATGGCGAAATCGTACAGGACGACGTGGAAGATCGAATCGAAAGGCGTGTTCGCTACCCAATCGTGGTTCCAATGCACGCCAAGATGAGCTCCGAGAACATCCCCAATCGCTCCTGCTTGGATCGCATGGCGGATGTAGCTGAAGTGCGGCGACCACCTTCCGTTTTGGTTAACCGCAAGCTTACGATCGACTTTTTCTGCCAAAGCGACCAGCCTCTCGCCGGTGTCGAGATCGGTAACGAACGGTTTCTGGCTGAGAACGTGTTTGTGGCTTAGCAAGGCATGTTCGATCACTTCCACTCGGTCGTCCGGATGGGTGGCTATGTCGACAACCTCAATTTCTTTGAGATCGAGGACATACCGGTAGTCGGTGAAAACCGCCGCCTGAGGGTAGAAGTCGGCACGACGTTTCTCAGCCCGTTCCGGGATCATATCGCAGAATGCGGCAATGTCATACCCGGCTGCTTTGTATGCCTTTAGATGCGCTTCCGTGATTCCGCCGCAACCGATAAGTGCGATCTTGGGCCGATACGCCTTTGGATCAGTGGGCCGGTAGCTGAATGTCGGTGCGATCAAAGCCTCGCCTTTATCACCCGACTTGATTTCGTAGTTTTTCTCTGACATCTTTGTCTCCACCTATTGAATCAAAGGCAACGTGCGCTTTGCCGCCGCGCTTTCCCGAGCGGTGTCGACAATCTGCTGGCCGATTCTGGCAATCGCGGGCGAGAGAGGGCCGTCTGCAAGCACGTCTCGGTCCAAGCAGTCGAGGAAGTACTCGATAGGATTGCGATTCGGAGCCTCGAGCTCGTCGACGGGAACGACGACCCCTTCCTCACATTCGCGCGTCTGCATCCTAACCGTAGGTTCGTAGTCGTATGAAGAGATCGTCCCTTTGGTTCCCACGATAACGAAGCCACACTTCGGTTGTGGTTGAAGCTTCCAGGGATCCGTGAACGCCCCCCACCGGGTTTCAAATTTGCTGAGACCGGTGGCATACCGGCAAACCGTGATACTGTGTTCGTCGACCTCCAATCCCTCTGGCGCATCGACGGTTGCTGTCACCTCGATTGGAGAGCGGCCATCCATAAACCACGTACCTAACGTGACCCCATACCCAAGATAGTCGAGTAACGAACCGCCGCCTGCGGACTTCTGATACCACCAGGATCGACTCTTTTCGGAAGGATCGGAAAGGGGGACTTCTACTTTGTCCATCACGTGCCGGAGAGGTCCGCGATTCCCATCGTAGTAGTGGACCTCGATCACCTCGCCAATGGCTCCTTCGTCGATGAGCCGTTTGGATGTGACATGAGACGGATACCATCGAAGCGGCCAGTTGATCACCAACTGCTTTCCAGTGGCAGCAACGGCGGCGATCATCCGATCTGCCTCCGGTAGCGTCGCCGCGAACGGCTTCTCCATGAAGATATGAGTTCCGTAAGGTGCGACCTTCTCTGTCCACTCGCCATGAAGCGCGGTTGCTGGGCAAAGAATGACGACATCGGGTTGAGTGTTATCCAGACACCTTCCATAGTCCTCGAACGCCGCAGACTCTGGAATTCCGAGCGCCTGCATGACGCCTTTCATTCGCTCAGGTTGCTCGTCGGCAATTCCGACGATTTCTGCATTGGAATGCTCTATCACCATTCGGAGCAGATCACCCATGTGCATATGGTCAAAGTTGATTCCCGCGATTTTCCAAGGTTTGGTCATCATTGTCATCCCCTCATTGGTTCATCCGAGAAACGTCGACTCGACGAATTCTCTGCTTACGGTATATGCGTCTAGCATCGAGTTCGCGATCGTCGTGCCCTCTTCCCGCGCGTTTTCGACAATCAAATTCCCTGAGTAGCCTAGACTACTTAGCTGCTTTGCCAAGATCGCATAGTCAAGATCGCCCTCTTCGAGCGACTCGCTCCAGACGCCGGCGTGCGATTGTCGAATATGCGTCGTCACAATTCGATCTCCATAGAGATCGATCAGATCTTCGAGCGCCACGTGGCTATCGCCGGCCCCTCGATACAGCCAATGGAAGTCGAGGCAGAACTTCATGCCGACGTCGCGAGTCGAGAGCAGCATGTGATGAAACTCGCGTGCCGCTTGCCGCATCTCGGGGGCGTGCGTATGATAGGCGAGCGTCATTCCAATGCCAGCCAATTCCATCGTCAGCACTGATAGTGCCGCACCTTGACGCCGCAATTGGGCATCCGATTTATCGACAGGATCGGACCAATTAATCGGATTCGGATTGGTAACCAAGATCGTTGCCCCAAGCGATTTGGCCCAATTCGCTTGCTGAATGACGCTTTGTGCAGAAATCTCCCAGTCGTCTTCGTGAAGGCTTGAGTTGGCGTATACCGATGGCAACTGAAGTCCGTATTTCTTGAGCATCAAACCAAGGTGCTCGGCTTCCTCTTCCGAGCTGATGGAATCCTCCCACGCGGTGTATCCGGCTTCGCACAACGTATTGAAGACCTCGTCAAGGTTTTCCTTCATTGAAAGCTGGCGGTCATTGTAGTACTGCCACCAATGGAACATCTGAGAACCGATTAACTGACTCATGTGCTTACCCCTTTCCTATCTCCCGATCCGAAACTAAATGCGGCTGCAGGATTGCCGACGAAGATGTTGTCAAGCAATTCCTGACTCAACCCCGCCTGCCGAAGACGGGGCCCAAACTCTGTGACGAGGAAGGTGAGACCGGGTTTCCCGCCAAAGCTTGCCCAATAGCCGAACTTCGCTGCATCCATCCCGACGACGAAAGACTGAGGAAACTCTGGCGCTAGTCGGAGGAGCAGATCGAATGTAACGTTCGGATTCCCCTTGTAGCGGAATGAGCTGTCGAACTCTAGCTTGACTCCGGTGCTCAACACCTCTCGTTGATATCCGAGGTCCGCGATACGGTCAAGGTGCGACAGAACGACACGTTTGAGATCGGCCCCATTTTCCTGAAGAATTCGAATCTGCTCGAGCGCCGCGGTGCCTTGCTCGGTGTGAGTGAGGATTGGGCACCCCGTGTGGGCTTGCGCTCGCGCTGCGGCCCTGAAATTCCGACATTCGAGGTCGGTCAACCGGTCGAGGCTCCCCGCGACCTTGATAACGCCGGCGCGAATTGACGTTCTCACATTGCCGTCTTCGATGCCCTCTTCGATCTCACCGATCAGCCTTTTCGTCAGATCGTCTTCGTCGATCGCGTCGTACCAATGATCGGAAGGATAATAGAGCCGTAGATGCAACCCCGTCGGCGCCACGATGTTCATGCCGGTGCGCCTAGATACCTCGGCGAGATCTACCGCTGAGCGCCCTGCGTCAATCGGCATCGCATCGATCATCGTTCCGACACCTACCTTGCGAAGCGCTTCCAGTTCATTACAGATCTTGTCGAGGTCTTCAAGTAGGAAATCCGGAAAGTGTTCCTCTACGAACGCCCCTTTGATGACGACATGTTCGTGGGAATAACAGGTCCCGAGTCGATCGACTGGAACGTCGCCAAGGACCGCCCGTATAGACCTCATCGTTTCAACACCTTCGGCGGTATCCATTTGCCGGTATTGGCGACCTCGTTGGGAGTCTCTAGCACCGCTCCTAATCTCCGCAACTCTTCTTGGAGTTCCGGAATGGGGACGGCTAGAGCACCCAAGTCTCGTTCGAGACAGATCCCTGCAGCAATTCCCGCCGCCTGCCCCATGCTCATCGTCTGGGCCATCGATCGACATGAAGCATGGGCGTCGTGGGTGGCGCTAAAGCAGCGTCCAACAACCCATGTGTCGATACTTCCTTTTGGCGCCAACGACCGATACGGAACATCGTACGCTTCTCCTCCTGGGACGTAAGCCCAAGCCGTCTCCTCTTCCCCGGTTGTCCCCATTCGATGGTCTTCAATCGGCGCTCCGCACAGAAGAACTCGATCTTCGAATCGTGCTACGGTCAAGCAGTCTTGGCGCGTCAATCGATACTCTCCGTAGACGCGGCGTGTTTCTCGAACCCCTATGCCGACTGCTAACCCGACAATTCGAGATCTCTCATAGCCCGGCACTTGATCACGGAAGAACTGTTCAAACACAAATGCCTGCCTTCTCCCTTCGGCTTCGGCCGCGCT
>Ga0364866_10717_pt2 | contig 12581 bp, 10 predicted proteins | sample ExccelAu500001D3_3_FD_206913 | JGI IMG/M metagenome (GOLD analysis project Ga0364866, IMG submission 206913) | Enriched cells from Trout Bog Lake Hypolimnion, Wisconsin, USA - BchlTB.Aug13.5000.01.D3 | ecosystem: Environmental > Aquatic > Freshwater > Lake > Hypolimnion/Profundal zone | place... | reverse complement strand
CCGCCGACCATCATGATTTGGCGCCCCGAGAAAAAATGGTCGGAGCCACGATAGTTTTTTGCAAAGTCAGCAGAGTTGAGTCCAGGGTAGGTGAGTGATTCATCAGGAATGGAAACACCATCATAAGAGACGATTATTTCTTTTTTTGCAGGAGGCGTTGCGTGAAAAGGATGAGTTTCGATACTTCCATCCGGCATGGTCATGATGATATTCTCTCCATCGAAGTTGAAATCAACCGAGAGCAAAAGTGATTGACTCGCTTTCTCGTCAAGGTTTCTTGGTTGGGAGAGAGGGCCTGGATCTGACTGCCCATAAGCAGCGCGAAATCAAGGTCGTACTCGCCGCCACAATTTAAGAAAATGGGAGAGTGTCTGTTTTTGCCATTCTAAATTGGGTGACACATAGTCGTTCAATTCACCCCACTGCGAATAAGTATAGAATCCTTCTTTTACAAAAGCAGTGAGAATGCGCCCAGGTTCGCTCGTGCATTCGGGAGATAGCCCTACAATTGGGCTATTCGTATCACTCCCCAGTGCCACCCGTTCTTGGCCTAGGGTATTGATTGCGATTTTTACGGCGTATTTAAAATTGGCGAGTCCTGATTTACATGAAGAATCGCCGCCTTGGTCAGGAAATATTTTAAGCATGTCATCAGTGGGAAGCAGCCCGATGATTCCATCTTGTTTTTTAATGTAATTGATTTCGGGTTGTCCTAGGCCCCGTTCTGCAGGATAAACCTCCCTGATTTGAGTATGACTGACCATGAGAGGGAGATTGTTTTTATCAAAGATGGGTACGAGTTCCTGAATCGTAATTTCATTGGCATGAGAAACGTCTATCCAAACATGATGACTGATCAAGCGATCAATCAGTCCATAGCCATCGCGTTTAATTCCTACAGTGCTCTTGCAAAAGCTGAGCAGGCACAATCCATGGCTCGCATAGAGGCTTTTGATAAAGTCGAGTGGGGTCATGAGGAGCGCAAAAAAATTGCTCATGAGCGCAATCCCGCCATATTGATCTTCGGTGAGGTGAAATGGAGTCACCATCGCGACCCCCCGGTCATCGATCCATTTTTTAAAATCTTCGTCAGTTTCGAGAACCCCGTAGGCCCCTTCAATGGAAAAGATGAGCGCGGTTTTATTCTTGGCAATGAGCTTTTCAGCTTCATCGGAGTTTTTGGCAATTCCAAATCGTTTGTCATTCTCAGCGACAAAGGCAACGAGGTGCTCATACTCTTGATCGAGCGCTTCTCGCATACCCTTCACGCTGAGATAAGGATGTGCATAGAGACTCACGATGATCAGGGGAGGCGTGTGCAGGAGTTCTAAGCTTTTTTCGGACGCTCTCGAATGAAAGTGTGATTTCCAGTAGGTAGCCTGAGGGGGGCTAAGCCAATCACCCTGGAGTAAAAACCCGAGCCCTGGTTTCATGTCGAGATGAGCATGTAAATCAATCTGCGCATGTGCCGAGTTGAAAAATAAAAGCAAACTAATGCAGAGCGTCCAAGTGAGTCTAAGCATAGGTAAATGGTAGCATTGTTTTGACAAGTGAAGCAAAAATCGTTTCAATAGATGGGTATCAAAACTGGGGAATCACGATGAGCGAACAAGACAATATTTTAAGTGAAATTACTGAACCAACTGAACTAAGCGACATTGAAACGCTTCGTCACTCGTGCGCGCACGTGATGGCGCATGCAATTAATCGCCTCTGGCCGGGTTCTCAATTTGGAATTGGGCCGACCGTTGAAAACGGCTTTTACTATGACGTGAACGTTCCGGTAAAACTCACTCCTGAAGATTTGCCGAAAATCGAAAAGGAAATGTACCGGGTCATTAAGTTCAACGCAAAATTTGTACGCACTGAGCACACGATCGATGAAGCGATCGAGATGTTCACAAAAATGAATCAGCCTTTCAAGGTGGAGATTGTAAAAACGCTTCGCGATCAATATCAAGCGAAGACGGTGAGTACTTATCAAGAAAATGATTTTATCGATCTTTGCCGTGGACCGCATATTAAGCAAGCGGGCGACATTAAGGCATTCAAGCTCATGTCACTCGCGGGTGCGTATTGGCGCGGAGATGAGAAGAATCCTCAACTTCAACGTATTTACGGCACTGCTTTTTTAACCAAAGAAGCGCTCGATGAACATCTCCATTTAATTGAAGAAGCAAAACGCCGCGATCATCGAAAGCTTGGTAAAGAGCTCGATCTTTTTGCCTTTCATCCGGAGAGCCCGGCAACTCCATTCTTTCATCCAAAAGGGACAATCGTCTATAATCGCTTGGTTCAGTATGTGCGCGACATGTACGCTTATTATGATTACCAAGAAGTCATTACTCCTCAAGTGTTTGACAGCATTTTATGGAAGACCTCAGGTCACTATGAAAACTATAAAGACGATATGTATTTTATCGAAGTGGAAGAGCGTGAATATGCGGTGAAACCGATGAACTGCCCGGCTTCGACTTTTATTTTCTCTGCACACAAGCGTTCCTACCGTGATCTTCCGCTTCGCTATGCTGATTTTGGAAGATTGCATCGGAACGAGCGTTCTGGTGTGACCGCCGGTTTGACTCGCGTTCGTTCCTTCTGCCAAGACGATGCCCATGTGTATTGCACACTTGAGCAAGTGGAGAGTGAAATTGATAAAGTGATCGACATGATTTTAAAGACCTATGAGGTCTTTGATTTCGATCTTTCTGAAATGAAAGTATTTCTCTCCACCCGGCCTGAAAAACGAATTGGAACGGATGAGATGTGGGATCAAGCGGAAGAGGGCTTGAAGCGTGTACTTGATAAAATGGGCCGCCCCTATGGCATCAATGCAGGTGATGGCGCTTTCTATGGGCCAAAGATCGATATTAAGTTCAAAGATGCACTTAAGCGTGAATGGCAGCTAGCAACAGTGCAACTAGATTTTAATTTACCGGATCGTTTTGACTGTAATTATACCGGTGCTGATAATGCAAATCACCGCCCAGTGGTCATTCATCGTGCGGTGCTCGGTAGTATTGAGCGTTTTATCGGAGTTTTTATTGAACACGTTGCTGGGGCGTTTCCTTTTTGGCTTGCCCCGGTGCAGTGTCGCTTGATTCCGATCACGGATGCACACAACTCATATTGTGATGAATTTGCGAAGAAGTTGCGAAGCTTAGGTATCCGCTACGAAGTAGACAGTCGTAATGAGAAAATGGGCCTAAAAACGCGTGAATCACAAATGCAGAAAATTCCAATCATGCTCGTCGCTGGTGATGTGGAGATGGCGGACGGATCTTTCGCCGTGAGAAAATACGGTGCGAAAGATTCACAAGTCATGAAAGCTGACGAGATATTGGCGGTTCTTGCCGAATGGAACGATCTGCCAAAGAAGCCATTTCGAAAATAAATTGAAATTAAATATTAATTCACTCATCATTTAATTAATGGTGCGTTTATTTATAGTGATGCTCGCGTTGGTACATTTCGTTTCTCCATCCTATGCAATCGGTTCAGCCGATATGCAGTTCGACGAAAATGTCGCGACTGACTTGAAGTCGCAGGTGGTGAATGACTTTTCATTCTTGGAAAGTATTCAAGCAAGCAAAGCTTCACCCATACATCAAACTACTTTCGGAACCGTGAGCGGCGCAAATTATTTACAGTGGTTTAATAAGCGCGTTTTGTTTTTTGGGGTCGACACCTGTGGGGGATCGACGGCAGTGGCATGCGTGGACCCGGCTTTTAAGAATAAAATTTGGGTTACTGACAATTATATTCAAATCAGCCATCCTCAAATTGCGAGGCTCATGACCCTCTACCATGAGGCTCGTCATACTGAGGAAGAAAACGACAACTGGCCACACGCCAAGTGTCCGAGTAATTTTAAACCCACCAGCATTTGGACGGGCGCCAAGCTCAACAATGAATACGCCTGCGATGATACTGCCTATGGTTCTTACTCTTCGGCGTCAGTAATGCTCAATAACATTTCAAAGTTCTGCACTAATTGCAGCGCGAAGGTGAAGGCCGATGCCAAGCTCTATTCTGATGATCAGGTGAAGCGGGTGATTGATAATACGGCTATTCAGCAGTTAGCTGTTGATTTTGCGTTTTAGCATTTGATTTCCACTTACGCAGCCCCGCTGCTCACGCCAAGGTCTGCCGGAAATAGGGAAAGTAACTTCTTTAAGATCTCAGGGTTATACAAAATGCGAGAAGGATCATTGATTTGGTCGTCTCTGATTTTCATGACCGCCTGAGCAGGAGTCATGAGTGCTTTTCCCACTTTGAGTTGAGTCATATAATCAAATTGATCTGCGAGTGCCAAAATTTGTGCTTCTTTACTAATGCGGTCTCCGTAAAAGCCTTTAGGATAGCCAGTTCCGTTGTAGAGTTCGTGATGCTGTAGAATTGCCTTCATGACCACTTCATGCACCACAATTTTACGCTCTTTGATCAGCTTCACGCTGATTTCAGGGTGAGTTTTATACAATTCCAATTGATGTTTATTCATTTGGCCGATATCAGTGGTCTGCACGTCGGCAGGGAGATCAGCAATTCCAATATCGTGAAGAAGTCCTGCGAGTGCCAGATCCTCAGGTTTCCCGATTCCAAGACCCATGGAAAAAAGTGCGGCAAGAGTAGAGACGTTGCTCGAGTGTGAATAGTGATCGCCCTTTTCACCTAAAACTTGTTGAATGCGAGTATACCATTCGCTTTCTGCGCCTTGCATAATGTAGCTTTTTACAATTTGACTACAATCTTTCAAAATGGCTTGGCCTGATTCAAAACTGGAAACCGTTTGAGTGAATAATCCGCTCATCAAATCGCGAACCGCGGCAGAAAGCTTTTCCTTGCGCTCCGTTTCGCTCATGCTTGTTTTTTCAAGAGTTCTCAGGCGTTTTGCAGAATAACTATAAAAACTTTGCATCTGATCAGCAGGAACAAAAATGGTATTCATTTTGCTTTTTTTGATTTTTTCAATTTTCTCTGCGTCGAGGGCATCACCTTTGTGACTCAGTTTAACATATTTGTTATTGGTCGGGAGATAGACGCTGGTATCAAAATCAAGAGTGGTTCCCGGCTCAAGATCGATGATTTTCACTGGCCTGTAAACTACAATGGCTCCACTGGAGGCGAGAGCAAGCGATTCATTAATGGTGGTCTTCAGTCGGTGAGCATCCAGAGGAAGCAAGAATGCGTCCGTGAATCCATTTTTAATGAAATCTTTACGCTCAAATCCATCTCGAGCCGTACAAATCAAATAAATCGGAACATCATGGTATTGCATGCGGAGCGTTTGTGCGAGCTCGTTTGGGCTAAAGTCTTTCGTAGGTGGACCAGAAATCACCAAAGCGGGACGGGGAGTGACCGTTTCGAGCATGTGATCCATGTTCATTTCCATTTTGGTCACGTTCGTCTTATTGAGCAAGTCGAGAATAAATTGTTCAACTTCTGGTTCAATCCCTATGGTCAAAAGAGGTACTGTGTTCAAGGACATTCTTTTATTATAAATAATAAATCGATATATACTACTCCGATCAAAGGATTTTCAGCTTGTTTTTTATTTTTTGCGGAGCGGCTGTCAAAAAACAGTCATGTTCATATTGCATCGAGTTTGGCATGATGTAGCTATGAACAATGAAGATGAACGCAGAAAAAAGATTAGGGTTCCACTCAGTAAGACTATTAAGCATAGTAAATATCAAGTTCTTGGAACCCCTGTTTTCCAGGAGAATTCATCGATTGATTTGTCGAGTGGTGGAATTGCGTTTGAAACAGTTCAGGAATACGCGCATGGAACTTTAGTTTTGCTTGAGGTCGAGATTGATGAGGAACCTCTTAAGTTACTGGTTTGTGTTGCTCGAGTAAGTGAGTTGGAGCGCGACGGGGAGAAGCGTTTTGAAATTGGAGCAGAACTCATTGCGATCGACCCTGAACACAAGAAGAAAATGCAGCTGCACTTGGGAAAGTTGATCCGCGGAATAAAAATTAAAAATCAAACTAAAGCGAAAAAGAAATCTGCTGCAAAAAAAACCTCACGTAAGGCGGCAGTGAAGAAAAAATCCACAAAAAATGAAAAAGTAGTGAAAAAGAAAGTACAGAAGAAGACAGTGCTGAAGAAAAAAGTAGTAGGTAAGAAAAAATCTGCCAAAAAGAAAATTGCTAAAAAGAGAAAATAGATTATTTCTGAGCCTAAATTTTATTGAGGCAGTATTTAAAGTAAATAAGAGAATCGCAGTGAAAGTCGCGATTCATTCGCATCGAATAGACTAAATTGATAAGATTGCCCGCTCGGGGAGAGAAAGTCGCCCCCTCGGGTGTGAGCCACCATAATGGAAGTATGTTGAGTCGGATGAACGCCAACCTCTTGTTCTACAAGCGTACTATTGGATACGGTACCCGAGTACATCCACGCCGATGAAAACCCAAAACTGGCGTCGGAATACCATTGGTCGTTTAGTCGGTATTCGAAATACATCAGGTGTTCGAGTGAAGTGGTGATGTTTTGTGAGCCATCCAGGCTAGTTTGATATTGATGAAAATTGCGGTTTAGTCCGAGGTCGTAGTAGATCGTCCAGTGGGGACTCACGGCGACGTCTCCGCCAAAGGTAGTTCTAGCGGCAACTCCGAGCGAAGCAATCAATGACGCATTCTGAGCGTCACGGCTGAGGGGGAGCGAGAAGGTGGGTCCCAAGCTGGTTTTAAGGGTAGGGTTGAATTCAACGAGTTGATAAAACGCCCGAAATTCGGGGTCAATCAGATCGAATTTTGAAGCGGGAGTGAGGGCCTCGTTGAAACCTAGGGTTCCCTGAATGGCCCATTTTGGATTAATCATAGCCGCCACCTGCGCTATAGATTGAAGAGTTGATTTTTTGTCTTCACTGTCACTCTGGTGAAGTGAACTCATATATTGACTGGTCCATTTACCCTCAAAGGTTAATTCTGAAAAACAAACGAGAGGGTGAAGTAGCAACGCTAATGAAATAAAAATCCATTTAAAGTGCATAGGTGTTCAAGACTTCAAGGATGAGGCTGTTTTGGGATTCAAGTTCGCTTTGGTTTTGGTTCACTTTTTCAACCGCATCGTAGTAGGGGGCTAAGGAATCTTGGCTAAACGGAAACCGATCACCTGGAATCTTCAGTCTCACATAATCGAGTAAATTTCGTTTTGCAAATTCATCAATAGCGCTTTGACCTTTGGTTTGAGCTTGGGCGAAGTCGGCTACCAAAAGAGGGTAAAGTTTTCTGAGTGAAGCCGCAAAGGGTAGTATGCTTTGAAAATAATCAACTGTACCTTTTCCGAATGTCTTTTGTAATTCAGAAACAGTATTGAGGTATACCAGAAGGGATTCCAGTTGTGCTTGAGCAACTTGGCTTTCTGATGGAATGGTTTTCTTGAGTTGGGTCACGGTGAGAACAAATTGAGGAGATGAAAAAGTGAGTTCAAAGTTGGTTTTATTATAACGTCTAATCAATGAATCAGAAAGAATTTCGCTTTCATCATGTGTAGCATAAAGGAGGCGGTTGTTCTGGCTCAGCACTGAGGTAAAATCGCTCGCCTTTTCCCCGGGTTTTGGAACATAAACACGAAAAGGATCTATCCTCCTCTGTGTCGCTACCTGGTTGATAGTGCCATTTCGCGCGCCCGGCACAGGAAGGCCATAAAGAAACTGTTTAGCATGATTTTTGACGATGACATTTTCCTGGGTAAAGAAAATTTGCGGACCTTTAATTCCTGTTGATGGATCGAAGCTGACCCCATTCACGATGCGTCCGAGAAGTTTACTCTTTTGTTCTTCAGAGTAGGGTGGCTCATCGGTCATGTTCGGTTTAAATTCATTCAGGATGTTCTTAGGGGTGTTTAGTCTGGCATTGATCATTAAGCCCGCGTAAACGCGAATGGCTTCATTCCCGAGTACATCCTGAATTAAATTCTCTTCTAGATTCTCAGGCAAGTTAAAACGATAAGAATGAACCGGGTAACCGAGTTCGCTCAGCACTTTCGGTGCTCCTAGTTTTAAAACATCTGACAGTGAAGAAAAGTTGGCGGCATCCAAGCAATTATGGATAGAAACCGTGTTTTGAGAGTAGTCACGGAGAAGGTCTCTTAAGTGCTCAAACTCTATGACTTTCTTTTTTCCTTTGTCTTCAATCACGCAATATTGATTGAGTCCGTCGGCAATTTGATTGAAAAATTGGTAAATTTTAACAGAAGCTTCGTAAAAATCCTGATAATCATGTGCGAAGTTTGGGTCATTGCTCATGGCTTTTAGCACAATACCAAAATCGATTTCATTGTAATCGGTGAGGTACTGATTCTGCTTCTTTACAAATAATCCTAATTTGTATCGCCATTCATCATAAAGCGCGCGAAGGGGCAGGAACGTATTTTGGTTTACATAGTTTGCGTAGGCATCTGCTGAAGTAATATTTTGTTTTGCTCTTCGGTATTTTTGAGCATCTCGGAGACGTTCGAAGTTGTGAATGTAAAAATCAACGATTTCTTTTGGATTGGTGCCCGAGTCATTCATTCTACATAGCGGGTTCAATCCCAAAAACGCCTCTTCATCGGTACAATAAAGATAAGGTTTCAATTGAAGTGACTTTAAGTCTTGATCGGAAGTGGTAAGCGTGTGAATACTCCCGTCTTTCAGTTCAACTTGATTTCCATAAGCAAAACGAATGGCAGCGATATCATAAGGCCCTGCTTCGGTAAGTCGGTCCTCGTCCCATGCTGTATATTCCATGATAGAGCTACTCTGCGCGAGAATGGTCTCACCGAATATGGTGGTCATTTTTTTAAAGTTGGCTTTATCATAGGATCCGTAAAAATTATGCCTTAGCCCGAAATTATGACCGAGTTCGTGAATAAGTGTGGAAAGTAGTTTCTCTTTGGTAATTGTTTTAGAACAATTGTTGATCGCTGTTTTTGATTGATCCCAGACTCCTTGCCAGTTGATTCTTGATGGGTTTGGATTCATGTTTTGAGTGACGATCGTTGCAACCTCAGGACAGAATTTTTCAATATCACGGTCGCTTGTGCTTTGAGCTTCGTTTTCGGCTTCGATGCATTGACCTGTTTTAAAACGATTCAAGTCGGCCTTTACGTTATCCATCGTTCTTTGATCATTGAGTACGGCATCGGTTAGTGCTTTATTTTTTGCCAGTTCTTGCGCGATTTGAGTATCGAGCATGGCGCCACTCGTGTTGCCCGCTCGTTTTTCTAACCGCGCAATGACGTATGAGCGGATACTGCTCGCAGCGATTGATTGTATAGAGTTCACATAGACATTGGTAGTTGCAGAAATGATTTCGCCCGTATCGGGGTCGGTGATGGAGGGACCAAAACCGAGAAGTCCATCTTCATTCAGTGTGTCTACTAAGTGAATAATATGATAGCGGAGATCTCCGAGTTTTACTCGGTCGCGTGAGAATCTGATTCTTATTTTTTGGGCGCTGGCTTTCAATGCTTCGTCAAAGGCTTTATCCCAAGCGAGCACGGCTTTCTCTGCAACGTCATCTAGCCAAACGGGAGAGTCAGTAGAGAGATGAAAAGTCACTTCTTTGATCGCAGGATTCATTCTGCTCAACATGAGTCTGCGACTAAAATCCTCTTCGGTGTAATATTCCCAATTGGAAATATATGGCTTTTGAGTTGTAAAATACCCAAAAAGTTTTTGGTCACTTTTATTGCTTTGCTTCGGGGTGTATGGAACGCGATCTTGATCGGTTCTGAGAAAAGAATAGTGAATGGTTTTACCTTTATTCCCCACAAGATTCAGAACGGTAAAACTAAAATAATTTCGATCGACTTCTACATCGAGTAAGCGAGTAATGCCACTCGACACCGCAGCCGATTGAAGGCTAGAGAAATCGGTCAGGAAGAATTTTCTTTGATTCCATTTTCGATCCTGGGCTAATTCATCATTCATGCCGAGGCCAGTTCCTTGAGCCTTGGTTCGATAATCTACCCATTCAACTGGTATGATGAGCGCTGCCTCAGAATTGATATCGGCTCCGGCTTTGATTTGGTCCTTACCCAGGCGTTCATCTCGAGCGACGTTGACGATTCTCAGTTCGTTTTCGCGAGGAACGACCATTACTTTTGATGCCGGACTGAGAAGAGACGATTCATCACGGTAGGAGCTTTCGCCTACGATTGTTTTCGTATCCGTGAGTGTTTTTTCAGTAATGGTTTCTGAATAGTACCATTCATGGGGGACGAGATTTTGACTCAGGAAGAGCTGCGCTGGTAATAAGTTTACTTTTGTCGTGGCTTGAAAGAGTTCGCGCGCAGACCAATCGATTTTTACGTGGCTCGCAAGAGCCATGTTTGGTTCTTCAATTTCCATGAGCCGATGTGATTCTTGGTCGTCAGGGGTGAGCTGATTTTCTACGCGATAAAAACTTTTAATTTTGTAGCCAAGAACCGGGATTGCAATTCGTCCATCACTCAAGTTTTCTTCAGTATAAAAGCGCTCATCAAAGGGTAGATCTTGGGGTAGGGCCACCTTATAGAACTTTAAATAGTTTTGCGTTACCTTGATTTTAATTTGGTAGACGCCGTGAGTATTCGGCTTCCCCCTAAAGGGTGGATTTCCGAGTAAGCTTTTGTATTTTGAATCCGGCGCAATGATCTCTACTAGGTCGTAATGATTCATGCTTTCTGCATTCGGAGATATTTTCACCTCTCCTTCGGCCGTTGAAGTTGCGGATGGCGCAATCACATTACCGGTATCGAGATCGAAACTTTTATCGTTCCAATTTTGAATGAGATCGAGATTCGTACCCTGACCTTGCACAAAGGTTTGCTCGCGCTTCTTGGCACAGCCCTGAAGTAAGATCAGTAGTATGATTATGGGACCAAAATAGCGCGTCATAGACTGCGGCGGAAATACACCGCGCCCTGTTAGTTGTCAATATTGCTCGGGGAATTAGTCCTTAAATATAAAGTAGGCGGCGCCAAGCATGCATATAGAAGCGTAGAGGTAGTTTTTGGTAATGGGAGTGTTCATATAGTAAATAGAAAACCCTGCAAAAACACTCATGGTGATGATTTCTTGGATCATCTTCAGTTGTGACAGTGAGTAAATTTGGGAACCCAAGCGGTTGGCTGGAACTTGGAGGGAGTACTCGAAAAAAGCGATTCCCCAACTCACGAAGATCGCAATGAATACGGATTTGTCTTTTAAAGTTTTGAGGTGTCCATACCAAGCAAAGGTCATGAAGAGATTGGAGAACGCTAATAAAATAATGGGGTAGAGCCTTGCAGTCATTTTTTAAACTCAATGGGAAGGGTGAGGGTTGTTGGCCCATTGGATTTTGGAAAAATGATTTCGTTATTCATAAGTGCTTGGAGCAGCATTTTGTTGAGTGCGGTTTTGTGAAGTGTCTCGCCCATGGGATTAATCAAGTGAGCGCACAAGACCTGAGCAGATCCAATTTTTCCGCTCCCCAAAATGTGGAAGCGAATACTGAGCAAGCCCGAGTATTTTAAAGGCTCTATCAAGTGAATGATGGAGAGCGCGAGCAAGTCGAGTGGCTTCATTATCTTTTTAAAGGGAAGCGTTCCTTCTAGCATTGGGCGAGGTTCGGTAAACCATCCGTGAATCACGAGTCGGGACGCGAGTAGGTCTTCTTCTCCTTTTACTGATTGCACTCCATGCGGATAACGAGGATCAAAAACAGTGAGACGATTGAATTTGGGCTCAACCTTTTGAAAGAGTTGCGCGTGCTCATCTGATTGGTGATGAGTCACTTCTTGAAAATATCGTAGTAATTTTGGCTTTGCGATGACGGTTTCACCACCTGTAAACTTACGCGTATTCCAGGGAGTGAGTGAATAGACAAAGCTCCACGGGCCATGAGGTACGTCAGAATGCAGTGATTGATAGCAGCCATCGATGTAGGCGCTCAACCAAGGGTGAGAAATCATTTGGCAACCTAAGTTCGATCGTCCCCAATTGAGTAAATGTTCTAAAAATGGCTTGAAAGGTTTGGTTCCAAAAAATGATTCTGCAGGGGTTCTGAGTAAGCGGTACTGATCAGGAACTCTCCAATAATCCCAACAAAAACGATCAGAAGTGGCGTGGAGTGGGTTTTCAAAACGGGTAGCAAAGGTGTCTCGCAACGTGTGGGCACCAGAGTAAAATTGATCTTCGATGTGCAGATTTTGAAGCGAGTCTTTGGAGTGGATTATTTTTGTCATATTTTTTTAATTGGTTTTTTATGCTCAGTCACGGTAAAAAAGGCAGATGAGTACTCCTGAAAATTTAACACAAAGCTCTCCCATTCCATTAGAAAAAAAGTCTCGAGTGAAAACTGCTCTCACTTTGCTTTTTGCGGGAGCACTTTTGGGGCTCGGGCTCGTCTCTATTTATATGCCTCGAGTGATTGCGTGGTATGCGGAACCACCGATGCCGATGGGGGTGACCTGCACGAGTTCAATCCGCTGGGCATTGGAGAAAATGCAAATGGCTCAAGCCTATTCTGTCGCGGTGGGCGGAGTTCTTGGGCTCTTGATTGGGATAAAAATAGCTTCTAAGAAGTAGTAGTCGTCCTTCAACTTTTTCCGTTTAACTGAATCTTCC
>Ga0364866_10027_pt1 | contig 12624 bp, 10 predicted proteins | sample ExccelAu500001D3_3_FD_206913 | JGI IMG/M metagenome (GOLD analysis project Ga0364866, IMG submission 206913) | Enriched cells from Trout Bog Lake Hypolimnion, Wisconsin, USA - BchlTB.Aug13.5000.01.D3 | ecosystem: Environmental > Aquatic > Freshwater > Lake > Hypolimnion/Profundal zone | place... | reverse complement strand
CGATCATGCTCGGAGCAGCGTTCTTTTCGACCTTTTCGCTGATCATCGCATGCATCGTGAAGTCGAGAGAAAGGTTCATGGGAATCGGCCAAGTCCTGACGATGCCGCTCTTTTTTGCCAGCAACGCCATCTATCCGATCGCAATGATGCCGCCCTGGCTCCAGGCGATTTCGCACCTAAATCCGCTCACGTATCAAGTCGATATGCTCCGTTCGACGATGATCGTTGGTGGGACAAATACCTTCTCAATGGCCCTAGATCTTGCCGTCCTGCTTGGCGCTACTATCGTTGCGATCCTCATTGCCGCGAAGCTTTACCCTGGTCTCGCTTCGTAAGGTTTTAGCGACCACAAGCCGGAAATTCGCTTCCTCGTGTAAAGTGATTTAAGCTTTCGAGGGTGGGGCGCATGATTACATTGAAGAAGAATTTCGCATTCCAGGCATTGGCGATCTTGGCTGTTTTGACAGCAGGCTGCAGTTCAGGCTCGGGAACCGACGCAGGCGGCACGACAACCGACACCAAGAAGACCGCTTCGGCCGATGCTTGCAAGCCGGAAACGGGCAAGATCAAGATCGGATTCATCGTCAAGTCGATGGGCGACAGTTGGTTCCAGACGGAGACGAACTTCGCCAAGGAAGAGGCCAAAACGCTGGGCGCCGACATCAATGTCCAAGAAGCGCTCAACGGTAACGCAGTGCTTGAGACCATCGATACGATGGCAACCAATGGCGTGCAAGGGATCATCATCTGCTCGCCGGAGACTCAGCTCGGGGCCGCAATCAAGGCAGCGACCGACAAGCACAAAATCAAGCTGATGAGCGTCGACGACCGGCTGGTCGGATCCGACGGCAAGCCGCTTACGGAGATCCCGCACCTCGGAATCTCGGCCACCAACATCGGAAAACAGGTCGGACAGGCGATCTCCGATGAGATCAAGAAGCGCGGATGGAAACTTGAGGACGTCGGCGCATTGTCGATCACCGTTCCTACTCTGCAAACCGCTAAAGAACGGACCGAAGGCGCCGAATCGGTCATCTTGGCCAACGGATTCAAGAAGGAGAATATCATCGAGGCTCCTTGGTCCGGCGCAGTCGACATCGCTTCGGCAAGCGATGCCGCTAACAGCGTCCTTACCGCCCACACGGGGATCAAGAAGTGGGTGGTGTTCAGTTCCAACGACGACGGCGTTCTCGGCGGAATCCGATCGATCTCGAATCGCGGCATCCCTCCGACGGACATTATCGGCGTTGGCATCAACGGCAAACTCGCCGCCGACGAATGGGCCAAGGGCACTCCTACCGGAATGTTCGCATCCATTCTTCTACAATCGAAGGTGCACGGCGCCAACACGGTTGAGATGATGCACAAGTGGATCAAAGACTGCACCGAGCCGGCGAAGGAAACCTATACGACCGGCGCTTTGATCAATAAAGACAACTACAAAGAAGCGTTCCAGAAAGCCGGGGTTCCACTCAACTAGGGTGCTGAGCTTTCACTCGATCTCGAAGGGCTTCAGTGGCGTGCAAGCCCTTCAGGATGTTTCGTTTGAGGTTTCGGGCGGCGCCGTTCATGGCCTTTGCGGCGAGAACGGCGCAGGCAAGAGCACGCTGCTCAAAGTTCTCAGTGGAGTTCACGAGCCGGATTCGGGCTCTTTTGAGATCGACGGGAAGCCGTGCCGATTTCGCTCCGCACTCGATGCGCTAAACGGAGGGGTAGCCGTCATCTACCAGGAACTCAACCTGGTTCCTGAGATGTCGGTCGCCGAGAATGTTTGGCTTGGCCACTTTTCAACCAAAGGGCCGTTCGTCGATTTCAAAGAACTGGACCGCAAGACGCGCGAGTCGCTTGAGCGAGTCGGCCTGGACGTCCACCCATCGACCAAGTTGGGCTCCCTCAGCATCGGCCAAAAGCAGATGGTCGAAATCGCGAAAGCGCTGACGCGCAACGCCAAGGTCATTGCATTCGACGAGCCGACGAGCAGTCTGAGCGCTCGGGAAGTCGACACTCTGTTCGGGCTGATCCGCGAACTTCGGTCCCGCGGTCTCGCAATCTTGTACGTGTCTCACCGAATGGATGAGATCACGTCGCTTTGCGACGCGTGCACGGTGCTGCGCGACGGGAAGCACATCGAGACGTTTAGTTCGATGAGCGGAGTCGACGCCGCCATGATCGTTAATCGGATGGTGGGTCGAGAACTTGCGGCAGCTATGACCGACTCCGGGCGGGATCTCGGCGAAGACGTTTTTGAGATTCGAAACGTCGAAGGTCCCGGGCTCAAAGAGCCGGTCAGCTTGGCCGTTAAATCCGGCGAGATCGTCGGGATTTTCGGGCTGATTGGGGCAGGACGTACCGAACTGCTCAAGGCGGTTTACATGGGAAAGGCGGGCGAGGTCATGATCGCCAACACCGCAATCCCACGCACCGGCCCGGTGGGCTCGATCAAAAGCGGCCTCGTATTTTGTCCGGAAGACCGAAAACACGAAGGGATCGTTCCGATGCTGAGTGTGGCCGAGAACCTCAATATCAGCATCCGTAGGACGCTTGCCAAGCTCGGATTCTGGCTGGCGAAGGGCGCCGAGAAGGATAACGCAACGGATTTCATCGAAAAGCTGCGGATCAAGACGGCATCCCAGCAAACACCGATCTCGAACCTCAGCGGCGGAAACCAGCAGAAAGTGATCTTGGCTCGATGGCTTAGCGAGCGGATCAAGGTGATTCTGCTCGATGAGCCGACAAGAGGTATCGACGTGGGTTCGAAGGCAGAAATTTATGCGATCGTGCGCGACCTCGCACGGAAAGGAATCGGAGTGTTGTTTGTGAGCAGTGAGTTACCAGAGATATTGGCGCTAAGCGACCGCGTGTTCGTCATGTGCGAAGGGCGCATCGCCGGCTCGATGCCGACAAAGGACGCGACGGAAGCCAAATTGCTTTCGCTGGCTTTGCCCAAGGGCGGTGCCGCATGAACTTCAAACAACTGCTGGCTCAGTCCGGCATGATCCTGGTCTTTCTTGTGGTCGTGATCGGCTCGTATCTGATCGCCCCGCAGTTCCTTAGCAAGGACAACATGATCAGCCTTGGTCTGCAGGTCTCGACGATCGGGATCGTCTCATGCACCATGCTGTTCTGTTTGGCGGCAGGCGACTTCGACCTTTCGGTCGGGTCGAGTGCGGCCCTTGGCGGTATGGTCGGCGTGTTTGTCGGCAACATGACAGGCAGCCTCTTTTTGGGGGTACTGTCCGCTCTCGCGGCCGGCGCTCTGGTTGGCCTTGTTAACGGCGTAGTCGTTGCCAAGTTCAAGATCAACGCGCTGATCACGACTTTGGCGACGATGCAGATCGTCCGCGGCTTGACCAACATCATCGGGCATGGCACGCCAATGAGCGCCTCGAAGCCTGGGTTCGATTTCCTAGGCAATCAAGCGTATTTCTCGGTGCCGCTTCCGATTCTGATCATGGTTCTGTTCTTTATCGGGTTCGGAGTCTTGCTCAACCGCACCGTATTCGGTAGGAACACACTCGCGATCGGCGGTAACAAAGAGGCTGCGAACCTCGCGGGTATCCCCGTCGCGCGAACGAAGATCGCGATCTTCACCCTGAGCGGAATGGTCGCCTCGTTCGCCGGCGTCGTTCTCGCCTCTCGATTGATCGTCGCGAGCAACAACGCGGGAGAGAAGCTTGAGCTTCAAGCGATCTCGGCCTGCGTCTTGGGTGGCGTCTCTCTGAGCGGCGGCATCGGCACCATGAGCGGTACCGTGGTCGGCGTCCTTATCATGGGGATTGTCGAAAACGTCATGCGGCTGAAGAGCGTGGACGCCTTCTATCAAATGGTCGTGACCGGTACGATCCTGCTCTTGGCGGTGTTGTTCGATCGGGTGAAGCTTCGGATTCTGAATTCGAGCAGCTAGGGGCTCACTGTTTCAGGAAGTCTCACGCCAAGAACGCAAAGGAACGCAGGGGAGAGGGTTGCGTATCTGGGGGCTACCGCTTGATCGTCGGCACTTTTATTAGATAATCCTGCCTTTGCGTTCCTTTGCGTGAGTTTTTCAATCGGAGATCCCGGCGAATGGGCCGAGTTCAGTGCTTATACTGATTTAGCACGGTTCTGACTGCGATGGTTGTGCCTACGCTAACCGCGCGAGACCAAGGGACTTCGAAGATGAATCTATTCCTTATTGCCGCATTGCTCGGTCCAGTTGCTCAAGCTCAGCCGAAGCCGGTCGTGATCGGGACCCACTACACCGACGTCCTCGCTGGACTTGTTGTGTATCGAAGCGCCAAAAACTCCGTCCTGCTGGATTTCGGTTGGAAGGGGCCGGACGGCGTCCCTCGGAAGGGATACAAGGCGCTTGTTGAGGCAAAGGTCCACTTCGGTGCGGCAGCGCCAGATGACAGCTACCACCGAATCTCCTGGTTAGTTGGCCTCACTACGGTCTCCTATGAGTGGGGACTGGCAGGTAAAGACGGAGCGGTCGGAAGGCTCAGTGCTACCGGCCCCGTCGAAATCAGTCCAACGATTGGACCGGCTTGGCCCGGCAGCAAGCCAAAGATGTTTCCCATTGCCAACACTTACACGCAACAAGCAGGTGATCTCAAGGTTGAGTTCAGGCCAATCGGAAAATCAATCCCTCTCATGAGCGGATTTGGGAAGACCCTCTACGCGTACGAAGTCGATGCGTCCCATCCACTTCTTTTTTCAATTGGCGCTGGCGCCTTGGTAGACCCTAAGAAGGCGGGAACGATCCTTGACGCAGCGAGAAAGAAGTACCAGGCAGGACGACTATGGGCAGAAGGAGATTGGGGAGACTTCCTGAGTCCGATCGAGAATCAGCTTGGTAATACAAAGATCTATTCCTCCGAGTCGGGGCGACTTGCCCACATCGTCTCGCGGGGGTGGTGCCTACCGGACGGCCAAGTTCTGTTCTGTTGGGACAGCTTCTTCAACGGGCTTTTGTCGAGTCTGGAAGACCCGAAGATGGCGCGAAATACGGTCCGCGCCATCATCGCCGAAGCGCCACCGGCCGGGTTCGTGCCGAACTTCGGCGGCCGCGGCTGGGGCGTGAGCGTGGATCGCTCGCAACCTCCGGTCGGATCGTACTGCGTCTGGAAGATGAACCAGCGCGATCCCGATCCCGCGTTCCTGAAGGACGTCTATCCGAAACTGCTTAAGTGGCATAACTGGTGGTTCGCCAAGCAGGGACCCGGTAAACGACCGAATCGGGATGGGAACGGCGATGGCCTGCTGGAGTGGGGCAGCGGAACCGGCGACCTTCAGAATGCGAAGTTCGAGAGCGGGCTCGACGATAGTCCGATGTTCGACGACGGCAAGATGTCCGGTCCGAACATGACGATGGATGCCACCGATCTCAATGCGCTTTGGGCGATGGACGCCGAGTACCTGGCACGGATCGCCGATCGAATTGGGAAAAAGAGCGAGGCTACGCGGTTACGTAAGGAGTGCGCGGCGATGGCTCGTCGCATGGACGACCTCCTGTGGGACGACGCCCGCGGGGTTTACGGCTACCGGTATTGGACTCCAAAACAGGCGACGCAGGACTTCGTGTTAACAGACGTCTTCAAGGCTAATGGCAAACCGGGCTTGAAGGGTGAATACTTCCAGGGTCGTGACTTGGCGGGCGAAGCAAAGGTTCGCCAGGACACGGTGATCAACTTCAATTGGAGCACCGGCCCAATGGAGGGGTTTGGACAAAAAGACTTCTCAATCCGTTGGACGGCCGACTTCGTCCCGCCCAAGTCGGGCCCGTACGTGTTCGAAGCTGCTTCCGACGATGGCTGTCGCATTTGGCTGGATGGCAAGAAGATTGTCGACGGCTGGTCGGTTCATCCATCCACCAAATTCGAATCGACGCCAATAACGCTCAAGGCAGGGGATGCACACAAGTTTCGGATGGAGTACTTCCAGGCGGACGGCGGCGCTGAAGTGAGCCTCGCAGTTCATCGGATCGTCTCCGAGAAACCCGGGGTCAAGTTCTCCCCCAGACTTTCCCCACTCAACTACTATCCGCTCATAGTCGATGCACCCTCGAAACAGCGAGCACGGCGGGCTCTCGACCTTTTCTTCAGGCCGGATCAATTCGGTGGCAAATACGTTTGCCCGACGATCTCGAAGAGCGATTCCGCCTATCCGCTTCAAGGGTATTGGCGAGGCACCGTGTGGGGACCGACCAGCTATCTCACCTACCAAGGCCTCAGAAGGTATGCAACCGGAAGCGAAATGATCGACTATGCCGAGAAGTCGGTGGCTTTGTTTATGAAGAACTGGAACGCCGACGGTTCGTGCCATGAGAATTTCAACTCAATTACCGGCTGGGGCCGCTCCGACCCGCATTACACCTGGGGCGCGCTTCTGTGCCTGGTTGGAATGGAGCAGCTTTGCGACACCGACGCCGACGGACGTGTTCTCCTCAACGGGAACTCGGGCCGGCACATCAAGGTTCACAACCTACGCATCGGCGGACGTCTCTACGACGTGGTTGTCGAACCGCAGAAGGCGGTCCTTTTGCAGAACGGCAAGCCGGTTGCGGTTGCCCGAGGGAAGGTGGCGGCGATTCGATTGTAGATTGATGTCTCTGCGTGTAAAGGTAAATTGAGCCCGCACGATGGTGATCGATGGGGAAAACACATATCTTGGCTTCGACCGTTGCAGTGACGCTTGCCTGCCTGTCTTACGGAACTCCGAATATGCCGGCAGACAAAACTGAACCTCAGGCAGGAGTGCGAGCCCAACTCGTCTATCCGGGGATATGGCGTATCCGGTTGGGTACTCCTGAACGCCTGACACCGCTAGGCTACCGTTCGGCTGCGGTTGCGAAGGATGGACTGGCTAATCTCAATGCCGCTCCCGCGCCAGCGGTCGCGATCGACCAGATTAGGTTTGCCAAGTCGGCCCGTGGATGCATCGTTGAGTTCCCGATGGACAAGTCGGAGAAGTTTTACGGCTTGGGACTGAGCACGAATACGTTTGAACTGTCGGGACGCAAAGCCTGGGTTGTTCCGTCCGACCATCCCGAAGAAACGACCAACGAGTCGCACGCTCCCGAACCGTTCTTCGTTTCCTCGCGAGGATATGGCGTCTATCTCGATACCGCTCGATATGCGGCGGTTTCCTTCGGAAACGTGGCGGAGAAAGAGGGGCATCGAAAGTCCGTGCTTGTCGATATCCCTGGCGCGCGAGGCGTCGATGTCTATATCTTCTCTGGGAAAAGCCCCCTAGAGTCTGTGCAGCGATACAACCTGTTCGCGGGCGGTGGAGTCGTTCCGCCGATGTGGGGCCTTGGGATCGCGTATCGCGGGAAAGGAAGCGCAACCGCCGATGACGTTTTGGGGCTGGCGAAATCGTTCCGCGACGATGACATTCCATGCGACATCTTCGGAATCGAACCAGGATGGCAAACGCAGACCTACTCGTGTTCGTTCCTTTGGAACCTCGGTCACTTTCCCAAGCCATCCGAATTCATCGACAAAATGCACGGGATGGACTATCGGATGAGCTTCTGGGAGCACCCGTTCACTCATCCGACTTCGCCCATCCACGAGGCTTTAAAGCCCTACTCCGGTAGCCATCTCGTTTGGAACGGCCTCGTTCCGGACTTTGCGACGCCACAGGCCAGGAAGATCTTTCTTGGCCAGCAGAACGAATCGCTGTTCTCCAAAGGCGTCGATTCTCTGAAGATCGACGAGGTCGACTATCAGCCGTTCAAACCCGATCCGTGGTCGTTCCCAGATTCAAGCACGTTCCCGTCCGGCCTCGACGGAGAGCAGATGCACTCACTGTTCGGCACGCTCTGTCAGCAGACTATGCTGACCCCCTATCGAGAGAAGAACCTTCGGACTTGGGGTCTTGTTCGCAATTCAGGCGCGCTGTCTGCATCGCTGCCGTACACGATCTACTCGGACACCTACGATCATCGAAGCTACATCCGCGGACTGGCAAAAACCGGGTTCGGCGGTCATCTTTGGACGCCTGAGGTTCGCGACGCGAAATCGGTCGACGATCTGATTCGTCGCGTCCAAACCGTCATCTTCTCTCCGTACGCAATGATTAACTGCTGGTACATGAAGATGCCGCCATGGCTCCAAATCGACGCCGACAAGTCGAATGCCGGTCAGAAGATGGCGGAGTCGGAGGATACGACCCGCCGGGTGCGGGAGATTTTCCGGCTGAGGATGAGCCTCGCTCCGTATCTGTACAGCGCGTTCAACGAGTATCGCCAAACCGGGCTTCCGGTTGTGCGTGCGCTATGCCTCGACTATCCCGGCGAAGCGGACCTCGCCGGCGTCGACGACCAGTTCATGTTCGGTCCCTCGATGATGGTTGCCCCGATGATGGAGGGACAGAAGAAGCGGCCAGTCGCGTTTCCGAAAGGCGATTGGTACGATTTCTATACCGGCGAAAGAGTCAAAGGTGGACAGGTCGTCGAGGTCGCCAAGACGCTTGACGAGATGCCCCTCTATGTGAAGGCCGAAACTCTGTTGCCGCTTGCCGAGCCGGTCAATCATATCGGCAAAGAAACGGTCTTCAAAATCCACGTTCGAGTCTACGGGGCTCATCCCGGCGACCTCAGTCTGTATGAAGACGACTGGGAGACCTACGACTACGAAAAGGGCGCTCAGACCAAACTGACTCTGTCTTGGACATCAAGCGGTGGCGCCTCCAAGCGTTCTGGGAATTACGCAAAGCACCGATACGAAATCGTTGGGTGGGAGTCCAAGTAACCCTCTTTGTCCGCGTGCTTTGGCGCGCTCAAGTTTTAGCCGGGGTAAACCCCGGCGACCTGGGACGCGCTGAAGCACGCGGACCAATGAGTTACAGATTGACTGTCAGTTTCGTAACGGATGAGGCGGGAAGATTCAGGACAAAGCCGGAGGCGTTGCTGGATACGACTAAGTTTTGACCACCAAGCGTAACCACATCCGGATTCTCGAATGTGTTATGAGCTTGGATGTCGCCTTCTGGGAACTGGAGGCCAGTGGTGGCGGCGACTTCCTTGAGTTCTCCGCCAAACAGTCGAACGGTTGTTTCTGTTGCTTGAGTGGCGTTCGAGTTGACGAGGGTGATGGTGAGTGTCGAGCCCTTCAAAGACGCCGATCCGGCGACCTGGGGGAGCTTGCCTTTCTCGGTTTCGATGTAGGGTCCGCCGACTAGCGTACGTACCGACTGTCCGCCCTGGTGGTCGGAGTAAAGATCGTACACGTGGAACGTCGGAGTCTTGACCATACCGGCGCCCTCAGTGAGGATCATCGCCTGAAGGACGTTGATCGTTTGAGCGATGTTCGTCATCACCACCTTGTCGGCGTGGCGATTGAAGATGTCGAGGCTGAGGGCGGCCACGAGACCATCACGGACCGAGTTCTGTTGCCAGAGGAATGCCGGGTTTTGTCCGGGAGTCGGCTTGTGCCAAGTGCCCCATTCGTCCACAATTAAGCCGATCTTGTGTGCGGGATCGAAGCCATCCATAAGCGCCCTTTGCTGAACGATAAGGGGCTCGACCCCTATCGCACTGTGGAGCAGTTCATACCACTGGGCCTCTGTGTACTCGGTGGCGGTACCCGCGGTTCCGCAGTAGTAATGGGCGGCATAGCCATGAATGTCGGTGCCGCTCCAGTAGTCCTTTCTAAGCTTGGTAAAGAAGCGGCGAGTCCAATCGAGGTCGTTCTGAGCAGGGCCGCAAGCGATCAAGAACAGCTTGGTGTCGCCGAGGTTTCGAAGATAGGTCGAGTAGCGTCGATACTCTGTGCCGTAATCCTCCGGCGAGAAGTTTCCCCCGCAACCCCAGTTTTCGTTCCCTACGCCCCAAAACTCCACACCGAGCGGATCGGGCGAACCGTTCTTTCCTCGCTCAAGGGCGAGCGTGCTGTCGCCGGGATAGTTGCAGTACTCAACCCAATCGCGCATCTCACGAACGGTCCCGCTGCCGAGATTTCCGCAGAAGTACGGCTTTGCCCCGACCATGTCGCAGAAATCGAGGAACTCGTGAGTTCCGACTTCGTTCGACTCGACCACGTTGCCCCAGTGAATGTTGATGCGCCTCGGCCGACCGGCGCGGGGTCCGACTCCGTCTTGCCAATGGTAGTCGTCGGCAAAACACCCGCCAGGCCACCTGATCACCGGCGCTTTGAGCTGTTTCAGCGCAGCGATTACGTCGTTGCGAAATCCGCGGGTGTTGGGAATCGGCGAATTCTCGCCTACCCAAGCGCCATCGTAGATGCACGCCCCCCAGATGCTCCATAAAATGACCGTAGATGTTGGGGTTGATCGACCCGATCGGCTCGGAGAGGACGACGTCGAGATGCGCTTTGGACATGACGCCTTTATTCTGTTATATTCATAGCCGAATGGGAATAACCATCCCGATTGAATTAAGAGGAATCCATACTTCAGCTATGACCAGATCAAGAATTATCGCGTGTGGCCTTGTTGCCGTCGTCGCTTTATCGCTCGTGGGCTGCGGATCGTCCGATTCGGGCGGTGGCGCCACTGGCAGACCAGCCTCCGCCGACAGCAAGGGAGGCGCGAAGAAGAAGCTGGTGATCGGGTTTGCCCAGACCGGCGCCGAGAGCGGCTGGCGAAAGGCTGAGACTCAGTCCGTGAAGGACGAAGCCGAAAAGCGGGGCATCGATCTGAAGTTCAGCGACGGACAGGGCAAGCAAGAATTGCAGATCCAGGCGATCCACAGCTTTATCCAGCAGAAGGTCGACGGCATTATTCTGGCCCCGGTCGTGGTCACCGGATTCGAGCCAGTCTTGAAGGAAGCCAAGGAAGCAGGCATTCCGGTCGTGCTGTCGGATCGCGCCGTCGAAGTGAAGGATCCGTCGCTCTACGCGACCCTGGTCGGCTCGGACTTCGTAGACGAGGGCAAGCGATGCGCCGAATACCTTGGCAAGAAAATGAACGGCAAGGGCAACATCGCCGAGATCGAGGGGAACAGTGGTTCGGCGCCCCAGATCGAGCGGAAGAAAGGGTTTGATGAGGCGCTCGCCAAGGAGTTCCCGAACATCAAGATCATCGCGGATGCCGATGGCAAGTTCGAGATCGCCAAGGGCAAAGAGGTCATGGAAGCGATGCTCCGCGCAAACGGCAAGAACATCAACGCCGTTTTCTGCCACAACGACGATATGGGTCTCGGCGCGATCCAAGCAATCCAGGAAGCCGGTATGAAGCCAGGCAAAGACATCCTGATCGCCACGATCGACGGCGAGAAATTGATGGTGCAGCAGGTTGCCGACGGCAACTCCAACTGCTGTGTCGAGTGCAAAGCCCTTCTCGGATCCGGCCTCTTCGATGCGATTCAGCAAGCGATCGACAAGAAGATCCTCCCGAAGAAGATGATCCAGAAGGACGACCAGTTCGACGAGACCAACGCCAAGGCGATGGTCGAGACTCGGAAGTACTGATGGTGCTTGGGGACTAGGGATTTAGGGGACCAGCGAACTATCCAGCGATCGATTGCCTCACACTGTGAGCCTCAGGCGAACCGTAGGCTAACTCCCCCCTATTGGGGGGATACGGCCCGGAGAACCCACGAAGGCTGGTCAAACTGAAGCCTCCACGGTTCGCCCAAGGCTCACGGTGGAGGCATCGGCCGTTGGCAAGAAGGCCTTGTTCCTTCGTTCCCCAGATCCCTGGCCCGCGTCAATCCTTATATGGGTCGATGACGTCGGAGCCGGCCATGGCTACTCCTATGGGGCGCAGGGTGTGGAGGACTTGGATGGTATTGCCTTGCTGAGGCAGGACTTCCGACAACCGCTTGTACGCTTGGGGGGCTTCGTCGACATCGGCGCCGCGTAGTTCGACTCCTTTGCCTTGAATCCACTCAAACATCGAGTCCTTCGAGATCAAGCCTTCCCCTTTCACCTTGCCGTATCTGGATTTACCGGTCGCTTGGGTTCGGCTCATTACTCGACCGGCGCCGTGGACAGTGCTGTACAGGAGAGTCTTCGAGTCCTCGGAATCGACCCCCGTAACGATAACCGAAACGTCACCCAACGAACCCCCGATGAAGCTCAACTGACCGGGAAACGCCGGAGTCGCGCCTTTTCGGCAGACCCAGTATTCGATATCGCCGTGCGTCTCGCGCCAAGCGAAGTTGTGGTGGTTGTGGACCTCCTCGACGATCTTTCCTCCGAGCATCTCAGCCACCTTCTTACAAACTGCATCGCGACCGGCATAGGCGTATTGACCGGCGATTTCCATGGACTTGATGTACTCACGACCAAGGTCGGAGTACATGTGCAGGTTGACGGGCGCCGCATTCGGATCTTTTTCGTCGGCGTTTGCCGCTTCAAGGAAGTAGGTGGCGATATGGTGCCCGAGGCCCCGAGATCCGAAGTGGACGCCGACCCAAACCCGGTCCTCTTCGTCGATGAAGACGTCGACGAAGTGATTGCCCGAACCGACGGTTCCCAACTGGTTGCGCGCAAACTCGATCAGCGGCAGTGGCTGTCCCTGCGAGGTCTTCTTCACCGAACGAAGTGCGTCGATCTCGGTCCAGGCAGGATCGTCGAGCAGGTCGGATTGGACGTCCCAACCGCTAACACGACCGATCCCGAACGAGACTTGACTCGCAATCTCGTCCATCAACTTCTTGATGTCCCGCAATACTGAGTC
>Ga0364866_10967_pt1 | contig 12635 bp, 15 predicted proteins | sample ExccelAu500001D3_3_FD_206913 | JGI IMG/M metagenome (GOLD analysis project Ga0364866, IMG submission 206913) | Enriched cells from Trout Bog Lake Hypolimnion, Wisconsin, USA - BchlTB.Aug13.5000.01.D3 | ecosystem: Environmental > Aquatic > Freshwater > Lake > Hypolimnion/Profundal zone | place... | reverse complement strand
TGACCTGGCTTGGCTTTAGGGAGATTTCGACAGATCTTACCCCCGCGTCCAGGCCTTTGAGTTGACCCGTACGGGTTCGCGGCGAGTCCGCGTGTGGCATAGGGTAAGCTCTTAAAGATTGTCACGTCAAGCTTCAAGAAGCCATCACGTATTCACAGTGGCAGGCTCGTGACCACAATTGAAGTTCACATACGGAAAGAAACAGACCGTTGACACCGTGGAATTGGATAGCCTTTTCACAGAGCTGAAGACCGCTCTCCAGAAACACCCGGTAGTCCCAGCAGCGAACATTGACGTCCTCGTCTCCGAGTGGATTAACGACATTCTCTTCGTCGCCGGCAAGATCACTGAGGATGAGCTTAAGGAAGCTATGCAAACTTTCGAAACTGCCGAAACCGCGGCCCAAGAACCAGCAGGCGTAGATAAATCCGCAGAGGCTGAGGATGACGATGACTCAGAGGACGAAGACGACGAAGAATAGGGATAGCCGCGAGAGTATTAGGGAACGCTGCTGTAGTCCAGAACCTTGTTACGTTATTGAGTTCACGTTGATGTAGTTGTTAGGGCACGAGTTGCCGTTGGGGCTCGTATTGTAGCCCTGATACATTTGTCCGCTCACAGTCACCCATGTTCCGCTGGCTGGCGTATTTGATGGTAGATTGTGTAGGGAGTAGTATTCGTAGACGTAGGTGGTCGCGTACGACGGGTAAGGGTTGTTGGTTGTGGAGATTGCGAGAAGTGTACATCCGTTTTGGGCTTGGTACAGGTAGCCAGAACAGGTAATGCTGCCGTTCGTTCCGGTAGACTGACAGGGCGGGTAGTAATTACCATAATATCCGGGGTAGTAGCCGGGCGAGGAGTAGTAGTAACCCGGCCCTTGGTAGCAGCCGTAGTAATAGCAGCTCTGATAATTCCCATAAGCGTATCCGTTAGGAGCCGCGCTTGTGAGAGTAATGAAACTGGTGGCGGTGCTGACGCTGGTTACGGCTTGCGTCTGAACGAAGTAGAGGCTTTGAGTATTCGTTAGCATCTGCTGCTGCGTGACCGTTACCGTGTGCGGGTTGAGCGCGGTGTAGCCTGCGAAAGCCAAACTGAGAAGAGCAACCAGCACGAGCCCACCAATGGCTACTGAGCTTAGACTACTGCGGCCTTGTCTACCAGCCTGAGCGGGCGAGTTCGTTTGGCTCATGGTTTCTCTAGTTAAAGCGGAGGGTGACGCCGGTTAAACATATTTCCACTTGGTAGAAAACGGACCCGCCTACTGCCCCCGGGGTGGGGGGCTTAGTTTTGTAGGGATGGTTTGAAGCAACTGCATTTCTTCGCCCTATGCGTAGAGCAACCGATCAACCTGTGGTCCTTGCAACCGCAAATCACGCAATGTTTCTCTGAGCCCACATACTACACCTCCAAGACTAATGTTTGCGTTCAGCTATGGAGATGGGTAACCCGTCAGGGTCGAGGCATATGGCCAACTTGATCTTCTCCTCTGCGCGGTCGGTGGGCGGCATGATGAATGTGACCCCCTGCCCCTTCAGCTCGTTGAATTTGTCGTCAAGGTTATCGACATAGAAACCGATCGAAGCAGTACTGGCTATCGGTTCATGAGAGATCGCAGCGGCCTTCCCTCCACCGTGAAGAGCGAGCACCGTCGTCCCAGTTTCGAACTCCGTCCAATCAGGCGTCTCGGAACGGAGTCGTAGACCCAGCTTATCCCGGTAGAATCGCACTGAGCGGGACATGTCGTGGGCCATGACCATCACATAATCGATGTGATTGAACATGAAGCGTTCACAGTTAACCGCCCCCAGGCGGTGCTTTTCAAGTTTCTTTTGACACTTGGGTTCAAGGTTTTAATTACGGAAGATGTCGAAATGGGACCGGATGGGTATGGGTAAGGTAGTTCATTTCGAAATTCCAGCCGACAACCTAGCTCGGGCAAAGAAATTCTACAGCACTGTCTTCGGACGAGTTTCCGGAAATGGAATACACGATCGCCAGAACCACTGACTCCGACCAGAACGGAATGCCAAAGGAACCGGGCGCAATCAACGGCGGAATGTTGCAACGCCAAGACCCCGTCAAGGCACCCGTCATAACGATCAGCGTCGATAACATGGATCAAGCAGCTGCAACCATCGAGAAGAACGGCGGTAAGATAATCCGACCCAAGATGGCAGTTGGCGACATGGGCTTCGCAGCCTACTTCAAGGACACCGAAGGCAACGTAGTCGGACTCTGGCAAAACGCCTAGCCAATTTCAAAGAGCCCCGACAGTAAATCAAAACCTCTTTTTTCGTATTACCCCCTAATTCGAAGTGATCCCAATGGCCCTTAGGTTTGGTAGAATCAAACAGTCACAATTCATTCCGCTCGTGAAACCTATCCAAGTGTATCGCGCATTTCTGAATGCGAAAATCCATAGTGATTTCACAGGTTCAAAGGCCACCGGCAAGGCTCGTGTGGGAGCGAAGTTCACCGCCTGGGATGGCTATATCTCAGGAAAGATTGTCAAGCTGAAGAGTGGAAAGAGGATAGTTCAGGAATGGAGGACGAGTGAGTTCCCCCACAAATATCCGGCTTCAAGACTCGATTTGAGTTTTAAGGCCAAGAGGGGCGGCACGCAAATCGTTATGGTACACTCCCGAGTGTCCGCGTCACAGACCGCCCTCTATCGTGAGGGGTGGGTCTCCGCATACTGGAACCCGCTGAAAGAGTACTTCAGAAAGGCGGAGAGGTCAACAAGCGAATAATTCACGCCGGGACCGCGCCGTTCTAGAGAAACCGGTACAATTGATTAGCCAGATTCCCTCTATGCTGAATGAAGACTGATGGGCAACGTTCTTGAATGGTTGCTTCAAGAGGATCAACCATCCATCCGATACCTCACACTTACAGAGTTACTTGATAAGCCGCGGAGCGACCCGGACGTCAGGTCGACAGCGGCTAGGTTAGGGGAAGTGGGATGGGCTGCAGAGATTCTAAACAAACAGGATCCCGCTGGGTGGTGGGTGGCCGAACGTAGCCTCTATCGTCCCAAATACCTAGCAACTAACTGGATGCTCCTCACCCTCTCGGACCTAGGCTTGACTCGAGCAGAGCCACGCGTCAAAACGGCATGCGAATTATGGATCAGACGATTTGCAAAATCTGACGGAGGCTTTGGTGCGGATAGTATGAGAAAGAGCGAATTGTGTTTGGTAGGGAATACCGCCCGCGCCCTCGTCAAGTTCGGTTATGAGGACCACCCCAAGGTCAGAAACGCGTTCCGATGGTTGGTGAGGGAACAGAAGGAGAACGGGGGATGGCACTGTTGGAGTATCAATCCCATCAATGGGACCATTGATGCGTGGGAAGGGATGAGCGCATTCGCCGCATACCCCAAACAGAAGTGGACCCGTAGCATAAAGCGTGCAGTTGAGAGAGGCGCAGAATTCTACCTGAACCGGGAATTACACAAGCAAGGGCGACACTACGAACCCTGGTATCGTTTTCATTTTCCTGAACACTACTACTACGACCTACTAGTCGGACTGGACTTTCTTACCGCTTTGGGCTATGGTTCCGACAAGAGACTGGGCTATGCGGTTGATCTGTTGAAGCAAAAGAGAGGCCCCGATGGTAAATGGAACCTGGATGCGGTACACCCAGACGGTACGCATTACACCCACCCGCCGACTCCTTTCTCACTGGAACAAGTTGGGGAGCCGAGCAAAATGATCACGCTCAAAGCCCTTAGAGTTCTCAAGCGAATTGACGGTTCACTCCCCAATCTCTAACGTTTCTGGCTGGTTCCAGATTTTCGCCAGACCTCTGCACCGTCCGGTTCAACTTCCTACTGTCAGAGCGAGCGACCGGTAAGAAAACGGTAGATATGACACGTCACATTTAATGGGTCAGGAATCAGGTGGCAGTAATGACCAAGGCTACGATTAAACCTGGCCAAGTCTATTCCCGGGTCTCACTAGCAAATGGAGAAACTGCAATTCTTCGCGGCCCGAACTGGGACGACCTAGACGACTTAATCGAGTACATCAACGGCCTCGTTGAAGAACACGCGAACATCACGAAGACCGAGAAGGTGACACGAGAAGCGGAGGCGGAATGGTTGGGACAACGATTCGCAGAAATAGAGAACGGCCACATTATACATCTAGTTGCAGAAGTAGCTGGAAAAGTGGTTGGGGCGGGGGAAGTAAGCCAACTGCCCGAGGAAAGAAGCCACACAGGATACTTGGGAATTGGTATATCCAAGGGCCACCGCGGCCAAGGACTCGGCGCCGCTCTCATGCAAGCACTCAAAGAACTCTCCAAAAAAGCTGGAATGAAAATACTGATCCTCGACGCTTTCGCCACGAACAAGGTCGCAATCAACCTCTACGAGAAGACTGGTTTCAAGGAAACAGGTCGAATCCCAAGGGGGGTCTACCGTGACGGAAACTACATCGACCTGGTGAGAATGACCACCGAACTCTAACCAAGCTGCGCGAAGAATTAGATACCCTCTCGCTTGGAAGCTTCTGATACAATTCGTCGCGTTCAGGCAAGACCGATCGCAGTCCCCTGAAACATTTGGTTGACCGAGCTGCCTTTTGACCTGAAGTTTCAAGTAGGAACACGACCTAATTGACTTCGTTGGGGTTGCAACGGCAAAGTATTTTAGAGCTTGGACCGAAAGCGGTCGAGTTACCGCCTGAGATTGGTGTCTTGATTGGGCCATAGGAAAGTTCATGCCCCTAAACGTGGCTCCTTAGCCTACCTACCTAGAGGGCGTGCTGCAGGGTGGGTTGGTAGGATTAGGAATTGGCCTGAAGTTGAGGAGGGGCCGAGGTTGCTTGCTTTTGCCGGCTTCAAGGCGGGCATGACCTACGCTCTCGCCGTTGACACGCGTCAAGGATCGCTTACTTTCGGAAAGGAAATCGTCATCCCCCTAACCACGCTAGAGGCGCCGCCAATGTTGGCTTGCGCGTTGAGGGCCTACACCAAACATTACAAGGGGTTGCAGACTTTCGGCGAGGCTTGGATGGAGAAATTACCCAAGGACTTTGAACGGGTCATATCTGTTCCAGAAAAATTCTCAACCGAGGACGGGTTGAAGAAGATTGAAGGCGGCTTGGAGAAGATTGCGGACCTGCGCCTACTTATGGCGACTCAACCGCGCCTCGCAAAGCATGGAATCAAAGCGCCCGAAATAATAGAAGTGAGAATCGGGGGAGGGTCGATTAAGGATCGTTTCGAGTATGGTAGGAAGATGGTCGGTCAGGAAATCAAAGTCGCCGATTTCATCAAGGAAGGCCAAGCTGTCGACGCGATTGGCATAACGAAGGGTAAGGGTATTCAAGGCCCCGTTAAGAGGTGGGGCATCCGTCGCAAGATTCACAAGGCTCGAAAAACCGTTCGCCAAGTCGGATCAATTGGTGGCTGGACTCCGCACTTCGTCATGTACTCAGTGCCCCGCGCTGGACAGATGGGTTTCCACCAGAGAACCGAATACAATAAAATTGTAATGAAAGTCGGTAACAACGGGAGCGAAATCACGCCTAAGGGTGGATTCCTAAAGTACGGCATAGTCAACTCAGATTACGTTGCGCTTAAAGGAAGCGTGCCAGGAACGAGAAATAGGCTGATCTTGATACGTTTGGCAATGCGCCCGCCGCCTGAAGCGAAGGCAACGAAACTTGATTTCCTAAGCCTCGGATCAATCCAAGGCGACTAAGCGAACTCAACGCCACCGTCCCCAAGCATCCCTAACGAACCTCCCACTCTCCTTGGGTAGCGAATAGACTGCCGTTGCACGCGCCAGAATCGATGGCCCAGAAGCAGCTAGCCTCTCTTTTAGTAAAGCTTCCCAAGGCTCAAGCTCGTTCTCCATCAACTCCAGCAACTCGTCGGCGTCTGGTTTAGACCCCAGAAAAGATTCTCGTTTCTTATTGTCGAGGACAATATCCGCGGCTTCTTCGGTTATGCTCAGATTCCTAACCAACCAATCCTTCAGCTCGGTTAGGGTTCCGAGGCCTCTCCCCCGCGAAAATAATACGGCCAATTTGATTCTTGTCGGGAGTATGTCCCAGGCATATTCTGCTTGGTATTCTAAGTCCAGATCAAGCCCTTTCTCTAAACTCCCTTTTGAGAAGATTAGTGGTAGGGGAGGAAGCGGTTCCATACTACCGACCGGAAGGTCTGCCTTCAACCGGTTGTGTGGACATTTCTTCCGACACTGCGTCTCTGGCGTCTGCCCGTTGAACCCAAGTTCCTTTGCCTTCCACACCTCCTTGATGAGGGACTGGCTTGGGACATATTTCTCCTTCACAACTGAGAACGTGGCCAGCCTGGGATATACGAGGACTGTCTCGGCGGCACCTTTTATGAGGCGAGGAGAAAATTTTGGCGATTCACCTTCGAGTCTCTCTCTAAGAATGTAGACGCCGAACTGTTCGGCTATGCCGTTGTAGAACATTGCTTGGAATTTATAGGCTGGAGTTGTCTTCGCGGAATCCTTCGCTTCAACTATTATGGGCGTGCCGTTTCGTTCCGTGAGACCGATGAAATCTGGCCGCGCAGTTCCAGCAAGGTCGGGGTGCCGGCCTTCCCCTCTACCAACGATTGTAACTGTTTTGTATGCGCCCTTGAGGCTCTTGCGAATCTCATCCATCCCTTCTACCGACTGAGCTACGATCTGCGCAAGATACTCGTTAACCCTAACCTCTGGGATCGAGTGGGCTATTTGTTTCATAGCCTCGTGCTTCGGAATTCCTTGAAGGCTTAGCTTGACCGCAGCTTCACCGATCTTTCCTATGGTTACGGGCTCCGCTATTCTCCGTTGTTGAATTTGCTTTGCCTCTCGGCTGGTTCTTACCGCCATGTACGCTTTGATGGCCACGATCTTAGGACATCTACGGTAATCGTAGAGATCCTTTCGGGAGGCGGTGAAGATTGAAGTCAACGACTAGTTTCTAGCTTATCGTGCAGCTGGTTAAGCATTGGAGGTCTGGCAAGATAAGGTCTTCAAGGAAGTTGATACGAACCGTGGGCCAATCTCCGCAGACGCAATCGTGCTCTCCGCGGGAACGAGAAACCCACAGCTACTCGACCCGGTCGGCATAGATTGTATGGTCAAACCCAGCAAAAACCAACTCTTCCAATTGCGCGAACCAACCCTTCAGCAGCTGCTGAATACGAAGGGTTTCAACGAACAGAACGTCATCCCCTTCACAATCCTACCAAAGGGACAGGTCTACCTACGCCCTGCGCCGAGGGAAAAGAGCCTATGGTTCGCCGCGGCCGTGGGAGTCGGGCAACCGTTCAGACTTGAAGAAGACCCCGCCGCAGACGCAGAGTTCTACACTGAGAACATATACCCAGTTCTAAGCGAATACTTCCCATGCTTCACCAACCTTCGGCCAGTGAACATGTGGGCCGGCTTCTACGACATCAACTCCCTAGACTCAACCCCATCGTAACGAAGATGGAAAACTGCATAATCACCGCGGGCTTGAGCGGAAGCGGAATCATGAAAGCCGACTCCGTCGGCCGAATCGCAGCTGCCCTGTTCGACGGGAAAGAGGAAGCCACACTGCTCGGAAATCGCCGCATCTCGGCGACGAAATTGGGACTGGTTAACCGAGCCGTTGAACAAGAAAAAATCGTAATCTAGACTAAAGATCAATCGGAAATACACTTTAAGACATCCCTGACTCAGCGTAAAGGAGGCGCCTCGGTGGCTCAGCCTGGTAGATTACCGATATGGTAACCGGGAAGCGGCCGCCTCGTAATTCACGCAAGAGAGCGGCAGGTCGCGGGTTCAAACCCCGCCCGAGGCTCCAATATACGAACCCGAGGTTTCCTGTGCCTTCTACTTTAGGTGAAATATTGTCGTTTGGTTTCTGGATGCAAAAGGAAGGGTATAAGCCTCATACTATACATTCAGCAACAAGTAGCTTGAAGTCGATAGCTAGACGAACGAACCTGTTGAATGTTGAAGCGGTTAAAGGGTACTTAGCCAACGCTCAGATTAGCGAAGCACGAAAAGAAATCTTGGCTTTGCATCTCGCTCGATTCTATCGTCATAGGGGAATTCCCTTCGATAGGCCTAGGTACAGAAGGGTAGTGAATTTGCCGTTTATTCCGCTTGAGACTGAGGTAGATCAGCTGATAGGTGGTGTTGGAAGGAAGACGGCTGTGTTTCTGCAATTGCTTAAGGAGACTGGAATGCGACCTGGGGAAGCATGGAACCTGAATTGGAATGATATAGACTTAGAGAAGGGAACCGTGAATATTTCACCCGAAAAGAACAGTAGACCCAGAGTGCTGAAGATTTCGAGTCAAACAATAGCTATGCTTAATCGACTTTCGAAGAAGTCTCCGTTAATATTCCACGCTCTGGATGCGGATCCTGTCGGGTCTCTTGATTTCTTTCGTAGAAGCTTTGACAGACAGCGATTGCAGGTTGCTGAAAAGCTTGAGAACTCGAGGATTTCTCTGATATCGTTCAAGACGCTTCGCCACTTTAAGGCCACTATGGAGTATCATCGAACGAAAGATATTCTGCACGTGATGCACATGTTAGGTCATAGAAGCCTCAGGAATACGCTGGTCTATACTCACCTGATAGATTTCGAGTCTGACGAGTACACCTGTAAAGTAGGAAACACAGTTGGAGAAGTGAAAATGTTGATCGAAGACGGATTCGATTACGTCACGGAGATTGAAGGAGCTAAGTTGTTCAGAAAGCGTCGGTAATCTGGTCTTTCAATCCAACGCCAACCCGTTACTCCGCTTGGGGAACTTTGGTAACATTAGGCTTTTCCAAAACATGAGTCAATCTAACCACGTGACAGGTAGGCGAGTTGGCTATTGGAGTTAGTATATATTTAGGAGGTGACAAAGAATGAAAAACGTGTTCTTACTCTCAGCAATTGTCTTTGTGTTATCATCGTTCATGATTGGATTAGTTCATGCACAATGGACACCGATAAATGTTAGTGTAGGCCCGTATTCTATATCTTGCCCTGATAACAACCTATCAGGAACAATAACAATCCAATATGCAAATGGCGTATATGCTCAATATGGATATCCACAAATAAAATTAATCGAAGGCAATATCGGTCCATTTGGTGCATATACAAGTGGTAGTGCTGCTGTAATGGCTACCTTCGTGCAAGATTCTTCTGGAACATTCTACGATCTTACAATCCCTCTAGTTACTGGTCAACAAACCGTAAACATTTACTTACCTGGTCAATCACTGCAAGACACTAACAATGGTATATTAGCTCCATCATCAGACATGATACTTTACTCTAATGTTCCAACCAACACATGCAACTAACAACAAGCAGGTAACAGATTAATCAGTAATCGCCAAGTCCGTTACCACAGTCGAATAGGACCAACCAAAATGTGAAATCGAGCAACCGTTAATTTGACGTTACCTTACAAAATCCGCTTTATTGCGATCAGTCATGTGGGGGTAACAATAGCTGATCCATCGAACTCACACCCCGTAAGTCGGATAGACTTGCTTGATCAAACGGTCAGTCGATGCCATAAACCTCAAGAAGTTCTTGAAAGCGATACTGGACGCACTGAGCAAGCTGGAGACAAAGACGTGCTCTGACTTTATTCATCTGCTAAGGTGCTATCGCCGAAGCTGTCAATATCAGGTCATCTGCGCTATAGCTAGACGCAGCTGATACAACAAGATGGTTTTGCGCTATGGCTAGCATTAGCGCATAGTCCTCTTCTTCTCCTCGGTATATGGAGACGGATACAAAATGAGCAGTTACTAGATAATCCCAGTAGCTACTGTTTATTGGTGTTGTCTCGTAATTTGCTGGTGTTGCTTGTAATGCTGTCTGATTGGGTGATGAGGACGTGCAATTGGGATCAGGATTTGACAGAATATTACAAGCTTCTTGGTTGTTCCAAGAGATTGTTTGTCTAACCCCATCTGCTACTATGATACCAAACCATGCATTACCATCCTGACTGATGATCCTGACTCTGAATTGTGTAGTAGAATTAGAATCTGCTTTGCATAGTCCTGAAGAACAAATAGTGCCAGTTACAACAACTGCTATCATCAACCCATAGATTGTCTTTCTATTCAAATGACAACTTCCCCGTTTTGGCAATTTCTCTGAGTTTGCGTTCTCTAACTGCTCCAATGCGGATTCAACACTGTGGGTAAGACTTAGCTAATGTTTCACATTTCCTTGGTGTTGCCTAAGTTACTGAAGTTCGGTGACAATGTTAGTTGTTACGATAAGGAAAGGTGTCTTTTTGGCTTCCTCAAGAGAGCTATCTGCGACTTAGTTTTTCACATACCCTGCTTGGCTATAAGGTGGTAGACTTGCTGAACGTTGCCCTTTGAGTCTATGCCTAGCAGAACTAAGCCCAGCTTGTCAAACACAGAATGGTCTATCCTCTTCGTAGAACGTAGAGTTGTAACAAGTGCGACTTGGTTGTAATCATAGGCCAAAGCTTGGCTAGTTGTCCTATCCCTCTAGTAATATCATCCCGTGGAGTCTTCAGCTCCAACGCCATCTTCCAGCCCTTCCCTAGAACTTCACCGTCTATCGCCACATTACCCAATCGAATCGAACACATCCGAACCTGTAGTCCTAGCCTGCCTTCCTTCACTCCTATGTTTAGTATTACAGCAACGTAAGTTTGCTCCGCTATCGATGTGGACCTGCTGCTGGTTAACATAGGGTTAATGGTGTTACGGACTAAGACTACGATAAAGAATCGACGATAGGTCGTGACTCGATTATCTGCTACCGGTTCTCTTTGTGCCTTGCTCTACGACAAAGACGTTTATCGAATACTTTTTTCCGTCTATCACGAAGTTAGGTTGATTGGCTCGATAGCCAACACTACCCGTGCTAAAGATAGTCGGAACCAACTCGACTTGAATGCCCTCTAACGTTAGTTCAGGCGTTCTGATTTCTCTCAAATTTACTTCTCCCCTCCTATGCCGTAAGTTAGAGAATGCCACGGTCAGTCAGCGCCAGTCTTCAAAGGAAAAATGTCAGCACCAACATGACTGACGCGTACCGAAAACTCGTATCTTCTCTTCAGTACCAGTTTGATATGTATCGACCTAATATACCCATTCTTTGGCTGCTTCATGAAGTCCGCATTGATGCTTACTCAAAATGCCTCAGTGAAAGGCAAGAGAACTATGTGGAGTTAGTCGGGCTTGTATTTGCTTGCTTCGATAAACCATTCCTTCTTTGAAAGACTGGCTAGGAGGGATAGAGTGCTGTCGCTCATGTAATCTGCTTGCGCTGTTTCTGCAAGCCAAGCTGCATGAATGCGCTGTTCCTTTGCTGGAGTATCCCCTTCGGTCCAGGAAGGCGTATCCTTGAATTATCTTTGCCTCTTTCTTCATACTTTGCATTGAGATTGAGCGATTTACTATCCGATTCTCTACTTTTGAACAATGACGCTTTTGAACGTAATGTGAATACTATATATCAGGGATTTAGTGTGCCGATTTCTCTCGCTCTTTCCAGTGAAGAATTAAACAAGCTCAAAGAACGAATTCTCCAATCTAATCTAAGGAGAGTTCAGTCCAAGACCATCTACGAAGACTTGAGGGTTTCAGACGGTGACATCCAACTCATTGTGTACAAATCTGGGAAAGTAGTTCATAATGATTCGGATGATAGCAAGGGGCTTCTCAATGGAATACTTACAGAGGATACCGCCTTTGATTATCTTGTAGGGACAGATGAAGTCGGGAAAGGAGAGTGGTATGGTCCTCTAGTTGTTGCCTGTGTTGCATTGACACCTAAACAGGTTATCCATATGCGAGAACTTGGGGTTCGTGATAGCAAGGAGATAGAAAGAGGTCGATTGATGAAGCTTGCAGAAGAAATTGCTCGTGAATCGTTCAAGAAAGATGTGTTAACGGTGATGCCAGAGAAATACAATCAACTATACAAGGAGCTCAGAATGGAAGGTAAGTCTCTCAACGATCTCTTGGCATGGGCACATGCTTCTACGATACGTAGTGTTCTTGATGAGTTGGGTGAACACCGCATTAAGATATTGATAGACAAGTTCGATGTTAAGAAGACCGATCTGAGACTTCTCACTACTGCTCATGTGTCGGATAAAACTCCCAACTTGAAAATCATTCAGACACCATCTGGCGACACTGAGATTCCAGTCTCGGTTGCAAGCATTCTTGCGAAAAGCGAGTTTGAAGATCGAGTTGCTGGCCTACAACGAAAATACAATGTGCATCTAGGAGCTAAGCCCGATGCTGTTTCCAGAGAGATACTACCCTATGTGGCCAAGACTCATTTCAGGAATGTTGCAACTGTTATTGGGGAAAGTCTAGGAGATTAGAGCGAATGAACGGAGAACTCGGTCACTAGTTGCGTTAGACCAAAGACACAAAGAACGATAAAGAATCTTAATTCCTGGAAACAGCCACTAAGCGTTGGTAGAGTTACATTTGCACTCGGGGACATATCGAAATCGAAAAGCCATTCCAAGTTTCGGCATGCAGAATCCGAAAAAAGTTTAAAATTAGTCACGTTGTGGACAGGAAGTAACAGAACTTAACTCTATAAATCGCACTGTTGCGAGCGAACACCGAACTCGGCTTCTGGTAGCTTTAG
>Ga0364866_10966_pt1 | contig 12635 bp, 10 predicted proteins | sample ExccelAu500001D3_3_FD_206913 | JGI IMG/M metagenome (GOLD analysis project Ga0364866, IMG submission 206913) | Enriched cells from Trout Bog Lake Hypolimnion, Wisconsin, USA - BchlTB.Aug13.5000.01.D3 | ecosystem: Environmental > Aquatic > Freshwater > Lake > Hypolimnion/Profundal zone | place... | reverse complement strand
TTTTTACATTGGCAACCGTTCTCACATGATTATCTGTTGCAGCTTCCACCAATAAAGCCACACCATGCGGTGCATATCCTTCATACATGATCTCTTCATAGTTGGTGGTGTCTTTGCCCATCGCTCTTTTGATGGCTGCTTCCACTCTGTCTTTCGGCATGCCCACACTTTTCGCATTCTGAAAACATCTGCGCAAAGCAGGATTGGTGGCAACATCAGGTCCGCTTGCTTTTACGGCGATCACGATTTCTTTTCCGATACGGGTAAACTGTTTCGCCATCCTGTCCCAACGGGCAAACATCGTAGCTTTTCTTACTTCAAAAATCCTTCCCATTACTATTTGATATTTATAATTTGAAATGTATAACAACACTAATTTATTAGTCAATGTTGTTAAGTTCATAAACAGGATGTCATGTTGAGGCTCTCGAAACATGATTTCATTGTACAAATCTCGTCCATCACTCTTCGAGAGCCTCAGAGTGACATTGCTTTATTCAAGCGGCTGCAAATTTAGCTGATTAGAAACTACCAACAAAAAACCCCGCAATTGCGGGGTTTTTAAAAGTTTATTCAAAGTCCGATGCATGCGGCAATATCTCTGCCGGATTATGCAATTTACTTTTTGCTTTACTGTAACTGAAGTAAACAACCAAACCAACGATCATCCACACAAATGCGGTGAACAATGTTCTGTTGTCCAATGAATAGATCATCGCAGCACAAACAATGGCACCGAGTATCGGAACCAAAGGAACCAAAGGCGTTTTAAATGGACGTATCCTTTGCGGATCATTTCTTCTCATGATGATCACACCTACACAAACGAGAATAAATGCGAGCAATGTTCCGATGCTGGTTAAGTTACCTGCAACATCACCGGGAACAAATCCTGCAAAGCCTCCTACAAAAACAAAGAGGATGATATTTGATTTATACGGTGTTCTGAATTTCGGATGCAGATCTGAAAATGCTTTGGGTAATAATCCATCGGTGCTCATGGTATAGAAAACACGGCTTTGTCCCATCAACATCACCAATATCACGGAAGAGAAACCGGCAAGAATACCAACAGTCACTAATTTGGCTAACCATCCATAGCCATGCATATAGGTTTCGATCGCATAAGCAACAGAAGCTTCTTTACCTGATTTCACGAAATCAGTATAAGGCGCAACGCCTGTTAAAACATAAGAGAATAAAATGTATAGAACGGTACAAATAACCAATGAACCGAGGATACCGATCGGCATATCTTTTTTTGGATTCTTTGCTTCCTGCGCAGCAGTAGATACCGCATCAAATCCAATGAATGCAAAGAAAACCACCGCAGCACCCGTTAGTACGCCACCCCATCCATGGCGGAAAGTATCTGCATAACTGTATTCCGTTCCGTCAGGCTGAATAGCGGGTTTTGCATCAGCAGGAATTAAATAAGGATGATGATTGGCAGGATTGATGAACTGCCATCCTATGATGATGAATACAATAACGATCGCAACTTTGATGATCACGATGATCGCATTTACCACAGCAGATTCCTGCGTGCCTTTGATCAATAATGCAGAGATCATGAATAAGATCAATAATGCCGGAACGTTCATGATGCCTGTATGCATTACATTGGCGGCATCCAGTGCCCGTTCAAAAGGAGAGTGGCTCCATTCATAAGGAATGCTGCCCCCCACCAACTTATTTAAAAATTCACTCCATGCAATACTAACTGTAGCAGCACCTAAAGCATATTCCAAAATCAATGCCCAACCGATGATCCATGCAATGAGTTCACCCATGGTTGCATACGCATAGGTATAAGCACTACCTGCAATAGGGATCATGGATGCAAATTCTGCATAACATAATCCTGCAAACGCACAACCTATTGCAGCAACAATAAATGAAAGGGTAACGGCCGGGCCTGCATGTTGTCCGGCAGCCGCAGCAGTTCTTACAAATAATCCGGCACCGATAATGGCACCAATACCCAGCGCAATTAAATTGCCTGCTCCGAGTGTTCGCTTCAATCCTTTTTCCGAATCACCGGCCTGCGCCATTAAAACATCCAAAGATTTTTTTCTGAATAAACTCATAGTACAGTTAGTTGAGGTTTATAATTTCTATTTGGCAAAATACTGATTTAATCATTCAGTATTATAAAAGTTTTAAGAAAGCTTCAATTACACGTCTTTACCGCTTAATTACTATATTGCCGCACTAATTGCTGATAGAATGAAGGGGAACAAGCTCACCTTTTTTATTTTAATTGCCATGCTGCTGGGCATTGTCGTTGGCTACATTGTTCATGAAACCGCCTCTCCCGAAACAATAAAAGCATTTGCTTCCAACATAAAATTATTAGGTACCATTTTTATCCGATTGGTGAAATCGATCATCGCACCGCTTGTGTTTTCCACTTTGGTGGTAGGTATTGCTAAATTAGGTGACCTGAAAACAGTTGGTCGTGTTGGAGGAAAAGCTATGCTCTGGTTTATTTCTGCTTCATTGATCAGTTTGTTATTGGGTATGATTCTGGTGAATGTTTTTCAACCCGGTTCTTATATTGATCTGTCACAAGCTGATACTGCCGGATTAAAAGACCTGATGGGAAAGACACAAGAGTTCTCTATTCAAAAATTTGTGGAGCATGTGATACCTGCCAGCATTTTTGAAGCGATGGCTACCAATGAAATATTACAGATCGTTGTCTTCTCCATTTTCTTTGGTGTGGCTGCTGCATCATTGGGCGAAAAAGTAAAACCTGTTATTAAAGCTTTCGATGCATTTTCGCATTTTATTTTAAAAGTGGTGAACTACATCATGAATTTTGCACCGGTTGGTGTATTCGGAACATTGGCGGCAGTAGTTGCAGAAAAAGGCTTGGCTATTTTTAAATTCTATTTTGTGTATTATGGCTTTTTTGTGTTGGGCATATTTTTATTGTGGGCGATATTGAGTACAGTTGGTTTAATTATTTTGAAAGGAAGGATGAAAGAATTGTTGCAACGTATCGGCAATCCTTTACTCATTGCATTCAGCACCACCAGTAGTGAAGCGGTCTTTCCCAAATTAACGGAAGAGTTGGAAAAATTCGGTTGCAAGAATCAGATCGTTGCATTCATTTTGCCATTGGGTTATTCATTCAACTTGGATGGAAGTATGATGTATATGACCTTTGCAAGTCTGGCCATCGCACAAGCTTACGGCATTCATCTTCCCATCGGCACACAATTGACCATGTTATTGGTATTGATGTTGACGAGTAAGGGAATTGCAGGCGTGCCAAGGGCTTCATTGATCATTGTATTAGCTACCTGTGCCATGTTTAAAATTCCACCCGAAGGTGTTGCCTTAATTTTACCCATCGATCATTTTTGCGATATGCTGAGAACAGGAACCAATGTGTTGGGAAATGCTTTGGCAACAACCGTAGTAAGTAAATGGGAAGGGGCTTTGGAAAATCCATCAAAAACTTAAAAAGATTTCATGTCAATATTATTAACAGCATTCGAATGGCATCAATTATTACAACCTCAATTTTATATTGATAACGGAGGTTTGTGGCTGATGCTGTTTATCGTATTTGCAGAAACAGGATTGTTCATCGGATTTTTTTTACCGGGTGATAGTCTATTATTTGTTGCAGGTATCTTCAGTAATAAATTAGCGGCTTATTTATTTGACTCGGGCAGTGATGTCATTAATCTGTTAATGATCATAACTTTGGTAAGTGTTGCAGGAATAATCGGCAACACTGCAGGTTATTGGTTCGGCAATAAAGTTGGTCACAGAATGTATTCCTGGAAAGATAATCTCCTGTTCAAAAAACATTATCTGGAACAGGCACATGAATTCTATGAAAAGCATGGAGGCAGTGCCATCATCTTTGCAAGATTCATTCCCATCGTTAGAACATTCGCACCTATTGTTGCAGGTATTGTTGAAATGGATAAAAAGAAATTCTCTTATTTTAATATTGTAGGATGTATCGCATGGGTAACAACCATGTTGGCAGGCGGACATTATCTGCATAAATTCTTCATCGAAAAATATGATTTCGATCTCACCAAACATCTCGAAGTAATTGTTCTTGGAATTGTTTTGGTTACCACAGCTCCCGTCATTATTAAATTGGCTTTTGGAAAAAGAAAAACTACTTCCAAATAATTCAGCACATGAATCAAAAAGAACAAGGCATTTTTTCATTGACAGTGATTGTTGGTGCATTGGGATTCTTCGTGGACATATTCGATCTCTTATTATTCAATATCATCCGCAAACCGAGTCTGACTTCTTTAGGATTATCGCCGCATGAAGTGTTGATTCAGGGAGAAAATATTTTAAGCTGGCAGATGATCGGTCAGCTGTTAGGTGGTATTTTGTGGGGAGTGATGGGCGATAAAAAAGGAAGATTAAGTGTGTTGTTCAGTTCCATCATACTTTATTCAGTAGCAAGTATCGCCAATGGATTTGTCACAAACCCTCATCAGTATTTGATATTGAGATTCGTTGCCGGATTTGGTTTGGCGGGAGAGTTGGGTGCCAGCATTACATTGGTAAGTGAGATGCTGTCCAAAGAAAAAAGAGGCATCGCTTCTACTCTCATCGCAACAACAGGTGTATTGGGTGCGATCACTGCTTATTTTGTTTTTAAATTGTCGAATGATAATTGGAGGCTCTGCTATTTTGTTGGCGGCGGTATGGGAATACTGTTATTGTTTTTAAGAGTGAGTGTGATGGAAAGTTCGATGTTCGCGAAATTGAAAGAAACCAATGTGCATCGTGGTAATTTTTTCATGTTCTTCAATAACAAGGAAAGATTTTTAAGATACATGCGTGGTATTATCATCGGATTACCTGTTTGGTATATGATCGGCGTATTGATCACTTTCTCCGATCAGTTCGGAAAAGAGATGGGCATCGAAAATATCGATCCGGCCAAAGCGGTATTATGTCAGTATGCGGCATTGGTCTTGGGCGATGTGAGTGCAGGCTTGTTAAGCAATTATATCAAGAGCAGAAAAAAAACATTATTCATTTATTACGGCATCAGTTCTTTTTTTATGCTTTTGTATTTTTTGCAAAGCGGGGGGAGCGCTATGAATATGTATCTCATCTGCGCCGGATTAGGCTTGGGCTCCGGCATTTCTGTTTTATACATCACGATGAGTGCAGAACAATTCGGTACAAATTTAAGAGCAACGGCTGCTATTTCTATTCCCAATATGGTGAGAGGTGCATTGCCATTGGTGCTTTTATTATTTAAAGGAATCCGTTCTGTGACCAATAATTATTTTACAGGTGGATGGATCTGCGGATTGATCGTCATGTTGTTAGCTGTTGTTGCTGCTTACTATACAAAAGAATCGTACGGTAAAGATTTGAATTTTATTGAAACATAATTTTTGATTTATTAATTGTATTTTAGTTTCTCAAGATTGCAACACCATGAACCAAAAAAAATTCGGCGTTCTATCGCTTCCTGTCATTGTAGCAGCATTGGGTTATTTTGTTGACATCTACGATCTGCTGCTCTTCACTATCGTTAAAAAACCAAGTATGTTGGGCGTTGGTGCAACCGATGCGACGATACTTGCAGACAGTACCAGAGTGATCAACTGGCAGATGGTTGGTTTATTACTCGGCGGAATTTTATGGGGTGTGTTAGGGGATAAGAAAGGAAGACTAAGTGTGTTATTCGGTTCCATTATTTTATACAGTCTTGCCAATTTTGTTACCGGATTTGTGCAAACAGTAGATCAATATGCCATGTGTCGTTTTGTTGCAGGTGTGGGTTTGGCAGGAGAGTTGGGAGCAGGTATCACCTTAGTGAGTGAACTGTTACCTAAGAATAAAAGAGGCATCGGAACATCGATGGTGGCGGGCATTGGATTAAGCGGTGCCGTTGTTGCATACTTTACTTATCAGTTAACGAAAGACTGGAGATTATGCTATGAGATCGGTGGCGGATTGGGAATTTTATTATTGTTCCTGCGGATCTCTGTTGCTGAATCCGGCATGTTCAAAGAAGTGAAAGAAAAGAATGTGAGTCGCGGAAATTTCTTTATGCTCATCAATAACCGTAAACGGTTTACAAAATATATTCTTGCCATCTTGATCGGATTGCCCACCTGGTATGTGATTGGGATATTAGTCAATCAAAGCGATCGTTTTGGTAAAGCGATGTTCGGCAGTTCCACAATAGATTCGGGTCGTTCCATCATGTTTGCCTATGCAGCCATTGCCATCGGCGATATGTTTGTAGGATTGGTAAGTCAGTATTTCAAGAGCCGCAAAAAAGCATTGTTATTATATTATTGTTTATGCATTGTTGCATTGATCCTTTTCTTCAGCAGTTATAATTCTTCCGATCAAAGCATGTATATGATCTGCGCGTTTCTCGGCTTCAGCACAGGGTTCTGGGCTATTTTCATTACGATGGGTGCAGAACAATTCGGCACTAATTTACGTGCAACCGCAGCAACCACTATTCCCAATATGGTTCGCGGTGCCTTGCCATTAATTAATTTGATGTTCTTGGATCTGTTTCAAAAATCATGGGGCTTTACGATCATTAAAAGCGGTATCATCACCGGTGTTGTGGTGATGAGCATTACATTGGTGGCCTATTATTTTACGGAAGAAACTTTTCATAAGGATTTGAATTATGTTGAATTGGAATATGAAGAAATGTTGCCGTGATTTTTTGGTGACAGGCTTTTGTATTTCAATGAAACTTTTGTTGCGTCGCACTCTTCAGCGCAATGAATTTTATTCAGCAGATTTAACACAGAGCAAAAGAGAAATAAAGTTAAGTAGAGAACTCTGTGTAATCTCTTTTCACTCTTTTACTCAGTAGTAAAAAATTACGCTTCAATAAAAGATCAATAAAGTTTCGACTGTACAAAGTGCGACGCAACCGGAGCTTCATTCTTGTTCATCAGTTCGATCAATAAAAAAATGCTTAGAAAATTATTCAATAAATTTGTTAGATGAAATTTCTCATCATCCGTTTTTCTTCCATCGGTGATATTGTTTTAACCACTCCTGTCATTCGCTGTTTGAAGGAACAGGTAAAAGATGCAACGGTTCATTTTTTAACGAAAGAAGCATTTTACGGTTTGGTGAAAACAAATCCAAGTGTTGATAAAGTGATCGTGTTGAATGAGAGTTGGGAATTCATGATCCATCAATTGCAGGTGGAGGAATATGATTATGTTATTGACCTGCATCACAATCTCCGCACCTGGAAAGTAAAACATGCATTAGGTGTTCCTTCTTTTTCTTTCAATAAACTCAATATTCAGAAATGGTTATTGACTGCATTGAAAATAAATAAGCTCCCGGATATTCATATTGTTGACCGTTATTTAGAAACAGTAAAAAGTTTTGGTGTGGTGAATGATGGGAAAGGGCTGGATTATTTTATTCCCGAAAAAGATTGTATTAAAGAACATGATCTTCCTTTATCGCATCGATTCGGATATATTGCTATTGTGATCGGCGCTGCATTGAACACGAAAAAATTACCGCTTCATAAATTAAAGGAGCTCTGTTCGCAAATTAATTTTCCAATTGTTTTATTGGGCGGGAATGAAGATAAACAAGCAGGTGATGAAATTGCGTTGGTGAACGGGATCAAAATTTATAATGCATCCGGTAAATTCAATTTGAATGAAAGTGCAGATCTGGTAAGGAATGCAAGACTCGTTATCACTCATGATACCGGACTGATGCATATTGCAGCAGCCTTTAAAAAGAAGATCATTTCTGTTTGGGGTAATACGGTTCCGCAGTTTGGGATGAGTGAATATTATGGAACTGATCAAGTTTCAAGTTTCAAGTTTCAGGTTTCAGGTTTGGGTTGCAGGCCCTGTTCTAAAATAGGGTATCAAAAATGTCCGAAGAAGCATTTTAAATGTATGGAGTTGCAGGATATTGAAACCATTGCATCAAAAGCCATTGAGTTGGCGTGATGATTTGGATAAATTGAAAAACTATTTTTAATTTAATAAAAATATTATCATGAAAAAAGTACTGCTGATCGCATGTCTTGTTTTATTTAATAAGGCATATTCTCAACAAGACACACTTGAGAAAGTGGCTCATTCAATTTGTGATTGTTTGGCGAAGAATAAAAAAGAGGTGCAATCAGAGACCGAATTTGAAGCGATCATAACAAAATGTATGATGGATTCGGCGGGAGAATTCGTGTTTTCAAAAATAGCCAATGCAGATGGTAATGGCGATCAGCGTGGCTACGAATTTGGGAAACAGATAGGCATTGAATTAGTGAAGATAGGATGTAAATCTTTTATTGATATGTCCGTAAAAGTAGCTGAAGGAAAGAAACCTAACAATTCAAATGAAAATAGTATTAAGTCAGCGGAAGGCGAAATACTTGCAGTGGAGGAAAAAGATTTCTTGAATCTTACTATAAAAACTTCTGCGGGGCGAACCTACAATTTTATTTATTATTCTTATGTACCCGGTTCTGATGCATGGATAAAGACAGCTTCCATTTCTTTGAAGGGTAAAAAAGTTAAAGTATCGTGGAAAGAAAATGAAACATACCAACCCAAAGCAAAAGATTTTATTACCATAAAAGAGATCACAGCATTAGAATTCTTATAAAAGAAAAACCCTTCAAGTACTGAAGGGTTCTCTATAGGGCTTCATAGTTTTATTTAATCCTTTTCGCTTCTGTTTCCAAACTGGTTTGTCTTTGACGTGCCGATTTAATTTGATTGCTTCCAAAACGGTAAGTAAAGTTTAGTCGAATGGTCCTGCTTTCCCAAGTGCCATTTCCATCCAGATACAGCCCCCCGAAATCACTATGGATATGCCAAGGCGATGCAGTAGCCAATACATCTGTTGCTGATAATTTCAAAGTGGCTTTTTTATCAAACAATTGTTTTTGAATTCCAATATCTAATCCGCCCTGCGCTTTGGTTGTACCGGTAGCACCCCAAACACCCGGACCATTGAACCAACCACTCATTTCGGCTGTATAATTTTTCCCCAATGTGAAACTTTGTTGCAGGTAGGCGCCATAGATCGGGATCTTTAAGGATACTACTTTGTTGTTGAACTCGCCATCAAATAATAGATAGCTGTACCAGAAATTCACATATCCATTCCACCATTTTTTGATGGGTAGCGAAGAACCGATACTAAAACTGATGATCTGTTCCGTTGCCAGATTTTGTTGCTGCACATAAGTGGCATTTTTATTCGTGGTATCCAATACTTGAGTGGCATAATCTTTCACATGACTGTAACCGATGGTTGTATTGATCATCGACATGAATGTATGTGTTAACTCAATATTGTCGGTGTATTGCGGACGAAGAAATGCATTTCCTTTTTCATAAGTTAATTCATCTAATTTATTTTCAAATGGATTCAGATCCTGATAAGTGGGTCGGTCGATTCTTCTGCTGTAAGTTAAATTCAGTGTGTTCTTTTTATTGATGGTCCACGTTAAAGCGGCGCTGGGAAAAAGATTGGTGTATGATCTTTTCACACTGTCGTCATTTTGTGTTAAGCCATCTGCTCTGGTTAATATGCCATCACTATTGGTTTGTTCGATCCTCAATCCTGCCTGTATGCTCCATTTCGTATTCAATTGTCTTTGATAATTGACATATCCGGCATTTACATTTTCTTTATAAACAAAATTGTTACTCTTGTTCAACACATGAATATCCTGCCCGTTGATCACATCATAAAAATCAAATGTATTTTTTGTGATCACATAAGAGAACTTCAGTCCATAACCGAATTTGCCTTTCCATTTATTTTCTTCTACATCCACTTTCGCAGAATAGATATCAATATCAACCGGTGTATTATTCTTATAAATGAAAGCTGAAAGCAGGTTCATGCCTTTATCGTAATAATAATTGGGCTGATAGCTGTTACTTCTTCCTTTGAAGGAACCATAATCTGCATCCACATTGATCTCTTTACCGCTGGTATCGGCATACTTATAATTCATATTGAAGTTGGCATGATTTCGATTGCCGGGTATTGTATTATATGCTGTTAATGTTTTTACATATTGACCGGTTGGATAATAAGAGATGGGTGTATTACTTGAACTGTTCCAAACACTGTTACCGAAATTGGTAGTTGCCATTACACCGAATGTATTTTTACTGTCGATAAAGAAATCAGCACCTGCTTTTATGTTTATATTTTTCTCGTCATTGTTTTGTACAGTTTTCTGATCGTATAAAGTATCACTTTGAATTCGATATAAATTCTGAGTGTTTTCATATTGTCCGACACTGCCACTCACATTGCTGAACAGGTTTACTTTTTTATTTCTGTAATTTACATTTACCGAAGCATTTCCTTTTGGCGTTAAGCCCTGAACAATGCCGGCAGTTGCACTTCCATTGGTACCGAACTTTTTATTTTTTTTGAGTTTGATATTGATGATACCTGCATTACCGCTGGCATCATATTTTGCACTGGGATTACTGATCATTTCAATCGACTCGATATCATTGCTGTTGATGCCTTTTAAATATTCGGCTAAATTTTTTGCATCTAATTGTGTGGGCTTTCCGTCAATATAAATTTTGGTTCCCGTTTTTCCTTTCATACTGATGTTGTCATTATTATCTACCTGCACACCCGGGCTTTTCTGCAATAATTCCAATGCATTACTGCCCGTTGCATTGATGCTGCTTTCTACATTGAAAATTGTTTTATCAGCTTTTATCTCGATCATAGGTTTTTTGGAAGTAACGGTAACGTCCTGCAATTTTTTTACTTCTATTTTCAGAACTGCAACAGGTAATGAATAATCTTTACCTGCCTCCACTTCAAAAGCTGCGGCGTATTTTTTTTCATACCCCAAGCTTTCATAACGCACTAAAAATTTACCTGATTTTGTAACAGCAATTTCATAGTTACCGGTAGCATCTGTTAGTGCAGCCTTCACCAAACTGCTGTCAGCTGCTTTTAAAAGGGATACTGTTACTGTTTGTATGCTTTTATTAGTAGCATCCTGAACCTTACCGCTGATGATTGATTTTTGCTGGCTTTGTGCAAGACCGCTGACAGTAAATGCCGTTAAACCGGCTAAAAGGACAATTAGTTTCATATTATTTTGGTTTATTTTCATTTCTTATGCAAATATTAGTACTTTGTTTTGCATAGTACATGACTTTGTAATGAACGGTAATAATTCCTGATAAAAGGCATAAGAATAACAGCGCAGAAATTTGATATCAATACGCTTGAGGGCAGAGAAAGTTACTTTAGCTGAAGCGTTTTGTGACAAATGAAAAGAGGAAAGGATAAATGGTAATGCAATAAAAACCCTCAGCAAATATTTGCTGAGGGTTTCTTTCAGGGCTTTTTATTTTTTACAAAGTCTTCAATACATCATTCATGCTTCTAACAGCATCGGCGCTTTTGTTGAAATTCGCTTGTTCTTCTTCAGTCAGCTGTACATCAACAATTTTTTCCCAACCGTTTTTCCCAATTACTACAGGCACGCCAAGGCAAATATCATTTTGACCATATTCACCTTCAAGTAATACGCTACAAGTACGAAGCTTCTTTTCATCTCTCAAAACTGATTCAACCAATTTAGCAACTGCTGCACCCGGTGCATACCAAGCTGAAGTTCCCAATAAACCTGTAAGTGTAGCACCGCCAACCATTGTATCTTTTACAATTTTATCCTGTTGTTCTTGTGTAAGGAAATTAGTAACAGGAACACTGTTCCATGAAGCATGTTTAATTAAAGGGATCATTGTAGTATCACCATGACCGCCAATTACAACGCCGTTCAAATCAGATGGGCTGCAACCTAAATGCTGACTGATTTGATATTTGAAACGGCTGCTATCCAATGTGCCGCCCATACCAATAATTCTGTTTTTTGGTAATCCTGTAGATTTTAAAGCATGGTATGTCATTGTATCCATTGGATTGCTTACAATAATAATAATTGCATTGGGAGAATATTTTAAAATATTTTCTACAACACCTTTAACAATTCCGGCATTGGTGCCAATTAATTCTTCACGTGTCATCCCGGGTTTACGAGGAATACCTGAAGTAATAACGACAACATCACTATCAGCTGTTTTTGAATAATCACCTGTTACACCTGTAATTTTTGTATCAAAGCCAAGAAGTGTTGCAGTTTGCATCATATCCTGAGCCTTACCTTCGGCAAGACCTTCTTTAATATCCAACAAAACCAGATCACGGCAAATTTCTTTACGTGCGATATTATCGGCAGATGTTGCTCCAACTGCTCCTGCACCTACTACTGTAACTTTCATAAGAGAATAAAATTTATAATTTGATTGAATGATTTTCGCGGCAAATTTACAGTAAGTTCAGATGCAATCGGGTGTTGATTCTATCTAATTCATCAATTATTTAATGATTTCTATCAGCTCTTCTGTTTTTACACCTGTCCGGAATTCTTTTTTAAATACACCCTTGGTATTATAAATAGCAATAAAAGGAGTGAATTCAACCTTGAAAAACGAAGGGATGAAATATTTCGGGTCTCTTGACAATTTCACATTATTGAATTTATCCAATTCGAATTTCTTTGCAAATTCATTGATCTCTGCCAAAGAACGAAAGCCTACCCAAAGAAA
>Ga0364866_10960_pt1 | contig 12682 bp, 12 predicted proteins | sample ExccelAu500001D3_3_FD_206913 | JGI IMG/M metagenome (GOLD analysis project Ga0364866, IMG submission 206913) | Enriched cells from Trout Bog Lake Hypolimnion, Wisconsin, USA - BchlTB.Aug13.5000.01.D3 | ecosystem: Environmental > Aquatic > Freshwater > Lake > Hypolimnion/Profundal zone | place... | reverse complement strand
TCAGCATCAGCTTCATTTATTCCGAACCGCTCGTTTTGGCCGTAAAACGGAAAAATTCGTCAACGAACAGCAACTACCACTGCCGATTTTTGATGAAGCTGGGCTGATGGCAGAGACTGAAGTCTCTGCTGTTGAAGTATCAACAAAAGAAACGATCACTTATACGCGCAATAAAAAAGGAACTGGTCGTAAGCCACTACCACAAACGCTACCTTACATTGAAAATGTTTACGATTTAACCGACGAAGAAAAACAATGTTCTTGTGGCTGTTCCTTGACCCACATTCATGACGAAATCACCGAGCGTTTGGATGTTTTGCCTCAAATGACCTTTCGTGTTGTGAATATCCGTAAAAAATATGCCTGTAAAACGTGTGAAGAAACCATAAAACTGGCCAAACTTCCAAAACAAGTGATTGAACAATCGATTGCAACACCAGGATTATTGGCGGCAGTGATTGACCACAAGTTTAATCGCCATACTCCTTTATATCGTCAAGAAGCGATGTTTGGCGAAGCCGGCATTCCACTAACTCGCGGCACATTAAGTAATTGGCTGATTAAATCAGCCGACTTGTTAAAACCACTGGTTAAATTATTGGTCGACGAGATTCTCAACTATGATATTGCTTATGCCGATGAAACGCCGCTGCAAGTACTCAAAGAAAAAGGCCGGCTTGCAACACAAAAATCCTATATGTGGCTTTTTATTGGAGGACCACCCAATAAACGCGCCTGTGTTTATGAGTATCATCCTTCGCGCTCACATCAAATCCCATTTGATTTCTTTGCCGATTTCAAAGGCTATCTCCATGCGGATTGCTATAAAGCCTACGTTGTTCTTGGCGAGCTAAAAGATATTTATCATGTTGCCTGCTGGGCGCACGCTCGCAGATATTTCATGGACGTCATTAAAATAAGCAACAAAAAAGGCCTAGCACATCAAGTTGTTCAGCTCATCTCTAAGCTTTATGCGTTAGAGAAAGACTGCAAAGAAAAAAATACTGCGCCAGAACTGATTTATTTACGTCGTCAAAAAGAAGCCCAACCCATTCTTGAGCAAATTAAAACGCTTTTGGATGATGCTCAACTAAAAGTGCCACCCAAGAGCCCATTAGGTAAAGCCGTTTTTTATTCATTAACTCACTGGCAGGCCCTCAATGTTTATCTTGCTGATGGTCGATGTGAAATCGATAACAATCGAAGTGAACGAGCGATCAAACCCTTTGTGATTGGTAGAAAAAACTGGCTCTTTCATGGCAATGATGTGGGTGCTCATGCTGGTAGCATCCTTTATTCATTAATCGAAACCTGCAAGCAACACGAAATCGAAGTCTTTTCTTGGCTTAAATACGTCCTCTCAAATATCCACGAAGCTCAAACTGTCGAGCAACTTGAAAAACTCCTGCCTTATAACATCGATCGCAATTTACTTTGCGATATGAGAAGTCTACCGGCGCTGATTATTCCTGAAAAGGGTGGGGCTAATTAAACGCTCTCTATAGATTCATTAAAATACTTTATAAAACTCTTCTGGGTCACCTACTTAATCGCCCTCATTGTTGAGAAATCATCCATAAGCGATTGAACGGTTTTAAACGATTTTAATTGACCATATCGTGCTTCCTACATTGCATCAATGGTTTTCTGATGCTGAATATTGATTAGCCAACTATTAATTTCAGCTAAGACGTCTATCATTTCATCAGGCAGGTCTAATCTTTTTCGAATATCTCCCAGACCACGCAAATGATTTGACCATAAATTTTGTAACAGGGATACTTCATGGGCATCAAATTTAATAGGTATAGCAAGTTTAGTGTCTCGATGTTTGAATGTGGTTTGTAACTTTTCCGAAAGTAGTTCTAGCCTTAAGAGCCCGGGCTCTTTTATCATTAACATGATGTCATGATAATCTTTCATGCGGCTATTATTGGGGCCTTTAGAAACAATGGTTTCCAGCTTTTCTGCAAAAATGGATTCTACTGGATAAACTAACATGGTAATTTCGCCCACAAATAAGGGCTTGCCATTATATTCAAAAGGGCGGTAGTCTTTTTCATTTGGAACCACCATATCACCCACACCAATATCAATGTGAATTTTATCCTTCATGTTTCCGAAATAAGCCTGTATCGTTGCACGAAAACCGGTATATTCCATATGGGGTTGGGATAATATTTGCATGGTATCCCATTCAAAACGAAATGAGTCATCAATACTAACGGCTATTATTTCGCAAAGCGCATGCTCTATTGCTGAAAACTCGCTGTTCATTTTAGTCATCGACAAATCAATATCCGTTGTTTCTCGCCCGAGATCTATGTATTGCGCTAACAATAAGCCCCCCTTAAAGATAAACTGCTCACGGTGTGTTGAGTGAGATAGTCTTGCTAAGAAGCGTTCCAATAGAAGTTGCTTCCATACTTCATTAAAGGTTTTTAATTTTTCCTGAGCGATGATTTTTAATCTCGCTTTTAACGCTGCTTCATTCATATTGTTAACGCCAATAAATAATGATCAATGTTAATTTTCATTTTTTTTGCATACGATCGGAGTTTGTTGATATCAATTTTTTTACCATGTGGTTGTTCCAGGCCAGCTTTCAATGCCTTTAATGCTGTTTCTTTGCTTAAGTAACGAAATGCATCCAAGATGGTCCGTTCTCTATCAAAAATAGGAACAATAACCCCATCAATATCAATTACTGTCTTTCCGAGCGTATGGTTGCGCATTCTAATCACTTTAACCATTGGATTGAAATGACGAGACGTTGAATTTTTAATGGCAATCCAATGCTGTCTAGGTATTTCTTCTGTTAGCTCATAGAGAGCCAGCGCTGAAATCAAACAAACAACGCCATCCTGTGTGCCGCGAACAATTGAAACTAAATCTTCCCACTGAAAACTCAGCATTTCTGGCGCCCTGGCTCCTCGATAAAGCCCTCTACTAATTCGCTCTATTTCTCCACTACGGATGTAATAATCCAAGTTTGCAGGACTTACACCGCAATCACGAGCTTCTTTACTAGTGAAGTTCGGTGCTGCAAGTAATTGCTCGAGCTTTTTTAGTGCGATTTTACTTTTCATTCTTTTAATTTAACAATAACGCTCAAACATTTCAAGTGAGTGTTATTGTTAAATTAAATCAAAATTTATTCCAACTATAACTTCTATGATAATATTATATCTTCATTAATGCCTAAAATTTCTAATTAGGTATGGAGCCTTTATCCCAATCGTATCAATAGAAGTAGCGAATTCATTTTCAAAAGAAGAAGAAATAGCCTTGATGAAAGCAGTTTATTCAGGCCTTAAGGAAGTATTTCAACTTTCTGATGATGCTATAAATATCCGAAAAATGGGGGCAGGCCTTGAGTTTTGAATTTTCAAATTTACTTGAAGACAAGCAATAGAAGGTGCAAAACTCAAGGCTTGACCCCATTTTTTCTGTTCTCGATTTTAAAGGGTTAAAAAATGGTGCGCTCGGAGGGAGTCGCCCCCGACACCTTGGTACGAAGCCAATTTGATCATGAATAAAATATAATAAATCAGTAAGTTGCGATGTAACGAATCCAGCAACTACTGCTTCACACTACCCTACGCGACTAAGGCCACATCTCACACTGTTACAAATCTGCTACATGTCACTTTTTAAAGAACCCTCCTAAATTATCCGGCTAAAATGGTGTTAACCTATCTCACGGTCTAAATGTTTCACCCAATCTGCAAATGCTTCATCTTCAAATTGATATGATCCATATTCAACTTTTGTAATTAAATTCTTATTAGCTAATCGCCTTAATGCATTTTGAGTGGTATTTTTATTTATATTATTCCCTACACCAAGAGACTCCCCGATTTTCTTCATAGCCAATTGACCATGCAAATCCCCAAAATCATGTGCAATCATAGATAAGACGACCTTATCGGCTGGTAATAATGAATCCCATTGTCGCTTAAAATTCTTATCACTAAACACTTTGTCTTTTGTATAGGCTAATGCCGATTGAGATCCTTGTTCTGGATTACTCAGATAGTATTCTATATACCTCCTGAAAAATTCTGGTGTGTTTTTAAGGTTTTCAAAAGCATCAATAGCATCGTTTAAAGATAACGAATATTTAGAAATTTTATTTACCCTGTCCACCATTGCCTTAACAAATTCTTTGCCTAACAATTCAAATGGCTCTAAAGGCGCCCAATTATAAAATGGCTCTGAAGCAACCCCAAACATTCTTCTTAATGTTGTTTCTGAACTACCAGCAAATATAACTTTAATACTCTCTTTTCTAACATCTAAGGCAGCCCTCAGTGCATGCGCAAAATGCGAGTTTTCTTCATAAGCTAACACTTGCGCCTCATCAATCACTAATACCATTTTATGTTTTTTTTGATCGTAGGCATTCATCGCCTCCATCAATAATGTTCCGGTTATTTTTTTTGAGTCAGATAAATCTGCCTCAACAGCCGCCTCTGCAATCCCAGATATCTTTCCTGAAGCTTTAATTTTTTTTAAGTTAATTGGCTGATTCAAACCTGCCCAAATTTTAGCAAAACCTTTAGGTTCAATCATTTTATAAAATTCTGATATTAATGCTGTTGCCGGATCTATTTCCAACTCCCAAAGATTGGTATACACAACAATGTACCCAGCTTTTTTTGCCTCGGGGATAAAGTCTTTTTTTAAAAATTCCGTTTTACCCATTCTGCGCCTAGCAAATAATCCACGAGCAGAAGTTAATCCTAGTTCAAATAAATCAAGATATTGCTTAGCTAATAAGGGGCGCGCATAATGCCAATCATTTTGTTGTATCATAGTAATTTTCTTAAAAGTTATTAAATTATTTAAGAAGTATTATATATAATTTATACTTGCGCATCAATGACCAATTCCGATAACTTCTTAAAAACATTAAGAAGATCTAAGAACTTCAATAAATTATTACGTAAGCTAACTTAATAACCTTTTGAGTAAACTTGATTTGCCAGAACCATTAGCGCCAATGATCGCAATACGGCTGCCATACGGTATTTGGCCGGTAAAATCTGTAAAACAAGTTTTGTGGGAAAACGAAAGACTAATGCTTTCAAATTGAATCGGCTTATGCATGATATAAAACTCTCAAGTATTCCAATGGGGCTGTTAATGGATGACCTTAAAACCGTTGTGGCTTTTTTAGTCCATGCCCTATGATTAGGGCGTACTTAAGCAGTAATTTTCATGTTTTGTCTAAGCCTCGTTGAGAAGTTATTTGTACTAAATTAACACAATTGCAACCGATTGGATGATCATTTGTCAAAAAAATTGGGCTCACTCACAAACTCTCGTTATAATTCACTCATAGTTAATTCAACAAGAACTTACTCAATGTCAGAACATAAGGCCATCGTTACCCGTCTCTGTGCAGAAAAATACAAAGATACCAGGGTGATTTACTGGGCTGGCTCAGTCACAACGGGGAATTATACCACGCAAAATAAATGGCAAGCCAATGGTAAAGCCATCATACAATATTTGAAAAAAGAAAATTATGATTTGGCAGAAACCTACCGTGATGCCTTTGATGAAGTCTTTAAACGTAATCACACCCAACAACTTGAAGTTTTAGTCAAAAAAATTCTTGAGCCTTATGGCGGATTACTCTGGGAAGGCTATCGTGCCGATGCACCAAGCGAATGGAAAAAGTAATGGATGTATTCAAGAATTACCTGATTTCTTGGGAATTAGCCCCCGACGGCGAACCATTTGTTACCCTCACTAGCCAATTATTACCCGTACGCTACAACGGTACTCCGGCCATGTTGAAAATTGCTTTGTCTGATGAAGAGCGTAACGGTGGGGCGCTCATGGTGTGGTGGCATGGGCAAGGAGCCGCAAAAATATTGGCCCATGATGGCGACGCTTTACTCATGGAGCGCGCTATGGGTAAAGAATCATTAGTAACAATGGCAAAAAAGCAAGATGATGAGGCAAGTCGTGTCCTCTGTAGAGTCGCATCCCAACTACACGCACCAAGAAATAAGCCTCTGCCTCCCACACTTGTGCCTTTAAATCATTGGTTCAAAGGATTAGACAAAGCCGCGATACAATATGGTGGGATATTTAAACTGGCTGCGGACACAGCACAGGATTTATTAAAATCACCGCAAGATATTGTGGTTCTGCATGGTGATATTCATCATGGCAATATTTTGGATTTTGGCGCACAGAGATGGCTTGCCATCGACCCCAAAGGTCTTATTGGTGAACGTGGTTTTGATTTTGCTAATATTTTTTGTAATCCAGATAGAAAAATCGCAACAAAGCCTGGACGTTTAGAGCAACAAGTTACCTTAGTTTCTGGGATGGCTGGATTAGATCGCAGCCGATTAATGCAATGGATTTTTGCTTACGCTGGTCTATCTGCAGCGTGGCATCTTGAAGATGGTAGCGATCCACAATTGGCTATTGATATTGCTAAAATAGTATTGGCCATGTTAGCAAAATAAAGACTCATTATGATGGAACTTTTATTTAACGGCGCCATCCGTCAATTACCACAAGGGTTTTTATTTTTCTTAGGTTTTATTTTAGACAAAGGTAATTCTAATTCGGTAATTTTAAAAAGCTTAGCAAGCCATTCACTATCTTCCCACATATCACCGGAGATTAATAAATAGGGTTTAGCGCCTGGATATGGCGGACTTTCAATATAATCAGTAACAAATTTTTTTCCAGCCAAAGTTGGTTTAACAAATAGCTCATCATCACACACAAGAGCAACCACTTTTCCATTACAATAGATCGCATATTCCCCAAACATTTTCTTATATGAAACTGTTCCGGCTTCTTTGATTTGTTCCAAAAGGTAATCCACAGTGCTCTGTCTTGATGCCATTACAAATCCCAATTGATTACTTGAAATAAAACCAAATCTAGCATTTAGACCTTACTGATACAAACAAATCACTTTCTGATCGCCGGCCCATAAACTATACTCCCTGTAATAATCAAACAAAAACAGCGTCGAGTATTAACGAATATACTGCCATTTTCTGACATTAAGCCATGTAAAAATAGAGTGATGTGAGTACCCCGAGAACATTTTTCAAAGCGCCTCTTATTAGCAATTTAGGCTTGGTAAGCGGGAAAATACGATAGAGGAATAAACAAATGGGCAGTAAAAAAACATTTACCTATGTGGGCCCAGCGCTATTTAATATTGATCCAAATCGCATAGGGGTCATGGGCGATTCTGCTGGCGGTTACCTCGCGTTAATCAGTGGGGTTGTCCTTGCACCCCCTCCAAAAGTATTAGTTTCAATTTACGGCTATGGCGATATTACTGCACCTTGTTTTAATAGACCGGATTGAGGATTTTAATACAAACAACCTTAACTTGAGAAATAGTACTTTATGAAATTGTTAAAGGATACTTTTCAGCCTCTATTAAAATTAGCAATACCGCTCATGCTGACTGGATTTCTGCAATCTTCTGTTGCATTTTTTGAAACAATATTTCTTGCTCATTTAGGCCCTGACACGTTAGCAGCTGGTGCCCTAATAAGCTGGTTATTTGGCACGCTGATTGTCATCCTTTATGGAGTTTTGGCCTCAATTAATATTTTAGTAGCGCATAAACATGGGGCTCAAGATGAACAAGGCATCTTACATGTTGTTCGTGATGGCTTCTGGCTAGCTATCTTGTTTGCTATCCCTTTAATGATACTATTCTGGTATGGTTCGTCCCTATTTTTATTACTAGGGCAAAGTCAATCCGTTGTACTTCTTGCTGATGCCTATTTGCATGCCATAACCTGGGGAATTGTACCTACCCTCATCATGATTGCCATACTCGAAGTTATCGTTGGATTAGGACAGGCCCGTCTCATCTTACTATTCACAATACTCTCTGTCTTACTAACCATCTTTTTTAGTTTTGCACTTATTTTTGGCAAATTCGGTCTGCCTGCTTTAGGTATTGCCGGTGCGGGTTGGGGAATGACCATTGGTTCTTGGATTACCACTTTTCTCTTGAGTATTTATGTTCTCATCAATAAAAACTATAGGCGCTATTTTTATCTTCTATTAACACCCACCAAACCGTTTTGTCTGCTTGAGTTAGTACAGATTGGAGCCCCGATGGGCATAATGTATTGTGTTGAAGTTGCTTTTTTCTTTGCACTCACCTTAATCATGGGATCATTTGGCAATCTAGTCATGGCCGCCAACCAAATCGCTTTGCAGTACATGGGGTTAATGACAATTATCTTCTCCATTGCCCAAGCTATTACAGTGCGCATGGGACATTTACTTGGCGCCGGTGATACAGACTCAGCAGAGCGAGCTGCTTATGCCGGAGTAACTGTATCCGGTCTATTGATGCTGCTTATGGGGTTAATTTTTTGGCTCTACCCACTGCGTTTAATTGCTATTGATTTTGATGTTTATCAACCTGAAAACGCAAAACTAGTCCACTTTGCCGTACAGTTTTTAATGGTGAGCGCCCTATTCCAAATAGTTGAGGGTATACGAATTTCACTATATGGGACTTTACGCGCCTTGAAAGACACACAATTTACTTTATTGATTTCAATTATTAGCTTTTGGGGTATCGCTTTACCAATCGGTTATTGTTTGGCAACTCGTTTAAACTTTGGCGGCCAGGGCCTTTGGTGGGGCATGGTCTTCGGCGCAAGCTGTAGTGTAATATTGCTGTTTTGGCGTTTCAAATTCAAAATAAAGGCTTATCATCATGAATCGACCTAGCCTATCCCATGCCGAGATGATCAAAACCATTATCTCTCTTCATGCTGATCTTTTGGCCTCCAAAAGTGAGAGCTCATAACTTAGGGACTCTAGCGCCTTTAAAATCAATACCTTTTTGAAAAAGGCTAGAGATACATTTACATTGATAATATTAAAGATACAACCCAGGCGACAACTTCCGCACGGTCCGTCCTGATCAACTTAATGCCTATAAGCTTTCTTAGCGAGATAAAAGGCTCTTCTCTCTAGATTCAATTTTTCAATTGCATATCGTAGCATTGTTCTTGGCATTGTGTGGGCATAGTTTTCTAAGAAAGTAATCAATACTGTTTCATGACGTTTTCCCATTTCTCGTAGCATCCAACCAACTGCTTTATGAATTAAATCCTGCTGATCCTTAAGTAGTAATTCTGCAATTTTAATTGTCCAGACAAATTCGTCTTGACGAATAAAGTACCAAGTTGCCACGATTGCGATCCTTCGCTCCCAAAGAATATCGGACACAGCAAGATCCAATAAATAAGACTTATCCTTCTGATAAAGATGAGCGCCAACAATCAAATGTGCCGATGCATCAACCAAATTCCAATTATTAACCTGTTTTATATTGACCTGATAAAGTTGATAAATCTGTTCTTTGCATTCTATATCCCCTGTTTGATAACGTGCTATTAATATAAATAAAGCAAGCAGACGTTCTTCGTTAATCGGCGACTGTAATAATTCAATCACTATTTTGAGTGGTAACGATCGATTTATTTTCGCTATTTTCCTCAATTGCGGTGTTGACACACCGATGAACTGATCATGTTCGGCATACTCTCCAAGACCTGTCTTAAAAAATACGGCTTTTCTTTCGGTGAAAGGCTTTGCTTCTTTATGCAATGCTTCCCGTAGATCCTCTATGATTGATTTATTTTGTTTTATGTTGTTTTTCATGATTAATTAACCATTCTTTTACTGTTAAACCACCACCATAGCCGCCTAATGCTCCATCGCTTGCAATAACGCGATGACAGGGCACTACGATCGCCAATTGATTTGCCCCATTGGCATTTGCAACAGCTCGATAAGCATTAGGTTTTCCTAATGAGGCGGATTGCTCCGCATAGCTGCGTGTCTCTCCATAGGGAATTTGGCAAAGTTCTTTCCAAACTTGTTGCTGAAATGGGCTGCCAAACACACGGTAAGGTGTTTTAAACACCTTTAATCTCCCTTCAAAATAATCATTGAGTTCCGTCTCTATCGAGGTTAAAGGCAGAGAATTACCAGGGATAAGAGCAAAACCTCTTTGTCTTAACCGTTCTACTTCTCGTTCTAACCCTCGTCGCGTGACAAATTCAAGCAAATAAAGAAATTTCTCATCGGCTACAGCAACCATTGGCCCTAACATAGTATCTATCCAAGCAGTTTTTAAAATAACCAGTTGTTTATCGATTTGTTGGGGTACGTTACCTAGTATTTTCGAAAATGCATCACGAAAACCACTGCCAGACTCATAACCTGCTTGCAATTGAGCATTAATTACTGAAGCCCCTTGACGAATTTCTTTCATTGCTTCGCCTATTCTTCTGGCGCGAGCATAGGCTACAAAAGTCATGCCAAAACGTTTTTTAAACTGTCTTCTTGCGGTGGACTCATCGATAGCCAATGCTTTAAAGTCAATCGACTGCCAACGTTTTGTTGGTTCTCGTTCTACTGCTTCAACCAAGAGACGAACAGTGTCTGAAACTTGATTTGGATGTGATAAAGGGTGACAACGTTTACAAGGACGAAAAGAAGCAAGCAATGCATCTTGAGCTGTCTTAAAAAACTCACAGTGTTCTTTTTTGGGCTTTCTGGCGGAACATGTAGGTCGGCAAAATACACCAGTCGTCGTTACCCCAACATAAAAGATATTCTCATACGCTGGGTTTTTATCTAATAAAGCTTGATAAAAGTCATCAAGTTGATCTGTATTTAGCACGATAAATCCTCAATAATTATTGTGTTACTACAGAATAACAAACTGAAAAAAATGTTCCGCCGAAAAACAGGCATTGATTTTCATGGTAGTTCTATCGACCTTAGAAACTGTTTAGCTTATCCAAGCAACATGCTCATCTGACCATACTAAAATACCGTGTTCTTTAGTTAATTGGTAGCAGGCATAAAAATCTTGATTGAGAATTTGGAGATCTTTGACCTGTGACTAATTACCGTATAATGAATTCATACAGGGGCTATAATCCCTGCACCAACTTATTCATCAAATCGGCCACCGTAATGTCTTTTCCCAAATAAACAGCCTGCCCTGCCCACAACGACATAAAATCCGTATTATTTTGTTTTTCCGCCTCTTTCCGCATCGAGCGCGTTAACGCATTTTGGATGGGATAATCAAGAATATGGTCTTGATGAGTTGCGAGACGGTCAATGAATTTATTGCATATGCCTCGTGCCAACTTCCCTGAAAACGCTCTTGTCAACGTTGTATTATCTGCGGTTGCGGCGAATAACGCTTTTTTATAGCTGGTATGAATCCCTGATTCAACGCAAGTTAAAAATGCCGTACCCATTTGTACTGCAGCAGCCCCCTGAGATAAGGAGGTCACTATGTGTTTAGCATTCATGATTCCTCCTGCAGCAACAACAGGAGTAGAGAGAGCCCCAAGCAATTGAGCTAATAAATCTGCCAGAGGAATCAATGAATCTTCTGGCTTTCCAATAAACGTTCCACGATGACCTCCGGCTTCACTCCCCTGAGCCACAATGCTATCAATCCCCGCAAATTCAAGTTGACGTGCCTCTTCGACATTCGTCGCCGTACCAATGAGGATCGTTTTATTTTTTTTCAATTCCTGTATCCACTGTGAGTCAGGAATACCAAAGGTAAAGCTAAATACAGGGACTTTTTCTTCAATGATCACCTGGATTTGCTCTTCAAAATTAGGGGCATACGGTGGGTCAACAGGGGATATTTGAACCCCTAACTCCTGGCATGATTGCTGAACAATTTTACATGCCTGCACCATTTTTTCATCATTGACCTGATACACTTGGGGGATAAACAAATTGACCGCAAAGGGTTTCTGCGTCAACGTTCGAATTTTCTGAATGGCGAATTGAATATCTTCAGGGGTCATATATCCTGCACCTAAGGAACCAAGGCCACCCGCATTAGAAACAGCAGCAACTAATTCCGGAGTAGTGGCCCCACCCGCCATAGGCGCTTGAATGATGGGAAATTGAATTCCTATTATTTTTGTTAAATCCCTTAGTGAGCGCATCATTTACCTCTTTCTAGACTAGACTTATTTCCAAACCAGTTGCATATATTTCAAATGTAAAATTGGATATGGCTTTCCTTGTCCATCAAGTTCTGAACGATTAACAAAGCTAAAACCCATTTTTTCATAAAACTCCCTTGCTCGAGGATTTTGCTCATTGACATCGACTTTGGTTGCTCCTAGATATTCAATAGCATATTGGCACAATGCTGAACCAATCCCATGTCCTTGTGCATCTGGTGATATAAAAAGCATTTCTATTTTGTGCTCCGCAACACCAATAAACCCAATAATTTCACCCGCTGTATTTTTGTTACATTTAAGAAGAACAGCATCAAAATAATTATTTAGAATCTGTGGTTTTAGTTCGTAAATTTCTTCATCTGGTAAAAATGCGTATTCCGATGATGTGGATCAGCAATTCCGAACGATGTGGATCACTAATTCCGACGCACCTGGATCACTGATTCCGAACGATGTGGATCACTCGGAGCGAAGCGACGCGTTCTTTTATTATACAGTTAAATATCCTCTTTGTGTAAATTTTTAGCTTTATTTTTTCGCATTGATGGACCAGCTACCTCAAGTCGATGAGCATTATGGAGAAGACGATCCAAGATTGCGTCACCAAGAGTGGCATCTCCTATACTGTCGTGCCATTT
>Ga0364866_10958_pt1 | contig 12693 bp, 12 predicted proteins | sample ExccelAu500001D3_3_FD_206913 | JGI IMG/M metagenome (GOLD analysis project Ga0364866, IMG submission 206913) | Enriched cells from Trout Bog Lake Hypolimnion, Wisconsin, USA - BchlTB.Aug13.5000.01.D3 | ecosystem: Environmental > Aquatic > Freshwater > Lake > Hypolimnion/Profundal zone | place... | reverse complement strand
TGTTACCAGTTGATTTTTATTGGAGACTCAGATTGCCAAAATTGCTGTCGAAGGTGAGGCCGCAATCATCTTTATCGTCCTGCCCGTCGCAGTGAAACATACCTGCGAACACGTCGCCCTTCTTTTTCCCGGTAATATGGTTGAAGAAATTTTGTGCCGTAGTGGGTTTGGAGTGGCTATTCAGCACAATGGTTTCGCCTGTTGAAATTTTGGTAATGGTAATTTCATCAATGGTAGCCCGGCAGTTTTTTCTTGTTTTGCCAATGGCCTCGTAGCGGAGCTTTCCAGATTGGTCGGGCTCGAGCACATTGCAGGTGGAGGTGGCTTTGGTGGCTGTATTCTTACATTTTACAGATTGAATAATACAGATCTCAAAAGCATAGGGTGTGCTGTTGCAGATGAATCCGTTGATTTTGGTCCTGGTATAAGTAGGTTTAAAGGCGAAAGTTTTAGTTGATTTTACCTTCTTTTTGATCGCGAGAGATTCTTTGGAGGCCTGGGGCGCTTTATCCTTTTTGGGCGGCGTGCCGGGGATATTGTTTGGAGTTACTTCTTTTTGCCCTGTTATTTCCTGCTTTACCTGGCTGATGCCAGCCGCGCCCTGAACCTGGCCGGCTTGCACGGCAGGCCGCTCAGGATGGTCGGCAGTTGCCATGCGGTTGCTGGCAGTGCGATTGTGGAGCACCGTGAACAGGCCCGTACCAGCGAGCAGCAGCAAAACGGCGGCAGCTTTGAGCCCATTATACCTGCCAAGCGACACTATTTTTTTGGGTACCGGCTGCTGTTTGTGGAGTCCCAGTTGAAATTTTTTCCAGGCTTCATCGGTGCTGATGGCCGGTAGTGGCAGCAGCGACCGGCTTTGCTCCCATATGAGTCTGAAGTTATTGAATTCATTTTTGTTAGCCGGGTTTTCCCCGATCCATTGTTCTACGTCAGATTGCTCCGTTTCAGACACCTCACCCAGAAGGTACTTTACCAGCACATCATCGGACATTTGGCGTTCTTTTTTCACAACAAATTATTTAATACGTTAATAAAGCACAATACTACTACGGGCAAGAATTCGGCGAGTTTGGTTCTCAGAGTCCGGAGCGCCTTGCCCATCTGGTTCTCCACTGTTTTTACGGAAATGCCCATCCGGTCAGCAATATCCTTATACTTCAGGTCTTCATACCGGCTCATCTGAAAAACTGCCCGGCATTGTTCCGGAAGTTCCTGGATGGCGCTGTCTATTTGATTCTGCAACTCCTTCAGAGTTACCTGGTCGGGAGGAAGATCAGCTTCTTTGCTTGTGTAGGCAGCATACGCCTGGTGTGCTGATTTTACTTTTGCATGCTTCAGATAATTGAGGCATTCATTATGCACCGACCGATAGAGGTAAGCGGTGACTGACTGAAGCTCCTGTATGGTGCCGCGTTTCTCCCAAAGTTTGTAAAATACCTGCTGAACCATCTCTTCGGCTGCGGCCTCGTCCTTTAATATGGAGCAGGCATAGCTGTAGAGGTTCTTAAATTCTGATTTAAAAACGCGTTCAAATACGACAGCATTGCCGGCTTCAGGTACCATATATCCGACAACTTCATTGTGCATCTGCAATTCGGGCTCGTAGGTTAAAGATAGCGTCTTCAGGTAAATTCCTCCTTTCCTAGAAGACAACGGCTGAAAGAAAAACCCCCATTCATGAAATAATAAAATATGCAAGTGGATTTGCGGATGAGTGCAACCATTCGGTGCGGTGAGTAGACTTTTTACTCATAACTTTTTACTTTTGGCAATAACAAACAAGCGTTTCAGACTTTTATACAATGGCTAAGAAACAGAACAACAGACCAATCCCCAACACCCCACAGGCAAAGGCCCCGGCGGTCGCCGCAGACAAAAAGAATCCGGGATCAGCCAGAAGCAGCAAACCTGCGGTGACGCGTGACTGGTTTTCGCTGCCGTACCTATGCCTGGCATTGGGTATTGTTTCTTTTTTGCTCTATGGCAACACGCTGCAGCACGGATTCATCCTGGATGATGTGATGGTGCTGAAAGAAAACGTGCTGGTAAAACAGGGAATCAAGGCGATTCCCGAATTGCTGACAACCCCCCATATGAGGGGTTACCTGGTGATTCCCAATGACCTGTACCGCCCCTTGTCGCTGGTTATGTTTGCCATTGAGTATTCTCTTTTCGGACTGAGCCCGTCTGTTCACCACTTTTTCAATATTCTGACTTTTGCCGGCTGCGTTGTGATGCTGTTCCTGTTTCTGAATAAATTCTTTGATGGTAAAAAGCTGGCAGTCGCGTTTATTGCCGCACTGCTGTTTGCCGTTCACCCGATTCATACCGAGGTGGTAGCCAACATTAAAAGCCGGGATGAACTGATGTGTTTTTTCTTTGCCTTGTGGTCGCTCAACCTGTTTATGAACTATATGAAGGAGGGTAAAGCCTGGCAACTGGTATTGGGTTCGTTCGTCTTCTTCCTGTCGCTGATCTCCAAGGAGACCGTCATCACCTTCCTGGCCGTGATACCGGTACTGTTTTTCCTGTACAGCAATGAAAACAGGCGCAGGGCAATATTCATCACGGGCGTGTCGGTATTGGCTACCGTGGTTTTTATGGTCATCAGGACAGCCGTGCTGACAAAGTATAACGCCAACCAGCCGGGAGCTACTACCGATTTTATGGATAATGCGCTTGCCGGAGCGCCGTCGGCAGTATCCAAGGTTGCCACTGAGTTTTTTGTGCTGGGTAAATACCTGAAACTTATGTTTGTGCCGTATCCGCTGCTGGTCAATTATTCGTTTAACAGTATTCCATTTGTGGGATTCACGGATATCGGGGCATTGCTATCGGTAGTTGTTTACGCTGCCATGGTAGTTGCGGGCATTGTCCGGATCAGGAAGAATCCGAAAGATCCCTGGGCGTTTGCGATCCTGATCTACCTGGCAAGTCTATCGTTGTTCTCCAATTTTCCATTTCTCATGGGAGCTGAAATGGCGGAGCGTTTTGCCTTTTTTGCGTCTGCGGGATTCTGCATTGCTGTTGCGCTGGCGATAGAGCAATGGATTCTGAAAGAATCGGCGACTGATGTGAAAAGCCTGAAAGCAACGCGTACGCTGATGGTGTTGTTGCCCCTGCTGCTTGTTTTCGGCGGCATGACCTTCGCCCGGAACAATGACTGGAAAGATGAGTATACGCTGTACAAAACCGATGTGGAGAAATCGCCGCAGGACAGCAGGCTCTACCAGTACCTGGCGACGGCGATAGCAGAAAATATGTACCCGGCAGAGCCCGACTCGAACAGGCGAAAAGAGATGGACCTGGAGAGTATCGGGTACCTGCGCAAAGCCCTGGGCATATACCCGGATTTCGCAGAAGCGCATGTGGAGCTGGGCAGGCTGTATGAACGGGCCCGGATGTATGACTCGGCAGTGGCGCAGGATACCCGGGCGCTGCAACTGAAGCCATTCAATGCGACTGCGAACAACAATATGGGAAGCGTAGATATCACGCTGGGCAAGTACTCGGAAGCGATACCTTTCCTGGAGCGCAGCATAGCAGGCAATCCGAATTTCAAGTTTGTGTACCTGAACCTGGCGCGGGCTTTTAAGCAACTGAAGCAGTATGACTCGGCAGCAAGGTATTACAACGAGATGCTTGTGTTTGACCCGAATTACCTGGATGCCCAGAAGGAGCTGGCGACGGTATATTTCATGCTGCAGCGTTATGATTCTGCCGCTGTCCATTTCTACGTCGTAACGCAGCTGACGCCCAATGATGCCGACGCGTTCAATAACCTGGGCGCGGTATACCTGAACAGTAAGAATTTCCCCAAGGCCATTGAGGAGTTTAAGAAGACGATTCAGCTCAACCCGAGTTATACCAATGCCTATTCGAACCTGGGCAGGGCCTATTATTTTACGCAACAATACCAGCCTGCGATAGACATATTCAACAAAGAACTGACTATTGACCCCAAGAATGGCCGGGATGTGCCTTACATAGCCCTTTCTTACCAAAAAATGGGGAAAATGGACATGGCGCGCCAATATGAAGCAGTAGCGAAGAAGATCTATTCGGATTTTAAGCTGGAGTGATGTTAAATTTTGGGGATTCGGCGCTGGTACCATGAGCAGCAGTCAAGAAAACTGTAGATTTCGCATCCAAATCGGTCTGATGTATGAAAAGCTTCTTGTTTCTGCTGCCTGTTTTATTGCTCCTGGTTTTCCTGACAGGTTGTGATCTCTCTACCTACCCGATAGACGATCATGCGGTGATAAAAACAGATAGCCGGCTGCTGGGAAAGTGGAAGGAAAAAGAGAAGAAGGACCAGAGCGACCTGTATACGATAGCCCGAAACGGGGATACCCGGTACCTTGTTACGGTAAAGGAATATGACCTGAAGAGGACACTCAAGTACGATGCATTTCTCTCGGACGTCAATGATGTGCGGTTTTTGAATGTGCTGTATAAGAGTGACTCAGCCAATGGCTACCTGTTTCTGAGGATACTCGATATAAACGCTGCCGGGACTGTGATTACTGCAGCAGCGGTAACGGACAGCATGATGAAGCATGCCGGAAGCAGCGCCGGCGTAAGGGAGCGGATCAGGCAGAACCTGAACAACCCTGTTTTCTACAGCGACACGCTCCATTTCGTCCGCGTGAAGTGACGCAGCTATTTCCTTGATTCCAGGACGTTTTCGATCATTTTCCGGAATGGAATTTTGTCGTCGTCGCCGGGGAACTCTGCAGAACGGACAAAGCTGGACAGATTGACAATGGCGGGGAAATCGCGGATGTGATCTGCGCTCACGAGGAGGCGATAGCGCCAGTTGTCGCGCCCGGGGAATTCGAAAACCGCTACCTGGCCGGCGGTATCGATCATGTAAATGTTGAGCGTAAAGCGGTGCCCGCCGTCGCATGAAAGTAAACTCAGGTGGTAATACCGGGCGTTGATTTTTTGTAGGGAGTCGATCCTGAAATCGACCGGCCCGTCCATATAGTATTCCCGGGCTACATAGGGTGTAAGCTGAAATTGCCGGACCTCATTGGGGTCGGAGAGGTAGGTGTAATACCGGCCGTTGTAGTACTTCATTTCGTACCAGTTTTGGGCCAGGTGTTGCAGATCCTGTGCTTTCAGGTCGCTGGAATGGCAATACGGGCAATAGTCGAAGGTGCCATTTTGGGGATCATGGTCGGTAATAAGGAATGGCACAAAAAAGGACCATTTGCGAACCGAATCATAGAGTGCCGACGATCTGTTGTTGAGTATGTAGACAGAGCCGAAGGGGGAATACGTATCGACGATATGATCGGTGTCTTTTGACGGGTAATCCGGCTGGCGAACAGCGGCGTGTTGCGCCTGAGCCGGGTCCAGGCCAGCGAGGGCCAGTAGTGAAATTAGGAGGAATGTACGGAGCATGGGCAGCTATAAGGCTCCGAAAATAACTAAAGTACAGCTGATGGCTGTACTTTAGTTGCAATCAGGGATGGCCGGAATCAGGCTGCCTGGCCTTTGATGGCTTCGTTGCGCATGACCACCACACCATCAAACACATCGATCAGCACGGGTTTGGATTTATCAATTTCACCTCCGATGATCTTACGGCTGAGCATGTTGATGATATCCTTCTGTATGAGCCTTTTTAAAGGCCGGGCACCGTATTGAGGGTCGAAACCACGCTGGGCCAGGTAGTCGAGTGCATAGTCTGTGAACTGCAGATTGATGGACTGAGCCAGCAGCTGCTTCTGGAGGAGCTCGAGCTGAATGCGGATGATACCTTTTATCTCCTTGCGCATCAGCGGGCGGAACATGATGACATCATCAATCCGGTTGAGGAATTCGGGGCGCAGCGACTGGCGCAGGACATCCATCACCTGGTCTTTGGTGGCATCCATGAGCATGTCTATATCCTGGCCGTCTTTGAGGTTGGCAAAGTTTTCCTGTATGATATGGCTGCCCATATTACTGGTCATGATAATGATGGTATTCTTGAAATTGACGACGCGGCCCTTGTTGTCGGTGAGGCGGCCGTCGTCCAGAACCTGCAGCAATACATTGAATACGTCCGGGTGGGCTTTTTCTATTTCATCGAGCAGCACCACCGAGTAGGGTTTGCGGCGAACGGCTTCGGTGAGCTGGCCACCTTCGTCGTAGCCTACATAACCGGGCGGGGCCCCTACCAGGCGGCTTACGCTGTGTTTCTCCTGGTATTCGCTCATATCGATGCGCGTCATCATCGACTCATCGTCGAACAGGATTTCTGCAAGGGCCTTGGCCAACTCCGTTTTTCCCACCCCTGTGGTCCCGATGAATATAAACGAGCCAATGGGCTTCCGTGGATCCTGTAGTCCGGCCCTGCCCCTGCGAATGGCATCGGATACGGCAGTGATGGCTTCGTCCTGGCCTACTACACGCTTGTGCAGTTCGTCTTCCAGGTTCAACAGTTTGGCCCGCTCGCTGGTCAGCATGCGCTGCACAGGTATGCCGGTGGCCTTGGCTACATTTTCTGCGATGTCGTCGGCGTCTACTTCTTCCTTGAGCAGCCGTTTGTGCTGCCCGTCCATGCTGTGCAGCTGGTTGGAGAGTGCGTCTATCAAGGCTTGTTCGTGCTGGACTTTGCCGTACCGTATTTCGGCTACACGGCCGTAGTTGCCCTCACGCTCAGCCTGCTCGGCTTCCAGCTTCAGCTGTTCGATCGCGTTTTTCGATTTGTTTATCTTGTCAACGATTTCTTTTTCTTCCAGCCATTTGGCTTTAAGGGTATCGCGCTGCACGGTCATCACTGAAATCTCCTGGCCGAGCTCTTTTAGTTTGCTGTCGTCTTTCTCGCGCTTGATGGCTTCCCTTTCAATCTCCAACTGGCGAATCCGTCGTTCCAGTTCATCAAGTTCCTCCGGCATGGAGTTGAGTTCCAGCTTGAGCTTGGCGGCGCTTTCGTCGATAAGGTCGATAGCCTTGTCGGGCAGAAATCGGTCGGTAATATACCGGCTGGACAATTCAACTGCGGCGATGATCGCCTCATCTTTGATGCGAACCTGGTGATGGCTTTCGTAGCGGTCTTTGAGACCCCGCAAAATGGAGATGGCATCCTCAGGTGAAGGCTCATCGACAAAGACTTTCTGGAAGCGCCTTTCGAGCGCTTTGTCTTTCTCGAAGTATTTCTGGTATTCGTTGAGTGTGGTAGCACCTATGGCGCGGAGTTCGCCGCGGGCCAGGGCAGGCTTCAGTATATTGGCGGCATCCATGGCACCCTCCATGGCGCCGGCGCCGATGAGTGTATGTATTTCGTCTATGAACAGAATTACATTGCCATCGCTCTCGGCTACTTCCTTAATGACTGCTTTCAGGCGCTCTTCAAATTCTCCCCGGTACTTGGCGCCGGCCATGAGGGCCCCCATATCGAGCGCAAAAATTATTTTGGATTTCAGGTTTTCGGGCACGTCGCCGTTGATGATCCGATGGGCCAGGCCTTCTACAATGGCAGTCTTACCCACGCCGGGTTCACCTACCAGAATCGGATTGTTTTTAGACCGGCGGGAGAGTATATGCAGTGTTCTGCGGATCTCTTCATCGCGGCCTATAACGGGATCCATTTTGCCGTTGCGCGCCAGCTCGTTGAGGTTCCTGGCATAGCGCTGGAGGGCATTGTATTGCTGATCGGAGGTTTGGGAACCTACGGTACTTCCTTTGCGCAAATCTTTGATAGCTGTAACCAGACCCTTTTCGGTCAGGCCAGCATCTTTGAGCAGTTTGCCGGTGTCGTCGTTTACCTGCAGCAGGCCGATGAGTAAGTGCTCCGGCGTGACAAATTCATCGCCAAATGTCTTGAGGATATTCGCGGTGCGCAACACCAGGTTGTTGGCCTCCCTTGAGATGTTCTGAGCTGGTACTCCCCCCTGCTGTTTGGGAAATTTCCTGATCAGTTCCTGCAGCTTGTTGTCGACGAAGCTAATGTTGACATTGTTCTTTTTCAGAAGATAGGCAACGGGTCCATCGGCATCGTTGAGTAACGCCTGCAGAAAGTGTGCTGTTTCTATACTGGGGTTTTGGTTGTCGAAGGCCAGCTGCTGGGCCTGCTGCACAATCTCCTGTGCTTTGATGGTAAAGTTGTTCAAGTTCATACAAGTGATCTTAATCCTGTTCGCAAAATTCGTTCAATAAATCGGGTAACTACCTGATGCATGTCAATAAAGTGATGGTCATGACCGCGCGCTAGTCAATTTGTTTGCAAGAAGCATATTACCAGATTACCCTAAAAATTGTTCCAAAATAATTATTCTGAAAAAATGGCATATAAATCAAGCAGGTATGGACAAGGTGGCTGAAATGGTGGCTGCTACCTGCAATAGTTGCAGGGGCCGGGCGCGAAGCCGATGGGTGTCCGATGTCGTCGGATGCGGTTTTTGCGATGCGGCGTTTTATGATTGCGGCGGATTGCCTTTTTTGGTGCGGGCCGGCGTGCGTTTAAGAATCTCCATTGTCAGAAACGGATGGTGAAAATTGGGTAACTGTGTTCAAATTTACTTTGCGGACCCGGCCGGTTTTGTGGTAAAAACTTTTGACCGGTTGGAAATAAAATGAATGCAATATCAAAAAAAAATTTTATCTTGCATTTCAAAATAAAAAACTATATGAAGAAGCTACTATTCATTCTATGCCTTGGCTGCGCTGCTACCCTTTCCAGTGCCCAGGAACAAAACGATCAGCAATCCCTGCAGGATAGCCATCACAAAATTATTGGATACATCCGGGGTGGGAAGCTTACGGATGCCGGGAATAACTTCCTGGGTTCTTTTAATTCGAGTGCGGAAGGCAGGACCATAGCCGATAAGAACAACGCGGTGCTGGGTTATCTCGTGGACGGCCGGGAAATCCAGGATGCGAGCCATAAGACATTGGGTTTCATAGAGGGAAGCCGTGGATCGGTGGTGTGCACCATTCTCGATGCGCAGAGACAACCGCTGGGTTATATCAACATTGAGAATGGAGCTGTGCAGGACAACAGACACAGCATCATAGGTTATGAGATCAATACGGAAGTGATGTGGGCTGCTCCTTATTTCTTCTTTTTTAAATTCTGATAAAAATATTGTGAATGACCCCACCAGTTTATTTGTGACCAGGTAAATGGGTGGGGTTTATTTATTCCTGGTACTGCATTGATTCACATCTAAAACCAAAACTACATGATTAGACTTGCTACACTTTTCTTTTCCTTATTGCTGACTGGTAGTGCTATAGCGCAAATACCCAATGCGAGTTTTGAGAACTGGACGCATACGGCTACCAGCGGGACCGGGGGCACCATGGGGTATGACCAGCCGAACAGCTGGGGTACGCCCAACGCCTATGTTGCAACCTACGACTCGGTGTACATGTGTAAAAAGGGTACTGGCGGAGCACCGGGCGGCGGCTCTTACTACCTGCAGCTTACTGCCAAAACGATCACTGTCCTGGGCTTTCCTATCACAGTGCCGGGCGCGGCTGTGGCGGGCAATATTAACGTAGCAGGGACGACTATTTCGGTATCGGGTGGTTTCCCGTATACGTCGAGGCCGGCAACGCTAACCGGGTACTGGCAGTATGCGGCTTCAGGATCCGACCAGGGATACGTGGCGGTATTTTTGTCGAAATGGAATACCGCGCTGAATCGCCGCGATACGGTTTCTTTCACAAATTATCCGCTGCCTGCACCAGCTGTTTCAAGCTGGACCGCTTTTAGCATTCCGCTGACCTACCAGAAAGGCAGCATACCCGATACGGCTATGGTGCTCCTGTCATCGAGTAATCTGAACAGCGCTGTTGCCGGTAGCACCCTGTCTGTAGATACCCTGGCGTTTGCCGGCAATGTTCCTTCAGGGGTGGTGACGGTTGTAAACGACCATGCTGCCACGTCGGTTTACCCCAATCCTGCGAGTGACCATGCGACGATTTATTACTACAGCCTGCTATCAGGTGATTTGCAGGTGACGCTGACCGATGTAGCCGGAAAGAATGTACGGGAGTTTACTGCGAAGATCAACAATGGATCCAATAATATTCCGCTTGACATCAAGGGGCTGATAAAAGGAAATTACCTGCTGAACCTATCGAATGGCATGGGTACTGAATGCAAAAAACTGGTTATTGAATAGAAACTAAATTATGGCTATAAAAAGGTTCACCGCTCCGCTTTTGGCTTTTGCCCTTGTGTTTTCTGCGGGCATATCTTCAGCACAATCGAAGAGTGAAACGATCAAGGTTTCCGGGAACTGCAGCATGTGCCAGAAACATATAGAAGCGGCAGCCAGGAAAGCGGGGGCAGCAACCGCAAAGTGGGACAAAAAGACAAAAATGCTGGCCGTATCGTTCGACGAATCAAAGACATCGGATGATGCGATACAGAAGGCGGTAGCTGCTGCAGGTTATGATACGGAAAAATATGCCGGAGACGAAAAGGCCTACCAGTCGCTGGATGAATGTTGCCAGTATGACGGGAAAAAGAAAGCTGTGAGTAAATAATACCCGGATTGCTTTTTACCTGGTGTTAATAAAATTGAATTTTTTTTCGATAACCTGATTTTGAGTTAAATTGCCAGTTCATTTTAAAACACAGCATAATGAAAACCGTAAAAATTGTCATCGCTTCGCTGCTCCTTACAGCATCTTTCAGCGCTACTTCGATTGCCCAGGATGCAAAAAAAGAGGACACTAAAACCGCCAAATCTGCACCGCAGCTAAAAGAGCACAAGTGCAACGCCCAGTGCAATGCCGCAGCCCACAACTACCTGCATGGTGAGAAAGGCCATGTATGCACTGCAGCCTGCAAAAAAGCTACCAAGAAGGCTTAAAACACTTGGTCTGGCCGGGCGACGATTTATTCACGCAATTGTCATTTCCGGAGACAGGGAAAATAAAATTTGGAAATCCGGTTTTTCCGGATTTATCTTTGCACCAGTTCTTTACACATACTTATCAAGAAAGGCAGAGGGTCATGGCCCTGTGAAGCCTTAGCAACCTCTCCCCGAGGCATCGGGGAAACTGGTGCTAATTCCATCCCGGAAACGGGGTAGATAAGTCAGACGCAATAGTTAGCCAATCTGTACGCCCCGGCGTATGCATATAACTGAAGCTCCTCTGATTTATCGGTGGAGCTTTTTTTATTCCTGCTCGAGAAGGGCTGAAAAAAGCAATGCCGGTAATCTTTCGTGGTAAGTATCTGTTTGGAATTAATATTTCTTAACCATTTAAAACCAAGCAAGATGAGCAACGCAACAAAACTGATTCACAGCATTCCGGTCGATCCGCTTACAGGTTCCATATCGGTACCGATATACCAGACATCCACTTTTGTGCAGGAAGCCCCCGGCGAAAACAGGGGCTTTGACTATGCCCGCAGCAATAATCCTACCCGGCAGGCACTTGAAAATATTATAGCGGAACTGGAGGGAGGGGAGTCGGCTTCGGCATTTGCCAGTGGCCTGGCCGCCATTGATGCTGTTGTAAAACTGCTGGAAAGCGGTGATGAGATACTGGCGGTGGATGACATATACGGGGGCGCCTACCGGCTGTTTACCCATATCTACGCCAAATTCGGGATCAAAGTTACCTACGTAGATACTACCGATGTGGTCCATGTGATAGACGCCATCAGCCGGAAGACCAAGCTGGTATGGCTGGAGACGCCGACCAACCCAACGCTGAAGATAAGCGACATAGAAGCCATTGCGACCATAGCCCGGCAGAACGGAGCGCTGCTGTGTGTAGACAATACCTTTGCCTCTCCGGCACTGCAGCAGCCCCTGCTGCTGGGAGCAGACATCGTGGTACACAGCGCCACCAAGTACCTGGGCGGGCATAGTGACCTGATAGCCGGCCTTGTCGTTACCAAAACGCAGGAACTGGGCGCAAAAATCAGGTTTATTCAGAACGCAAGCGGCGCCATACTGTCGCCGCATGACAGCTGGCTGGTGATACGGGGTGTGGAAACCCTGTACCTGCGCACCCGTGAACATTCGCGCAATGCGCAGATCGTGGCCGAATTTCTCCAAAGCCATCCTGCGGTAGACAAGGTGTACTATCCCGGGCTGAAGACGCACGTTAATCATGATATAGCAGCAAAACAGCAGCGTGGATTTGGCGGTATTGTGTCGTTTACGCTGCGCGACGACACCGAAGCAGCTGCGCGCAAAGTGGTATGTGCCACCAGTCTCTTCAAGCTCGCAGAAAGCCTTGGCGGCGTGAAAAGCCTCCTATGTCACCCCGCTGCCATGACCCACAAAAGCATTCCCGCGGAAAGGAGACGGGCTGCCGGCGTGGCCGACAGTCTTATACGGCTGAGTGTGGGCCTCGAAGATGCGCACGACCTTGTAAACGACCTAGCGGGTGCACTGGCCCACGTGGAGGCGATAACCCGGAAAGCGCTTAGCGCCGTATAAATACAAACGGCAACCCTGCCGATTGTCTTTCATCTCTTACTTAACAACTGCCTCAGGCAACAAAATTTTAATAACAATGTCTATACAAAATCAGCAAACTAAAATCGTCATAGGCCTTTTCGGATTCGGTGTGGTAGGCGAGGGTCTCTACCAGGTACTGGCTAATACACCTACGCTGCAGGCTCAAATAAAAAAAGTGTGTATCAAACACCCGGATAAAAAAAGAAATGCACCACCGGGACTATTTACCACCGATGCGTCGCTCCTGCTCGACGATCCGGAG
>Ga0364866_10952_pt1 | contig 12734 bp, 13 predicted proteins | sample ExccelAu500001D3_3_FD_206913 | JGI IMG/M metagenome (GOLD analysis project Ga0364866, IMG submission 206913) | Enriched cells from Trout Bog Lake Hypolimnion, Wisconsin, USA - BchlTB.Aug13.5000.01.D3 | ecosystem: Environmental > Aquatic > Freshwater > Lake > Hypolimnion/Profundal zone | place... | reverse complement strand
TGCTGGTGATCGACAACGCGTCGACTGACACTACGTCCGAATACCTTGCAGTGCTGAACGCACCCTTCCTGGTAAAGCGCCGAAACCCGGAAAACATGGGTGGCGACCGCAACTTCATTGAATGTGTCAGACAGGCACAGGGCCGCTACGTCTGGCTATTCGGCGACGACGAGTTGTTCGTCCCTGGTTCATTGGCGCACATCTGCGCCGAATTACACAACGCCCCGGCGCTGCTGATTGTGGAGTCCGATTTCTCGCAAGAGTTCCGCGCTAGCAGCTATGCTGACCTGCTGCGCCGCGTCCAGTGGTACGACCCGGTTTTTTTAGTGCATCACACACTGATCACCAAAAACATTTTTCCCCGCGCCGGTTTCGACACCTGTTACGTCCCGATCTAGATTCGGCTGACTCACCCGAGCTATATGGCTTTGAATTTGACGTAACGTCCCGCCGCAATTGCGGAGGTGCAAACGCCTGAAGGAATATGGGACAAGCGTTGGCAATGGCACAAACAAAACGCCGCCAGAGTTGAAGCTGGCGGCGCCGGTGCGTTGAGTACGAAGCCTGCTCAGTCGGAGAATTTCCCCGTTTCATACTCATGCGCTTCCTGCCAAAGGGAGTGATAGAAGAGATCGAGTTGGGCTGCGTAATGGTCTTCGAAGACATCAAGCGCGAGATGCAGGAAGTCCTGAATCTGGATAAGGGCCTCGTCGCTGAGGGCAGGCAACACAATTTTCTTTCGGCGCGGTGTAGTCAGTTTGGGTTTCATTGCAACTCCGTGATGGCTTGTTGAAGAATTTCATCGGGCAGGTGGTTCAAGCCCTTGGGCACGGCCAGTCGCATGGCGGTGCTCAGGATCCGCCCGGCCTGGCGGGGTAGCCCTTTGGAGGCCTGGCGCAAGATTTCCATTCCGGTGTCGGCCAGCAGGTTGTGCTGGCTTCCGGCGCTCTTCAGTGCGTGGGCAATGAGCAACGCAAAGCGCTCGCGCTCCAACACGGGTTTGAGCTGCACGTGGACCTGGATACGGCCTCGCAGTGCCGCGTATGGCGCGCGTTCCAGCGTCTGTGCCAGCACCGGATGCCCCACCAGCCACACCGTCATGAGGTCGCGCGAATCGAAGGCGAAGTTCAGAAACGAAGGGAAGTCACGGAAGAATTCCGCCGGCAGGTTCTGTGCCTCATCAATGATCCACAACGGGGTGAGCTGTTTGCTGTCGACCATCTCGTGCACGCGCTGTTTGATGTCGCGCCACAGTTGTGCACGCCGGTAACTGGGCTCCAAACCCAACTCGCGTGCCAGACTGCGGTAAATATCCACCCGCCCGAAGTCGGTCTCTGCCTGGTAGAGCACCTGATAGCGGTGCGGATTCAAGGGCTGGGTCAGGCTGCGCAGTGCAGCGGTCTTGCCCACCCCGGGCTCGCCCGTGAGCAGTCCGATGCCAGGCGACTGCAGCAGCCAGTTAAAGCGCTGACCGAGTTGCGCCAGCACACCATCGTCCCAGAGTTCGGTGAGGCTTTTGCTCAGCGGTGGATGACGCAGACCAAAGTGTTGCAGGTACATCTCAAAGCTCCTGCTTCGTCGGCAGTACCCGGTCACGGTCATGGCCCAGGCCGTGATATTGCGCATGTGCCAGCTCCACCAGGTTGGGGCCATCACCGTGGCAAACAGTGAACGCGGGATCCGTCAGCGGTTCTGGTTTGCGCCGGGTACGATGGATGTTGGCCAGCAGGTCCAGCGGCGTGGCCGCACCCAGGCTGATACCAGCGCCATCCTCCACACCCACGACACGCCCGGCGTGCGGGTCCACTACCAAGTGCACGGTCTTGCCCGACAACTCGTAGGGCACTTCAAAGCGCTGGCCCAGGTAGGACACTGTGGCGTCCTTCCTCACAAAGCGATTGATGCGGTGAAGAAACAGCGAATCGAGCTGGACTGCCTTGGCTCCCAGGCTGCGGATTCTGGGCAAATCGCGCAGGTAACGCGCCAGTGGGGTCAGCCCATTGAGCCCGGCGTGCGGGGCTTGGTGGTAGACCTGTTCAATCCAGGCCCACAAGCGCGCGTTCAGATCGGCCAAGTCGGCGATGTGGCGCTCATCGAGCTCACTCAGAAACTGGTCCCGAAACGTACGGTGCCAGCGTTCCAACTTGCCTTTGCCTTCGGGCGCATAGGGACGACAAAAGATCAGATGAATCCCCAGTCGAGCGCACACACCCTGCAGCGTGGCGGCACGATAAGCGGCTCCATTGTCGACAATGATTTTTACTGGGCAACCCCGACGCAGCAGTGCCTGCTTGAGCACGCCTTCGATGTCCAGGGCGGTCTCGCCCAGGCAGAAGGCGCTGTGTGCCACCAGGCGCGAGGCGTCATCAATCAAAGACACCAGATACGTCTTGCGCAGTTGGCCCTTGATGGCAACCCGGGGGCCGTGCATGACATCGCCGTACCAGATGGAGCCGGCGAACTCGGCCGCGAAACTGCGTTTCTCCTCGGGCAGACTGGCAGATCCTGTCATCTGCGACAAGCCGTTTTGCTGCAGCAGGCGGTGCACGCTGGAGCGCGACAGACTTTGATCGGGGGCGAGCCCGGCGGCCACCAGCAGGCGCTCAATCTGATTGATGGAGCGGCGCGGGTTCTCGCGCTTGGCCGCAAGAATAGCCTCCTGCACGGCGGCCGATATCTTGGACTGGCCACGGTCTACCCGGACCTTGGGCGCCAGGGCATCAATGCCGCCTTTGCGCCATTGGTAGTACCAAGCCTGGATAGTCTTCTCGCCCAGCATTCGACGATCAGAATTGGGAATGGCGTACTCGCGCTGTGCGAGTTCACGTACTATCTTTTGCAGATCACCCCGATCGAGCTGCTCACGACTGACCAGCGGCCCCAGCACGGACAGGCGGAACAAGGCCACCGCGTTTATTTGATTCATAAAAAGACCTCCTGTTGTTGAGGTCCTGATGAGATTCGCAAAGCGCCTTTGCCGTAAGGGGCTAAAGTGTGTGGACTACCAAACCGGCGCGGTTCTAGCCGTTTGCCCCTGCTGCTGGTGCAGCGTATTACGGGACGACCAGGTCCTGATCGAGCAGTGCCATGACGCCGGCCAGCGACATGCTGCTGATCACCTGGAGCCAGAAGTCCTGCTCTGGCAGACGCCCCAACTCAGGCGAGCGGCTACGAAGGAAGAAGCTGAATTGCGCACTGCGCGTGTGTAGCCAATCCCACCAGCGCCGTAGCGTTGAACGTGCGCGCCCGCTCTGGCGACAACCCTGGTGCAGGGACGTGCCACCCAGTAATAACAGCAGGAAGGTTTGCTGCATGGCCCAGTCGTACCAGCGCCTTGGCGCCAGACATGAAGGCAATCGGGAACAGGTGCGCAGACATGCGTTGCACAGGAAGCGCAGGATTGCCACTGGGTTGCGGCGAGGTTCATTACTGGCGGCACTGCGATCGACCTTGCGGTGGTAGCAACCGTGGTGCCACAGGCCAGCCGAGCGGCAGTGCGGGCAATTCGTTGGCCGGTACGAATCTGCGCCGTTGGCGAGTTCATCAAAGTGCTGGTCGAAGGTGGAAATGGTCCCTAAAATCCGGTTCATAGGCTGGTCTCGTGTGTTGTGGGTCGTGTCGTTACCTCACACAATACAACTGAGTTCCGGCCTATACCTTTTGTGCGCCGTCTCGCAATACTTCCGGCAGCGTTCTGAAAAAGGTTCTAAATAAAACTGGGACGTTCAGGCCTGGCGTTCCCTAAACTTCGACGGACGTAACAGACACCCACTACGCCGCCAACATGCTGACCAGTAGTTACGCCCACATGTACGGCCTGCTTTCCCACTTGTGTCAGACCGGTCCGGTGGTTTTGTTCAGCCACAGCGATGCCGCTTTTCGGGTGCGTGACCAACGTGCGCCGTTCGACCAGAGTCCGCAACATCTGGAGCGCAAGTTGGTCCGCCTGGCGCAGGATTTCGCGGCGGCACTGCGTTTTCCAAGCATGTTCTGGGCCGTTTTTTTGTACTACCGGGCCGAGCCGCTCTACAACCTTGTTTTTGGCAAACATGTACGACGCTGGCGTCTGCGGCACCAAGGGTGCATTTAGCTACACACCGGTCACAGCTACCACTGCAGGATGAATACGACGAACGGAATCAGCGCGGGACATTTTTGGAATAAACTAGACCGCCCACGCCGGACCGCAACAACGCACCGTCAGCGCCCTACCGGCACCGCACGCAAGATTTTTGATGACATCACTTTCACTGTTCCGGGTTTCGGCCTCCGTCATTGCCGTCAATGCGCCCGAAAAGTGCGTGTATGCATCGAATTTCGCTGCAATTTGCCAACCTTGGTCTGGCCTCTGCCGCATGCACACGGGCGCATGCAAACCGTGATCAGCCTGACTGTCTATATTGTTTGCCATAACCGGCCCCAGGAAACGCGGCAGGTGATTGCTTCAGCGCTGGCGCAAAGCGACCCGCACTTTCGTCTGATCGTGTCAGACAACTCCAGTTCAGAGGCTGTTGCCAATCTGGTGGCCGCAGAATTTCCGCAAGTGCACTACGTTCGCCGCACGCCCATGCTGACGGCGCTAGCGCATTTCAATCAGTGCATTGATGAAGCAGCCGATGACTATTTTTGCCTGTTCCATGACGACGACCTCATGGACCGCGAATTCGTTGGCGCCATGAAGCAGGCCGCCCAGGCTTGCCCGGACGCCATCGCCATTGCCTGCAATGCACACATTGAGGCGTTTGGCAAAATTCAGCCCAACCGGTCTTTTCTGGCGGCTGTCGAGCAAGAGTACATCTACGCGGCAAGCACCCTGGCGGCTCGCTATTTTTCGCGCTCGCAATCCGGCATTGCGCCCTTTCCTGCCTATGTCTACAACCGGCGCTTGGTTGCAAGTACGCGCATTCCTCCCGACGGCGGCAAGTATGCGGACGTAACCTGGCTGCTCACGCTGGCCCGCAAAGCGCCGGTGGTCTGGCTCAATCAGCCCCTGATGACGTACCGCATGCATGGTGGCAATGACGGCAATACCGAGTCACGCCGTGACCGCCTCCGGTTTCTGGCTTTTCTGAAGCACAACACCCATTGGCTCGGGCGCGGAATTCTCGCGGACTACCGTTGCTCCTTTGTTTACAAGACGTTGCTGAACGCAACAGCGCCAGTACAGCCCCAGCGACGCCAATTGGCGCGCGCTTACGTGGCCCATTACCGCTGGGCACGCTATGGCCGTGCTGACACCTACCGCGCACTGATCCGCCGCGCCGTAACCAAATGGAAGTGCCGAACATGAGACGGGCCACCATTCATGCCGACGGACACACGGCCAACTCGCTGTTTGCACAGGAAGATACTGTCCATCGCTTCAACCCGACTTATACGCCACGACTTTTGCGACAGGCGTTTCTGGATCGTGGCATCGAACTCAACACGCCAGACCTGAACCAGGGACGGGACATTGCCTTTGAATTGCATCTGGAAGGTCGAATTCTGGGGCAACGCACCGTCCCTCGCGTGCTTGTGGCGCTGGAAAATCCGAACATCAACCCACTGAACGCCAGCGTCGACTATTGCAACCATTTTGACCGTGTCTTCGCCTGGGACAAACGCTTGTTTCATCTCAGCCACGTGTGCCCCATATTGATACCACACCCCATGCTTCACGGGGTCGTGCCGGGTCCGGACGATCGCACCATTTTCAGTTGCCTGATCAACGCCAACAAGGCTTTCAAACAGACCCAGCCAACCGATTTGTACCTGGAGCGCCTGCAAACCATCCGCTGGTATGAAAATCAGGCACCGAAACAGTTCGAGCTGTATGGACTCGGCTGGGACAAATCAACGCCCGCGTTCACCTTGACTGGCCGCGTGCGACGCGCTGGTACGCGGCTCAAAACACGCCTGCTGGGGCTGCCCGCATTTCCCAGCTTTCGGGGCCCGGTGCAGGATAAGGCCGATGTGCTGCAACGGGCACGCTTTTCGTATTGCTACGAAAACAGCCGTGACCTGTCCAACTACATCACGGAAAAAGTTTTTGACAGTCTGGTCAATGGGTGTGTTCCGATTTACTGGGGTGCCGACAACGTGCTGGATTACCTGCCCGCCGATTGCTTCATCGACCGCAGAAAATTCCAAGACACCGCCGCAGTACACCACTACTTGCTGTCGATCGACGACAACGCATACCGCCAATACCAACAAGCCATTGCCCGTTTCCTGGAAAGTGAGACGGCGCGCCTGTTCAGCTCTGCGCACATCACCACAGCTATCGTGGCACAGGTGATGAACGACCTGGAGTTGCCCCCCTCCGGGCAGCTATCATTCGCGGGTTCGGTCATCTGACTCCAACATCACCCATCTTCAGGACTTTCATGAAAGCAGTCATACTTGCCGGCGGACTCGGAACCCGTATTTCGGAAGAAACCCACCTCAAGCCCAAGCCCATGATTGAGATTGGTGGCAAGCCGGTTCTGTGGCACATCATGAAAATTTATGCCCACCATGGAATCAACGAATTCATTATTTGCTGTGGTTACAAGGGCTACATCATTAAAGAGTACTTTGCCAATTACTTCCTGCACATGTCGGATGTCACTTTTGATATGCGCAACAACAGCATGGAAGTACACCAGCAAAGCGCAGAACCATGGCGTGTGACGCTGGTTGACACCGGAGACAACACCATGACTGGCGGGCGCCTCAAGCGCGTGGCGCCCTACCTGGCGGGTGATGAAGCCTTTTGTTTCACCTACGGCGATGGGGTCAGTGATGTCAACATTACCGAACTGCTGGCATTTCACAAACAACAGAACGTCAAGGCAACGCTGACGGCCACCCTGCCGCCTGGTCGATTTGGCGTGCTGGAGCTGGAAAACAGCAAGGTTTTAAGCTTCAAGGAAAAGCCCAAGGCGGATGGCGGCACGATCAACGGTGGTTTTTTTGTGCTTTCGCCATCGGTTATTGATTACATCGACGGCGACAGCTGCGTGTGGGAACAGGCCCCGCTCGAAACACTGGCCCACGAAGGTCAGCTCGCTGCCTATCAACACCAGGGCTTCTGGCAGCCCATGGATACCCTGCGTGACAAGACGCACCTGGAAGAACTCTGGCAATCGGGTCATGCGCCGTGGAAGGTGTGGGCATGAACCCGGATTTCTGGCGCGGCAAGCGGGTATTTCTGACGGGACACACCGGCTTCAAGGGTGGCTGGTTGTCTTTGTGGCTGCAGGAAATGGGCGCCGAGTTAACCGGCTACGCACTGCCAGCACCAACGCAGCCCAGTTTGTTCGATTGCGCACAGGTGTCCAGCAACATGACTTCGGTCATTGGCGACATCCGTGATGGTGATGCACTAACCCGTGCCATGCAGAGCGCCAGGCCCGAAGTGGTGATCCATATGGCGGCGCAACCCTTGGTTCGCAAATCGTATGTTGACCCGGTGGAGACCTATTCAACGAATGTCATGGGCACCGTGAATGTGCTGGAAGCGGTGCGCAAAACACCCGAAGTACGGGCCATCGTGAATGTAACCACCGACAAGTGTTACGAAAACAAAGAATGGGTCTGGGGCTATCGTGAAAACGAGCCCATGGGCGGACACGATCCGTACAGCAACAGCAAGGCGTGTTCCGAGCTGGTGACGGCGGCTTATCGCAATTCGTTCTTCCACACCGGCCGGGCGTCGGAAAGACGCGTCGCACTGGCATCGGCACGCGCTGGCAACGTTATTGGTGGCGGTGACTGGGCGGCGGACCGATTGATACCCGATATTTTGGACGCCTTCAGCCGGTCCGCGCCCGTGGTGATCCGTAACCCGAACGCGATTCGACCGTGGCAGCACGTGCTGGAGCCGCTGCGGGGCTACCTCACCTTGGCAGAGCGGCTCTACCTGGACGGGGCGTCGTATGCGGAAGCCTTTAATTTCGGCCCCAACAATGAAGACGCCCGCTCCGTAGAATGGATCGTGCAACGCCTGGTGGACCAATGGCGTGAAGGTGCATCCTGGCAACAGGACACGGCTGAGCATCCGCACGAAGCCCACTACCTGAAGCTCGACATTTCAAAGGCGGGTGCCCGCTTGGGTTGGCACCCGTGCCTGCGCCTGGACCAAGCCTTGCAACTCACGGTCGATTGGGCCCAGTGCCGCCTGCAGGGCGGCGATTTGCGTGCCTTTACCCTGACCCAAATTCAGAACTACCAACAGCTGGCCGTAGCACAACAACCAGCCCAACACGCATAAGACAGACACCATGGAAAACGCCAAGACGCAAGCTATTCGAGACCAGATTGCCGGTTTAGTCGAGCAATACGCGGCCATTGCATTGGCACCCGCGCCTTTTTTGGCAGGTGCCAGTGCGGTGCCACCATCAGGAAAGCTGCTGGATGCCGAAGAACTCAAAAACATGGTGGAGGCATCGCTGGATGGCTGGCTGACCACCGGGCGATTCAACGCCGAGTTTGAGCGAAAACTGGCCGCCTTCATTGGCGTGAAGCACCTGATCACGGTGAATTCCGGCTCGTCTGCCAATCTGGTGGCTTTCAGCACACTGACCTCGCCCAAGCTTGGCGCGCGTGCCATCCAGCAAGGTGACGAAGTCATCGGTGTGGCAGCCGGCTTTCCCACCACGGTCAACCCCATCATCCAGTTTGGAGCGGTACCGGTCTTCGTGGACGTGGATCGCCTGACGCACAACATTGACGCCAGCAAAATTGAAGCCGCCATTGGTCCTAAAACCAAGGCCATCATGCTGGCGCACAGCTTGGGCAACCCATTTAACCTGGACGTGGTGACGGCACTTTGCAAGAAGTACCAGCTCTGGCTGGTCGAAGACTGCTGCGACGCCCTGGGCAGCACCTACCGCGGCCAGATGGTGGGCACGTTTGGCGACATCGCAACCCTGAGCTTCTATCCAGCGCACCACATCACCATGGGCGAAGGCGGTGCAGTGTTCACCAACAACGACGAACTCAAAACCATCGCCGAAAGCTTCCGGGATTGGGGACGGGACTGTTACTGCCAGCCCGGCCGGGACAACACCTGCGGCAAACGGTTCTGCCAGCAGTTGGGTGACCTCCCGTTTGGTTATGACCACAAGTACACCTACAGCCATCTGGGCTACAACCTGAAGATCACCGACATGCAGGCCGCCTGCGGTCTGGCGCAGCTGAACAAGGCACCGCAATTCATCCAGGCACGCAAGGACAATTTCGCCTTCCTGAGCCAGCGCCTCCAGGACTGCGCGGAATTTATCCAGTTGCCGCAGGCCACGGAGCACTCCGACCCTTCGTGGTTTGGTTTCCCGATCACCCTGAAGGAAAACTGCCCCGTCACCCGCCTCGACCTGCTGACCTATCTGGACCAGCAGAAAGTGGGCACCCGACTGTTGTTTGCAGGCAATCTGGTGCGCCAGCCCTACATGATCGGCGCCCGCTACCGTATCAGCGAGACGCTGACCAACACCGACAACGTCATGAACAACACGTTCTGGATCGGTGTTCAGCCATCCCTCACGCCCGACATGCTGGAGTTCGCCGCGCGCTCGATCGAGTGCTATCTGGGCGTGAACTTCTGACGCAATCAAATTTACCAAGCTAGCCTTGAACTTCGTTAAAAAAGTACAATTACAGATTTCATAAAAAATCGATCAATAGTGCAGTGCAATAAGTCTATGCTCTACGGTAGAAACGATTAACACAAAGGAGCATCCATGTTTAGCGAAGATGATGAGAATATACTTATTCATCAAATTGGGAATGGATGGCTCAAGCTCCGCAATAAAAATATATTAATTACCGGAGGCACTGGATTTATTGGTAAGTGGCTCGTCGGAGGTCTTTTACTCGCCAACAAAAAGTACGCTCTAAATTGCAAAATAACATTATTGACCCGCAATTTGAACGCCTCCCTCGAATCAAATAAATGCATCGCACAGAATCCAGCCGTTTCATTTCTCGAACGTGACGTGCGATTTCTTCAAGAACACAATGCGAAGTATGATATTATTATTCATGCAGCGACCGATATAGCGAACAAAAATTCGCCCCTAGACACATTTGATGTTTGTGCGCAGGGGACGCGCTCGGTACTGGATTTGGCTATCAGATCCAATGCCACCAATTTTATATTAATAAGTTCCGGCGCAGTGTATGGCCAACAACCACCCGAGCTAAATCAAATACCAGAATCCTACAACGGAATGCCAGACAGAACGAGTGAAAATTCTGCATACGGATTAGGAAAGATAACAGCGGAATGGTTGACATCACAATACGGTAGATCATACGGACTTAATACAAAAATTGCCAGATGCTTTGCATTTGTCGGACCTCATCTGCCAATGGACAAGCATTTCGCAATTGGCAATTTTATTAAAGATTCAGTCCACGGAAACAAAATAGTTATAAATGGAAATGGCAGTCCAATAAGAACCTATCTATACGCCGCCGATTTGGCAAATTGGATTTGGCGGATATTGTTGGATGGAGACAATGGTGATATATACAACGTCGGAGGCGATCGACATATTTCAATTAAAGATCTTGCTCATCTTATTAGAAGTCTTATAAATCCGGAAGTTGAAATAATTATAAAAAATAAGTTGCCAGGCAACACGCCGCCAGAAAGATACGTGCCGGATGTAACCTCGGCAAAAAATAAACTAGGCTTGTGTGTCAATGTCTCTCTCGAAGATTCGATCAAAAAAACGGCAACTTGGCTAATAGAAAGGACCACTCAGTGACATCTATATTTGCAACAAAAATCCGCACCCGCTCGTTGCAAATGGTGCACACGGCCCGAGCCTCCCATATCGGAAGTGCTTTGTCTATTGCCGACATCGTCGCCACACTGTATGACAAAGTATTGTGTATTGATCCGCAAAAACCCCAATGGAAAGATCGAGACAGGTTCATCCTTAGCAAGGGTCATGCATGTGTATCCGTTTACGCAGCATTGGCCATAAAGGGGTTTATAACAGATGATGAATTGAAAACATACGGACAAGATTTCTCACTGCTTATGAATCACATCAGTCACAAAGTTCCCGGAGTTGAGTTTTCAACTGGAGCACTCGGACATGGACTATCATTCGGCGCTGGCAAGGCATTTGCAGCAAAGAAAATGGGGGCCAAATGGAAGACATTCGTCCTTATGAGCGATGGTGAGTTGGGTGAGGGAAGCAATTGGGAAGCATTTCTTTTTGCCGCGCACCACCATTTGGATAATCTCGTGGCAATTATTGACTACAACAAGTTGCAAAGCCTCACAACCGTGGAAAACACTTTAAACATTGAACCTTTGGCTAACAAATTTAATGCCTTTGGCTGGAATGTACGTGAGGTGAATGGACATGATTGCGATGCGCTTGAAAAGACATTATCGTCAGCGCCGTGGAATGATAACAGACCATCAGTGCTAATAGCTCACACAACCAAGGGAAAAGGAGTGAGTTTTATGGAAAATAGCGTGGAATGGCATTACAAAAGTCCGAATGCCGAACAATTCGCAAAAGCCATTTCAGAACTCGAAAGCAATTCATGAGAAATGCATTTATAAGCGAACTTGTCGCACTCGCAGAAACAAATGACAATATTGCTCTAGTCGTTGGTGATCTGGGGTTTTCGGTTATTGAACCATTTGCCAATAAATTCCCGGACCGTTTTCTCAATGCCGGTGTTTCCGAACAAAACATGACGAGTTTGGCTGCTGGAATGGCATCGGAGGGTTATCATGTTTTTACCTATTCCATTGCAAACTTTCCCACTTTCAGATGTGCCGAACAATTGCGTAACGATGTCGATTATCACAACCTCCCGGTAACAGTGGTTGCAGTGGGTGGTGGCCTGGCATATGGCGCACTTGGCTATTCACACCATGCAGTACAAGATTACGCCCTTATAAGATGCATGCCAAACATGTTAATAGCAGCGCCCGGGGACCCTATGGAAGTCAGAGCCTGCCTGCGTTACCTTGTTAACAATCCACAACCATCTTATTTGAGACTGGGAAAGGCCGGCGAACCAAATTTCCACCGTGACGTTCCGCAAATCGCTCCTGGCGAGTGGCTAAAAATTGCCGGCCATGGAAACGGCAACAGTATTGTATGCACCGGTGCAACACTGGAACTGGGTATGAATTTACGGGATTTGTCTCAAGAAAATTCAGACTGGGATATTTATTCAATGCCTCTGTGGGGCATGCGATTTAAATCACTTCAATCTTCTCAGGTAAAAGAACATCCAATTGTTATTACTCTAGAAGATCACTTGGAGGATGGTGGATTCGGCTCCTGGATGCTTGAGTCATTATCTGACCAGCACGAACTTCGACGCAGAGTTATACTAAAAGCACTTAATCCAATAGTGTGCGGCTCGGTTGCGTCGCAAAAGGTATTAAACCAACTTGGTGGATTGTAATAACTTCGACCCATCACTCAGTCAATTTAAAAGACAACTCATAAATTATGAATCAGGCCGATCATGCGATTACAGTAGGAGAACACGCAGCCGGTGTCTGTCAAGATAGTTGATGCCTCAAGCTTCAAATTTATTTGCGCTACTCGACGCTCCTGTTATCCTTTATTGAGGAATACGTGGTCAGGCTCACCCGAGCGACGGATGCCGCGACTCCAACGCCACTCCAACGCGATGGATTGCGCTACAAAAAGCAAAAACGCTATGTGCCCACAACTAAGCGAAAGTAGAATAGACGCACAATCAACTTATTTGATTGAAAGGAA
>Ga0364866_10951_pt1 | contig 12749 bp, 10 predicted proteins | sample ExccelAu500001D3_3_FD_206913 | JGI IMG/M metagenome (GOLD analysis project Ga0364866, IMG submission 206913) | Enriched cells from Trout Bog Lake Hypolimnion, Wisconsin, USA - BchlTB.Aug13.5000.01.D3 | ecosystem: Environmental > Aquatic > Freshwater > Lake > Hypolimnion/Profundal zone | place... | reverse complement strand
TTCTTTCCTGAACTGGATTTAATGAAACGAATTGAATCTGCCATTGAGGCACTTCCTCCAAAACGTCGGGAAATTTTCAGAATGGCTCGCGAGGAAGGGTTAAAATACCGCGAAATAGCCCTCCGGCTTGACCTTTCTGTTAAAACCGTTGAAACACAAATGACTCTGGCTCTTAAACAATTGCGGGAGGCGCTAAAAGTTTTTAAGCATCTGGTGCTGTTTTTTATTCCGGATGTTAGGGGTAATCAATTCAAAGATTGTCTTAAAACAGGTGGAAAGTTCAGTGCTATTATTGAAAATTACCTGCAGGAATGAAAATTAACTTATGGACATTCATGGTGATCATTATAAAACAAATTATTAACGAATGAATTCCAAGGACAACATATTGCCGGATGAAGAGAGTCGGTGGATTGCTTTTCTGAATGGGGAACCCGATATTCCCGATACCATTGATCTCGACGAAAAGGAGAAAGCCAGTTTAACCAGGATTTGGGAAATGGCAGGTACAGATTATAGCTATTCAGCTGCCAATCCTGAAAAGGGCTTTGATAAAGTGTGGATGGAAATTGCAAATTCGGACAGAATTTTGAAAATAAGCTTTTTTAGAAGAGATTTATTTAAATATGCAGCAATGCTGGTAATGGTTTTGGGTATTGGATTTGCCGTTTTTCAGCTGATCCGAAAGCCGAAAGGTTTTGAGGATTCACCGGTCAGAATCACAATTGCCGGGACTGTGGCCCATCCGTTGAATGTCATGCGGATTTTGTTGCCGGACGGATCTTCGGTAAGATTAAATGCAAATACCAAGATCGAATATCCAGAGCACTTTGCCGGAAAAATTCGTAAAGTAAAACTTTCAGGCGAAGCATTTTTTGAAGTGACTAAAGACTCCATTCACCCCTTCAGAATTGAAACGTCAAATGCCTCGGTTGAAGTACTTGGTACTTCCTTCAATGTTTCAGCTTATCCAAATACTGGCGAAGTGGAGGTAAATGTGGAAACCGGAAGGGTGAAACTTTCTGAATTTACGCCCGGAATCACAAATCTGAAATTTATTGTATTACCTGCCGGTGAACGGGGTTGGCTCAGGGTCTCAAAAGGAGAAATTGGACATACGCAAGGACTTGAACCGAATTTTGCATCATGGATGACTAAAGTCGTTAATTTTCAGCGGACACCACTAACTGAAGTATGTTCCGTCCTTGAAAATACCTACCACGTCAAATTCAGACTGGAGAATCCTGAAATCGGTGAAATACTTTATACTGCCAATTTTGCAGATTTGAATCTCGACTATATTGTGAAGGTCATTGCTCATACCCATCATCTTCAGATCAAAAAGAGTGGAGATGAAATAATATTGGCCAAAAGGGCTAAATAAAAAGTATTTTTCTGCATTAATGGTTAATTTCGTACCCAGTTGACTTAATTACAAATCAATGTGGCTTTCCAGGACGTCCCTTGTACTTCTGATATCGCTTCTGTTGTGGGTTAAAACGTCTGCTCAGGAACGCACGCCTTTGCTTGATGGTAGAATTAGCTGTAAGATCGATTCAGCCACAGTTGAGCAAATCCTCGAAAAAGTAGTCAACGAAAACGATCTTTTCTTTTCCTATAATCCTGATATTCTTCCCCAAAGTAAGATTTCATTAAATTTACTGAATGTCAATGTAAACGAGTTTCTCACTAAAATACTTCCTCCAAAGGATTATAACATCGAACGATTGGATAATCAGTTAATTATCACCAGAAAAGAGACGGCACCTTTCCGGATTTCGGGATTGGTCGTTGAAGGGAAGGGAGACTCACCGGTACCTTTTACCTCCATGGGGATTGAAGGTGAAAGCATTGGAACGATGACAAATATCGATGGCCGTTATGATCTGGTAGTGCCATGGAGGCTCCGAAACAAAAAGATATCGGTCCGTTGTCTGGGTTTTAAACCACAGGAGCTTTCATTTGAGGAGTTGGGGTTGAATGCCAAAATCAGGCTGGAACCAATTACCATTCATCTTCGTGAAATTGAGGTAAAGCCTGTTGATATCGCTGAGGTTTTGCGAAATTTCAGGAAGAATATTGAAAAAAATTATGAAGGCTCTACCCAATTAATGGTTACTTTTTACCGGGAAACCATTAAGAGGGATGATCAGTACATCGGTGTTTGGGAAGCAATTATGGAAGTCCTGAAGCAACCCTATAATTCCCAAATGGAGGATAAGGTGCGGTTTCTGAAAGGGCGAAAGAGTAATTTTCATAAAACTTTTACGGATGTAAGTCTTAAAATTCAGGGAGGTCCTTGGTACATCACCTCATTGGATATTGTTCATAATCTTGAATCCTTTTTGGATCCGAAATTTGAAAACCTCTACCGTTATCGCTTTGAACAACCGGAGATGTATAATGGTCGTGTGACCTGGGTGATTGGGTTCTGCCGGAAGGAGGATGTCGAATTTCCCTGTTATTACGGGAAGATTCTGATTGATGCGGAAACCTATGCCCTGGTTAGTGCTGATTTTGGACTGGATAAAAAAAGCCTCAAATTGAATGGGGAAACGTTTATAAAGAAAGAACCTTTCGGCTATTTGACCAGGCCCGAAGGTGCTGAATATTCAGTAAACTACCGGATCATAGATGGTCGGTGGCAATTTTACACTGCCCGAACCGATGTGATCTTTAAGGTAAAACAGCGGAAAGGAAATTTAAGGACCGAATATCGAAGTGTTTCAGATATTTTGGTGACCCAGCAATTCCCTTTCCCTTCACATGTCAGGTTTGGACCTACGGGACTTTTCAGAGCCGATGATATCTTTTCGGATATTAAAGGTGAATACGACCCGGAATTTTGGGGAAACTACAATGTGATTAAGCCTGATGACGATTTAAGCAAAGCGCTTCGCAAAATCGAACCCATGTTAAAATGATCCTGTTTGCATCTTTAATTTCAACAATAATTACTCATATGAAAACCAGCGGCACGAAATTATTTTTAATGATTATGTTGATTTTCCCGGCAGTTTTGGTTTCCGGTCAGGATAATGATTTTATTGCACGACTTAAGACTCAGCTGCTTCTTTATCGCACACAAAATTCTTCCCAGGTAATAACCGTTCAGACCGATAAAGTGCTCTATCGTCAGGGCGAAACGATATGGATGAAAGGTTATTCTGTCGATGCCATTACCCATTCCTTATCCTTGAATAGCCTTGAGTTGTCGGTGCAACTTGCCAATTCAAAGGGGGGCAATATTTTGGATGGAAAATTTATGCTTAAGAATGGGGTGACAAATTTCAATTTTACCATTCCTGCCGACCTGCCCAGCGATGTATATTACCTTATAGCCTATACCCCGGAGATGGAGAATGGAGACATTGGTAAAATTTTCAAAAAGGAGATTTTTATCGGCAGACCGGAGAATCTGGATATGGTGCCACATCTTGAGTTCTCAAAACCCTTTTTCCCGGCTGACAGCAAAGAGGCTGCGATTCTACGGATTGTGAATTTTGAAGGCAAACCCGTCTCGGGTAAAAAATATGAATACCAGATTTTCAGTCATGAGCGGGAACTATTGTCCGGAAAGGGGAAAACCGGATCAAACGGAACCGGAGAAATCATTTTTTTTACTCCGCCAAAACAAAATGGATATCCATTGCTCGCTTCTGTAACAATCCCCGCCGGAAAGGACAGGTTAAATTTAATCTGCAAGATCCCAATTGCCTCAGAAAAAATCAAAGTCACCTTTTATCCTGAAGGGGGAAGCCGCGTTCCCGGTATTCGGCAATCAATTGTATATGATGTTACAGATCAGCTTGGTAACCCGATTGAATTAAATTCCGAAATTGTTGATGAACACGGTAAATTGATTACCTACACAACCACGCTCCAACCAGGTCTTGGCGTTTTTAATGTGCAAAACGAAAATGGCGGAAAATTAATCCTGAGAGTTTTAAGTGATCAGGGTAAAAATCAGGAGTTCCAATTGCCTGCTCCTGAACCCGGAAGTATGAGCCTTAGCCTGAAAAAGAACGACGGACAGGTGTTAACACTCCTGCTTGGCAGAACACCTAAATCGGAACCCGGAAAGTTTAAGATTGTTGCAGTCAATAATGGAGAGTTGGTTTGGGCAAGTGATTTTGAAATTGAAGAAACCGGCGTAATCAATGTTCCGCTCACAAACCTCCGTTCTGCGGTCACCTCATTTGCAGTATTCAGTCAGACAGGGCTGTTAGTGGCTCATCGGTTGATAAGTACGAATCAGAACCAGTTTTTGAATATCACTTTCTCTTCAGATAAATCAAGCTACAAAACCGGAGATGAAGGGGAGATCAGATTGAAAATTACCGATCATGAGGGGACACCTGTCAGGGCGGAATTGGCCGTTAGTCTTGCTGATAAATTTTCCTTCCCCTCCTCCCCGGCAGCCATTGAATCTCTTCAATTCGGACTGAATAAAATAGTGACATCAAGTGAACTATTTGAAAAAACAGACAGGACTACCCTGGATTACCTATTAGCTTGTAACAGCCTTAACGGTTTTGACTGGTCCCAGGTTCTTGCAATTGATCCCGCTAAGGGGATAGTCAGGAAAACGGGGACGATCAGGATCTCAGGGACGGTCGTAGATGATAAAAATTTACCCATACCCTATGCCTTGGTTAGCCTTACAACTCCTTCCCTTCAGCAATTTAATGCAGGGAGCGACCAGAAGGGAGTATTCGTTACTAATTTGCCCATTTCCGTTGATAAAAAGAACCTTTCGACTTCAGCAACAGACAGTACCGGAAAGTGGAATTACCGGGTCAAAATTAACAAGAGTTTTAAAGACGAGCTGCTCAATAATCTGAATAATCTGAGGGTAAACAATTGGCAAATCCTCGATCAAATTTATCAATCCAATTATTTCAGGGCAAATCCCGATTTTTTTAAGTTCAGATCTACCGTCAAAGTGAGAAGCGAGGAGAAAAAAGCGGAAGAAGCTTACTGGAAACGATACATAAATGGATCTACAAACTTGCTCGATATTCTGAAATCGATCCATCCCTTCGAAATGAGTGGCAGCAAAATTGTATTCCGGGGAATGAACTCATTCCTGCAGCAGGACGGGGCCTTAATCGTCGTGGATGGGCAGCAGATGGGGACTGATGCATCGCAGCTTACAATGATCAATCCGATGGATCTTGAAGATATTCAAATACTTCTTGATCCTGCCGAGATGGGCATTTATACCGGATTAAATTCAGTTGGAGTTATCGAAATCAAAACAAAGAACAGCAGCAATCTGGACAAGAGAGCCTTGGAGACCAACGATCCGGTAAAGGATAATTCTTCAAAACTTTTCACCCCTGAACCTATCGGTGAAGGAAAATATAATTTAAAAACTACATTACAGTGGATTCCGGTAGTTTCCACAGATGCTAAAGGAGAAGCAGTCATTCCGTTCCGCACCGGGAGTATTCGTTCAACATTTATTTTAGAAATAGCCGGATTCAGTGAAAACCGACAATGGATTGGAAAGCAGATGGAGATCAGGGTGGAGTAGAAGTAAGAACCCTCCTGACCTATACCTATTTTAAAAGAAGCAGGATTATTTCAGATCTTCTCTTCTGAATCTTAGCGGGAGCAGGTTATCCAGACCGTCAAGAACGATAATCCCTTCTGAACCATCAAGAATGACATGCATTGGCAGTTCTGCAATTTCCTCGTACTCAGCCATGACCTGAAGACAGGCGCCACAAGGTCTGGCGATGCCGGTTCGTAAGGGCGTGTGAGTACTGACGGCAATTGCTATGATCGGAACATTGGGATATTGTGAGGCAGCATAAAATAAAGCGGTCCTTTCTGCACAAAGTCCGGAGGGATAGGCAGCATTTTCCTGATTATTTCCTGTGATTATAGTCCCATTTTGAAGCCGAATAGCAGCACCTACCCGAAAATCGGAGTAAGGAGCATAACCTCTTTGGACTGCCTCCCTCGCTTTCAGGATTAATTGAAGATCCGGTTCCGGCAAATTTGTAACCGATTCGTATTCGAGATAATTTATTTGGCGGGTTATTTCTTTCATCTGTTTATAATTTGCTCTTTATTTGCCAGATGGAACTTGCCATGGATAATCATCCTCGTGTGTGATAAAATATTGCTCATGGCTCGTTTCATTGATTTGGAGTTTGAATTTTAACTTCAGCAGGGAATCCGCGAACTTCATGACTTACGGTGATTATTGTCATCACCGCTATCGATAGTCAGAACACGATTAATTGATTGTGAAAAATCCAGCTGCATTTCATACTGATTTTTTTAATTTTGATGCCAAATTAATTAATCTAATTGATCTCCCGTTATGGTTTGTAATCGTTTTAAGTTATTTTTTCTAATCGGCACGATTCTTCTCCTGACCTGCCGCACTTTTGGTGAGACGGGGCAAAAGAGTACGCGTCAGGAATATATCGACATGTACGCAAAAGTAGCGATACAAGAGATGATTCAATACCATATTCCGGCCAGTATTACCATGGCGCAGGCTTGTCTGGAATCAAGTGATGGTAACTCCCCCCTGGCAACGGAAGGGAATAATCACTTTGGAATAAAATGCAAAAACACTTGGACCGGACCGATTATTCGCAGGGATGATGATGCGCAAAATGAGTGCTTCAGAAAATATAAGAATGCAATTGAATCTTATCGGGATCACTCTGAGTTTTTGACAGGAAGTATGCGTTATCAGTTTCTATTCGATTATAATATAAAGGATTATAAGAAATGGGCCTATGGTCTGAAGAAGGCGGGCTATGCCACAAATCCACAATACCCTGAAAGATTGCTAAAGATTATTGAGGATTTTCAGCTTTATAAACTGGACGATTACTACGATGATCCCAATGGTTTCACCGGGCTGCAGAGTCCGGAGGGATCTTCAAAAATTATATTAAATCGCTGGGGGAATCGCAGCAAGTCGGGTCCCTCGGAAAATCCTTATTTAATCCGGAAAGTTGAGAAAAGGAACGGGGCAAATGCATTTTTTGCCAGGCGTGGGGATACTTATGAGCAGATTGCTGCTGAGTTCTCAATGAAAGTTTCATCCATTTACAGGTATAACGATGTTGACCCGGGAGACAGAATTGAGGCCGGTTCAATTGTTTACCTACAGCGAAAGCGGGGAAGGGCACCGCGAGGAAATGATTTATATACTTTTAAGAAAGGGGAAACGCTTTGGTCCGTAGCTCAGTGGTATGGAATCAGGTTAAATGCTCTTTGCCGAAAGAACCGGATGAAACGCGGGGAAACGGTGGTTGCCGGACAGCAAATCTCGCTGAGATTGAAGGCAAGCAGGTAACTAAAGAAGGAACAGACAAAGGTGGAATACTCTTTTAATTAATCGTTGCAGTTTGAATCTATTGGGCAACATAATTGGTGACGTTTGGAAAGCCTCGAAGAAACGGGTCTATTCCCAACCGTTTTTTACCGGCAAGCTGCAGATCAATTACATGTAAAAACCCGTCATTACAAGCGATTTTGAGGTAGGTCTTGTTATCGCTTTTAATCTCCCCCGATTTGCAATTATGCCCGGTAATCTCCACTGCAGCTTTGAAAATTTTCACTGCTGTTTCTGATCCATTATCTTTAAGATTAGTCCATGCTGCGGGATAGGGGCTTAAGCCTCTGATCAGATTATTTATGGCCAATGCCGGTTTATCCCAGTCTATTTTGCAGGTATCCTTGAAGATCTTTGGGGCATGCAGGCGCTCAGGATCTACTTTGAGCGCGGTTTGAGGCAGCGGTGATATGTTCCCGTCTGCCAATGCCTCAACTGTCTTTATCACCAGATTTGCCCCAATGACCATCAGTTTATCGTGAAGTTCACCAAGGGTCTCTTCAGGTCCGATAGGAACAGTTTCCTGGAAGAGAATATTTCCGGTATCGATCTCTTGTTTTAAAAGAAAGGTGGTTACTCCGGTTTCCTGATCCCCGTTTATAATTGCCCAGTTTAGTGGGGCTGCTCCACGATACCGGGGCAGGAGAGATCCATGAAGATTAAATGTACCAAGTGGTGTCATTTTCCAAACCACCTCCGGGAGCATTCTGAAAGCCACAATAATCTGCAGGTCGGCCTTTAATGATTCCAATTCCTTCAAAAAATTTTCATCTTTCAGTTTTTCAGGCTGAAGTATATGTAAGCCGCAATTATCTGCATATTGTTTTACATCCGATTGATGGATTTGCAGCCCACGTCCCGAAGGCCTGTCAGGGGCCGTCACGACTCCAACGACGTTATAGCCATTTTCGACCAGAGCTTTCAAACTTGTGACCGCAAATTCCGGAGTTCCCATGAAAACTATTCGCAGCTGTTTGCCGTTCATCATTAATGATTTGGAGATTTTGATGGTAAATATTGTATGAGCCGTTTATCGGAGGTTGGTGTTTCCTTTAGTTGCCTTTGGGAAATAGGGGCAATTCTGACACCCATTGCCGCAACAATATCCCCGTCTGATCAGGAAGCTTTGAGTCATTATCCGGTACCCCTCTTTTGATAAATGATAATCTACCCCTTCCACCGGCTCTTTGTCATATTCACTTCTATATTCAATATTATCAGACATATACAAGGTTTAACGATTCTATAAAGAGTGACCCATCCGGTCTCGTTTTGTTTTCATATAGACCTCATTGTAGGGATTCGATTTGATCACAATGGGGATTGACTCCACAACTTTCAAACCATAACCTTCCAACCCAACCCGTTTTACCGGATTATTGGTTAAAAGTCTCATTTTCCGGACACCCAGGCTACAAAGGATTTGTGCACCCACACCATAGTCACGTTCATCGGGATCGAAACCAAGATGGATATTCGCGTCAACGGTATCAATGCCTTGTTCCTGAAGTTTATAGGCTTTAATCTTATTCATAAGTCCAATGCCCCGTCCTTCCTGCTGGATATAAACGATTACACCTTTCCCCTGTTGTTCGATAAGGTCCATCGCTTTATGCAGCTGATCCCCGCATTCACAACGTAATGATCCAAAAATGTCACCGGTAGCACATGAGGAGTGAACCCTTACCAGGACTGCGTCGTCAGGCTCCCAATCACCTTTAATCAGAGCGATGTGTTCCACACCGTTTGATTTCTGGAGAAACGGGATTAATCTGAATTTTCCGTGTGCCGTAGGCAGTTGGACCTCTTCTCCTCGTTCAATAAGACTCTCTTTATCAATTTTATAGGCGATGAGGTCTTCGATTGATACGAGTTTAAGCCCGAATTTTTGGGCAATTTTATATAGCTCGGGAAGACGGGCCATTGAGCCGTCAGGATTCATGATCTCCACCAAAACTCCGGCAGGTTCAAGGCCGGCAAGCCGGGCCAGATCAACTGCTGCTTCGGTATGCCCTGCCCGACGAAGAACGCCACGACTCCTTGCACGTAAGGGAAAGATATGCCCCGGGCGCCCAAGTTCGTTGGGTTTTGTCGCCGGATCGGCAAGTTTACGGATTGTAACTGCACGGTCGTATGCTGAAATGCCTGTTGAAACATTTTCCCCCACAGCATCGACTGATACTGTAAATGGAGTTTCATGCAACGATGTGTTTGTTCCAACCATCATCCCAAGATCCAACTCTTCGCATCGCTCCTCCGTGATTGGTACACAGATCAGCCCCCGCCCCTCAGTCACCATGAAATTTACCATCTCAGGGGTGATCTTTTCTGCAGCTGCTATAAAATCACCTTCGTTTTCACGGTCCTCGTCGTCGACTACGATGATTAATTTCCCATTGCGGAGATCTTCAACAGCCTCTTCAATGGTATTCAGTTTAATGCCGTTCATTCTAAAATATATTAAGCTATTTGTCTTGTGTCTCCTTCTCCTTTTTTTTCAGACCTCTGAAGATTTTTTTGAAGAATTCGGAATAAGAATTTATGTTGAATACAACCGAGTCATTGGCTGCCTTGTATGTTAAAAACACTCCGGCAGGAAGGAAAATAAAAGTTGAAAGCCAAACACCTTCCCACACTGAAGTGACCCCCTCCCGGGAGAATTTTTCACCCGTAGTTGTAATTATCCAGTAGAAAATAAAAAGTATAACAGAAATTACCAGTGGCATTCCCAGTCCTCCTTTCCGGATGATGGCGCCAAGAGGGGCTCCAATAAACAGAAATACCAGGCATGCGATCGCAAATGTGTATTTTTTGTGCCACTCAATACCAAAACGGTTTAAATTTTTACTGGTTGCCACTAGCATTTCCTCAGCCTGCTGAATAGTTCTTGCATTATTCCGTGCATTGTTAAGCGCAGTGTTTAAGGCTCCGGATCTGACAGGGAATGGCGCTTTAACCATCACGGAATCGATATTTACGTATTGAACCATTTTAAGAGGCTTGCCGGTTGTAATATCTTTCCGAGCCAGCTTTAAAACATTTGTGTTTAGCGGGGATAAATAAGTAAGGGTCATTGCCTGGTTTACTCTTCTCATTTCCAGCATTTTGCCAATAGAGTCGAGGAAATACACAATTTGGGCATTATTGAGTGCCCTGTTTTGGTTCTTAAATATACTCTCATCTTTACGTTCAAGTTCCATCCCTTGCAAGACTGTAAAAATAGATTGTTTGGTAAATTTATCAGTTCTTGCCGGGTATGTCAACTTTCTTCGGTCATTAGGTTGCATTTCCGAATGCGTCTGTCCGGAATAGAGATTAAGGATCATATATTTTTTATCCTTAGTGATTTTCATTGTCCCTGAATCGGCTACGGTGATGGTCACATTACCCTTTTCTTCGGTATGATCATAGATCATGATATCATAAAGCATTTCCCCGTTGGGAGATTTTTTGCCAACCTTAATGGAGTAATTATCGATATCATTCGAAAAGACTCCTTCTTTAACGATGATTTCAGGACGCAGCTGTCTGATACTCGACATTAGGGCAATCAATTTTTTATACGATACCGGGATCACCTGATTATAGAAATAAAACGAACCGATACTCAGTAATATACTTAGTACAATCACAGGTTTCATGATTCTGTAGAGGGAAATACCGGCCGCCTTCATGGCCAGCAATTCGTTATTTTCACCAAGGTCTCCAAAAGTCATTATTGATGCCAGCAACATAGCCAAAGGCAATGCATTTGTCATCAACATGGCCATCGTATAAACGATGAATTCCAGTATTACGCTGAAATCCAATCCTTTGCCAACAAGTTCGTCGAGATAAACCCATAAAAACTGCATTAGCAGCACGAAAAGGGAGATGACCAGGGTTACAAAAAAAGGCCCTATAAAACTTTTGATAATATACAGATGTAGTCGCTTCATGCAATGGGTTTCTGAAACGAACGCAAAGTTACATCTTTTTTGGAATTTGGGGGTATTTAAATCTAGGAGCCTATCATATGTTTTAATTTGGCAACCTGAGAAATCCAAAGATTGCGGGCATCCTCGGCATCCTCCTCCTCAATATTGTCCGTAACGATCAGGGCAACATCACCAGTCAGTTCATCCTGAATGATATTGAAGCCGAATTCATAAGATGGCTCACCATCCAGCCATCGGAAGTTGATCAATACATTAGGTATAGTTGTCAGAACTATAGCCTGTTGTTCTGTTTCTCCCCAAAAAAAAGTAAATATCTTTCCGTCAACTTTCACATTATCGGCAAACCATTCTGCCAGTCCGGATGGTGTACTTATCCGGCTGAACAAAACAGATGGTGATGTTTTAAGGAAGAATTCTAATCGGATCTCTTTCACTCTTGAATATCTTAATTAGTATTTAAAATTTATATCACTGCTGAATCCCCGGTCAGCAGGAATTTAACATTCAAAATCGTTACTATACCATCTGTTTTCCAGTTTTTTGCAATTTATTGAGGCTGATCGCTTCGATCGAAACCAATATTAAATCACAAATGTAAGTTTATTCTGTTCTGCTGATGCAAAATAGTTAATTATTTATAAATTTCAATACTTTATCCTGGAAGTGTGGCCTAAAATTAAAAAAATAATCGGAGGTGTTGTCATAAACCAGAAAGCTGTTATCTTTGCAGCCTCAAAAGGTAAAAAATAATGTCCGTCAGCTGACGGAGTTTGGAATAATGGCGAGGTAGCTCAGTTGGTTAGAGCGCATGATTCATAATCATGAGGTCACCGGATCATCCCCGGTTCTCGCTACACAGATTATCAGGGAGTTAAGAAGGTAAAATCTCTTAACTCCTTTTTTCTTGCCTGAAACTTGCCTAACTTTCGACCAAAACCCCTTTTTTCACCGGAATATTATCTTTGAAAATCGGAGACCAGATAGATTTTAAATAGTGTCTTTATATTACTCCTCCGGACAACGCACAACCATATATAGATTTAAAAATAGGCGACATTAAAACCCTAAAGGTGAGATTTGTTTTCTGGACTATTCGTTTGGTGTTTATTGATTTCTGGGTTCACGAACCATCAATACAATTTTTAAATTCAATACAACTGGTACTGCATCCCATTCTTGATGACCATATAGATTGACCCAAAGATCATTTTGAACCATACACACTGAGTAACAAACTTCCAAAAATAAACGTTTCAATTGAAACGTTTGCTGGATGAAGTTTAGTGGATTAACACCAACCCTTCCAATTTTCATTCAATATCAATTGGTCGATACCCGACAATCTCATTGATCCATTAAAATTGGGTCGTCTAAACTTCTAAAATTAAACGAATCCATTTCAATGTAATTAGGTGAGGGTTGGAGGATTCAGCACCAACCTT
>Ga0364866_10949_pt1 | contig 12761 bp, 12 predicted proteins | sample ExccelAu500001D3_3_FD_206913 | JGI IMG/M metagenome (GOLD analysis project Ga0364866, IMG submission 206913) | Enriched cells from Trout Bog Lake Hypolimnion, Wisconsin, USA - BchlTB.Aug13.5000.01.D3 | ecosystem: Environmental > Aquatic > Freshwater > Lake > Hypolimnion/Profundal zone | place... | reverse complement strand
CGGGCACGGGAATGATTCCCACCACGGAGAACATTGCAATCGCGATTTGGAGACGGCTTGAGGGTAAGATCGCCGGAGCCAGACTGCATCGGGTGCGCGTGTATGAGATGGACGATCTGTTTGCGGATTACTACGGAGAGCGGTGATGGAGGGCTTACCAGAGCGAGAGAGGCAGTTTGTAGGACCAAGGGCATATCTTACCCGGCGATACCGCCTCTGTGCGTCTCACAGGCTGCACTCGGAGGCGTATACGCAGGAGAAGAACAGGGAGGTCTATGGCAAGTGCAACAACCCGCATGGCCATGGTCATAACTATGCAGTGGAGGTGACGGTGGGCGGACCGGTGAACGCGCCGACCGGGATGGTATGCGACTTGGGCGAGTTGGACGCGTTTGCGCAAACGAATCTGCTGCAGCGGTTTGATCATATGAATCTGAATACTCTGGAAGTGTTTAGCCAGACGGTACCGACAACGGAGAATTTTACCCGCGAGGCGTTCCGTATCTTTCAGGGATTTGGCGGGGCTCAGTTAGTGCGCATACGAATTGAAGAGACCGGCAATAACTCATTTGAGTATGGCGAAGAGTTGGGGAGAGGTTGAGACAATATGAGCATACGAACATTTGAAGAGCCTGGCTTGGCCGCGGCGCTTTCTACGCAGGATATCTATCGCGAGCTTCTGCTGCGGATTGGCGAAGACCCGACGCGCGAAGGATTGGCAGAGACGCCCGAGCGAGTGGAGAAGGCAATGGCATTTCTCACCCAGGGCTACAACATGGACGTGGCGACGGTGCTGAACGGCGCGCTCTTCGAGGTGGACTACGATGAGATGGTGATGGTGAAAGACGTCGAATTCTATTCGATGTGCGAGCACCATATGCTGCCGTTCTTCGGCAAAGTCCATGTGGCGTATGTGCCGAATGGCAGGGTGATTGGTCTGTCGAAAATTCCACGGCTGGTAGAGATGTTCTCGCGAAGATTACAGGTACAGGAGCGGATGACAACGCAGATTGCGGACGCGATTGCGGAAGCGATTGCACCGCAGGGCGTAGGTGTGATCGTCGAAGCGCAGCACCTGTGCATGATGATGCGCGGTGTGGAGAAGCAGCACTCGGCAACGGTAACTTCTGCGATGCGTGGCGTCTTCAAGACACAGACGCAAACGCGCAATGAGTTCCTCTCGTTGGTGCGGCGAGGCGGCGGCGACAGTTAGGCATCGTGCAATAAGTCGCGTAGTCTGATTAGGCGATGAATGGATTGTTGGTACTGGACAAGCCTGCGGGGATGACCTCACATGATGTGGTGGATATTGTGCGTCGGGCAACCGGCGAACGATCGGTGGGGCATTTGGGAACTCTGGACCCTATGGCCACCGGAGTGTTGCCGCTGCTGTTGGGGAAGTACACGCGACTTGCACAGTTCTTCGGCACGGCGGAGAAGGGATATGAAGGGACGATCCGCTTTGGATTTGCCACCGACACCTTCGACGCGGAGGGAACGCCGGTGTGTGAGCCTCGTCCGCTGGAGAAGAATTTGGCCGAACTGCGCACGCTTGCAGCACGTTTCCACGGAGAGATGGAGCAGATGCCGCCTGTGTTCTCCGCGAAGAAGATTGCCGGAGTCCCTGCGCACAAGCTAGCGCGAGCGGGCAAGCCGGTGGAGATGAAACTGGCGTGGATCGTGATCCACCGCTTTGAACTGCTGTCGCTTGTGGATGAGCTCATGCGGTTCGAGATGCAGGTCTCTGCGGGCGGATATGTGCGCTCGGTGGCGCACGAGCTGGGAGAGCTGGCTGGATGCGGGGCGCACCTGGCCACGCTGCGGAGGACGCAGGCTGGAGCATTTGGCATCGCACAGGCAATTGGGCTGGACGATCTAAAGGCGCTGGCGGACACACCGGAAGAGATCGAGCGACGGATGCCACATCCGCGGACGTTGCTACCGGAGATGCCATCGGTGACAGTGGACGAGCAGGCAGCGGGTCGCCTGCGTAATGGGATGCAGGTGAACCTGCCGGAGTACTCGGGCGCAGCGCTGGTCAAGGTATTTACCGGCCCGGCGGAGCTATTGGGGATTGCCAAGCGGATTGCAGGCACGCTGATGCAGCCGATTGTGGTGCTGGCATAAACTCTGATTACCCGTCGTCGAATCTCGCTCAGGAGTGTGGACGATGTCCGTGTTCCGCCAAGTGTTCGTAACCTTGCTCTTGGTATTGCCTGCCGTTGTGCAGGCTCAAGCATTTGCAACGATCACTATAAAACCTGCGCGCTCAAGCGACTCGCGCAACGCGCGAGTGCAAGTGCTGGCTAATGGCGACTTGATTGCGAGTGCCGTGCCTGTGATTCGACTTTTGAGTGATGCTTACGATGTACCGGTCAACACTTCGCCACGTCTTTCGCCTCTTCCAGACTGGACCCTGAGCGAGAAATACGATATCGAAGCGAAAGCGCCCGCCAATGCCATTCCTTCGGGTCTACCAGACAGCGAAGTACGAAGCCGTAATCAGCAGATGTTGCGGGGATTGCTGGCCGATCGTTTCGGTCTCGTAATGCGGGTCGAAAACAAAACGATGTCAGTTTATGCCCTTACCATAGCCAGCGGAGGCCCAAAGCTGCAGAAGTCGGTCATCGCCGCGAAGGACTGCACCTTCGATACCGTCCCGGAAGGTTGCCATAACTTTGTTGGCGGCCTGGGCCATCCCCTGATTGCAAAAGCGATCGATATGGACGACGTCGTCCATTACATCGGCAACTGGACGGATTTGCCTGTCGTGAATCGTACGGCGCTTAGCGGGCTGTTCACCGTAAACACGGAAGGTTGGGTCCCGATGCGGCTGCCCCCTCCGCCACCGAATGCCACCCCAGCGGCAGACCCCTTCGCCGGCCTCCCCACACTCTTCACGGTGCTTGGCAAACTCGGTCTCGAACTGAAGCGGCAAGAGGACATCTTGCCGGTATACACCGCGGAGCACATCGAGAGGCCAGCAGACAACTGAACGAGGACGCTCGATTACGCGTCGCATAGCAACACCGCTCATGATAGTGAGCAGTGGTTGGACGGGAAAGCGGTCATATGCTTTTGCAGACGATACCCCACCCAGCGACGATTAGGCCGTCGCGAGGATGGGGAACCCGGGTTGTCGTCGATTCAGAGCTTAGCGGCGGTCGCGGCCGTTGTCGTGGTCTTCGTGGTCCCAGTGGCCATCGTGCATCTGCCAGCCTTGCTGGTAATGGTCGTAGTGGGGATGGCTCCAGTAGGCACCGGCATAGGGCGGTTGTTGCCATACGCCGACGTGCCAGACATAGCGGCCTCCTTCGTCACCCCAGTAGCCTTCGGTCCATACATATCCCGGACCAGGCATGCGCGGTTGAACTTCTCGGCGCAATGGAGGGGGGGTGCGGCCAATATAGACATGGATCTGGGCGGCGGCAGATGCGGCGAAGGCAGCAAGGACAAGTCCGCCAGCGATTAGGTTGAGTTTCCAGTTCGAGCGATTGAGCAAGAGAGATCTCCATTCCGGGTACAGACCGTTAGATGCAAATGCGGAGTCGATGGAGATTTCTATAGCAGGGCCCTACTTCTTCACCAGCGGCAGGACGAGTGCAAGTACGTTGCGGGCAACGACTTGGTTGCCCTTTGCGGTTGCGTGCGTGCGGTCCCGCTGCATCATTCCCGGGACACCATAGACATCCTTAAGTAAGAAAGGAAGCATAGGTACGTGATACTTGTGGGCCAGCAGGATGTAGGTCTGGTTGAACTGGCGGATGTAGTCGGGCCCATAGTCGGGCGGCAGGGTGATGCCAGCGAGTGCGACTTTGGCTCCGGAGCGTTGTAGGGTTGCGACGATCTGGTCGAGGTTGGCGCGAGTGTCCGCGATGGGCAGGCCGCGCAGCCCGTCGTTGCCGCCAAATTCAACAACGACCACAGCAGGATGCAGGGCGAGGACTGCGGGCAGGCGCTCGACGCCATCCTTGGTGGTATCGCCGCTGACCCCTTGGTTATCAACACGGGTGGCGATGTGGAGGTGGTCAAGGTCCGTCTGCAGGTAGTCGGGGTAGCTCTCGCCAGGGCCAGTGCCGGCACCTGCGGTGAGGGAATCGCCGAAGCAGACCAGAAGGTTGCGATGGTCGTTGGGCGGGGCTGTAGACTGGTTGACGACTGCTTGCGGATCGTCTGGGGTTGATTCCGAGGCAACAGGCTGAGCGGATGAGGTGGGTTGCGAGGTCGAGTTGGAGACGCTGTTATTTGAGTGACATCCGGCGAGAATGAGTAAGCAGCATGCAAGGACCGGGACAGGATAAACTTTCCGCATCGTTCCAACGTATCAAAGATACAGTGCATGTAGTGGATGCGCGTTCGTGTTGGGCGGTTTCTGCGGTCAATTCGCCACGCAGAGAAGGAGTTAAGCGGTGAGCGAAGATGCAGGCACGGTGCAGCCGATGATTGCGGTGAATGGGTTACGCAAGTCGATCCGCAATGGCGCGCGGACCGTAGAGATTCTGCGTGGGTTGAACTTCCGGGTTCCCAAGGGTCAGTTTGTAGCCGTGATGGGGGCCTCGGGAAGCGGTAAGTCGACGCTGCTTGGGCTGCTGGCCGGTTTGGATACGCCGAGTGCGGGCGGTGTACTGCTGAATGGGACAGCGATCAGCTACCTTCCGGAGGACAAGCTGGCGCAGGTGCGTGGACGAACAGTGGGGTTTGTGTTTCAGTCATACCAGTTGATCCCGCCACAGTACCGATGGGAGCTGGAGCTGTCACTGTAAACGTGGACGTGGTAACCGTGGAGCAGTTCAATGCCGCACCGGCGCTGTCAGGGTCTGTCGCTGGAAGTTGCAGGAAAGTAGCGCTGATCACCGGATTGAAGGTCTGGCCGCTTGCGCCAGTGACAGGTGTGGTGGAGACCACGGAAGGACCTGCCACTGCCTCAAAGTTCCAGGAAAAGTTTTGCACCATGACATTGCCGACCGGGTCTGTGACCCCCGTCGTAATCGTGCCTGTATAGAGCGTATGCAGCACAAGAGCGCTGCTGGGGGTAAAGGTCGCGGTGGACCCGGAACAGGTAACTGTTCCGGCCAGGGCAGCTCCGCCAGCCACATTAACAATAAAAGTGGACGTGGTTAGGGTGGAGCAGTTGACCGGCTTGCTGAAGGTCACGCTGATGGGCGCACCCAGGGCCACGCCTGCCGCGCCTAGAGCGGGAACCGTGGAGAGCACATGGGGAGGCGTGGTGTCTGGGACATTGATGGTTTCTCGACCGCAGCCCGCGATAGAAACTGCTAGAAGTGTGAGTGTCGATAAGAACCAAGTGCCGCGAACTGCGCGCTGATGCATATACATAGGTGTTCCCTCTCCAACTGTGGTGCACAGTTGGACAATGCCTTTTTGCCGGGGAACCCTTGTTCGCGGGTTGAATACAAATATGGAAGTGCTGAACCAAATTTGTTGCGCGTGCCGTTACGCTGAGCTACCGGTGCACAAGAGTTGCGATGCAAGGTATCTGCGGGGGGTTGTGCAACACATATTTAATAAACTATCTATACTAGGGCGAGGATTGCCCCTCGGGGTAACTCCCCATTGCTTTAGTGGTACTTACGGCGAGGATAAATTTCCTTCTTAATAAGCAGGAGCAATGCTGAGATCCACCGAGCCAACCCTTCTTCCATCCGCCGCTGTTCGTCGAAAAACCTACTATGTATGAGGTTGCGTGCTACATCCTTTGGTTTTGCATCACTTCTTCAAATTACAGCATCAATAAGAAATCGACGGGTAATCGCCTAGGGGCCCAGTGTTCGCAATTTCCATGCTTTCGAGGCTGCTCGTTTGTGCCACGCGCAGCACTAGCCTGCATGATTGCAACTTCGTATTTGTAGGAGAGACTATGCAGCGCAGGGAGTTTATCAAGGTAGCTGCCGTAGCGGGAATGACTGCTGCGGCAACCTCTAACATACTTGGGCAGACACAGGCTTCGGCAGCGTACACCTCGGAGATGCAGTACCGTACGTTGGGTCGCACTGGCGAGAAGGTCTCTGCCATCGGCCTGGGCGGCTACCACATAGGAGTGCAATCCGATCCCGCGGAAAGTGTGCGTCTGATCCGTTCCGCCATAGATCGCGGTATTAATTTTCTGGACAACAGTTGGGACTACAACAATGGCGCAAGCGAGTCTCGCATGGGCGATGCGCTGCAAGATGGTTATCGCAATAAAGCTCTGTTGATGACCAAGATTGACGGTCGCAGCAAGCAGGCATATCAGCAGCAACTGGACCAGTCGCTGAGCAGGCTTAAGGTGGACATGATCGATCTGGTGCAATTTCACGAGATCATCCGCATGGAAGACCCTGATCGCATCTTTGCCGCAGGAGGTGCGCTGGAGGCGGCTCTGGCAGCGAAACAGGCAGGCAAGATCCGCTATATTGGGTTTACCGGTCACAAAGACCCTGCAGTTCATCTACGCATGTTCGAGGTTGCGCAACAACATGGCTTCCGCTTTGATACGGTACAGATGCCTATCAACGTGTTCGACGCGCAGTTTCGCTCGTTTGCCAAGCAAGTTGTGCCGGTGGCCCAGGCGCAGGGAGTTGCTGTGCTTGCCATGAAGACGCTGGGTGGAGGAGGCGGGATGCTTCTGCAAAGCAAGACGGTGAGCGCAATAGAAGCACTGCACTATGTGCTTTCACAGCCGGTATCCGTATTGATCGCAGGCATCGACTCCACGCAGATACTGGACCAGGCATTTAATGCCATCCAGAGCTTCAAACCGATGCAGAAGGAGGAAATTGCGGCGCTGCTTACCCGCACCCACGATGCCTCTCAAAGCGGTCAGTATGAACTTTTCAAGACAACCGCGCGATTCGATGGTACGGCACGCAGTCCAGATTGGCTGGGTTGATGGAAATCTGCAAGTTGCAAGACCATTAGCAGCAAGCCGCGTCAGAAGCGTTTGATCTCAATACCATATTTGCGCAGAGCATAACCCATCTGGCGCGGCGTTAGACTGAGCAGCCGGGCCGCCTTAGCCTGCACCCAGCCAGCCCGTTCCATGGCATCCACCAGGCGCTCTTTCTCGCTTGAATTGCCATCGTCTGCGATCTCGACGGAGGATCCTTGCTTATGCTCGGCTATATCGAGATGGGTCGCGGCCAATTCTGCTTCCTCGATCGCAACTTTTGCACTACCACCTGCGGCTCGCTTGCCCGTTATTGACTTGTCCAGCGACTTCGCATTGCTCTCGTTATTTAAAACGAAGTCTTCCGCCTGCAGCATCGGAGTCTTAGTTAGCGCTGCGGTGCGCCGAACGCAGCTCTCCAACTCGCGGACGTTGCCAGGAAAATTGTACTCGGTTAGCACATCCATTGCGCCCGGCGAGATGCTCAGCATAACGCCATGCTCCTTGTTAAAGCGCTTCAGAAATTCCCGCGCCAGTAGGGGAACATCTTCGCTCCTCTCGCGCAGGGGGGGAAGAAAAATTGGCACAACACTGATGCGGTAGTACAGATCAGAGCGGAAGTCGCCCGAGATGACGGCTGCCTCGAGGTTGCGGTTGGTCGCTGTCACCAGCCGCACATCCACTTTAATGGTTCGACTGCCGCCCACGCGCTCGAACTCTCCCTCCTGCAAGACGCGTAGCAGTTTGGCCTGGAAGGTGGTTGAAATTTCACCAATCTCATCCAGAAAGAGCGTCCCTCCATCGGCCATCTCGAAGCGGCCTTTCCGCATACCGATGGCGCCAGTAAAGGCCCCGCGGTCGTGCCCAAACAGCTCCGACTCCAACACCGATTCCGATAGTGCCGCGCAGTTCAGCCGAATATACGGCTGGTCCTTACGGGGGGAGTACTCATGAATGGCTCGCGCAAACAGCTCTTTACCTGTACCTGACTCTCCGCACAGCAGCACAGGCAAATTACAGCGCGCCACCAGCTGCACCTTCTCTGTAACTTCCAGGATCGCGCGACTCTTCCCAATGATCCAAGAGATCCCCTCATGCTTTGGAGCATTCTTCAGTTCCAGCTCCTGCTCCAGCCGATTGCGTTCTTCCATGAGCCGTTCGCGGTCGCGTTCCACCATACTCTGCAGCGCCACAGTCTGCCCCACCAGGTTGGCAATCATAGTAAGGTATCGGACGTCTTCATCCAAAGTCCCGGGCGACGAGCGGTTACCCACGCGCTCGATCGTCAATGTACCGATGGTGCGGCTCTCGCCCTTGATCGGAACCCCGACAAAGGATCGCACCAATTTCGCATCCTCGCCCTTCATCTCGTTCCACTGCGCGAAGAGCGGGCTATTCGCCACATCGCGGACCACCAGTGGCATACAGGAGACAACAATCTGCCCCACGGCCTGCTCGGGAAGCCGTTCAAAGTGTTCTCTAGCCTGTGCCTCGTTCCATCCTGCACCCACAACTGTTGTCGTCCTGTCTTCTTCGTCCAGCAGGGCGATCAGTCCGCCACTCATATCCAGAAAACTGTGCAGCAGGTTCACAACACCTGAGAGTGCTGTCTCCAGGCGTGCAGGTCGAGTCAGCACCTTCGATATTTCGTAGATGCCCATCAGCGCCGCATGCGTACGCACCGACGCTGGCTCTATTGCTTCCTGGTGCATGCTGGATTCGGATTCGATCAACCCATGCCCCTACCTTATGGCATCTACGTAAATCTACCTTGAGCAATGGTTTGCAATTAGCCCGGACGAAGTGGTCTGCAAGTTCCGTTGTGTTCCATGCGATCGCGACTGATGGGTCTCAACAGACCTATCGATGGATAAAGAATACATCTCGGGGTTCATGCTATCTTGGCAGAATTATATCCGTGAATCAACCACAACGCTCTTTAGCCGCCCTTGCCGATCTGGTAGCAGCATGCTGCATGACTACCCTTGCAGCAACAAGAGCCGTGCCGGAGCCAGCCGCACATACCACGGCTGTGGCCGCTCCATGAGTGTGCGCGCTTCATCCTTAGGAAGGTCCACCTGCACATGGGCAGGTTCCCCGGCCTGCGCGGGCGCATGAAGACGCAGATACAGCGTTATCTCGTGCGGCGCTTCGCTGATGCCCATCAGCCATGCGGGAAAGCTGTTCGTGCCTTCCACAATCTCATGTTCATTCTCTTTCGCAAGCATGATCTGATGCGAACGCATGCCAACATGGGTCAGCCCATCGGGTACCGCACTGGCCGTTTGCAACTCACACTGCCACGCATCCACAGCGATGCGGTCTGCACCGATCCTGCGAGCGGCCACGATATTCTTGCATCCTGTCAAGCGCGCCTCTACCACTGTGTGTGGCCGCTCAAACAGTTCCTTTTTCGGCCCACTGGCAATCACTTGTCCGGCGTCCAGCACAACCAGTTCGTTGCAGAATCGAAAAGCCTCCTCCATATCGTGGGTAACAAATAACACCGCGCCGTTATACTCGGCCAATGTCTGGCGAAGCTGCTCCTCGGTCTGACGACGCAGGTGCGGATCCAACGCAGCAAAGGGCTCATCCAGCAGTAAGGCATCCGGCTCCATCGCCATACAGCGGGCAAGAGCTACCCTCTGCCTCTGCCCTCCGGAGATTTCTCCTGGAGTACGCTCCGCCAGTTCCGCAATATGCATTCGTTGCAGATGCCGCAACACTACGGATTGCCGATCATCCGCTGCCAGACCGCTCAGCCCAAAGCCCACATTCTCTGCCACCGTCATGTGGGGAAACAGTGCGTAGTCTTGAAACACAATGCCAATCCTGCGCTTCGCTGCGGGCACATTTTCTCCCGATGCGCTATTGAATAGCACGCGTCGATTCAGCACAATGCGCCCGCAATCCGGCGTAACCACTCCGGCAATCAGGCGCAGAGTCATCGACTTTCCTGCCCCAGAAGCGCCAAGAATCCCCACCGCGCCACGTCCCGCGCATAATCGCACCCGCAGGGTGAACCGCTGCAGCCTTTTCTGCAGATCGATCTCCAACGCAGAAGAGAGTGCTATCTCACCGTCCCGCGGCCCAGCCTCACGAGGAACAATGGGAAGTGCCCCAACCTCTGCGTGCTTCGACGGCGCAATCTCCTTCTGCTCCCTTGCGCGCACCGCTCTGCCCTGCCGATTCAGCAGGCGGATCATGCCCAGCGAGATTGCCACAATCAGCGCGACCCACACTGTGGCCAAATGCGTATTGCCGTCTTCCACCGCGGAAAAAATTGCAATTGGCATGGTCTGCGTTCTTCCCGGGATGTTGCCAGCCAGCATGAGGGTCGCGCCAAACTCTCCCATCGCACGGGCGAACGCCAGAACCGTTCCGGCCACCACCCCCGGTGCCGCCAGCGGAAACAACACTCTGCGAAATATTCTCCACTCCGAAGCTCCCAAGGTACGCGCGGCCTGCAGCAACGTGGGATTCACCTGCTCGAATCCGCCCAGCGCGGTGCGGTACATCAACGGGAATGCCACCACGGTGGCGGCAATCACCGTCGCCGGCCAGGAGAAGACGATCGTGATGCCTACGCGCTCCAGCGCATGCCCCAGCAGACTTCGCCGGCCAAATACAAGCAGCAGGAAGTAGCCCACCACGGTAGGTGGGAGCACCAATGGAAGCGTCAGAATTCCGTCAATCCACCCCTTCAAACCTAAGGCTCGTGTGCCCCATCCCCACATGCCCCATGTTCGCAAACCATCTTGCACCTGTGCTCGGTACATCCACCATGCAGCCAGTAATCCAAGGAAGAATGTGATAATGGTTGCCGCGCAGGTCGTAGCCAGGGAGAGGAGCAGAGGCGACGCGTCGATCGGAAGACTCACCATGCAGCCATGGTAAATCCATGCTTACCAAATATCGCCGTCGCCGCGGGACTTCTCAGATACTCCACAAACTGTTCAGCTGCCCCACTCTCACGCCCCGCGCCCACTACTGCCACCGGATAGACGATCGGCATATGCGTTTCTTCAAGAGCCATCGCAACGACGCGCACATTTGCATCGTCCTGCGCGTCGGTTGCATACACCAGACCCGCGTCCGCGTTGCCCGTTTCCACATAGGTCAGCACCTGGCGCACGTCCTTCGCCAACACGATCTTCGCTTTCACCTGGTCAAAGAGCTTCAGTGCAGTCAGCGTCTGCATGCCATACAGCCCTGCGGGAACGCTTCCCGGATCGCCCAACGCGATGTGCCGAACCGTCTTGCCAGTCAGGCCATCAAACCCTTGCAGTGGAGAGTCGCTCGGAGCAATCAGCACCAGAGTATTGCGCAACAGATCGTGCCTTGTCGTCGTCTCGATCAGCCCCTTGGTCTGCAGCTCGTCCATGGGCCCGGCGGCCGCCGATAGAAATACATCCACTGGAGCGCCCTGTTCTATTTCCTTGGCCAGCGTTCCCGATCCGCCGAAGTTATTACGGAAGTCGACACTGCCATGGGTCTGCTTGTACTGCGTCTCAATCTCGCCAATCGTCTCGCTTAGGCTCGCCGCAATCGAGAGTGTCAACGTAGTCCGCGCTGGCCTGTGGCATGCGCCAAGCGCTAGCACTCCCAGAGACACTGCCACCCGAACTTGTTGCACAGCACGAACCACAGACCGACTCCCTCAACAGGAAACTAATTCTTCGCTGGCTTGCCTCCAGCCATCTTATAGATCTCGCTGCCTGCCAGCAGGTACCCACCTACCCCGTAGTTCCAGCTATAGCCGGGCTTGATCTGCGCCGGGCCAGAACCGGTTTGCTGAATGTCTCCCAGTCGCCCGTCTGCATAGATGTGCTGCAGGATTCCAGCCCACGCCTTGGTTACCACAGGCTTATATACTTTGCGATCCAATAGCCCGTTATCGATACCCCATGCGATGGCATACGTCATCAGCGACGAACCGGATATCTCCGGCTGGTCATACGACGCGGGGTCCAGCATGCCCGAGCGCCACAGTCCATCCGGCCCCTGTATCTTGGCGACTGCGGCGGCCATCTCTTTCAATTGCGTTTCATACATGGTGCGCGAGGGATCATCTTTCGGCAAATACTGCAGCGTCCGAACAAGCCCCGCCATCACCCACCCCTCGCCGCGCGACCAGAAAACCTTCTGCCCGTTCTTTTCCTTCGCTGTAATGAAGGTGGTATCGCGGAAGTACAGGTGCGATTCCGGGTCCCACAATTCTTTCGAGGTCTTCGCCCACTCTTCATCCAGGTAGGTGATGTACTTTTTGTCTCCGGTCGCCGCATACAGCCGCGCCCATGAGGGCGGCCCCATGAACAGCGCATCGCACCACCACCACTCGATCCTTCGCGTCGATCCTACCTCTACCCTTGGCCCCGCCAGGATCGCATCGTACCTCTTTTGCGTTGGCGCCAGTTCCTCGGGCTTCTTGTCCATCATGTAGAGCTCCAGGAAGGTCTGCGCCATGCTCTGCTGGTTCGCGTCCCCCTCCGTCTTGCTCAGTTCCCAGTTGTAAGCTTTGCCTGTCTCCCGCATCACGTTCGCGTACTTAGGATCGCCCAGCGACTCTGACATCGCCATCAGCCCACTGTAAAGCGCCCCCCATGTCCATATCTCGCCATCGAGCTGTTTCGAGCGGTCGAAGGCAGCGAAGTACTGCTGCGACTGGGCAAGCTGCCAGTCCGCCACCTTGTGCATCGCTGCGGAGATCACCTTCGGCTTCAACTTTGGCGACAGCCCCTTGGCCAGCGGTCCCGGATCGTCCGGCGCGCTGCCGAACTTCCGCGTAACCCCACCCGTGACAGCGCCATTCCCCCGCGCTGCCGGGTTGGGTGCAGCTGTCGGAGCGCCATTGGTCTGCGGCGCGGCAGACGGA
>Ga0364866_10942_pt2 | contig 12774 bp, 3 predicted proteins | sample ExccelAu500001D3_3_FD_206913 | JGI IMG/M metagenome (GOLD analysis project Ga0364866, IMG submission 206913) | Enriched cells from Trout Bog Lake Hypolimnion, Wisconsin, USA - BchlTB.Aug13.5000.01.D3 | ecosystem: Environmental > Aquatic > Freshwater > Lake > Hypolimnion/Profundal zone | place: USA... | reverse complement strand
GGCAGGAAGTATGTACCCCGAAATTTTAAAAGAACATGTACAGAAATGCAAACAAGCCACAAATAAACCATTTGGCGTAAACCTACCTCTTATCTATTCACAGATAGACAAACATATAGAAACCATTATTGAAGAGAAAGTCCCTATTGTTTTTTCATCGGCTGGAAACCCAAAGATCTGGACGAGGAAACTTAAAGACCACGGTATTATTGTGGTCCATGTGGTATCAAGTGCAAAATTCGCCAGCAAAAGCGAGGAAGCAGGAGTTGACGCCGTTGTTGCCGAGGGATTTGAAGCAGGAGGCCATAATGGCAGGGAAGAGACCACAACCCTATGCCTGATACCCTCTGCAAGAGAAGCAGTTAAAATCCCACTCATAGCTGCAGGAGGTATTGCTACCGGCAGGGCCATGTATGCAATGATGGCCCTTGGGGCTGAGGCTGTACAGATGGGCAGCCGTTTTGTTTGTACTCCTGAGGCATCGAGCCATATGGCTTTTAAGGAAGCCGTCATAAACGCCAATGAGGGAGATACGGTATTAACGCTCAAGAAATTAACACCGGTAAGGCTGATCAAAAATCCTTTTTATTCAAAAGTTCAGGAGGCCGAAAATAATTGTGCGTCCAATGAAGAGATGGAAAACCTGCTGGGGCGTGCCAGGGCCAAACAAGGAATGTTCCTGGGCGACCTTACGGACGGAGAACTTGAAATAGGGCAGGTGAGCAGCATCATCAGGGATATAAAACCGGCCTCGCAGGTGTTAAAGGAGGTTTGGGATGAATTCCGGAAAACGGCCGCTTCGCCATTTTGTTTTTAATAAATATGCTAATTTTACCAACCTTATTCCTGATTTCGCTGTCTAAACAGTATATAAAATAGTATTTTCAGTAAAATGGATTATCTTGTGTTTGTTTTCTAACAAAAAAACGTTCATAAGGAGCCATCCTTAAGATTTGTATTGTATTTTTGTAATTGCCATTATAATTTTTTTATGAAAAAACTTTTGCTTCTTATAGCAGTATTAATAATCACAGGAAACGTTTTCGGGCAAATTGCCCCGATTACGGGACCAACAAGTATTTGTTTGGGCTGGAACGTGACCTATACCGATGCGACAACAGGAGGCTATTGGAGTACCGGAAATGTAGCAATTGCCACAGTCGGTTCCGCAACCGGAATTGTTTCCGCGGTATCCGTAGGCACCACTTTAATTACCTACCAGGTAGGCGCAGTTATCACTACAACAACCATTACCATTAATCCAAATCCGGATACAATAGCAGGTGTTACCTCAGTTTGTGCAGGCTTAAAAACTATATTAACCGATTCAGGTAGCGGCAACTGGGTAAGTACCAATACCTCGATAGCCACGGTAGGCTCCTTATCTGGGGTTGTTACCGCTGTAACAGCAGGCATTACCAATATCATTTATTCATTTCCCGGCACCGGCTGTTTTACCGAAAAGTCAGTTACAGTCAATCCGCTCCCTGCCTCCATTGCAGGATACACAAATGTTTATACCGGTACACAGACATTATTGGGAGATTTAACGCCTGGCGGAATCTGGAGCAGTGGTAATTCCACTATAGCTACTATTGTTACAGCAGGCGCAGGGGCAGGAACGGTTACAGGAGTTTCATCAGGGGTAGTAATGATGACATATACCCTCCCTACAACCGGATGCCTTAATTTTGTAAGAGTTAATGTAAATCCATTTCCCGACAGTGGCCTTGTTGCCTGGTATCCTTTCTGTAATGATCTTAATGACTATAGCGGCAACGGCTATACACTTGCCAATGGAACCTATACCGGATCAATACCTGCCACAGATACAAGCGACCGGTTTAATGTCAGCAATAGCGCCTATTATTTCAATGGAGTAAATTCAATGATTAATTATACCCCAGCCTTCCCTGTAAGCAGTGTTTATAACTCCTTCACCTATTCGTGCTGGATATTCCCGATGGCTGCCCAGAATTCTATTATCATGTATAATGGTAGTCCAAGCGGGGCCAAATCAGGATTTGGATTTATGATGGACAATGGGGCTGGTGCAGCCGGGACTAAGGTTTCAGTGTTATTTTCAGAACAAACCCCTTCTGTTTATCTCACTACAGACCTTGTTCCTCTTGGAGGATTAAATAACTGGTACAACCTGCTTTTGCTGAAAAACGGAAACAGTTACCGTTTTTACATAAATGGCAATCTTATTGGATTTTTCATACTTCCCACTATACCCAGCATAAATCCGGGCGTAGGTACCAATTTTGTTCTCGGGCAGGATTACAATGCTGTAGGTACAAGAGGTTTCAAGGGCAAGATTGATGACGTAGCCATTTTCAACAACCAGCTATCTAACCAGGAAATTACTGACATACTTGATTTCAATCCGGATGCCGCTAAATTTACCCTTGGAAATGACACCACTATTTGTTCTGACTCTATTAAATTATTCCCAACTCCACAGACTTTAAGCAGCGCTTATTACTGGAGTACCGGAGATACTACAGATACTGCTATTATGGTTTCGCCAATTGCTTCCCGCTTCTTTGGCAGCCAGTATATACTTACCATTCAAAAACCTTTTGGGTGCAGATATTCTGATACGATAGTTGTTTTTAAAGCCCTTATGCCTGTGAATCTTGGTCCGGACACCAATATCTGTCTTGGAGATACTATTCTCCTTGGCCAAAATGCGGCAAGAGGCACTAATTACTTCCCTGGCGCCAATTTCCTTTGGAGCAATGGAGATACCACCCATTCCATACGAGTCTCAACTACGGGAACCTTTTCTGTAGTAGTAGATAGTGGCGCCTGTGTGGGCCGAGATACAATTAATGTTCATACCCGAATTGTTCCAAAAGTAAACCTGGGTCCGGATGTGGCGCATTGTAATGGAAAAATTGACACAATTACAAATGCTTTTCAATCATTTGACAGTGGTTACGCCTATTCATGGTCGGTAGGAACAACAAATGACTCCCTTATTGTAAACACTTCAGGAACCTATTGGTTAAAAGTGACCGATACCGGTTGTTCCAGGTCAGATACCGTAAAAGTGCTGATTATTTTTGATACCCTTACTCTGGTCACCCCTGATACTGCCATATGTAAGGGGGCTCATGTTATACCCAATGTAACGATAAATCCTATAAATCCTTCCAACGATTCTAATGGCATTTATTACCAATGGACTCCTACTGCAGGCATTCCCTTGTCAAACATCCTACAGCCAACCATAACGCCAGATACATCCGCTACCTATGTACTTACAGCCCGATACCATGGCTGTCCTGATGTGGTTGATTCCATACATATTGATGTGCAGCCAAACCCCTATGTCTATATAGGAGGTAACCAACCCTTATGTGAATATGATACGCTTCATATTCACGCGTCCGTAACACCTGCCTGGTATACAGGGTATATTTATAACTGGACACCATCAAATAACCTTGACTATAACAATATCCCAAATGTTATTTTTACAGCCTATACTGGCCATGACAGTACTTATCTCTTCCTTACAGTTACCACATCTGCAGGTTGTAAAGGAAAAGATTCGGCCCAGATATTTGTATTCCCCGGTCATTATGATACAGCTATGACTAATTTCTATGTTTGTCCAGGCGATTCAGTTCAGTTGATTCCAGCTATTTATGACTCGCTTGGTAAATATGGCATTACCCAAACGATAGTATGGCATCCGGCAGAATACCTGAATGACTCTGTATCCAATACACCATGGGTTCATGCCATTACAAATACCGAATTTACGGGTATTGCAACAAGTCAGCATGGTTGTCTTGATACTATTACCGTAACTGTAAATGTAAAACCTGCTGCAATCATTTATTTCCCCGATTCAACTTCAATACATCCGGGTGGTTCTTACCATATTCCTACCCAGACCAACTGTGTATATTTCGCCTGGTTCCCACCATACGGCCTGGACGATACCACGAAACCAGACCCAACAGCATCACCTACAACAAATACTAAATATATAGTTCATGCCACTTCGGAGCAAGGTTGTGAAGTGATTGATTCCATTAATATTAATGTCAATCCGTATTCAATTATTAATGTCCCAAATGCATTTTCACCAGGTTTTAATATTAACGGCACACTAATGGTAAATCTTGACGGAATCCCAGGGACAACAGCAACTTTAAGTTACCTGCGCATTTATAACCGATGGGGTCAACTGGTATTTGAAACCAATAACATACAAAACGGATGGGATGGAACTTTTAATGGAAAACCACAACCAAGCGCTGTATATGTATATGAAGCCCAGGCTGTAACCAACCTTGGACAGGTATTTACCAAACAAGGGAATATTACCTTGATAAGATAGGGATTAGGGAGGATCAGAAATAAATAATAAGATTTTAAAGGTTCATGGAGATGTAAATTTACATTTCTATGAACCTTTACTTTTGCGCATTATTATAAATTGCTTTAATAAAATTACCACCCATAGCATTGAAAAGTCAGGATTTAATATCGCCGTTCCGTGAAGACATGATTTAACAAAATGGCTTCATTCCCAACCATTTTGTTAATAATACTGTCTATGTTCCTGTAAGTTTCTCCAATTTTATCCATTTACAAATTTTACTTACTATTTTTCCTTATCAAAATTTAAACATTATACTGATAATTTATTTCCAATTATCACCCCTAATTGAAATTTATAAATATTTTATTCTATATGTTGCGAAGGACGGGTGTAGCAAATATAAACAAAATTTAAATTTATCTGCTTTTAAATAAACCTTTTGTGAAAATAAAATTTAGCATCAGAACGCTCATATTCATTTCAGCAGTTTTTCAATTTACTTGTTCGCAGGCACAATTGACTCAATTCTGTATTGGCAGTCCTGGAAATGAACTGGCAACTAAAATCCGCTATTTGCCTTCAGATGGTTCAACAATAATCGGAGGATATACTTATGATTATATAGGAGGAGTTGTATCAAATTGTCAGGCTATTTTGCTCAAAGTAACAAGTACAGGGACTATCGCCTGGCAAAAGACTTTTGGGTTGCCTACCAAGAATAACATAATTGAGGATATGATCATTACCCAGGATAACAATATTGTTGTTGTGGGTACTTTTGGAGGTACCGGCAATGTATATGCTAACAATAATGCAGGTATTTTAAAATTTAATTCAACCAACGGTAGCCTAATATGGCAAAATTGCGCAAAGGATGTAGCGCTTACCACAGGTGGAGAATTGTTTAACAGTGTTGCCGAATTAACAGATGGTACAGGCAGGCTTGTAGCTGTGGGTTCACACAATTTCACAGGTTTTACAGCTGATGGTTTAATAAGCGTTTTTCAGAGTAACGGGACTTTGATTTACAATGATGTTCTGGGTATTTATAACGGTGATGATTTTCAAGGGGTCGTTACTTCCGCTGCAGGGAATAGTGTATATATATGCGGTGAATTTGTTGGGAATTTTAAAGATGGCAGGGTTATCAGCTATACACCTGGAACCGTTTCCGGAACAGTTAACTGGTCGCAGTATTTTGACTTCTGGGTAAGGGGCATTTTGCCAAATAATTTTCTTTCGAAGATTTATCTCTCTGGTAGCAAGCTGGTTATAGAAAGTGGATCCTTAGAGAACTATACTCCTACTTCACCCTCGGGGCAGGCAGTTGTAACAATGAATGCCGCTGATGGTAGTGGGCTTCAGATATACTCAATCCAAAATAGCGGTACCAGTTATACTAATTGTCCGGCCTTGGCTGTTGTTTCGGCCGACCATGTATTTACTGTTCAATCTCCGGCAAGCGCTGCTTATGACCCTACATCCTGGTTGCTGGGCGTAAGCTCAGATGCAGTAGTCACTGAAATCACCTCATTGTCTGCAGGTACCTATAACCCTCCTGTGAAATTTTCATCATCGGTTGCAGGCGAACATTCTGTATTGAATATGGTGCTAAACGGCAGCAACTTGTACATGGCAGGATCAACTAATATCAGTTCAGGTTTTGGCAACAGTGATATTTATTTTATTATTTCCAATACTTCTCTTGCAAGCATTAACCATACTTGTGATACAATGCATGACATCATAAGCATTGTAAATACTCCCTTTACAAGTACACCACCTACATTTACCCCCTATAGCTATGTACCCTTAAGCATTACACTTGACACAGGTTCCACCAGTTTTAGTATTCAATCGCTTTGCGGCGATGTTATCGGGACTCCCACCTGCAATACCCTCACCATGCCCGATTTTTTACATTTATGCTCCGGCTCAACCGTTATAATGCCTGCAACAATGTCCGGTTCAGATTCGATAATAAGTATTCTGTGGACTCCACCAACAGGTCTTTCGGATACCAGTATATTAAACCCAACATTAACAGCCGGCACCTCGGGATGGTATTACCTGACAGTAAAATCAATCCTGCCGGTGAACCTGGTGTTTAACGGAGATTTCAGCCTGGGAGATACAGGTTTTACCAGTTCTTACCCATATGTTACAGGAGCCGGTTCGCTTGTACCAGCCGGCGTATTTACAATAACAACCGACCCCCATCTTGAACATTCAGGGGCAGCTTCATTTGGTGACCATACAACCGGTACTGGAAACATGATGGCATTAAACGGGGCTTCCACGCCCATTAGTGTTTGGTGTCAGACCATAGCCGTGCTTCCCAATACCTATTATGATTTCTCAGCCTGGTTTGCAAACTGGTCATCTGATACTGCCAATAATTTGCCGATAATACAGTTTATGGTTAATGGTGTTCTTTTTGGCCCCACCTTTAATTTTCCCCATCCTGACGGCCTCTGGACCCAATTTTCTTCAACCTGGTATAGTGGCACCAGTACCGCAGCAACAATTTGTATTTATGATGAGCAAACTGCCGGTTTCGGTAACGACTTTGCCATAGATGATATCTCGTTTGAACAAATTTGCATTGCAGAAGACAGTATTTATGTTGACGTAATCCAAAGAGATACCACCCATTTCGGGAAGGATACTTCATTATGCGCCACTACAGGTGGTCTCACCCTATATGGGCCTGGTTCAGATACAGCTTATTCATGGAATACCGGCAGTACAGCAGATTCAATAACAGTAACTGCCGCAGGTACTTACTGGGTTACAGCCTACGGAAATTGTATTGTTGCCAGAGATACTTTTGACGTAACATTTAATCCTTCTCCAATAGTCTTATTGGGTAACGATACCGGATTCTGCATCGGGGATTCACTTACCCTTACCACTATTCAGCCAGCAGGAAGCACTTTTCTTTGGAGTACCGGCAGCACATCTACATCTATTACGGTTAATACCGCCGGCACTTATTGGCTTAAAGTAACCAATACAAACGGTTGCAGCGCGACGGATACAATAGATATTGTTGTTTCCCCTCATCCGGTTGTAAACCTTGGGCCTGATAGCACAGAATGCGGCGGAAACCCGATTATCATTCAATCTTCATTTTCCTATACCAGTCCCACATTCTTATGGAGTGATGGTTCATCAGGTTCCTCACTTTCTGTAAGTGCGACAGGAACCTACTGGCTACAGGTTACAGTTGGCGGATGCCCTGGATCAGATACCATTAATATAACTATTCTTAATGATACTCTTAAATTATTTAATAGAGATACCGCCATTTGCCTTGGCGCTTCAGTGCAGGCTATTGCCATTGGCAACCCATTGATCAGGTGCCAGTGGATACCTACTGCCGGTATTGCCAATAATACCTCACCCAGCCCAATAATTTCCCCTGATACCTCAGCAATGTATGTTTTGACAGGAGTATATCCGGGCTGCACAAATATTGTCGACTCATTTTATATTGACGTGCAACCAAAACCATATGTATTCATCGGAGGAAGAAGAAGTGTATGCCAGGACGATACACTGCACCTTGAGGCGATAGTTTCGCCAGCATGGTACACGCATTATACTTATAACTGGGTACCAACAACCAATATTGATACTTCAACACCTTCTGTTGTTGTATTCAGACCAGGTAATTTTACTAATCTTATATTAACTGTTTCCACCCCTGCCGGTTGTTGGGGAGAGGATTCAGCCCAAATATATATCAATCCGAATAACTTTGCTTTTCTTGATACAAATTATACCCTTTGCCCTGGTGATTCTGTGCAACTAAGAGATAGTCTTGTTCCTGGCACAATTGCCACTCATGTATGGCATCCTGGTATGTATTTAAATGATTCTACTTCAGGCACGCCCTGGGTGCATGCCATTACCTCCATGCAGTATACCGCAATAGTTACCAACCAATACGGATGCCTGGATACCGTAACCGCGCATGTAAAAATATTGCCCTCAGCAGTCATTTACCTTGGCGACAGCGCTGTAATTTATGCAGGCGAAAGTTACCAAATCAATACACAAACCAATTGCACCTACTTTTCCTGGTTCCCTACATATGGACTCAGTGACCCCAACATTTCAAATCCTATTGCAAGCCCTGAGATAAATACCAAATATATTGTGTATGCAAAAACCGAATGGGGCTGTATGACCCACGATTCAATCGACATTTATTTTGATCCAGGTACAATTCTGGCGCTCCCCAATGCATTTACGCCCGGAGAATCTATCAACAACATACTTTATATCCTCAAAAGAGGACAGGCCATCCTTCACTATTTCAGAATTTTTAACCGATGGGGAAATAAGGTATTTGAAACATCTAATTTAGATGAAGGCTGGGATGGCAAGTATAATGGTGTTCCTCAGCCATTCGATGTGTATGTATTCCAGATTGAAGCAGAAACGAGTTCCGGAGCTTCCTTTGAGAAACAGGGAAATATTACCCTGATAAGGTAAATATTGAACAATAAGAATGATTTTCAGCTAATTACATGATTAGAAAAACAATATGTAGTTTTTCTTCCCATTTTATCGTACGAAATGTTAAAATAAGGAAATTTTCTTTTATTTTTGATAGTGTAATAACCATTTCAAAAAAAATTACCGCTAAGAAACTTTTTTGACCGCCTGGAAACTTTTTCCTGGCAGTAAGGGAAAATCGGGTAATTTTCTTTTAAAAATTATAAAAATAAAATTTTCTTTAATATTATTTTTATGAAAACCACCCATATTTCCTTTTTACTGGTATTTTTAGTTTTACTATCCGGCACCGCATCTTTGGCCCAGGCGCCTCTATGGGCTTTTAATATAGGCAGTACTACCGATGACCAAAGCCGGGTAGTAAGGGTCGCGCCCAATGGCAATGTATTAATCGCCGGCAAATTTACCGGCACTATGGACCTTGACCCTGGCGCCGGGGTCCACAATATTACGAGTAACGGCAATGATGATATATTCCTTTCCTGTTATTCATCATCCGGCGCCTTTATTTGGGGTTTTGGAATTGGCGGCCCATTATACGATGCAGTCTGGAATATGACCATAGATAAAAATAGCAATGTAATTATTGTGGGTTATTTCCAGAGTGCGGGCATAAATTTCAGCCCTTTGTCTGGTTCGTTCATTATGCCATTTGCAGGAGGAGCGGGCCTTACTTACTGGGGCGATGGTTTTGTTGCCAAATATTCCTCAGCAGGTGCATTTATGTGGGGTTATGATCTTGGTGGGACAACTGTTTATGACCATGCCGAAAATGCCACAACCGATGAAGCCGGTAATGTTTATGTTTCGGGTGAATTCAGCGCTTCCATGAGCCTGCTTGGAGGACCAACGCTTAACACTGCAACCGATGGTGAAGCTTACCTCATCAAATATACCTCCATAGGAACATTAATTTGGGCACACAATTACGGTTTACCCGGAATTTCAGCTTCCGATTGCCAGGCCTGGGCCCTAAAATACAGCAATGGGAGTCTTTATGTGGCCGGAACCTTCCAGGGAACTTCCAATTTCGATTTCTGGGGAACCCCGGCCTGGCTTACCTCAGTTGGCCATTATGACGCCTATATTGCAAAATATGATACCAACGGTAATTTCAATTTCGTCCATCCCATCAGTGGACCTGGATATGCTCAGGAATTATTTTGCGTTTCCCTTGACGACTCGAATAATATGTATGTTACGGGATATACCGAAAGCCCTACGATGATTTTTGCTTATGGCACATCATTATCTGTAACAGCTCCCGGAGGTGGAGGCAATATGGACATTACCATGGCCAAATATGACAGTAATGGCATTTATAAATGGGGTACTATTCTTGGAGGCCCCGGAACCGATATAGGTTTTTGGGTGGATGTAATAGGAGATTACGTTTATTTTACAGGCGAGTTTGAGAATACAGTGAATATGGCCACCTATGGCGGCACCTTCAACCTAACGAGTTCAGGCGGCGAAGACCTGTATGTGACCAAATATGACCATGGTGGTAATTTTATCTGTGGATTCAGTGTGGGTTCACCCATATCAGATGATATTGGCTATGGACTTGACCATGATACTTCGGGGCATTTATATGTAACAGGTCAGTTTGGCGGCACCGCGGTCGATTTTGACCCCACCTCGGGGGTCTATGACCTTACAAGCATTGGTGGGACGGATGCTTTCCTGGTAAAATATAACTGGGTCGGCGATACTGTAGTTACAGGATTTGCTGTAGGGGATACTATTTGTGCAGGGCAAACTGCCCATGTCACCTTTGTTATTACTTCAGGGCCTCCGGGGCCTTATACCATCACCTTTACCGATGGCACTTCTTCCTATACCCTTACAGGTGTCTTAAACGGAGTCCCTGTTACCCTAACAGTAAGTCCTGCTGTTACCACCACTTATACCATTACTTCCATAACTACAGGCACGATTAATATATGCACAGGTTTGGCTATTTCCGGTTTCGGACCTTTTACCGTGGTGGTTCATCCTTTGCCGGTTGTAGCCATAACAGATTCACTTATCGGTTGCAAAAAGTACCTGTTTGCCGCTACATCAGGCGATTCTATTTATGCCTGGAGTTTTGGCGACAGCACCAATGGTTTTGGCAACCCGGTAATTCATGCCTATAATAATCCTGGCACTTTTAACGTACTCCTTACTGTTACTTCCAAATTTAATTGCATATCAAACGATGCTGTTACAGTGGTTGTAGATTCCGGTATCAAGGTTAATATTGGCCCGGACACATTCCTATGCATAGGTGATTCATTAATGTTGAAATCGGCTTTAGTCTATTCAGCGCCTGTTTACCTATGGAATACAGGTAGTGTCGATTCCGAAATTTTAGTGAAAACCAGTGGCGCCTATTGGCTGCAGGTAACAGATAGCGGTTGCATGGGGAGCGATACTTTGCTTGCCACTTTTATAGAACCACCAGTTTTAGACCTGGCAAAGGATACTACCTTTTGTTTTGGTAACCCTATTAAACTTTATGCCCCTGTTCTTGCCGGAGATTCTGACCTCTGGAGCACAGGAAGTACTGCCGGATTTATCACAGTAAATCAAGGTGGAACTTACTGGCTAAGAGTAGGTGAAAAGGGTTGCTACACAACTGATACGATACAGGTACTTATGATAATGCCCCCACCTGGTACTAATCTCACCAATGTGACGCCCGATGAAACCATAAAATATGGTAGCAACATTCAGCTCAACGCTGATAATGAAAAATATTATATGTGGAAACCTGATGATGGCAGCCTTAATAACCCAAATATTAATGACCCTGTTGCAACGCCATACCATACTACCCAATATACCGTATATGGCTACAGCCAGTTTGGCTGCCTTGATTCGGCTATGGTTACCATTACTGTTGACAGTACCATGGACGAATGCATCCCTTCAGCATTTACACCCAATGGAGACGGACTGAACGACGTATTTAAACCTGCCTGCATAACTTTCCAGCAATTAGTAGATTTCAGGATTTATAACCGGTGGGGACAAATGGTATTTTTCACAACCAGTTATAAAAACGGTTGGGATGGCACCTTTAATGGTACACCACAGGACATGGATACCTATTATTATATGATAACCGTTGCCAGGCCCGGAAATAATGTGATTTATAAGGGCGACGTGACGCTGATAAGATAGTATTATAAGGTGTATTATATTAATGCAACTTAACTAAAAAAGGAGAATAACCTAAGATTTAATAATATAACATTTATATTTTATATCAATTCAGAATAAGGAGATAAAAACCCTGCCCGATTTCAATAAAACATTAGCATCAGTATATCTGGTGCCAGTAGTTATGTTTCTTATGATGGTAATAGCGCTTGTGGGGTTTCACTTCAATACAAGAACTTATAAATAGTATTATGAGTAATCCGGCTATTATGGCATTTTTGTTCCTTAAGGTCATTTTAGTATTGTTTTTTCAAAAATAATAAAAAACAAACCATTTTTTTGTTATAAAAAACAAAACAAAGTTTATTTTAACTGTCGGTATTGATTTAGCCTTGGTTACTATCGGAATAAATAATCAGGCAAAAGTTGTTAATTATGTACTTTTGTAGCAAATTTAATTGAAATGTTGAAGACAGGAAACACAATTGTAAGTATTTATACAGAAATGACCCCCAACCCGGAAACCATGAAGTTTGTAGCCAACAAACTATTATATCCGGGTAAGAGTATTGACTTCCCTGATGAGGCTTCAGCCACGCCTTCGCCGCTTGCCAAAGAATTATTTGCCTTCCCTTTTATTAGAGGGGTTTTCATCGCCAGCAATTTTGTAACCCTATCCAAAACTTCAGATACCAATTGGGATGATGTGATCCCTACTATAAGAGAGTTTCTGAAAGCCTACCTTGAAGAAG
>Ga0364866_10618_pt2 | contig 12816 bp, 15 predicted proteins | sample ExccelAu500001D3_3_FD_206913 | JGI IMG/M metagenome (GOLD analysis project Ga0364866, IMG submission 206913) | Enriched cells from Trout Bog Lake Hypolimnion, Wisconsin, USA - BchlTB.Aug13.5000.01.D3 | ecosystem: Environmental > Aquatic > Freshwater > Lake > Hypolimnion/Profundal zone | place... | reverse complement strand
TTTACTTGCTTGATGGAAGCAAGCGAACTTCGATTCTCGATCCAACTCCGCCGACAGTAATTCGATATGGTCCGCCGCAATAGAACAGGAGAGAGAGCCATGCGCAGAGACACAATGGCAGCGTGCCTTGTTGGTGCTGTTCTGTTGGGGAGCGGCATCGCTCAAACGGTCGTCAGCGATAGCGACATGATCGAATATGACCGTCGGGTTGCAGAGAAGCATAGAGCCGTTTTCCCGGCAGCAGGAGTAGTCCCGGACGCGGAAACTGCAAAGTCAATTGCGTTGGCTGTTGCAATACCGATTTGGGGGAAGGATAAGGTCACATCCGAACTGCCGCTCAGAGCGGGTCTGAAAGGAAACGTCTGGACGGTAATAGGGAATCCTCATTTGCATGGGGGCGAAACGGGCGGCGAGCTGATTATCCAACTCGACAAGCGGACCGGCGCGGTGCTTTCGTTTCTTCATACGCAGTAGGTTTTGCTCGGTAGCGTCGCGGCCAGCGAAGGTCTGCACCGTTGAGTCACAAGGGAAAGGTTTAATTCGACTATGCTGCGGTCCGTTCGCGTTGTGTGTATGAATCACAAAGGGCTTGTCCCGGTCATTTTTGCTGTAGCGATGTTGTCCTTGTTATCCGTTGGTGCCGGAGCATCGAGCAGACCATCTGCTACGGAGTTGGCTGCGATCACCGAGCGGGGCCGACTCCTCGCGCAGTACGACGCCGCAGCATGGCACGCCACAGATGCGGTCATGGCTAGTCACCCGAAGGCAAACCCTTCGGGGCGGTATATCGCGCACAAGACCGTGGCGGGCTGGGTCGTGGATTTTGGACGGCTCAACGAGACCGGAGACAAGTTCTTGGTTGCTCACGAGGCGGTTCAAACAGGAAGTTCGGCGCAGTTCGAGGTCAGAAGCTTCGATCTTTTGCGGGAGGATACGGGCTGGAATCTTGCCGCCGCCAAAGGGATCGAAGCGGCTATGCGGGATTTCGGTAAGGCGGACCGCCCGTACAACGTCGCAGTGCTTCCAGCGGCGAATGGCAGCTTGTACGTGTACCTGTATCCGGCCCAGGTCAAAGAGGGAGTCTATCCGCTGGGAGCGGACGTGCGTTACCGCATCTCGTCGGATGGCATGAAGGTTCTCGAAAAGCGCCAGATGCACAAGAGCATCATCGAGTCCGTTCCAGCGAGATCGGATATGGCGGTGGCAAGCGGCTACCACACGCACGTCTTGAGTGACCTTCCCGAAGATACCGATGTGCTGCTCGTTCTGACCCGGAAGCCGCATGTGCCGGAAGTCGTGGTCACTCAGACCTACATGTACACCATCGACGTGCATGGGGCGATCACGGTAGCCGACCGGCCCCGGTGAAGCTGTGGCAGCCTTGAAATCCTTGTCCCGGCCAGCATCCCGAAAGGCGCGGTGCTTTGCACCGGGATTATAGGGACACTCCACCCCTAACAGGGCGCTGTCTGGCAACCTTCGGTTGCCGTGCGGGAACGGTAATAGAAGCAAGCGGCTAAAGGAAAAAGGCAGAAATGGGGTTACTCTAGAGGCGAGCGCACGTTGCCGAAGGGGAACCATATGGGCCTCATCCCTTTAGCCCGCGTACGGCGCGGCAGCCGTCTTCCCCAGGACGCGCGGGCGTGGTGGCGGGTGGCCCGTATGTCCAAGGAAAGGCAGGAGTATTCAGCGGGAGGGTGAAACCCGCCAGGGCAAAAGTCAGAAGCCCTGTAGCTTGGATGGCCGGGGGAAGGGAAACCGAACTTCGGGAGTCCATCGACAAAGCCATCTCTGGATGGTGAGCGAGTCGCCGGGCCGTAATGGAAGTAAACGCGGAGATGGCCTCGGGACGCCTAACAACCGGATGCCGAGCCCTCGGGTCACGGGCGAAGGCCGCACGGCGCGACGCAACTGACTGAGGCGGCGCGACGATCCGGCGGGGTATGTAGCGACAGCACGGCGACAAGGATACTCAATGCAACTGGAGAAACCCTCCTCGTCCCACGCCGAAATACGTGGAGCAGTTTGGCCGTATAACCGGCGACACCGGGAAGTCGGCTGAAGGCGAGCGGGTGGCGGATGGGCTGGTAGTAGCGTTGAAGCGGAGTAATGTCCGTGGAGCCAAGCGGCCCTGCTGTTGTGAACGACTCTGACAAAAGGAAGGCAATAGGCGAATGACAAAAGCGCCGATTGGTTTGCAGGACCTGCGGAAGAGGATATACATCAAGGCGAAGGCAGAACCCGGGTGGCGATTCTGGGGACTGTACGTGCATGTGTGCAAGCTGGAAACCTTGGAAGAAGCATACTCGATGGCCAAGAAAAACAACGGCGCTCCGGGTATCGACGGGGTGACGTTCGCGGCCATCGAGCAGGGCGGCGTGGAAGGGTTTCTTGAGCAGATACGGGATGAGTTAGTCGAGTTCCGCTATCTGCCGCTGGTGGTGCGAAAGAAGGAGATACCGAAGGACGGGGGAAGAGTCCGCGTACTTTCGATTCCGGCGATTCGCGACCGCGTGGTCCAGGGGGCGTTGAAGCTCATTCTGGAACCTATCTTCGAGGCCGACTTTCAACCGGGGTCGTATGGCTACCGGCCACGACGGACGGCTCAACAAGCGGTGTTGCGCGTGGAAGAAGCGATCGAGCAGGGAAAGACGCGCATCGTCGATCTCGATCTCAAAGCCTACTTCGATAGCGTTCGGCACGATGTGCTTCTATCGAAAGTGGCTCTGCGAGTTCAAGACCCCGACGTGCTGCGGCTTCTCAAGCTGATTCTGAAATCCACGGGCAAACGGGGCGTTCCGCAAGGCGGAGTTATATCGCCGGTACTTAGCAACCTCTATCTCAACGAGGTGGACCGGATGCTGGAGAAGGCGATAGAAACCACGCGGCGCGGGCCATGTGCGCAGGTCGAGTACGCTCGCTATGCGGACGACATGGTGATCCTGATCGATTCCCATCCGCACAATGAGTGGCTGTCGAGGGCGATAGACAAGCGGTTGCGGCAGGAGTTGGCGAAACTGCGGGTCGAGATCAACGAAGAGAAAAGCCGGGTGGTCGATCTGAGAAAAGGCGAGAGCTTCGCATTTCTTGGCTTCGAATACCGCCTGCTGCCGGGCCGGAACGGAAGGCCGCGGGTTCAGGTTACTCCGAGGCAGAAGAAGCGCGTGGCCCTGTTCGCCAAGTTGCGCGAGGTGTTCCGGCGGCTGGTAAGTCAGCCGATCGGGGGTGTGATCGACGAGATCAATCCCATCCTTCGTGGCTGGGTGAACTACTTTCGGATCGGCCATTCCAGCCGCTGCTTCGGCATGGTCAAAGACTGGGTAGGGAAGAAGATACGGCGGCACTTGATGCGCTCCCGGCAACGCGACGGGATGGGCTGGAAACGGTGGAGTAGGCAGTGGATCTACGGATCGCTCGGACTGTTCAACGATTATCGTCTGCGCCGTCCGGCACTGCGGAAAGCGGTTCTGGTTCCATCGGCCACATAACTCTTGATGCGAAGGCAACAGGAGAGCGGAGTGCGGGAAATCCGCACGCTCCGTTCGATGCGGCGGGGATTGGAAACCAGCTCACGGCCCGGCTAGTGAGGCACTCCCAGAGGAAACGGGGAGCAACAGACAGGCCGAACCTACGGAGCATGGCGCCAATCCTCGACCCTACCGGTTTCGACTCTGAGACCGGGGAATGGGTCAAGGCTTATGCCCCCAGGATCAGAACCTGTTGGACGTGCTCTCCGGCAAGGTGGCCTATGCGTTTGTCGAATGTGGCGAGGATCAGATCGTCTGCAATCGCCATGCCGAGCAGGTATGCATCTGTAACTTGCTTGTGACCGTGCAGACGCCGGAAAAAGGGCTTGGTCAGCGTGCGCCAGTTAGCTGCGCACGTGTGATAGTGGTAGCCCGGATGGAGTTCCATCTGCTCCAACAGCCCCGTGGCTTCGTTCATGCTGAGCCTGCCGGGCCTTGTGGCAAAGCGCAGGAATCCACCCTCCACCCACGGGCAGAGCGCCCATTCGAGGCCGGGTGTCTGGAACCACTCCGTGGCAAGATCGTGATGTTCATGGCCCTCAAAGAGGCGGGCGATCAGCAGATTCACATCGACCAGATAAAGGGCTTTAGTCAAGATCGTCCTCAGACTCTTCCTTCGCCATTTCAGAGGTGATGACCGGGCCGGCAGCTTTCACGACAAGAATTCCGTGCCGATCCCTTTTGAGTTTAGGCGATGCGTCGAGGGGCAACTCCGGAGCTTGCTCGGTGCGGCGAATCAGTTCACTGATGGCAGCGCCCAGGGCGATGCCCCTTGCGGCGGCAAACGCAGTTGCAACGCTGTATGCGTCGTTGTCGAGGTTTATGTTTGCCCTGGTTCTCATGTCTACAGTATGCACCGCGCCAAATATCTGTGCAAGAAGTTCTGCACGGTGCACAGAGGAGGAGGCCGGTTCGTAAATGGTATTCATAACGAAAAACTACCGTCTTCTTCCACCGAAATGATCGTGCCCTGATGGTGGAGAATGCGCCAGCCGACATCTCGGTGCTGCGCTAGCCCCTTTTACGCAGCCCGCGGCCCGGTCCACCACCCAAACACCGCCGTTCCCAACAGAATGACGCCCATCATACCGATCCAGGTAAGGCCGGCCATCTGCCGCACCTGCTCTTCGCGCGCCTCGACCTCGCGCATGTTCCTCCCGGCGAGGACGAAGCCGGGATGCGCCCCGTTGACCCGCTGAATTACCGCGGCGATTCGGACGCCATGCTCCCTGCCCAGCACCGGTTGCCAACTGATACGCGCCTCGCCGTGTTGTCGCACGTTTTCGAAGACACCCGCGGGCGGGGCGGGGACGTGCCCGTTGAGCATGGCCTGCGAGGCAAGCGGCTGGCCCCGGTCGTCGTAGACGATGACAAACGGCGTGAGGCTGTGCGCCATATCCACCGCGCCGGCCTGAATGGCCGCGGCGGGCGGTGTGCCCTGTTCCAGGCTGGTGGAGGCGTCGGTGGCCAGCGCGATCTGCGGGTCGTTGGCCCCCTGGCGCAGCACCTGCTGGGGAATCGAATAGAGAGCCAGCGCCAGCCCGGTGGAGAGCCCGGCCAGAACCAGTGCGTTGAAGATCAGCGCGGGGCGGGAAAATGTTTCGCTCAGCATGGCGAGGTACTCCTTGGCGAGGGATGTAGCGAGGTCGCGGGCGACCAGCGGAACGAGACGGCGGCGGGGGAGCGAGGAATCCCGGAGCGCATCGTGGAAGGCTTGGCGCATGGCCGGCGCATAGGCCTCGCGGAAGGGCGCCGGGTAGAGCCGGATGGCCAGCGCATAGAGTTTTTCGAACCGATCTGGCCTCATGAGCGGTCTCCGTGGGCCAGAAGGCCCAGCGAGCGGGCCGAAGCCACGGCAGCGTCCAGCCGTTCCAACTCGACGGCCAGCGCGGCGCGGCCCAGGCCGGTAAGCCGGTAGTAGCGCCGGCGTTCGTCGTCTGAGACGCCCGACTCCTCGACCAGCCCGTCGCGCATCATGCGGTCGAGCGAGCCGTAGAGCGTGCCGGGGCCCAGGCGCACGCCGCCACCCTCCGGGGCTCGCGCATCTTTCATCATCTGGTATCCGTGCTTATCGTTCTCCGCCAACGAGAGCAGAATGGCGAAGACGGCAGGGGAGAGCGGAGCGGCAGGTGCGGTTCCGGTAGCCATAAAGACAATATATATCCACTACGGATATATCCGCAACAGAAATATTCTACAGGAGCCCAAGTCCCGGCAGGGCAAGCCAATCATCTTGCCGGCCCCGCGGGGTCTTACTGGGCGTTATTGGGACTGTTGGTTAGCAGGTTCCAGGTAACTACCTGGCCGGTCGCGTTATCGACCAGGGTGAACTTGTGCGGGGTCAGGCTGAGGTTCTCGGCAACTGTCGCGGTGGTGCTAGTAGTCGCAGTTGAGGCGGACCACTGCCAGGACGTCACGTCCACGGTGGTCAGCAGAATGTTGTAAGCCGGCGTCTTGATGCCTGGTTCGTAGACCGCAATCGCCACCACGGGGAGAGCCGTCGACTTCTCGGCCGCGCTCAGCAGCATCTCCGAATTGGCATCGTGGCTCTTCGCGAGATTGATGTTGGCAAAGCTGACCCTGTTGGTCGCGCCGACTTGCGTTATGTCGCTCCCTCCCAGAGAGAGGCTGGCGAGCAGGGAAACGGGGGCGTTGGCAGGACATCCGTTGGCCCTCGGATCGATTTTCTGTGTCCCCGCGCCGAAGCAGGCGTAGATCGTCGGGGTTGCGGTGGTGGCCTGGATTGGGGAGTCCGGCGTGAGAAGCAGCAAAGCGGGCAGCGCCCAGCGGAGAATGGCAAGAGAGCGCATCGTAGTTCTCCCTCTAACTGACTTTGTTCGATTTCACGTTGTAGGTCACTTCAACAGGCGCGTCCCAAATGCCGTCGGCGTTTTGGGGATGGTAGGAGATTTTGATCGATTCATAGAGAAGGCTGATCGACTCCACCGGCGATCCCGCGCTGGAACTTACGTCGCTAGCCTGTTCCGAGGTAACAATGGCATTAGTCAGCAGGACGGTGTAGGTGGGCTTTTGCGTCTGCGCGTCCTTCGCGTTCTTATAGTACGCAACCAACACCTGAGGAATGGGCTTGGCGGTCAGCATATCGAGAAAGAGCGCCGTGGTTGTGTCGTCCAGCGCTTTCACGATGCTCACCGGACTTACGCTGGGCTTGGCCGCGCCGCCGCCACTGCCAATCAGGGAGGTAGCGGAGGCTCCCCAGGAGAAGGAAAGCGCTGAAAAGCAAGTGGGAACCTTCGATGAAGCGGTCGATGTGTCGCTGGCCGGATTCATGGACAACTGGCACAGGCCGGTGGTGCTTCCATAGGAAACCACAAAGCTCTGGCCCAGGGCGAACCGCCCCGCGACCATCAGCAGGCAGAGAATCCAGAAACGGTGGAGCTTCATCGATCGAGGCCTCCTGGGCGACTGGGGGAACTGCGCGGGGCGCGCCATCATGGGTTTGCCCTGGTGGTGGTGGTGGGCGGACACGTGGTGTTATCGATTACTTTGATCGTTTTGAAAGCAAAGGAGACGCTCTCGGTCATCGCGCCGCTCCCCGTGCTCCCGCCGTCCTGTAAGGATGTGACAAGAGCATCGGTGAGCAAGATCGTGACATTGCCCGTGCCGACGTCGCTCGAACCCTGCACCGTGACGCCGATGGCAAGGGCAGTGAGAGTCTGGCCCACGAATAGAGTCTTCGCCAGTTTTACCGAGGTGTCATCCACCAGCTTGAGCAGAGTCACGTTGGATATTAAGACTTTGCTGGCGGATCCTCCCCCGGCGCCGAGTATCTCGGAGACACCAAACGAAAGGGATAAGACCGGGCTGGCGTTCTGCGTGGTTCCATTTCCGGCGCAGGCGGTGTACAGGGCCGGAGTGAGGTTGGTGGAGTTGGACCCCAGGCAGAGGTATATCGCGGGCGCCGTGGCCTGAGCCCCGGCAATGGCCGACGAGGCCAGCAAGGCTGCTGCCAGCAGGATGCTTGTCGATAAACGTGCGACCATGACACCGACCTTTCACGGTTGACAACGATTCTGTTGGATGCCGGAATCCGAGCGTTCATCACCCGCATTCTGGTCCTGAGGGTCTGTTTGCCGGGCAGATCTCACGGCTCCGGGAAAAGCTTAGAGCTGGGTGAATCATACCAGTAACTCGCTGGCGTGTCAACTCGAAACTTATCAAGTGCCTTCAGGAAGGAGTTACCGGAGATTCGCCAGAGATTCTGCCCAGGCGAAGCTGTGCAATCTCATCCTGGAGCTTGTCGAGGCGGCCCAGTAGCTCGGCTTGGCGCCGGTCGGCGGCCGAGGGGTCGAAGGCTTCCACATAGAAGGTGCCGTTGGGTTCGAGTTCGCACTTGTGGACCTGGTGGAAGTTATCGAAGCCCTGGCGGTGAATCACGTCGAGCAGCTCTTCGCGGGTGAGAGACTCGCGCTCCAGCGCCTTTTTGTCCACCTGGCCGTTGTGGACCAGGAGAGTAGCCCGGCCTTCGAGAGCGCGGGTGAGCCGCTTGGAGCGAAACAGCACCCGGACCACCAGCCAGTTGATGGCCAGCAGGCTGAAGGCCCCGATAAGCCCGCCGGTGACTGAGTTGTCCTCCCCGATGATGGCGTTCTGCACGGTATTGGACAGCGACAGCAGCACCACCAGGTCGAAGGGGTTGAGCTGGGCCAACTCCCGCTTGCCGAAGAGGCGCAGCAGCAGCACCAGAACCAGGTAGACGATGACCGGGCGCAGCAGCTTCTCCAGAATGGGAAGGGGCAACTGGAACATGTGGTCGATGACAGGCGAAATCAGCATGGAATCGAGGATAGAACAGTTGTCAGGGCGCCGAAGGTGCCTTGGTGAAATGGAGGACGCAGTTCACTTCGTGTGTTTGCGGGTCGGCAAGCACATTGAATGAAACCTTGACTCCCGCCAGCGAGCGCATCAGAACGGAGTCTTCCTTCTGCGCCTTGACGATGAAGCTGGAGACGTAGCTCTCGTCGAAGGGGTCTCCGGGGAGCATCTGCCATAGATGCATCAATTTGCTGCGCAACTCGTCGCTGACGTTGTCGAATTTGACAAATGCCAGGTGGTAGATTGGGCCAGGATCGATCGTAACCGTGTAATTGACCGTGCCGGAGGCCTCATCGAACTGCGGGTGCGGCGTCACGACGCAATCCAGGTAGCCCTTGGACTTGTAGCGGGACACGATGGCGAACCAGGCCACGCGGAGGTTTTGTCCTTTGGCCACTCCGTTTTGCTGCCCAAAGGCCTTGTCGATCTCCGCCTGGGTGACCAGCGAGTCTGGCGGCATCTGGATGGCGCCCAGCTTGTAGACCTTGCCCGCTTCGACGGATACCGAGAATGGAACCGCGATGGCTTCCGGCGTGGCCACGAGAATGCCGGAGCGGGTGGCATGAGCCCTGGCGGCGGCATAGCCCTCTTCTGTGTAGAACAGCTCGATGGCATGCTCCAGGTTACGCTCCGAGTTTTCCGTGTCGAAGGGGGTTCCGGACTCGCGGTCGACAATGTGCTGGACCCTGGCCAGGAGCGCAGACGACACTCCAGTAAAATGAACCGCTCCAACCTGCACCGGCGGCGCGGCGATGGAAAAGGTGACCGCCGAGCCTTTGTGTAGTTTCGTATCTGCAAAGACGGCGGCCGTGACAGCGGCCTTGATGCCATTGGCTGCGAGCATCTCCTCAAGAGCGCCGCGCACCTGCTCGGTGAGGCCGCCCTCGCCGGGAAGTTTGCCGTGGAAAAGGGGAATCCGGTCGTGCAGCGCGGCCTCCAGCTCTTTGCCGGGGGTAAGCGGCAGGTTTGCCAGGTGCAGGGAATAGAGGTTGGGGGAGGGAACGAGCGTGAAGACGAGGTCAACGCCATCGAACTTGAAGCTGAGGTTCTCGAATAATCCAGTGTCCATCAACTTCTGCGAGTGTTCATTCATCTCGGCGTAGTTCAGCACCATGCCCATCTTCAGGCCGGCGGCTGCCATCAGTTCTTCGCTGGAGAAGTCAGGGTCGCCCTTGAACTGGATTGTTTTAGGCTGAAACTTCTGTGCCTGAGAAGGCGGCGCGGTGATGAGAGCAGCGAATGCAAGGATAAGCAGCAGAAGAAAACGAGTCATGATAGGCCAAGAGTAGCAAAGGGCCGGATACCTGGGAAAGGCGTCCGGCGGGCTGGAGCGCCTTTATGCAAGAAGAGCGCCGTCCTGCGGGACTCAGGGTGAACTGCCGGCTTTTCCAGCCCCACGCTGAAGCGCGCGACTAGCCACCATTGCGCCTACGGCGCGGCCGATGGGCCGGGGCCGCACCGCAGGAGGCTGCTTACTTCTGTGCCGGGGCCAGGCGGTAGTCCTTATACGTAACGCTGAACAGCGTGTGGCGCACGGAGTAGCGGGCGGCGTAGTTGTCGCCATTGGGTACTACCTCAGTGAGGGTAAAGGAATCCAGCGGGAGGACGTAGGTCTTGTCGCCAACGGCTACCGGCCCGTAGTCGATGCGCATGTCTTCCTGGTGGACAAAGTCGGTCGGCTTCAGCTCCGCCTGGGTGATGACGCGGACGATCGTGCCCGTCTCCGGGTCGATGAAAAACTCGCCATGGAAGGCGACAACGGTCTTGAAAGGCTTCCAATTGGTTCCGGTCTGGAAGTTGGCCTCCGTGTGTTCATAGCCCATACGGCCCGCGTCCTGGGTGACCGGGAAGCAACAGTAGTTCACCGCATATTGCGACTTCTTCTTGTCTACCGCAAAGGAAAACACGGCGGCCTGCTTGCCGTTCACGGTCTCCCAGCGCAGCCAGTTGAGCTTGCCGCCCGCTGCCGCCTGCTGGAGGATGACGCTGAGAATGGGGCCGGGGCCGCCCTCGGAGACCTGTCCGTTCACTCCCCATGGCACTTTCGGCTTGTTGGCCGGAATCAACTCGATACCCTTTTCGCTTTCGACCGGCTCGGAGTGCGTGCCCAGGAAGCGGAAGAACATGTTGGGCAAGTTCCAGTTCCTGTCGGTGTTGGGGATATTGGAGGTCATGCCGGAGTTGGTGCGAATGTTCTCCACGCCGTCCTGGAAGCGCGCGGTGGTGCGCGAGGCCGTCAGGTGGGGGTTCTGCATGTAGTTCTTGGTGACGAAATCCACGGCTTTGGCCAGGATGGCCTTCTGCCCGGTCAGATCGGGAGCGGGGACGGCCGGAATATCGGCAGCCGGGGGAGCCAGAATCGCGCTGCGCCCTTCGAGGACGTACATCTGTTCGGTTGAAAGCGGGCCGGGTACGTAATGCGCAAGGCCGTTCAGCACTCCGCTGGTTAACTCCTCGCTCAGTTCGACTTCCTTGAGGCGGAGGGCCACTTCCTCGTCGCTCTTTTTGCCCTGTTGCAGCGAGATCAGGGTCTGTTTCAACTCTTCCACCGTAATCTTTTTCGCGGCCCAAACCGGCATCGCCGTCATCAGCATGAGTACCAAGACTGCCCGTTTCATTTTTTCCTTTTTTTAAGAAATCCGGACGCGGCGATGGTCCAGCATGCGCCGCGTCCGAGGTGAGAGTGCTGGTTATTTGGCGGCCGCGTAGTCCTTGTATTCGGCGGTAAACAGGGTGTGGCGCGTGGAGTACTTGCCGGCGCCGGAGTCGCCGTTGGGCACGACCTCGGTGTTGATGATGGTTTTGACCGGCAGCACCATTGCCTTGCCATCCACTGTAACCGGGCCGTAGTCGATGCGCTGGTCCTCCTGGTGGACGACGTCGGTGTTTTTGAAGTCGGCGATGTTGTCCAGCCGAACCACAATTCCCGTGTCGGCATCGACAAAGATCTCGCCGTGGTAGGGTACCGTGGTCTTGTACTCCTTCCACGTGGTGTTGGTTTGCATGTTGCCTTTGGCGCCGCCGCCCGCGTTGGCCGCGCCGCCGGGCTGTCCGGTTCCCATCTGCCCCGAGAAATGGACGACACCGGCCTGCTCGGAATCCGGGAAACAGCAATAGTTGACAGCGTAGTGAGACTTCTTCTTGTCCACCACATAGGAGAAGACGGCGGTTGTCTTGCCGTTGACCGTCTCCCAGCGAAGCCAGGCGATCTTGCCGGCGGCCTGGGCCTCCTGCAACACCGTGCTCAGGACGGGAGCCTGTCCTTGCAGGACGATCTGGCCGTTGGCGCCCCAGGGGGTCTTGTCCTTAGCCGCCACCACCTTCTCGGCGCCGTTCTGCAACTCAACGGGGATCTCCGTCGAGCCGATGTAGCGGACGAACTGGTTGGCGGTCACCACCGAGGGGTCGCTGGTCATCTCCTTGGCGCTGGAGTGCATGCCGGAACTGGAGGCGAGCGCTTCAATGTTGTCCTGAAAACGGAGAGTCGTCCTGGTCGCGGTCAGGTGCGGCGTCTGCGCAAAGGTCTTGGTGGCGTAGTCGGTAGCCTTGTCGAGCAGGGCCTTTTGCGCGGCGGCATCGGGCGCGGGAGTGGTGGGCACGTCGGCCGCGGGCGGCATCAGCACGGCGCTCTTGGCCTCCAGCACGTATACCTGTTCAGTGGACTGCGGGCCGGGCACATAGTCCACCAGGCTGTTCATCATGGGACGGGTCAGCTCTTCGGTCAACTCGATCTGCTTCAGTTCGGCGGCCACGTCTGCGTCCGACTTTTTGGAAGCTTGCAGCGAAACCAGCAGATCCTTCAGTTGTTGAACGGTGATCTTCTTTGCGGCCCACGCGGGCGAGGCCGCCAACAGCAGTACGAGAATCCATCCAAACCGCTTCATTCCCTCACTCCTTCAAGACAAGCGCCATGCGCCAATTAGACAGCGAAAATAGCTCGCTGGTTATGCACCTTGCGGTGGTTTTGAGCCGCAACGATTTTACAGAGTCGCCGTTGCCCCCGGATGTGACAGAAATCAGGCTGTGCAGGGGGGCTCACGGCTTGGCCCCAAGCGCGGCGGCGGGAATGGTGACCGAGCCCATGCGACCGGAGTTCTCGTCCACCACCAGGATGCGCAGCGAGCCCATGCCCGTCTTCAACTGAACAAAATGCTCGAACGGGACGCCTGCGGGCAGAAGGCTCTGGTAGGTTGAGGACTTCAGCCGCAGTCCCAGCGTCTGGCCGTCCACCAGGGCATGCTGCCCCGCGTCGTCGCGCTGGATGAAGAAGATGTCCAGCTTGTCCATCCAGCGTCCGGCCTGCTCCTCCATGCCCAAGTCGGCAGCGGCGATGGCGATCTTGACGTTGGCGCCAGGATTCATGGCGGCCACGTCGGCGGTGACGGAGATCTCGCTTGCCTCCCTGGGCCGCCAGACCGCCTGCTGGGGGTAATCAGCTACCCGCTCTACCTGG
>Ga0364866_10943_pt1 | contig 12836 bp, 12 predicted proteins | sample ExccelAu500001D3_3_FD_206913 | JGI IMG/M metagenome (GOLD analysis project Ga0364866, IMG submission 206913) | Enriched cells from Trout Bog Lake Hypolimnion, Wisconsin, USA - BchlTB.Aug13.5000.01.D3 | ecosystem: Environmental > Aquatic > Freshwater > Lake > Hypolimnion/Profundal zone | place... | reverse complement strand
TGATTTACAGGAAGTTATAGCATATTGCAGAACACAGGATTTTGGGCTTCCCCTTCAATTTGAAAACATGAAAAGCTGATTTAAAACATCATTTGGTTAAAAAAGCAGATTCTACTATCTTTGCCGCCCAAATTATTAAATAATCGTACGGCCAAATCCGTGCAACCTAAACATCAATACAATGAAAAAAGGTATCCATCCAGAAAATTACCGTTTTGTAGTTTTCAAAGACATGAGTAACGGTTACTCATTTTTAAGTAAATCAACTGCACAGACAAAAGAAACAGTAAAATTTGATGATGGTAATGAATATCCATTAATCAAGCTTGAAATTTCCAATACTTCACATCCTTTCTATACCGGAAAGAATATGATGGTAGATACTGCAGGCCGTATCGACAAGTTCAAAAAACGTTACGCAAAAATTGCAAAATAAAGTCGTTCTATACTTTACTACAAATCCCGCTTTAAAAGCGGGATTTTTGTTTCCAATGACTATTTTTGATGTTTAAACTAAAGATTATGAAACTGGATATATTGGCAATTGGTGTACATCCGGATGATGTGGAACTGGGTTGTTCCGGTACGATATTAAATGCAGTGCATGAGGGCAAGAAAGTAGGTATTGTGGATCTAACACAGGGAGAATTAGGTACCAGGGGCAGTGCTGAAACCAGGTTTGCAGAAGCAACTGCAGCTGCGGAAGTAATGGGTGTGCAAATAAGAGAGAACCTGTATATGGCAGATGGTTTTTTTATGAATGATGAAACCAATAAGAAAAAGATTATCACTGCTATTCGTAAATATAAACCTGAAATTATTATTTGTAATGCACCTGAAGACCGTCATCCAGATCATGGAAGGAGTGCAAAACTGGTTTCCGATGCTGCTTTTTTAGCAGGCCTTCGTAAGATAGAAACATTCAGTGATGGAATACTGCAGGAAGCCTGGCGGCCAACTTATGTGTTTCATTATATACAGGACAGATTTATACATCCATCATTTGTTATTGATATTACTGCATTCATGCAGAAGAAAATTGAAACAGTTCAATGTTATAAAACACAGTTTTATACCGGTGGATTTGAGTCTGATGAGCCAGAAACCTATATTTCTTCCCCACAATTCCTCGAAACAGTAAAATCCAGGGCAATGATGATGGGTAAAAGGATTGGAGTGGATTATGCGGAAGGATTTATTTCAGAAAAAGTAATCGGGTTCAGAAACTTTGATTCATTTATTAAGAATGTAACCTAGTACTATGCAACTGATCCCTGGTGACTGATAATAAAACTGATTACATCATCTGTCTGAATGCCCGCTCTTTCAGATGCATCAGCAATATCATCCCGGGAAACATTGGCAGCAAATGTTTTTTCTTTCAATCTTTTTTTTACCCCTTTGAGATCCATTCCTATATATCCGTTTGGCCGCATCAGTGAATAGGCATGGATAAGCCCGCTTAATTCATCAAAAGCATAAAGCATTTTATCCATTTTAGTCTCAGGTTGTACACCAAAATGTACTGGACCATGAGAAGCAATGGCATGTATTATTTCGGGGTCTATATTTCTGGATTCCAGTTCATCTATTATTTTTTTACAATGAAGGTCTGGCCATTGGTCCCAATCAGCATCATGTAATAATCCAGCCATTTCCCATTTCCAAGATTCTGTTGCATCTGCTCCTTCTTTTTCGGATGCCCAGGATTTCATCAGATGGGCCACCTGTTTCATATGCAATTTCAATTTTGGATTCAGTACCCAGTTATTGAATAATTCCATTGCTTCTTCTCTTGTTAAAACCTTGTTTGTATTAACAATATTTCCAAATTTGTTTCTGCCTAACAGGAGTGACATGTTGCATTTTTTATACTTCCAAAGATAAGTTAAGGAAGAAAAGTCTGGTAATTTATAGTTAGGAAACCAGATATTTTAATCCATTCCGTTTTTAGAAATACTGGCAATTAATTACATTACTAATACTTTAATTGTATTAAAAAATCAAGATAATGAGCATTTATTGTAAAAAACACACCAATTAACCAAAAATTCATGTAAAATATTGACAATAATTGTTTTTTTTCTTGAAAAACCTTTATATATTTAGCCTTCATTGTTTTAAGTATGCCCCCAGCAACAAATAATGATGTAAGTATTAATGAGGTGATTTATGATTTTTTGACCATTGAAATTGTAAACTCCCGCCTGCATCATAAAAACTTATCTTATGCAATAATTGATACGGATCAACGTATCATCAGAAAAGGTAACTTTAATGGACTTACTGTTCATTTGCGTGTAGCACACATGATGGAGGGTAAATATTTTCTGCGAATTTCTTATGAAGACAATACCATCTCCCTTCCTTTCAAAAAAATAACCTCCAATTTCTCAGAGCTTTCTTATGCCCGTAAATAATTATTAGTTTTTTTGTAATCGCGGATTATCTTTAAGTTATGAATTGTATTAAATCTGTATTACTATTATTTTGCATCCTAGTTATTGGTAGCTGTTCCAGAAATCCGTATACTGTTACAAATAAGCAATACCGTAAAGAAGCAAAAGCTTATAGCCGGCAATTGATAGATTTACCGGAAGATATATCCAATGATTCTATTAAGAAGCCAGCATATTTTACAGGGACTACTAATTTCAATATGCGTAAGCCCAGTTATGTGATTATTCATCATACCGCACAAAACAGCTGTGAACAAACTTTAAAAACTTTTACAACAGAACGTTCAAAAGTGAGTGCTCATTATGTGATTTGTAAAGATGGCACTGTTCATCATATGCTGAATGATTATCTCCGGGCATGGCATGCGGGATTTAGCCGTTGGGGGAACCAATTGGATATTAATTCTGCTTCCATCGGAATAGAATTGGATAATAATGGGTTTGAACCATTTGACAGCCTGCAAATTAATAGTTTACTTAGTCTGCTTGCAAAACTGAAAACAACATTTAATATCCCAACTGCTAATTTTATCGGACATGGGGATATAGCACCGGTCAGAAAAAACGACCCTAATTTTCGTTTCCCCTGGAAATTACTGGCAGACCATGGTTTTGGAACATGGTATGATACTATAAGAGATAGTGTGCCTGAACCGTTTAATGCAGTGTATGCCCTCCGAATCATCGGATATGATGTGAAAGACAGTACTGCAGCTATCCAGGCATTTAAGAGACATTTTATGCAGGATACTTCCCGGTATTTAAATCCTGCTGATTTATCTGTATTGTATAATCTTCAGAAGAAATTCCTTTAAATCCGGCCATATTGCTACCTTATTATACATAACGTATCTCATTAGAATACTGATGAGTCTTAAACTTTTAAAATAGTTTGCACGACAACTAACATTTGTTAGGTTATTTGCCTGCAATCCTTATTTTTGTTAAAAAAAGGATATGCAATTTCAGTTATCGGAAGAACATTTAATGATTCAGAAAGCTGCCAGGGATTTTGCTAATAACCAATGCCTGCCTGGAGTAATTGAAAGAGACGAACTGCAGAAATTCCCTAAAGAACAGGTTTCCCAGCTTGCAGATCTTGGATTTATGGGTATGATGGTATCCCCTGATTACGGTGGTTCCGGTATGGATACGATCAGTTATGTACTGGCAATGGAAGAGATTTCCAAGATAGATGCCAGTACCAGTGTAAGCATGAGTGTAAATAATAGCCTGGTCTGCTGGGGACTAGAAACTTTTGGTAATGAAGCACAAAAACAGCAATACCTGGTTCCGCTGGCACAGGGAAAAAAAGACGGGGAATTATATATCGGAGCATTTTTATTAAGTGAACCGGAAGCAGGTAGTGATGCCAGTTCTCAAAGAACAACTGCAGAGGATAAAGGGGATTACTATTTATTGAACGGAACCAAGAACTGGATAACCAATGGTTCCTCTGCTTCAGTTTATCTGGTAATTGCTCAAACAGATCCCGCAAAAGGTTCAAAAGGAATCAATGTATTTATAGTAGAAAAGAACAGCCCGGGGGTAGTAGTTGGTGCAAAAGAAAATAAATTGGGCATCCGGGGCAGTGATACACATTCCATATTATTTAATGATGTAAAAGTACCCAAAGAAAACAGGATAGGAGCGGATGGGTTTGGTTTTACTTTTGCCATGAAAACGCTGGCTGGAGGAAGGATTGGTATTGCCTCCCAAGCATTGGGTATTGCCAGTGGTGCTTATGAACTGGCGGTTAAATATGCAAAACAACGTAAAGCCTTTGGTAAAGAAATATCCCAGCACCAGGCTATTCAGTTTAAACTGGCAGATATGGCCACTAAAATTGAAGCAGCCAGATTATTATGCCTCAAAGCAGCATGGGAAAAAGATAACGGCATAAATTATGATGTTAGTTCCTCCATGGCCAAGGTCTTTGCCAGTGAAGCTGCTATGTGGATTACCGTTGAAGCAGTACAGGTACATGGTGGGTATGGTTTTGTAAAAGAATACCATGTAGAGCGATTAATGCGGGATGCAAAGATTACCCAGATTTATGAAGGAACCAGTGAAGTGCAGCGTATTGTAATCAGCAGGAGTATTTTAAAATAATAGGGAATATCTTTGCATTTTATCATTCAGATTATGGCTATTCAAATTGAAGCATATACTTCCCTTATACAGGAGCTTTCAGCAAAAAAGGTTCAGTTAATTGCTGTGAGTAAAACCAAGCCTGCTTCGGATATTGAGGCTTTGTATCAATTGGGACAAAAAGATTTTGGTGAAAACTATGTACAGGAACTGGTGGATAAAGCAACGGCATTACCTAAAGATATTCACTGGCATTTTATCGGTCACCTGCAATCCAATAAAGTAAAATATATAGCACCTTTTGTTTACCTTATTCATGGAATAGATTCGTATAAATTATTACAGGAAGTGGATAAACAGGCTGCAAAAAATAACCGGGTTATTGATTGTTTGTTACAGGTGCATATCGCTGAAGAAGAAACTAAGTTTGGCTTTGATAATAATGAATTACAGGCATTGCCCGATTTAAATGAATTGAAGCATGTTAGGGTTTGCGGGTTAATGGGTATGGCTTCATTCAGTGAAGATATGGAGAAAGTAAGGGGAGAATTTCATACTTTAAAAACCATATTTAATAAGTTTCAGCAAAAGTATGCTACTGTACAAATCCTCTCCATGGGTATGAGCAGTGATTACCGGATAGCGGTGGATGAAGGCAGTAATATGGTTAGGGTAGGTAGCTTATTATTTGGTGCAAGGGAATATGCGCAATAAATATTCTTTCAATATAATAAGGGCCCTCAAACTGAGGGCCCTTATCATTTATTTTAAAGTTTCATCCAGCCATTTATAAAATTCCCTTTGCCATACCAGTGCATTTTGTGCACTTAATACCCAATGGTTTTCATCAGGCAGGTATAAAAACCTGCTTTTAATCCCTTTCAGCTGAGCGGCCTGAAAAGCCTGTTGTCCCTGTTCTACAGGTACCCGGTAATCCCTGCCTCCCTGTACAATTAAAATAGGAGTTTTCCATTTGGATACAAAGTTGCTGGGCGACTGGCTAAAGGATCTTTGTGCCACTGCATTATTGTGTTCCCAGTAAGCACCGCCCTTTTCCCAGTTTTCAAACCACATTTCATCTGTAGTGCCATACATACTTCTGAAATCAAATACACCATCATGTGCAATAAAGGTTTTAAACCTGCCTTCATGCAATCCTTCCAGGGCAAAAACAGAGAATCCTCCATAACTGGCACCAACACAACCTCTGCGTGATTTATCTACATAAGGTTCCTTACTAACTGCATCTATAGCACTCAGATAATCCTGCATTACCTGTCCCCCCCAGTCTTTACTGATCTGTTCATTCCATGCAGTTCCATGGCCTGGCATACCCCTGCGGTTAGGTGCTACAATAATATAGCCCTGAGAAGCCATTAACTGAAAATTCCAGCGGTAAGAATAGGACTGGGTTAAAGCAGATTGAGGTCCACCCTGGCAATACAGTAAAGTGGGGTATTTTTTAGAAGGGTCAAAACCCGGGGGATAAATCACCCAAACCAGCATTTGTTTATTATCAGTTGTGGTAACAAATTTTCTTTCTGTCCTGCAAAGTGAAATAGAAGCATAATTATCATCATTTACATGCGATAATTGTTTTGCAGTCCCATTCGTCAGGTCTACCGTATAGATTTCCGGTGCATGGTTCATATCTGTACGGGTAACTAATAATGTATTGCCGGATTGCCCCACAATACTACTGATGTCAAAATCACCGGAAGTAATCTGTTTGATTACAGGCAACATTTTTGTTAAGCCGGGATAAGTAACATTAAACAGTTGCAGGGTTCCATTTACAGGGGCAATAAAATACAGGCTCTTATCATCATCTGCCCATTTAAAGCTTTCTGCATGGATCAGGTCATTTTGTTTGGTCAGGTTCATGCTGGTAACCCCGTTAAATACAATGATATCCTGTTTATCGGCTTCATAACCTTCTCTTTTCATTTGCAGCCAGGCTAATTGTCCCCTGTTATTATAAGAAGGGGCAATATCATACCCTTTATTATCAGTGGTAAGGTTTTTAGTAGTACCTGTTTCTACATTGTATTCAAAAAGATCAGTATTGGTACTGATCGCATAAGCTGTTCCAAATTTTTTCTTGGTTACATATACAATATGTTTGGAATCAGGGTTCCAGATAAAATCTTCATTGCCACCAAATGGTTTTTGCGGGCAATCATTGGAATCAGCCGGCATAATATCTTTAGCATCACCGGCCTTGCCATTTTCAAAGGGAGCCAGGAAAATATGTTCAAATTTCCCATCCTCCCAGGTATCCCAATGCCTGTAATTTAATGAGGTAAAAACATAGGCATTTGATTTTGGCAGGTCAGGATAAATGTCAGCAGATTTAGTCCGGATAACCTGCACTTCCTTACTGCTGATGATGTATTTTCCATCCGGTGAAATACGGTCATTCATCAGTACACTTTCAGGATCTGAGATTTCAGTTGCATTCCCTCCGGTTACCGGAATACTGTAATATTTTCTTTTGCTTTTATTCTCCCGGATATCCGGAATGGCTACTGCAAATATTACCGACTGCTTATCCTTCGTTATCCCCAAAGCTGCTACACGACCCAGTTTCCATAGCAGTTCAGGTGTTAAATTATTTTGAGAAAACAGGTTTGTTGAACCTAATAATAAGAGTATTATTAACAGCTTTTTCATTTTATTTTTTCAGTTTAGCATAATCAAATACAATATTACAAAATGCTTTTACACCCACATCCAGCATACTGTCATCTATATAAAAATCAGGTGTATGATGCGGAGCTGCTTTTTTAGGATCCATTCCTTTAGGCATACCCCCCAGGTTAAAAAAGAAAGCCGGAGCTTTGGTACCAAAGAATGAAAAATCTTCCGCACCGGTTGTCCAGTCAGACGCAATTACATGGTCCGTACCCGCGGCCTTTTCCAAGGAAGGCAGCATAAGTTTTACCAGTTCAGGATCATTATACGTAACCAGTGTTTTAGTATCTATAGATACTTCGGCAGTTGCACCTGAAGCTTCTGCAATTTTGGTTGCTGTAGTTTTGATTCTTTCATGCACATCTTCCTGCATCTTACTGTCCAGTGTGCGGATAGTACCTTCCATGGTAAGTTCTTCCGGAATAATATTGGCCCTTACACCACTTTTGATAATACCAACCGTAATCACCACCGGAGCTTTGGTTAATTCTTCCTGCCGGCTTACAATTGTTTGCAGTCCGTTGATAATCTGAGCAGCCACCACAATCGGGTCAATACCACCCCAGGGCATGGAACCGTGACTGGATTTTCCTTTCACTTTTATGGTAAACCAATCTGATGAAGCCATAAAAGACCCTGATTTATAGCGGATAGTGCCTATTTCTGTCTGAGAGTTGATATGCAACCCGAAAACGGCATCTACCTTAGGATTATTCATCACCCCTTCTTTAATCATTAAAGGGGCACCACCTTCCTCTGTACCGGGAGGGCCTTCTTCCGCAGGCTGAAAGATGAAGACAATGGTTCCGGGAACATCTTTCTGCATTTTAGCTAATGTGGTAGCGGTACCTAATAAAATAGCTACATGGCTGTCATGGCCACAAGCATGCATTACGCCAACTGTCTGGCCGTTATATTCTCCCATTACTTTAGAGGCAAATGGTATTTTTACTCTTTCAGTAACAGGCAATGCATCCATATCTGCACGCAGTGCAACAACCGGCCCGGGTTTACCCCCTTTTAAAATTCCAACTACCCCCGTTTTACCAACATTGGTTTTCACTTCAATCCCTAATGCTCTTAAATGAGCAGCAATAAAAGCCCCGGTTTTAAATTCACGGTTACCCAATTCCGGATTCTGGTGTATAAACCTTCTCCAGGCAATAACAGAATCATTGACTGCTGATGCATTTTTCTCAATAACTGCCGTAAAATTTTGTGCAAAAAGCATAACAGGCAGGACTGCCGTTATCACCATTAATTTCAGTTTTCTCATGCGCATGTTTATTGTTTGGTAAAAGTATAAGGATCATATTCAACAAAGTCGCTGGCCCTGATATCAACAGACAGCACTTTATTTTGTTCTGTTTTAAATTTTGTGTCAAATATCCCAAATGCAATATTGTCATATGTCATCAGCCATTCGCCATTATCCATGTACTGCAATTTTGCATGCAGGTTATTATGTGAATTGAATTGAATATACAGATCATTTTTATCAGCAGTAATCGTTATTACGCCATACAACTGATTTTCATAAATGCCGGTATATGCAGCAATATTGAGAGGAGGAGTAGCACCTTTAACTCTCGATTTAAGATTTGTTATTGTTTTAAGGGATTCAGCATTTTCTTTCAGGAAACCCGGTAAAAACTGTTTACTTCTGTTTACATAGCCTACACCCAGGAATGCATCCAGTATCTGGTATCTCAGCATTTCAAAAAACTCCTGGTTATCCTGATTGGTCAGGATCGTAATACCCAGCTTTTCTTCGGGAACAAAACAGGTATTGGTAACAAATCCAAAAGCACCACCTGTATGATAATAAATTTGTTTGCCATTATAATCAGATTCAAATACACCTAACCCATAACCTGTAAAATGGGAGGGGAATGCACTGTTTTTCCTGCTGGAAATTGCAGTACTGATATCCCTGGTTCTCCGTATAGCAGGCCAGGGAATGATAGTATTTCCCTGATATCTACCACTGTCCAGCTGCATAATCAGCCATTTGGAAAGATCATGCACACAACTCACCAGGCTACCTGCCGGTGCAAGGTTATCCACCACATCATAAGGAAGTTCAGTCAGTGTGCCGGTAAACGAAGTGGTATAAGGTTTTGCGGCATGGGGCATTTGCTCCATATTAAAACCCAATGTTTGGGTATGGCTCATTCCAAGTGGTGTAAGTATACTATCGTAAATATAAACTTCCCAGGGGCGTTGACTAACTTTAGGTATAATTTCACCTGCTGTTAAAAAACAGCTGTTACAATAACCATAGTCTACCCTGAATTGTCCGTTTGGTTTCAGGTAACGCATTTTATAAATAATATTATTGCGCGACAATTTTGAATCCCAGAAACTGAAATCGCCCTGGAATGTTTTAGTCCCTAAATGATGCGAAAGCATATCTTTTATGGTAACCAGTTGGGTGCTGTTTTCATCGTATAATTTAAAATCCGGATAATACTGAATAATTTTATCATTCAGTGAAAGCTTTTTACGGTATTCCAGTTGAGCAAGTGCTGTTGCTGTAAACAGTTTGGTATTACTGGCAATCATGAACAGTGTATTTTCTGTAACTGGTTCTTTGGTTTGGATATCGCTTACACCATAACCCTTCATTACCACTACATTACCATCTTTCACAATGGCAATAGCCAGTCCGGGTATATTCCAGTCTTTCATCCCCTGTTCAATATAAGCGTTTAAACTGTCTTTTATAAAAGCAGGCTGTGCCTGTAAAAATAATGGTCCCGCCAGCAAAAAAGCCACTATACAAATAAATACTTTCATCTTGTTTAATTAAGCAAAAAATTTATTGTTTACAATTCATGGCATATTGAATACCACCCAGTATATGTTTCAGGAATAATGTATCTGTAAAACATTCATCTGAATGTCCCAGTGCAGTATAAAAGACCCTGCCTCCTTCAAATGACTGGTACCAGCTCACCGGATGGAAATTGCCATTTTCCCCGCCGGTATAAGAGGTTTCATCCACCGTAAGCAGAATATGTGCATGGTCCAGTTGTAAGGATTTAAAATTATACCATTCATCAAAATGTTTCCATATAGCAGGTAAATGCCTGGTGGCAATAAATGCAGAATCCCTCACCACTATCTGTGCTTCCTGCTGTTTGGGATGGCTTTTAAAATAAGCTCCAATCAGTGAATTATACCAGGGCCATCCAAATTCAGTATCTGTGGCAGCATGTATCCCCACAAAACCACCGCCATCTTGTATATATTTTTTAAATACTTTCTGTTGTGCTTCATTCAATACATCCCCGGTAGTACTTAAAAAAACGATTGCATGATATTGTTTCAGGTTCTTTTCTGTAAAAAGAGCTGCATCAGTTGTAGTATCAGCAATAAAACCATTTTCCAAACCTAATTTCTGGATGGCTTCAATTCCTTTGGAAATAGACTGATGGTGATATCCCAAAGTTTTGGAAAATACAAGTATCTTTTGGGTTTTATGTGTAAAGCTGATACAAAAGACAGCAGTAATTAACAATAGTAAAATTCCTGGTACTAATCGTTTCATCATTTAATTTTTAGGCAGGTTTCTTAATAAAAAATCACGCACATTACCACCCATTATTTTTTCAATATCTGTTCTGTTAAATCCTTCTTTAATCAGTTCGTTCACCACTTCTTTAAATCCATTGATATCATAACTGGCGGTAATAGCACCATCAAAATCAGAGCCCATGGCCACTTTATCAGCACCAATTTTATCAGCCACATATTTTATAGCCCGGGCAGTAGCCACTGCATCTGATCCGCAAACTGCTTTCTCCCACATACCAATTCCCACTATTCCGTTTCTTTTACCAATTTCCATAATTTGTGCATCTGATAAATTGCGCACATTATCACAGGTACCTTTGGTGCCGCCATGAGAAAGAATCACCGGACCGGTAGTATTGGCAAAAATATCATCAATTAATTTGGGAGATGCATGTGCAATATCAATGATAATATGTTTAGCTTCCATTTGTTTTAATAACTCTTTCCCTTTTTCAGTAAGTCCGCCTTTATGAATCCCATGCGCCGAACCTCCCCATTCATTGTCAAAAAAATGGGTTAGACCGATATATCGTACACCAGCCTTATAAAAAGTATCCAGATTATTAATGTCGTTTTCCAGGCAATGTGCCCCTTCCAGTCCCAGCATACCAGCAGTTAACAGGTGGTTTTTGCTTCTGTCAGTTAAGAATTGCTGTAATTCCTGCTGGTTGGTTATTACCCGGAATAAGCCGTCGGACCTTTCTGCTGTTTTGTATAAACGCCGGCATTGGTGTAATGCCCTTGCTTTGATACTGAACCAGTCTGCCGGATTTTGTAATTGAGCAAAACTTAATAATGCTACATTATCCGTTTTATCAGAATTGCTTTCATAATTAATACCCCGGGGTGTTTTACTAACAATGGTAAATACCTGAAATGCTTCATTCGCTTCCTGCATCCTGGGTATATCCACATGGCCATGGCCGGCCCGTTTTAACAGATCCCTGTTCCATAATAAGGCATCACAATGTAAATCTGCTATAAAAGGAATACTGTCGTACCAGCTTACTTTTGTAAGTGAATCAGAATGGTGTACCACTTTGTTCATAGAACGGTCCATATAACCGGGTACAAATACAAAAAATAAGAGCGCAATAATTGCCAGGATAATACCGGATATTTTGATGATTTTCAGAAACATTTACTATTATTTTATCTCTAAATATACGCAAAACGGGGCTTATTTTCAAGCAATTACTGCAATATTTTGCAGGAAATTTATATATTTCTTCTGTTCATATATTTACATAAAACTATACCTTCCGTAATAGATAAACTTGTAAAAACCCACATTTTATACGGTAGTTGAAATACTGGGAAAACTGTTCAATACATTTAAATGTTTAAATAAAAGAGGTTGCCCCAATCAAATCGGGCAACCTCTTTTGCAGCCATATTTTTACTTATTTATATTCTCCAAATATATTCCTCAGTGTGTCTGCAATTTCTCCCAACGTACATTTATGTTCTACAGCAGTAATTACATGCGGCATTATATTGGTATTATTTACAACTGCTTCATGAATGGCCTGCAGGCTATTTTTTGCATCAGTTGCATTGCGTTGTTCTCTTAATATTTTAAGCCTTTCACTTTGAAATACGCGAATACTGTCATCAATTTTAAATCCGGGAATCCTGGCTTCTTTATCAACAGTAAATTTATTAACCCCCACTATAATTTTTTCAGTGCTTTCAATCTGGCGCTGATAAGTATAAGCACTCCTGGCAATTTCATCCTGGATAAAGCCCTGTTCAATTGCACTTACGCTGCCACCCATGGCATCTATTTTAGCAATCAGTTCCCAGGCTTTCTGTTCCACTTCATCGGTCAGGTTTTCTATAAAATAACTGCCTGCCAATGGATCAACCGTATCCACCACACCACTTTCAAATGCTACAATCTGCTGGGTTCTTAAAGCAATACGGGCAGAGTCTTCTGTAGGCAGACTTAATGCTTCGTCATAACTATTGGTATGAAGGCTCTGTGTGCCACCTAATACAGCCGCCAGTGTC
>Ga0364866_10940_pt1 | contig 12875 bp, 9 predicted proteins | sample ExccelAu500001D3_3_FD_206913 | JGI IMG/M metagenome (GOLD analysis project Ga0364866, IMG submission 206913) | Enriched cells from Trout Bog Lake Hypolimnion, Wisconsin, USA - BchlTB.Aug13.5000.01.D3 | ecosystem: Environmental > Aquatic > Freshwater > Lake > Hypolimnion/Profundal zone | place: USA... | reverse complement strand
CAAAAAATATCATACATCAGTGCTTTATATGAATACACAAGTTGGCTTCCGGATGAGTCAAAGCCGCACGTTGAACGACCAAAACTACCCCTCAGGCTCACGGTCTCACAGTTTGCAGTATTTATCAAAGCATGCAATGAATTAAAGTTGTTTGATGTCCCCAGTGTGGCTGAGCTATGCCGGATTCTTACATCCCTTGTAACAACCTTGCGCACCGAGGATATCAGCCCGAAGAGCTTCCGCAATCATATGGAAATCCCTTCCATTGAGGATATTGAAACAACAATTGAAAATATGCAGCACATTACACATTACCTAAGGATTCTTAAGAAGAGGATTGATAATTAGAGCAGTAAAGTCTGATTATAAAGTTCAGGAGTTTGTTTTGAAAAAGGGAGGGAAAGCCTCCTTTTTTTTATGGGCAACAAGACATATAGGTTTTGAGTGAAAGTCTGAATGGTTGAAAGACGGCAAATAGACGGATGAAAGACGACAGGAAGTTTTCCGGGGGTATTTAACAGATAATAAGAGTTGCAAAACTGATTTACAGGTATTTTCCGGAAAAATGAAATGGCTTAATCCCAGGCAGCAAAAGGGCTGCAGAAGGGTGGTACCACCTTTGCAACTACCGGAAGGGGTAAAGATGATTGTAATTTTGCTAAAAACAAATAGTGAGGTCGCGAAGTTGCAAAGTAGCGAAAGTAAGAGTAAACAAAACTGTAAAAATATTAAGCTAAAAAGAATCTGTTATGAAAATAAAAAAAGAAATTGTCCTGCTGGACGAGAAGATTGACCAGATCTCCAATGATCTGTTGTTTCACCCTCACCCGGTGATCGAAAACCTGTTCCTGGACTATTCAACGGTTTGTTCGTTACTTGAAATTCATCCGAGTACACTGTGGAGATACAGGACCAAAGGGCTCATTCAAAGCCACAGGATAGGCGGGACCAGTGTATATAAACTATTCGATATTGATACTCTCGCAAAATTTATTGCGCTAAGAAAGTTATCTGCCTGCATAAGTGAGAAGTTATGATTATGAGTACGTATTATAATTTTAAAAATCATCAAAAAACAATCCATATGGAAAATGAGAAACTATTTTACCTGGGAGAGCCAGTGAGTGGGGCAAATTCCGTGATCGATGGAGGGGAACATAATTCATGCAGCGGGATGAATTCGTTTGTGGCTGCGGGTTCATACAATGAAGTTGCGGGGGATATGAGTTTCGCTTCCGGCGAATCCAATGCTGTTAACGGAAGCCACAGCGCCGCTTTCGGGAATCTTCATGATATACTGGCGAATTTCGCGCATGCCTCGGGGACCGGGCATGTGGTCACGGGTGACGCGGGTTCGGCCTCAGGCGACGGCAGTATCGTATCAGCCTATGCAGCAAATGCGGAGGGCGGATTACATATTTGCGAGGGAGCTTACTCCCACGCTGAGGGCCTGGCCGCAAAAGCCTATAATGATTACCAGCATGCTAAAGCTGCCGGAGGGTTCAGCAATCCGGGCGAGATCGGGGAAGCCCAGTATACCAATATCATTGCCCGCCTTTCGGCAGAAGAGAACTACCCCAGGGATCTCCTGGTGGGTGAAGATGGGCGTATTGTCTTGATGGATAACAAAATGAATGCTTTCAGGATCATGGTCGTTGCATCCAATGCCGACCTTACTGTAGGCGCTGCCTGGGAACTCAAGGGCCTCATCCGCAAGAACGTTACTCCCGATTCAACTACTATACCGGGAACCGTCAACAAAACCATCATTGCATCCAACCCGGCCTGGGATATCACGGTTGAGGCCGATACGGAAAACGGAGCCTTGCGAATCATTGCAAGCGCACCTGCAGGTGCTTGCATCCGTTGGGTTGCATTCGTGGAGATGGTGGAGGTAGCCTTCTATTCGTGACTAACCTGATGGTCATTAGGAGCGTAATGCGAGGTGCACAGCATTACGCTCATTTCGAATCCCGGTAATTAACATCATTCCAAATTAAAAATTCGACAATGAAAGCAAGACTAATCTTAAGCTGGCGTACCAGCATTCTGGGAGTTATCCTTTTAATCATATCAATCGTCCTTATGTTTTGCAGGATGGTCACTTTCAGTGAATTTACGGCTTTTCTGCCAACAATTCTGGGTCTGTTGTATGTGAAGGATTCATCAGTGATCAGAAAATCGTGATGAAGGTTACACAAATACAAAATAAATGCATCAGCATTGTATCGCGATCTACCTCACGATATTACATCATGTAAATTCAATATTATGGCAAAGATTGAACTTTTTTTACCAAAACTTCTTGAATTGGAAGGAAATTTCGTAAAAGATCCGGCTGATCATGGAGGGGCTACTAATATGGGGATTACTTTATCAACCTGGAAATGCGTGGGGTACGACAAGGACGGAGATAGGTATATCGATGAAAAGGATCTCAGGATGCTGGATCATGAGGATGTTAAAATGATCTTAAAGAAATTCTACTGGGATCGCTGGAAGGCGGATGAAATCATAGACCAGAAGCTGGCGAATATGCTTGTGGACTGGTTGTGGAGCAGCGGAAAATGGGGAATCCTCATCCCTCAGCGTTTGCTTGGCCAAAAGGAAGACGGTATACCAGGTCCCGGAACGATATCCGCAGTCAATTCTTCTGACCCTTCAAAACTACTTATCCGGATTTATAACGCCAGACTGGCTTTTATCAGGAACCTTATCCGGCGTGACCCATCCCAGGAGAAATTCGGGAAAGGATGGACAAACCGGATAAACACATTTCTGTAAGTGTGTATGAAAACAATGCTAATCCTATTTTTAAGCCTGTTGCTTTGCACAGGCTGTAGTCCGCAGAGACGATTGAACCGATTACTGCAGCGGCACCCCGGACTGACCTTTGCAGATACCTTAAAATGCACCGACACCCTGGAGGTCCCCGGGGTACAGGTCGATACTTCGGTCCCCATGAAACAATTCCCCGATACTGTAAGTATTAATAAAGGACGGCTCGAAATCCTGGTAAAAAAGGTGCATGATACCTTGTTCATCAGGGGAAAATGCAAACCCGACACGGTAGTCATCCGCAGAAACATCCCCGTAAAGCGGATACAGCAAGTCAGACAATCAGCTAACACAGAACTGTTTAGCAGGATCCCTTGGCTGGTGACAGGACTAATCGCTTTAATCGTACTTACTATTACGTTAATTCTGAAATTCAAACAGTAACCAATTATTAAAATTTTTAAATTATGGCTAAGTCAAAAACCAATATGATCACTCATGGTTACCATGGAAAAGTTGGTGACCATTTCGTACTTCGCGTGCGTGGGACAAGCAGCATGATCTGTTCCAAACCCGACCGCAGCAACGTTGTACTGACTCAGAACCAAAAGGACCAGACCCGCAGGTTTTCAGGATCGGTGAATTATGCAAAGAATGCAATGAACGATCCCGTGAAGAAAGCCTATTACACAGCCCTTGCCGACAAGAATGTTTCGGCATACAACCGGGCCATGGCCGATTTCCTCACCAAACCCTGGATAGACCAAATCGATGCCATCGATTATGCCGGGCATGTTGGTGACAAGATCCGAATCATTGCGTCAGACAACGTTAAGGTGAATTCAGTGAATGTTTCGATCAGGTCATCGGCCGATGTCGAACTTGAAACAGGCGCCTGCACTTTCGATTCCGAAAACATGAACTGGGTATACATCGCAACCACCCTTCAGAACCCCATCGCAGGCCTGAAAGTGGTTGCCATCGTAAGGGATCTGCCGGGACATGTCGTCGAAAAATCACTGACCCTGTAAAGCTCTCCATTGAAGACGTGATAAAGCCAGTCTGTGTTGATTCATCTTTGGGTGATCAATTAATCATTCTTGGATAATGAATCGCATAAGGCTGGCTTTATTATGATGTTGAATTTTTGCACACTTAAAATGGTTGGTGGAATTTTAAATATTCCTGAAGTCTTGTGTATAAATTTTCTCGGGCAGATGGATATCATTATTCTCGGTTTTTTTATTGGTCAATTAAACCCTATAATGAACCTGTAATGACTCAGAAAAGCTTTCTACTATTCTTGTCGTAATTTTATTAGTCATAGATATTACTTCATTTTCTTTGATCTGTCCCATATTCCTTTTATAAAGTTTTCAAAATTAAAATTAGTATTAAGGCAACCATATTATGATGTGAAGGTCTTAACAGTGAAATTAAGCCTGATATGACAAGTATGACATTTGTATTTATACCAAAGATCTGATAACTCTATTCTCCTCCTTGAACTAACACAGATATGTCTGTCTATAAATTTGCTTTATGATTTTATGTGTAGGAGATAAATCATGATTTTTATTAATTGTTAGGGCAATTCCAAACTTATTAGTAATTTTATGGTCAAATTTTAACATATCTGCGGATTTTTACAAACACCGAAATTCTCAGGTAAGTTTGAGGGTCTTACCTATGAAACACATCAAGGGATTCATGCAGAATTGCTACATTAAACCAAGCAATTCTGCTGATTTATTTTCCTGGAGTTCCCATAATCGCTGGATCTCCATCTTTTTACTCATCTCCTCAATTTTTATATATGCTCTTCCCCCTTCTGAGCTGAATGCTCAAAGTAAAAAGGAGGCAAAGTATAAACTAAGTCCGCAACTCCTTCCATCGGGGTTCCAGAAATCACCTCAAATACCGATGTTTGATCCACTGACAGGTAACCTTAACACAGCGTGTCTTAATTCAAATTTCTCAGAAGGTACTTTTGATCAATGGATCGGTTGTTACGGGGTTTTTAATAATGCTCAAGGTTTCCAGCCATGTCTAACCCAGGGTTTTGCAATAACACAACGTAGGCATGTGATCGAAAAGTCACCCGGTTATCTTGACCCGCATTCCTGTGATACAATTCGTACAGTTTTCCCGGGAGAGCTATATTCAGCGAGGCTTGGAGATACTGCAACCGGCGGAGTAGCCGAACAGTTAAAATACGACGTACATATCTCTACGGATAATTATTTGTTTATTTACCGTTTTGCTACTGTCATGGAAGCAGCACCCCACCCTAAAAGTCAGCAACCAGCATTCACTATTCAAGTACAAGATACAGTTGGGAATTTACTTGATTCCTGTGGATATTTCAGTTTTACTACTCCAACATGTGCGAACCCTCCAAATTGCCCAACAGCACCAGGATGGACTTATTGTCCAAATGGAGGTCTTAATAATGATGGATTTTATGCAAGGAATTGGACAACGGTGGGAATGGATCTTAGTAATTTTCGAAATCTTGGAACTGTCAGGATTGTTTTCACTACTAGAGGTTGCCAACCAAGTGGACATATGGGCTATGCATATATATCAGCTTACTGTAGTTCCCTGATAATTCAAACCTCACTTTGTACAGGACAGGATTCGGCAACCCTTATTGCCCCACCTGGGTTTAAAGCTTATAACTGGTATCAAGGAGCAACACAAATGGACACAACCCAATCCATTACTGTTCCTTCACAGACAGGTGTAGTTTATACATGTGTTTTGCATTCATGGAATGGATGCTCCGTATCGATGAATGATACTCTTTCATATACCTTGATCCAGGCCGGTTTCACTGTGGGACGTTGCTGTCAGGGTCAGCCTACACAGTTCACCGATAAAAGCTCTACGAATCAAAATCAAGTGGTTAACTGGAAATGGGATTTTGGCGATGGAACTCCCGTGATTACTGGTGTTCAAAATCCTACCCATACTTACACGAATACGGGTAACTTCCATGTCAAGGAAGTTGCTTACTCTACCGAAGGATGCGTTGACTCAACATACGAATGGGTCACTGCGAATCCTCAACCGGTGATAACAATTACAGGTCCAAGCAGTATCTGCACAAATTATTCGGCGACCTATTCCACTGAAGCAGGCCAGAGTAATTATAACTGGAGAGTTATAACAGGGGGGGGAACCATCACTGCCGGCCAGGGAACCAAGACGGTGACGGTCATGTGGACCGGGGCGGGGAGCCAGACCGTGGACGTCAATTACAGCAATTCCTTTGGCTGCTTCGACACGAATCCATTCCCTTATAATGTTACCGTTTACCAGTCTCCATCACCAACAATCCTGGGAAGTTACACACCATGCCTGAACAGCATTCAAACATATTCAACTGAAGCGAATATGACAAACTACCAGTGGTCGGTTACAGGAGGGACGATCATTGGCACCATAGATACTGCAAAAGTGACTGTTCAATGGACCTCCCTTGGTATTCAGATGATCTCCCTGAATTATACTAATGCGGATGGGTGTACTTTGCAGACACCTATCAGCAGGATCGTCAGGGTCAATCCCCTGCCGACCGTAACTATTTCCGGTCCCTCTGCCGTCTGCAACAACAGTACGGGCAATGTTTATACCACCGAAACCGGGCAATCCGCTTATGTCTGGGCAATCATCGGGGGAACGATAACAGGCGGAGGAACAGCAACCGATAATACTGCAACTGTGACCTGGAATACCGTGGGGAACCAATCCATCTCTGTCAATTATTCCGATGCCAATGGATGCTCTGCGGCCAGCCCTGCCACAAAAACCGTGAATGTAAGCCCACTGCCTGATGTTATAGCAACGCCATCAACGCTGGCAATATGTTCGGGGTTCCAGGCTGATATAGTTCTTTCATCTTCGGTGCCAGGCTCAACCTTTGCCTGGACCGTTCCGGTTTTACCCCCGGGAGTGACCATGACCCAAACCTCCGGGACCGGAAGCATCCATCAGATCATCAATAGCAGCAATGCGACACCTTCCATTGTTAACTTTTCCATCATGCCTACTGCCGGAGGATGTTCTCCTCCTGCTCCCACCATTTACCCGGTCACGGTGAATCCATTGCCTGTTCCGACCATCAGCGGGCCCCAGTCGGTTTGCTTTAATTCCACGCAAACATATGTTACCGAGGCCTCAATGACGGGCTACACCTGGACCATAAGCGGTGGAACCATCACCGGAGGAAACACAACAAATACCATCATCGTACAATGGACTTCCACAGGGTCGCAAACGCTCACAGTCAACTATAATAACCAATACAGCTGTACTGCTGTCACCCCCACTTCCTATACTGTCAACGTCCATGCACTTCCAGTGCCTACCATTACAGGCAATGCCACCGTCTGTAACCAGAGCACAGGCAATGTCTATACAACAGAACCCGGGATGAGCACTTATACCTGGGTGCTTACCGGTGGCGTTCTTACTGCCGGAGGGACACCCACCGATAATACAGCTACTGTCACCTGGAATACAGTGGGACCTCAGACAATCTCGGTTAATTATCATGATGCAAATGGCTGTCTTGCTGCAAACCCTACCGTTAAAAATGTTACCGTGCTTCCCCTGCCGGATGTCATTGCAACTCCTTCTACACTGTCGATCTGCTCGGGTTTCCAGGCTGATATTCTTCTGACATCCTCAGTCCCTGGTACTACATTTGCCTGGACCGTGCCGGTCTTACCTCCGGGAATTACAATGACCCAGACCACCGGGACCGGCGATATCCACCAGATCATCAACAGCAGCAATGCAATACCCACCATTGTTAATTTTTCCATCATGCCAACATCCAGTGGTTGTTCGGCATTATTACCTACGATATACCCTGTAACAGTAAACCCATTGCCTGTTCCTACGATAAGCGGTCCACAGTCGGTTTGCTTTAATTCCACACAAACCTATACTACAGAGGCTTCCATGACCGGGTACTCCTGGACCGTCAGCGGCGGGACCATCACCGGGGGAGGCACAACAAACACTATCAATGTTCACTGGACATCCACTGGCACGCAGACCATTACCGTCAATTACAACAACCAATATGTTTGTACAGCGGTAGCCTCCACTTCATATGCCATCACAGTCCATGCACTTCCGGTACCCACGATCACTGGCAGTTCCACGGTCTGTAACCAGAGCACAGGCAATGTTTACACCACCGAGACCGGGATGAACGCTTATACCTGGGCGATAACAGGGGGGACCATAACTGCCGGAGGTACGGCTGCCGACAACTCAGCCACCGTGACCTGGAATACGGTCGGGGCTCAAACCATTTCAGTTAATTATACCGATGGCAACGGTTGTACCGCTGCTGCAGCAACCGTGAAGAATGTCACCGTTCTGCCCCTTCCCGATGTTATAGCCACACCTTCAACATTGGCGATATGTTCCGGGTTCCAGGCCAACATCGCCCTTACTTCTACCGTGCCCGGTACTACGTTCGCATGGAATGTTCCAGTCCTGCCTCCAGGGGTGACTATGACCCAGACCTCAGGCACAGGGGATATACATCAGATCATCAACAGTACAAATACAACTCCTTCTGTTGTCAACTTCTCCATCATGCCAACAGCCAATGGTTGTTCGGCTTTATCGCCCACGATCTATCCGGTTACGGTCAATCCTTTGCCCATACCTACTGTAAGCGGTCCGCAGTCGGTCTGTTTCAACTCCACACAGAACTATTCCACCCAGGCTTCAATGACCGGCTATACCTGGACCGTAAGCGGCGGGACCATCACCGGGGGAGGCACAACAAATACAATAACCGTCCACTGGACTTCCACCGGAAACCAGACTATTACTGTAGATTATAATAATCAGTACGGTTGTACGGCTGTTAATCCAACTTCCTATGCTGTTACTGTCCATATCCTTCCTGTACCGACTATCACAGGTAATTCTCCGGTTTGCAACCAAAGTACAGGTAATGTCTATGCCACCGAGACCGGTATGAGCGCTTACACCTGGGTTGTAACCGGCGGAACCATTACTGCCGGCGGAACTGCTGCCGACAATTCGGCCACGGTGACATGGAATACGGTCGGGACTCAGACCATTTCGGTAAATTATACCGACGGCAATGGTTGTACAGCTGCTGCAGCAACTGTGAAGAATGTCACCGTTCTGCCCCTGCCCGATGTCATTGCCACGCCTTCGACCCTTGCGATCTGTTCGGGATTCATGGCCAACATCGCACTCACTTCTTCCGTGCCGGGAACAACATTTGCCTGGTCCGTGCCGGTTTTACCCCCTGGAATCACCATGACACAGACCTCAGGGACAGGTGATATCCACCAGATCATCAATAACAGCAATACAACCCCGGCCATCGTCAACTTCTCCATCATGCCCACAGCCAATGGTTGTTCTGCTTTATTACCAACAATCTATCCTGTTACGGTTAATCCTTTACCTGTTCCTACCGTAAGCGGGCCCCAGTCGGTCTGTTTCAACTCCACACAGAGCTATTCCACTCAGGCTTCAATGACCGGCTATAACTGGACCGTAAGCGGCGGGACCATCACCGGGGGAGGCGCAACAAACACCATAACTGTGCATTGGACATCCACAGGGAACCAAAGCATTACTGTAAATTATAATAATCAGTACGCTTGTACGGCTGTCAATCCAACTTCCTATGCTGTTACTGTCCATGTCCTTCCTGTTCCTACAATCACAGGCAATGCCATAGTCTGCAACCTAAGTACAGGTAACGTTTATACCACCGAGACCGGGATGAGCGCATATACCTGGGTAGTGAACGGGGGAACCATTACCGCCGGCGGAACTTCTACCGACAATTCGGCCACGGTCACCTGGACCGTTGTCGGAACCAAGACCATCTCGGTCAACTATAACGATGGCAACGGATGCACGGCTGCAGCACCAACCGTGAAGAATGTCACCGTTCTGCCCCTGCCCGATGTCATTGCCACGCCTTCGACCCTTGCGATCTGTTCAGGGTTCCAGGCTAACATCGCACTTACTTCTTCCGTGCCCGGAACAACGTTTGCATGGAATGTGCCTGTATTGCCTTCAGGTGTCACCATGACCCAGACCTCAGGTACCGGCGATATCCACCAGGTCATCAATAACAGCAATACAACCCCTGCTATTGTTAACTTCTCCATCCTGCCGACTGCCAATGGCTGTTCGGCTTTATCACCCACGATCTATCCCGTTACGGTCAATCCTTTGCCCATTCCGACCATCAGCGGGCCACAGTCGGTGTGTTTCAACTCCACGCAGAGCTATTCCACTCAGGCTTTGATGACGGGTTATACCTGGACCGTAAGCGGGGGGAATATTGTCAGCGGGGGTACGACTAACACTATCAATGTCCACTGGACATCTACCGGTTCACAGGCCGTTACCGTTAACTATAACAACCAGTACGGCTGTACGGCAGTGAACGCAACAGGCTATGCTGTCACTGTAAATGCGTTACCCGTCCCGGTCATTTCAGGCCCGGGAGCCATGTGCCTGAACAATAGCGGAACCTACACCGTCCAGCCAGGAATGAGCGGCTATACCTGGTCCGTTACCGGGGGAACCATCACCGGCGGGGGAACTTCCACCGACAATACCGCCACTGTGCTCTGGAACACCCTGGGTCTGGAAAATATCTCGGTCAATTATACCGACGGCAACGGCTGCACTGCTGCTTCACCCACCGTTTATCCCGTGCAGGTGAACACGCTTCCCGTGCCCACCATCACCGGGCCTGCGGCCGTCTGCGTGGGGCTGACTTCCTCTTACACTACCGAAAGCGGAATGTCCAGCTATACCTGGGGTGTCTCTGCCGGGGGGACCATCACCGGGGGAGCAGGGACCCAGACCATCACCGTGCTCTGGAACAACACCGGCGCACAGAGCGTCAATGTAAACTATGTGGTCGGGACCGGATGCACGGCCGCATCGCCTACCGTCAAAAACATTACCATCAATCCACTGCCCGCCCCGACGATCACAGGGCCTTCGGCCATGTGCCTGAACAAAACAGCCCCATACAACACAGAGGCCGGCAAAACGGGCTATACCTGGGCTGTTGTGGGAGGGACTATCATCTCAGGCATCGGCACGGCCAATGTTCAGGTTACATGGACTGCTTTAGGCAACCAGAGCCTCTCAGTCAATTACGTGGATGCCAACGGCTGTACGGCTGTCTCGCCTACTATTTACCCTGTTCTTATCAACACCCTGCCTGTACCCACAATTACCGGGGTTGCGGCCATCTGCGTGGGACAATCCACCACCTACACCACCGAAAGCGGGATGAGTCTTTATCTCTGGAACGTCTCGGCCGGCGGAACTATTACCGCCGGGGGCGGAACCAATGTCATTACTGTCCTCTGGAATACCGTGGGAGCGCAGACCGTATCAGTGAACTATACGATTGCAACCGGTTGCACTTCGCCAAACCCCACCGTTCAGAACGTTTCCGTGAACTCATTGCCTACGCCGGTCATCTCAGGCCCGCAGCAGGTCTGCGCAAACCAGGCAGCCAACGTTTACTCCACTCCCAACGTGGCCAGCCATGATTACGTCTGGACCGTTACCGGGGATGTCTCCTTTACCGGCAACCACACAAACTCCATCACTGTCAACTGGGGCGGAGGACCCCTGGGAACCGTCCAGGTCAACGAGATCGACCAGAGCCAGCCCACCAACTGCAGTACCCTCACCCCGCTCTATAACATCACCATCAACCCCAATCCATCGCCTGTCATCACGGGTCCGCAGAACCCCTGCGGGCAGACCGTCTGCACCTATACCATCGGCTCGGCCCAGGCCGGCCATGCCTATCTCTGGACCGTCACCGGCGGAACTCCCCTGGCCGGGGTTAACTCCGCCATCAACGTCACCTGGGGGAATACCAATCCCGTAACCATCGGCATGCAGGAGTCCATCACCTATGCTCCCGGGGTGGTCTGTACCACTACCGCTCCCTCTTTCCCCGTCGCCCTCGTACTCATCCCCGATGCCGCCGGGGCCATCAGCGGAACACCCTCTGTTTGCCAGACCTGGGCCCGAACCTATACCGTGGCCCCCATCAACAATGCCGTCAGTTATACCTGGTGGTTTGTCCCTGCAACCGGGGTCACCATCACCAATAACGGAGCCAGCGCCAGCCTGGCCTTTGACCTCACCGCTTCCAGCGGTAATCTCTATGTCAAGGGAAACCAGACCGGATGTGCATCGGGGCCCACTTCACCGGCCTATTCCATCACCGTCAACACGCCGCCTTACGTAGCCATTTCCGCCTGCAACGACATCATCACCACATCCACCTCCAGGCCGTTCCTGCTCAAGGGAGGCGTGCCCCCGGGCGGACAGTATCTCATTGACGGAGCAGTCGCAACCGGAGGGATCTTCGACCCCACTTCCCTCTCCACTACCACACACCAGGTCACCTATACCTACACCGACCATAACACCTGCGTGAGCACCACTCCCTCGTCCGTGGGCATCACCATCGTCCCGGGTTCCGCTTCCGGAAGCTGTCCGGGCACCATTACCGACCCCAGGGACAATAAAACATACCGCACCATCAGCATGGGAACCCATTGCTGGATGCTCGACAACCTCGCTTACGGAAACTCCCTCACCCCGCTCACTCTCGAACAACGCGACAACTGCGTTCCTGAAAAATACTGCCTCTCCACCGATCCCTCCTGCACCACCTACGGGGGGCTCTACCAGTGGGACGAGCTCATGCAATACCAGGTTCCCGCAGCAGGGATCCTGCTCCAGGGGCTTTGCCCGCCTGAATGGCATGTTCCCACCCAGGCCGAATGGCAGCTCCTCATCGACTCCCAAATTAACGCAGGGAACGGAACTGCCGGGGGGGATCTCAAGGACCAGGTGACAGCCTTCGGCTTTAAGGCCCTGCTTCTCGGGATCTATTACCAGAACACCTTCTGGGATTTCACTTCCGGGAATCTCACAGCCACTATGTTCTGGACATCAACCACCAGCGGGACGACCAAGGCCGTGGCAAGGGGATTGAATATTTATGAGCCCAGCGTCTCGAAGTA
>Ga0364866_10939_pt1 | contig 12884 bp, 6 predicted proteins | sample ExccelAu500001D3_3_FD_206913 | JGI IMG/M metagenome (GOLD analysis project Ga0364866, IMG submission 206913) | Enriched cells from Trout Bog Lake Hypolimnion, Wisconsin, USA - BchlTB.Aug13.5000.01.D3 | ecosystem: Environmental > Aquatic > Freshwater > Lake > Hypolimnion/Profundal zone | place: USA... | reverse complement strand
TTGATCGTCTATCAAGCCTTGTAGCGACTGCCACTGCGGAACATATTCTGCCGCTGCGCGCGCCCCTGCGTAGTGCGCGTCGTAGATGCTCTGAACCAGCGTCTTTCCCGAGTGAAGGCGAACGTTGTAGGGCACATGGTGAAAGAAGAGAAGCAGATCGTCGGGGCATGTGGACAACGACTCATACTGGGCCGCGAATTGGGGCGGATACTGGCCGATGAAGCCAGTTCCGGTGGCCGTGGTGCGATCCATGCCGATGCCGTCCTTCTCTCCGCGAAACCACTGGCCCCAGCCGTTGCGCTCGGCTGACTCGATCCCCGGACCGAAGTGATAACCGAGGATATTGGTGAGAGTGCCCATTCCGTTGGGGCCGGTATAGCTTTCGTAGTTCTTCCATGAGGCAAGCTGCAGGTCGTCGATGGTTGCGTCGACCTTGGGGTCGTTGCCCCAGGTGAGACGCGTCCACGTGTCGATGATGGCGGAAAGGGATTGATCGGGGTTCCATGCCAGCTTGCCGAAGCCGTAGAGATTCGCCATCGCCATGGGATGGTGCAGCCAGTTCGCTTCGAGACCGACGTTGACTACTGAAACGTATCCCCCAGTGGGCTGGCCGAAGGCTTTACCCTCGACGATGGACTTGACCGGCGTGGTACGTGGCTTGCCGTCTGGCCCCGGCGCGCGCATGTCTGTGTCGAGCACCCACTTCCACATGGAGGGCAGCCAGACCATGTGCCGCTGCTGGCCGGTGTACTCCTGCGTGGTCTGGGTCTCTATGGCAACTGAAGTATTGCGCAAAGCCGCGAAGAGCGGTGACACCGGCTCGCGCGCCTGAAAGTCGATTGGGCCCTCCTTAATCTGGATGATAACGTTGGGCTCGAACTTGCCGTCGAGAGTCGCGAAGTTGTCCACGCCGGCGCGGGCACGGTCTGCCTTCAGGTTGTTCCAGTCGAGGTGATTGTCGTAGACAAAGCCGCGATACAGAACGACTCCGCCGTATGGCCTGAGGGCGCGTGCAAGAACATTTGCTGCGTCGGCGGGAGTGCGACCGTACTTCGATGGGCCAACCCGGCCCTCCGAATCAGCCTTCACGGTGAAGCCCGCGAAGTTCGGAATCAGCGCATGGATCTCGTCGACCTTCTTCTGCCACCACTCGATGACCGCCGGATCTTTAGGGTCGAACGTGCTTAGACCGCCGACGGTCTGGGGGCTGGAGAGATCGATGGAAAGCGCGAGCTTGACGCCCCAGGGTCGGAAGGCATCTGCGATGCGCGCGAACTCTTGCAGGTGTGCGGTGCTGAGTGTGTCGAGATCGGCATTGACGTTATTAATGTTGCATCCGTTAATCCCGATGGATGCCAGCAGACGTGCGTACTCTCCCGCGCGGGTCAGGTCCTGCCGCACATGGCCGTTATCGAAGAAGATGGAACGGCCCGCGTAACCGCGCTCGATGGTGCCATTCAGATTGTCCCACTGGTCTACCCAGCGGATGGGAGCCGACGGTGCTTGACGGTCGTTCGCTGGAATTGGCTTCTCCTCGCCGACTTCTTCCAGAAGATGAAACACGGCGTAGAGTTCGGCCTGCGGAGTCTCTGCTTGTACGGTCAGTGAAGTGTTGTTGCTAGTGCCTGTGCGAGCGATGACAAATGAGTCCGCTAGAACACTCGCGGGCTCGTGCGAGCGAGCCGAAGATGCAAGTTTTACAGCTATGGGCTTCGAAGTTGCGGACGAAAGTGTGATCGATACGACCGCTGGATCGTATCGAACGATGGAAAACGGTCGGCCAAGCAGGGACGAGAGTCCATGCTGCAATTCGCGCGCAGCATTTTGTTCGAGCGGAGAGTTGCTGCGTACAGCGATGCGCGACGGGAGGAAGCTATACCGCGCCGGGTTGGAAATGGGCGCATAACGCAGCCAGGCCGCTGAGCCGTCCTCGGCCACTGCGTGGGCGCTCCCCAGAGCGAGAAGGAGAGGGAGATAAAGGTTGGCTAGATGACTTCGATCCGGTCGACACAGACGCACGACTCTCTCCTTGCCGCTGCTGTGGAGCTTGCTCTCCGTTCTTCCTCACATCCTAAGGCAGGCCGTTGCGCACAGGCTCGGATGATTAATGCGGCAGTTCTTGCGTGCCAACGATGGTGAGTTTTGCGCTTTGCACGGACTCTGGTGTCGTCGCGTCCTTAGGCTGCGATCCGCCTACCGAGACGGTATAGCTGCCTGCCTGGACTAACCGAGTACCGTTCGTATCCACTTCCGAAAGCTGACGCGAAGCCAGCTTGAACGTGACATGCTCGATCTGCCCGGGTGCCAGGTGAATACGCTGAAAACTTTCGAGCTGGACATTCGGCGAAAGGCCTCCGTTGCCGTCCTTGGGTGGTGTCAGGTAAAGCTCGGCGACTTCATCGCCCGCGACTTTACCGGCATTGCGCACATCGGCCTCCACGGTCAGCGTATCGCCCGCATGAAGGGTGGGTGTCGATAGCTTCAAGTGCGAGTACGCGAATTTGGTATAGCTTAGGCCGTAGCCGAAGTCGTATAGAGTCTTCCCTTTGAAGTAACGATAGGTGCGATTATTCATCGAGTAGTCAGTGAACGCAGGCAGATCGTCGAGCGAATTGTAGAAGGTGACTGGAAGCCGTCCGCCAGGATTGTTTTTCCCGATCAGTGTGTCGGCGATAGCTTTGCCTCCAGCCTCACCTGGATACCATGCTTCAAGGATCGCGTTGGCATGTTGCTGCGCCCAGTTGACGGCTAACGCCGAGCCATTGAGCAAGACGGCTACCATCGGCTTGCCGGTCGCAGCGAGTTGCTCCAGCAGATTCTCCTGCGGTTGAGGAAGCTTGATGTCGGTGCGGTCTCCGCCGGAGAAGCCTTCGACGTGGATGGACATCTCCTCGCCCTCAAGCTGCGGCGAGAGTCCGACCATCGCTACAACCAGGTCGGCATTCTTTGCGGCGTCGACGGCCTGGTTCAGCAGAACATCGGCAGGTGGCTGCCATTCCAGCGTGATACCGCTGCCCAGCAACGCGGACGACCGGGTCATCTCGATCGTGATCGGGTGAGGGTGCGTGTCGGCGAAGTCGAGTGTGAACCGTGTCGTTCCGTTGGCACGCGGAGCCTGAGGCACGCCGGTGGTGCCGTTGATCTGGGCCGACCCCATACCAGAGGCAGGAGGAGAGTTTCTGACCGCGGCGACCTCCTTGCCGTCGATAGTGACTGAGAAGTAGTCATCGCCGCCGCACAGGCGGCAGCGACCGACGCGCAAATTGAACTCGTATTTACCCGTGCCCGGCGGTACTAAAACGCCCGTCCAACGTACGCTGAAGCCCGTGGTCGAGTTGCCGGGTAACGGGCTGACCGATGTCCAGTCGAAGTCGATTTGTGGATCGACACGGCTAATGACTGGCTTGCCTTCCATGCGCGTACCCGCGAAGTACTCCGCTTTCAATCCTTCCTCAGAGGAGCCTTCCACGGGACGAAATAATGTTCGCGGGACAGGAAGGACGATGCCTTCGGCATAGGGCGCACCCTGCTGATAGACAACGTGTACTCCGGGAAATGCGGCACGCAGTGCGTCGATCGGCATCTGCGGATCGCGAGGGACACCGTTGTAATTGCCTTCGAGAGCGGCGAGCGAAGCTGCGTTAGGCCCAATCACAGCGATTGTCTTGTATTTGGCTCGGTCCAGCGGAAGGAGGCCATCGTTCTTCAGCAGCACCATCGACTTGTTCGCCACCTCGAGGGCGAGTGCCTGATGGGCGCTCGAGTTGACGTCAGTGAATGGAATGGAAGTATAGGGGACCATGCTCAGCGGATCGAAGAGGCCAAGCTTGATGCGCGCGACGAAGAGCCTGCGCAGCGAAACGTCGATGTCAGCTTCGCTGATTAGACCGGCCTTCTCAGCGCCGTTAAGTGTTCTGTAGCTCTGTCCGCAGTTGGTGTCGGTGCCGTGCAGCAGAGCGTCGGCGGAAGCATGCGCGCTGTCGGGAGAGGTGTGATGCGCATTCGACTGCCAGAAATCATCGACGGCGCCGCAATCGGAGGTCACATAACCCTGGAAGTTCCAGTAGCCGCGAAGGATGGTCTGCATCAGCAGGTCGGAGCCACAGGCAGGCTGACCCTCAACCGCGTTGTAAGCGCACATGATGGAGTCAGCCTTGGCGTCGACGATAGTAGCGCGGAATGCGGGCAAGTACGTGTCCCAGAGATCATGCGGCGAGGGTTGTACATCGAAGCGGTGACGTTCGCTCTCCGGCCCGGAGTGAACGGCGAAGTGCTTTGGAGTAGCGATGACCCGGTAATACCTGGGATTATCTCCCTGCATGCCTTCGACAAAGTTGACCCCTAGCTGTGAGGTTAGGAAGGGATCTTCGCCGTAGGTCTCCTGGCCGCGGCCCCAGCGCGGATCGCGAAAGATATTGATATTCGGCGACCAGAAAGTAAGGCCGTAGTAGATGGAGTGATTGTTCTGGCGCAGGGCTTCGTTGTTCTTGGCGCGCGCTTCGGTGGAGATGACGGTCGCGAGTTGCTTGAACAGTGGAGCGTCCCAGGTGGCCGCCATGCCGATCGCCTGGGGAAACATCGTTGCATACCCGGCACGCGCCACTCCGTGCAGGCCCTCGTTCCACCAGTCGTACGTGGGCACATCCAGTCTCGGGATCGCAGCCGAGCTGTTCATCATCTCGGAGATTTTTTCCGTAAGGGTCAGACGGGAGACCAGGTCCGCGGCGCGCTGTTCTGCCGGAAGCTTAGGGTCCAGGTAGGGAAGCTGCTGGACCGACTGTGCATGGGCGAGGCTCGAGCCTGCCAAGCAAATTACGAACGAAACTGTCAGGGCGTGGGCGAAAGGGCGCATGGAAGTTCTCCACCATCCGAATGAGTGCCGGTGAAAGCACTCACCAGCATACCCATTGATCCCATCGTTCGTCCAAATTGCGATCTAATTTTGAATCAATCAGATAATTTACTGGGTCGGACTATCCTCTTCTTCACTTCGCATTGATTACCAGCTATAGGTGTAACCGATGCTCGCTGTGGTGTACCAGGGAACGGTAACGACCTTGCTGTAGCTCTCCTGGATCCAGATCGAATTGTTGTTATTCAAGTGCACAATTGCGCCGATCGATATACCACTGTCCAGCCTATTTTGGACGTGCGCGTTGCCGGTATAGCTGGTAATGCCAGTCTGTAGCCATGTGTATCCGGTAATAAGCTGGGTCTTCGGCAGCGCAAAGTTCTTCATCACTCCGGCAGATTCCGTGTGTTCCCCAAAGTTGGTATGTAGAAAGCCGTGGCTGCCACTGTTCTCGTAGGTATACGCGAAGGTCAGCTCGTCTCCGATGAGATCGCGCTTTAGGAAGGCAAAAGTATGGCCAATTCCAATGTTGTAATTTGCGCGCGGCAGAAGGCCTGGCCGATCAATATCCGATCCCGCCATCACAAATAAATCAGTGCTGGTTCCAGCCGGGGCTGGAACTGATTGTGCGTGGAGTTGCACAGACACCGCTACAGCGCAGAGCAACACCACTCCGATTGGGATTCGCCAATGGGAAGCCGCATGGTTTGTCATCTGAGTCTCCTCAAACTTAAACGATCTCTTCCAGATGAATACGGGCATTGCGTACCGCCTCGAGAAATCGGCGCGCCAGTTCGCTAATCCACTGACTTTGCCGCATCTTGAGTGCCTGTCTTGGCATCAGCTCCGATCCAATCCCGATAGAGGAAGCGCCCGCGAAGATAAAGTTGGACGCCGTTATTTGATTAACGCCTCCGGATGCGATCAGTTTTATCTGAGGCAGTGGCACCTTCAAGGCACGGATGTACTGGTCTCCTCCGACCTGCTTACAGGGAAAGATCTTCACAAAATCGGCCCCGGCCTTCCATGCTGCAATCACTTCACTGGGAGTAAGCGCGCCGGGAATGGCGGCTACATCGTTTTTCAGGGTGAATTCCAGCACGTCCGGAACCAGTCCGGGACTCGTGATAAACCGGGCGCCTGCATCCAAGCAGCGCCGGGCAGTCTCTGTATCGAGCACGGTTCCAGCGCCAACGACGAAGTCTGGATAGTTCTGCGCCAACTGCGCAATCACTTCCACCGCGTTCGGCACGGTCATGGTGATCTCAGCCACTGGGATGCCCGCATCGTATACCGCTTCGGCGGCAAACACAGCCAGCTCCGCCGAGTTGACACGGATACCCGGCATGATGCCAATATCTTCAATGCGCACTCGAACTTCTTCTCGATTCATGGCTCTGCCCTCTCTGCACAAACATCGTTCCCGTCGGCGCTGCCCGATTGTAGCAAGTCAACTTCGTGTGCGGGTTCAACGAACTTGCTCAATTTGGAACATACCCGGTTCCTAGGGAATCACCTCGCGCCCTACAGCAAGATTCACCTGGCCGGCGGCTGTCAGATAAGCGCCCACCAGCTGCAGATAGGCCAGCTGCACCACCCGGTAGTCGCTCTGCGCGTTCAGAAAGTCCATCAGCGATGCGCCGCCATGCTCGTAGGAAAATGTGACGGTATCGCGCACCCGCGTTGCCTGGTCCTTGTACTTGTCGCGATACGGGATCAGCAGGGCAATGTTGCTGCGCACCTGTTCATACGCTGAGTCCACGTCGCTAAAGACCTGCGCACGGGCCGCATCCGTCAACTGCTGGTTGCGGTCGATATCGATCAACGTACGCTGTTTTTCGCCCTGATTCTTGTCGAAGATTCGCAGCGGGATGTTCACGCTCAGACCGAGCGTCTGCTGGGCATAGGGATTGTAGAACGACGGGTTGTAGGTGTACCACAAGCCGAAGGTCGGATCCGTCGAGCCGTTCGCAATCGCCAGCTTGTGGTTGGTCTTCGACTGCTCGATGCTTTGGATCGCCGCCAGCAAATCGGGGCGTGCGTCCAGCGCAGACTGCTCGAAGTCGGTAAGTGGCTTCAGGTCTCCGCTGAAATCAAACGGCCCGGTAACATCGAACTGGTCCACAGGCGTTCGGTCGTCCAGCAACTGCAGCAGGGCGATTTTAGACGTGCGCAGGTTGACGATGGCAGATTGAATCTCCGACTCATACTGCACCCGCAAGAGTTCGATACGGTCCAGATCAATCTGCGCCAGATCGCCTGCCTTGAATCGATCCTGACTGATCGAGATGATCTTGTCGTAATACTCCAGGTCAGCCTTGGCCAGCTCTAGTATCGCCTTTGCCTGCAATGTTTCGACAAACGCCGAACGTAACACAAAAAGCATGTTACGGTTCAGGTCCTGATGTTGCGAAGCTGCAATCTGCGTGCCTTCCTGCGCACTCTGGAGCCGCAGTTCACGCTTGTGGTCGCGCTCGTGAAGATAGCTGAAGTTGGGCTGCACCTGCGTACCCGAAGTGGGACGCCAGTAGCCCTCATGAGGTACAAGCTGTGTTCCATCCGCACTCAAAGTGAAATCCGGATTGGGCCGCAGATACGCAGTGATCTCTTCGGCCTTCATCTCATCCACGTTCGATTGGTCCGACTTCAGTACCGGGTTAGCCGCCTCGAACTTCGCCTTCACCTGGTCCCACGTCAGGCCGGACGACCCCGCCACCTGTGGAGTCGGCAGGCCAGGAATCGTTGACTGCGCGAGTTGCAGCGGCTTCGGCATATCCGGCAGGTTCGACCCGCTTGTGTGACCGTACTGTTGTATTTGCTGCGCGCGTGCGCCCGCGGCACAGAACAGAAGGAGAATATATGCGAAGATCGTCTGATTCATACTCCTAAGGATATCTGCTGTCATATTATTCATGCACCACCTCCGCCTTCGGGAGCTCGTCGTCGTCCCTGGCAATCCATGCATAAAATGTGGGCAAGAGGAATATGGCGAGGATCAGATCGGAGATCAGGCCGCCTACGATGACGATGGCGAATGGCCTCTGAGAATCGGATCCAATATCATGCGACAACGCTGCTGGCAGCAGACCGAGCGTTGCCACCAGCATGGTCATCATGATTGGGCGGAGCCTTAAGACGGCTCCCTCAACAGCGGCATCGACGATATTGAGACCTCTCGCTCGGAGCTGGTTGATGTACTCCACCATGATGACTCCGGTCTGCACTGAGACGCCGAAGAGCGCCAGCATACCGATGCCCGATGACACACTAAGATACGTCCCTGTAACCACCAGGGCGAGCAGTCCGCCGATCGGTGCCAGTCCGACATTCATCATAATCAACGTTGCCCACTTGTAGGAGCGGAACATGGTGAACAGGATGATGAAGATAGCGAGTACGGTGATGGGAATGATGAGAGCCAGGCGTGCCGCGGCCCTCTTTTCGCTCTCATACTCACCCGACCAGCCCAAATGATATCCGGGCGGCAACTTGATTTTGTCGCCGATCTGCTTGATTGCATCTTCGACCGTTGATCCGAGGTCCCGGTCTCTGACATTAAATGTAATGGCAATATACCGGCTGTTGCCTTCTCGGTAGATGTCGTAGGCGCCATCCTTGATCTCTATCTTGCACAGCTGTGCCAGTGAGACGCGCTCTCCGGAAGGGGCGAGCAGGCGAATGTTGCCGATGGCTTGCTGCGTATTCCGGTATTGTCCCTGATAACGTACAACCACGTCATACCGCTGCTCGTTGATCAGCACCTGACTTACTGCGTTTCCGCCCACCGCCGTTTGCACGGCATCCTGGATATCCGCCATGTTGATTCCAAAGCGGGCAGCCATTTTTCGGTCAATTGTGAGGTCCAGGTTCGGCTGGCCGAAGTCGCGCAGCAGCTTGACGTCGTGCATGCCCGGGATGGAGGCCATCAGGGAAGAGACCTCGTCACCCTTCTGCTCGAGGACAGTGAGATCATCTCCGAAGATCTTAAGTGCCAGAGATCCCTTAGTGCCAGTCATAGTCTCTCCGACGTTGTCTTCAATCGGTTGCGAGAAGTTCCAGACGGCTCCGGGATATTTCTGCACCGCCAGGTTCATAGCGGCGATCAGTTCGTCTTTATTTTTGTGAAAGATTGGCCGCCACTCATCATGCGGCTTCAAGTCGACAAAGTACTCGGTGTTGCCGAAACCGCCGGTGTCGGTTCCGTCATCGGGTCGTCCCGCCTGTGAGACTACGGTCTTTACCTCTGGGAAGGATGCAAAGATCATGCGCTCCTTCTCGGTGAAGTCTTCCCCTTCGGAGAGACTGGTGCTATTGGCGAGGGTGCCGCGCGCCCAGATGGCACCTTCGTCAAGATGGGGTAGAAATTCGGACCCAATGGCCCCACTAAATCCCAGATAGATCGTTCCCGCCACGGCAATCACACCTACTCCCGCAATGAACCAGCGATGAGCGATCGCCCAGCGCAACTTCCGGCGGTAAGCGTCCGTGATGAAGTCCATGACACGGTTTCGCCGCTCCTTGAATCCACCGCGGAAGAAGATGCTAGCCAATACAGGCACGATGAAGATGGAGAACGTCATGGCGCCCAGCAGAGCGAAAGCGACCGTCCACGCCATGGGTCTGAAGAGCCGTCCTTCTATGCGCTGTAGCGTGAAGATCGGCATGTAGGCGGTGATGATGATGGCAATCGCATAAAAGACCGGCCGTTGTACCTCATGGCAGGCCTCGCGGATGATCTCAGCCGCTGTCTTTTTGGGTTCAGCGGATCCTTGTTCGCGCATATGGGCCAGGTGGCGAATGATGTTTTCCATCATCACCACCGCACCATCCACCACCATGCCAAAATCCAGAGCGCCCAAGGAGAGAAGGTTCGCAGGAATATGGTTCAGGTCCAGACATATCGATGCGAACAGCAGAGCAAACGGAATGGTGAGAGCCACGATGAAAGCGGCGCGTGCATTTAACAGGAACAACAGAAGGATAATGGTCACCAAAACCATGCCCTCTGTCAGGTTGTGCATCACCGTGTGCAAAGTGAAATGCAGCAGGTCGCTGCGGTCCAACATGGAGACCACCTTCACACCAGGCGGCAGGATTCCGTTGTTGAGTTCGTCGACTTTCTTGTGTATTGCATCCAGCGTAGGCTGCTCTTCGGCGCCTTTGCGCATCAAAACCCCGCCCTGAATTACATCGGGCTCGTCGACAATGCTTCCGTCCGCCATGTGATCGGCCCTGGCCATGTGGCCCAGCCGGATCATGGGGCCCTGCTGCACCTCCGCGATGTCCTTGACTCGCAGCGCAGTCCCGTTTTTGGTGGTCAGAACGGTATTCTCAATGTCCTGCACATTCTTGAAGAGCCCCAGCGCGCGAACATTCATCTGCTGCATGCCCAGCTCGACGAAGCTGCCGCCGGCATTGTTGTTATTGTTGGATAACTGCTGTTCCACCTGGCCGATGCTTAGCCCGTACGAGACGAGTTTATTTGGGTCGACCTTGACCTGATACTCCCGTACCGTGCCGCCAAAGTCGGAAACATCCACCACATTGAGGACGGATTTGAACTCCTTGAGCAGAAGCCAGTCTTCGATCCCTCTCAATTGCATCAGGTCGTATCGGGGATCCGTGCTTCGGATGGTGTACCAGTAGATCTGGCCCGTGGTGCTCCAGTCCGTGCCGATCTGCGGTTGCAGGTTCTGTCCGCTAGGAAGATCGACCTGAGTCAGCCGCTCCAACACCTTCTGACGGTTCCAGTCGTTCACGGAGCTGTCGTCGAAGATCATGATGACGTATGAGAGGCCGAAGATGGACTCTGACCGCAGAAAGGTCATATGCGGCATTCCCGCCATCTGGACTTCGATGGGAATCGTCACCTGCTGTTCAACTTCCTCGGCGGAGCGTCCCGGCCACTGCGTAATGACGGTTACATAATTGTCCGCAATATCGGGGTAGGCTTCAACCGGCAACTGATGAAATGAAATTGCTCCCCAGAAGACCAGCAGCAGCGCAATCGCAATCACGACAAAGCGATTGTTCAGGGCGAAATCGACTAGAATGCGGATCATAATCTCGTGTCCCTCTGGTGTAGCCGGCGGTTACTGGTTGTCGATGGTGTTTTGTAGCGGGAGCGGATTAATCACCACCTGCTGACCAACCGAAATGCCCGATAGGATCTCCTGCATACCGCCCGGCAATAGATCTCCTCCAACCACCATCAACCTGCGGAACTTCTGTCCTGGTTCCGGCACATAAACCCAGTCGCGATCGTGCAAATGCAGGATCGCCGACGAAGGCACAGCCGTGAACGATTGCTCCGTGGTCCCACGGAATGTGGCCGTCACAAACATCCCCACCTTCATCATTCCGGGATTGGCCACCTCGATTCGCACCTTGCCGGTACGGATCGTCGGATCGAGGATGGGTAGAATGTTGCTCACCCTGCCCTTCAGAACCCGGTCGGGATAGGCATTCAACGAAATGTCGGCAGGATCGCCGACATGGACGCTGGCCAGGTCGTTCTCGTACACGTCGCACACAATCCACACCGTCGAGAGGTCTGAGATTGTGAAGGGACTCGTTCCCAGACTCTGCACGCCCGCCGCATTGGTTACCTCCTGGTCGGTGATAACACCAGCGACCGGCGCGGTGATATCGACCATGCCGGTGGGATGGTCCACGTCGCTGCCCAGCAATCGAAGATGCTCCGCCGCGGTGTCGACGGCTATCTTCGCTTTGGCCTCAGTATCCTGAGCCATCTGCAGATCGTTCAACGCATACGCGCCTTTGGAGTAAAGAAGCTCCATGCGCTCCAGTTGCGCCTTGGCCAACACCTCGTCGGCCACATTCGACTGATAGTTGGCATAGGCACCGGAGATATCGTCGCTGCGCAGGCGCAGCAGCAGTTGGCCCTTCTTCACTTCGTCCCCCAGACGGGCGAAGAGGCCCACAATGCGCCCGGAGGCCAGCGAGATGACAGGAACCGTGCGGTCAATATCTGGATTCACCGTGCCGGTGACAGCGAGCTGTGTGGCCGCGCGATGTTCTACTGCCGCAGTCACAGGGTACTGATCCGGGCGGTCGACGGAAAACACTTCTGCCTGGTAAGCAGTGGTGACTTTGGCCGGCGGCGGCGCACCCGCGGCAGGATCGGTCTCTCCCCGCTTGCAGGCCCACGTCGCCATTAGCATTGCGGTGCTAAGAACCACGAGGCTGAGTCCTGCTGGATTCCTATGCACTCTGGTGGCTGAGGCGAACATGCTAATCCTCCTGAGCAAGCGAATCGGCGTCGTCCAGCGCAGGGTGCATGGAATGCCGATTCAGTATTGCTGCATGATGTTGCTTCTAATGTTGATTGATAATTAGTAAATGTGGCATAAGGAATAAATAGAAAATCCATAAAATGGAAGTTCAAAGATAGTCAAGGTGTGAACTCCGATACAGGACAATAGTCACTGTTTCTGTGTGTATATCGCTCTCCCACCCACTTCCTTATGCGTTGCTCATGCATCCTGCAAGGATAAAGACACTCGCAAGTGTGCTGGAAATGCGGTGCAGGGACTTTGTTCGTCCCTGCACCGCCGTACGTTGCGGTTGCTGCTTTTCGTTGGTGAATGTTGATCCGGGTTTAGAACCGCACCATGAGTGCTTCGGTGACCACGAGCTGATCTTTGCGAAGGTCCGGGAACCACACGGCCGAAGTCTGGCCAGTTGGTCCACCGCACGCCGCCTCAGCAGCCACCAATCCCGCTCCGCCAGGTGCCCAGCCGACACCCGAGGAAGCACCGGTAGCGCAGGCGTAGGTCGACGGCGAACCATTATTGCCGCCGGGAGGAGTAATGCCTCCGCGTCCCGTCCAGTACGGAGAATCCGAGTGACGATAGCCTGTCTCCGTGCGGAAGGTAACATACTGGCTGGGCATGTAATCATAGGTGACAGTCATATCCCATGCGTGCGCCTGATCGCCTGGGTTCTCCGTGAAGTAAGGCGAACCAGTGAAGGCAGTCGCGCCGTTGATGGGCGGCAACAGAGTTAGATA
>Ga0364866_10822_pt1 | contig 12906 bp, 7 predicted proteins | sample ExccelAu500001D3_3_FD_206913 | JGI IMG/M metagenome (GOLD analysis project Ga0364866, IMG submission 206913) | Enriched cells from Trout Bog Lake Hypolimnion, Wisconsin, USA - BchlTB.Aug13.5000.01.D3 | ecosystem: Environmental > Aquatic > Freshwater > Lake > Hypolimnion/Profundal zone | place: USA... | reverse complement strand
ATCTTTACCGTAGCTATAAAATCACCTTTAATCCCTTTTAAATAAACTGCGGCATACGAATCCTCAGCATGATAAAAATCTGACCCGCCAACTGTAATCTTAAACCTGTTGGCATCCCTGTCAGATTCAATTTCAAAGGGCTTGGCCTTGGCTGAGCAGTATTGATTTAGTCTGCTGGTTGCCAGGTTTATGGTTGTTGCATCGAAAACTGTGAAGTTCTTTTCTGCACTGTTTTCAATCCTGACTGAATGGATCCCGACTGCTGCTTCCAGTTCAAAACTGATTTCACGCGATTCATTTATTTTCAGTTCAATTGCCTGGCTTTGAATCGTTGAATGGTCAACCGTGAGGTTTGCCGTCATCTTCTGAGGTTCCTGAGTGAGGTTCTTTGCGGTTGCAGTGACCCTTAGCTTTTCACCTTTGAGAAGCCTGTCATCTGATAATCTGAAGTTTTCGAAAACAACAGCAGGTTTTATTCCTTCAATCATTACTGACTCATAGGGTGTTGAGCCGATAGCTAGCCGGTGTTCTCCCGAATCATAGATCCTGACTTCAAACTCAATTTTGCGGCTGTTGTTTTTGATCACCGGGAAGAGTCTCTTTTCGGATACCTTCCCATCCAGGTAAAGCTCGATTGGAGCAGACCCGGTTGAGCCATTGTTAAATACAGAAGCGGACAGGTGAATTATGCTTCCGGCTGCCACTTTACCGCCAGTGAGAGCCGCAGCCGTTTCAATTTTCAGATCACTCACCTGAAATTCGGGCTCTCCGTCCAGAATTGTTTCCGGGGGATTAACAGGCGCCTCAATCTTGAAATTGTTCCGGTAAATATTGTCTTCCGCCAGGGCTGCACATAGCTTCCATTCTCCCTGCTCAAGGTTATAATAGATGTTTTCCTCGGAAGTCCAGCCTGATGACATGTTATCAAACCAAAATGCGACATTGTCGTTGAAGAATCCCGCACGAACATCATGAATCAGGTTTTTGCGTATCACCGAATTAAACGTCAGACCCGCGGTTTTGATTGCCCCCGAATCATCCGCATCGCGCTGAACATCATCAAGGTGATTGTATTCAACGATATAGTCTCCATCAATCGCCTCCTCCTGGTTCGACCAGCCGCCAACGTCAATACCGTATCTCCCTCTTGTTTTGGTCAGATAGTTATGTGATATTTCCGTCATCAGGGTATTATTGGCCATGATGTTGACACCCCCGCAGTCATAAAGCTTATTGTAGGAGATGAGGGTTTCCCGGATTATTTCTCTGCCGTCGCCTGGTTTTGAGAGCCCGTTGGCATAAATCCCTCCGTCATCCAGGGTGATGAAGCTGTTGTGGAGGATTCTGGTCTGGTAACACCCTTTTTTCACCGATATCCCGGTTCCGTTGCAGGAACGGACTTCGCCGCCGACAAACTCGCAGGCATGCGCAAACTCGTAACTGATGGCACTGTTCGAACCCGTCTGAGCTTCTGCAACCCCCGTGGAACCGTCAACCCCGTCATAGTTATAGCTGGTTATATTTTTGCCGGTGATGACCCCCTCAAAGGTTAACCCGTAAATACGCAGATTCCGCACCGGTTCTCCCTGTTTTCCATGTACGTCAACCAATTGATTGATCATTGGTGCTCCTGCCTGAGCCAGGTTCATATCCGGTATATCATCCGTTGGAATATAGCTGATCTCTTTTGCTTTTTTATCGAAAAACCATTCTCCCGGGGCATCAAGCAATGATTTTACGTTTTCGACGTAATAGCGTGGCGGAACGATCACGACCCCCGCCTGGGGTGATTTAAAGGTGGCAATACCTGTTTTTTCATCCACTTTGGCCAGTGAATTGATTCCCGTATGCCAGCGCAGCAACATGACCACCCTGTTCCCCTCCATCTCCTTCCACGATTTCAGGTCCCCTTTTTTGAAACAGAGTTCACTGGTCGATTTGGAGATCGAGGGTGGGGTTAAATAGCCCTCGTTTGGCGTACGTGCAAGCGTTTGCTTCTTCCCGTTCACAACCAGCATGGCAACCGTATCAGCCTCAAACGGGGCGGTCCAGACCTTGCCGTTTTTCTTCCATCCTTTAACCGGGACCTCTCCCGAGATTACAGGTTTTTCACCGGGGAATGCCGCGTAGGTCACATAATGGTCTTTCAGTTTGTGATATTCAAATGCCCCGGTAGGGAGATTAGTCTCGACTCTTTCACCGCCATCGGCAGTTTCAAAGAGCAGACCTTGTTTTAAATTATATTGGCCGCCGCGGATATAAACCAGGATATCTTTCCCGCGTCCCAGGGGGTGAGGCGATCCGATCCACCTCTTCTCAATGGGTGCACTCTTGGGGAAGAAAACCTTTGATTTCAATTCCCTGACCGCTTTTTGAGCCCTTCTGATGGTCAAAAACGGACCGTCGGTTCTTGCGGTATTGGGCGCTGCAAGCGTTCCCGACCATCGGTCATCACCGTTTGTGGCGACATAAAAATCTGCGTTTGCGGGATAGCTGAACGGAAGCCATTTTTCACCCCTGAGCAGTTTCCCATCCCGCATTGGCGAGTATGACTGTGAGTAGCCGCAAAGATTCAACAGACCTGCAAAAAGAAGGAGCATTAAAAGGAGTAAACTACTTTTTAAAGTGCTTGAAGGAACAGGTCCTGATAAAACCCTCATATTCTTAATCTGATGTTGAAATTCTGTTTGTTAACTGGAAGTTTGAAAAGTCAAACATATTTAATTTTGTAGAACCGATTCAATAGGTTTTTGTCTTTTGTCTATAGTTTTTTAACTGATTCTGCGAAAATCTGTGAATTTGAAACCAAAATAGGCTAATTATCTATTGAATTCCGATAAAATAGCTGAAGTATTTAGATTGAGGAACGGATAACTTTGTTTGACAAAATAACTATACAAAATAACGCTGAAGGCGGTTGGCGACTGGCACTTCGCAACAAGTGACCTGTGGCCCAGAGCCGGAATCATTCAGACAAGAAATATTTGATAATATTATCCCTAATTAAACCTGCCGGATGAAAAACCTAATCCTGACCCTTGCATTCCTGCTGTTAGTTTCAACTTTTTCAATTGCCCGGAATCCGGACGCTAGGGGTTTTGACTCAATCCAGGCAAACTTTAAAAATCCGCCTGCAGACTGCTGGCCGCATACCCGCTGGTGGTGGCCCGGAAATCCGGTTTCGAAAGCTGAGATCACCCATGAACTGGAAGAGATGCGTGCTCACGGGATTCGCGGGGTGGAGCAAATTTCAATGAGTGAAGTTTACGAAAAGGGAAATATTCCTTACCTCTCCGACGAATTCATGGAGATGCTGAAACATACCGTTAAAGAGGCTAAACGGTTGGGAATGGAGGTTTCCCTCAATTTTGGCGGACCGGGCTGGATCATCGGGGGTGCATGGGTAAAGGAAGATGAGAAGAGTAAAGATCTGGTGCCGACCTTTATTGACCTGGCAGGAAATCAGGTATATAACGGTAATCTGCCAGATCGCCTGACTAAAACGAAACGGTCCTGGGAACATTTTACCCCAAAACTGGATGGCGACGAGACCTTGTTGGCTGTTGTTGCCGGAAAAATTGAAAATGATGGTCGAATCAGCGAAAAATCGTTGATCAACCTCACGGCTACAGTTTCGGGAAATAAAATTAACTGGAAAGTTCCTGAAGGGGAATGGCGCCTGATGGCTTTTTGGCTAAAGAAAAATGGAATCAGTAATGCTGTGGACCATTTCAGCAAGCAAGCTATGGAGAACTACTGCCATTTCCTGGGCAATAAATTTTACGAGGCTTTTGGAGATGAATTCGGGAAAACGGTGGAATCGCTGTTCGTGGATAGTTTTGAACTGCCAAATCTTTCAAGCGGGATCAACTGGTCAACCGGATTACTGGAAGCGTTCCGTAAGGAGAAAGGGTATGATCTCACCCGCTATCTTCCTGCAATCTGGTGGAATGTTGGAGAGATTTCACCGAAAATAAGGTTTGATGTCAATGAATTTCTTCATGAAACCGGTTTGAATGTTTTCTTCAGAACATTCCTGGGATGGTGTGAAGATCATCATATTAAGGGGAGGATCCAGGCCTATGGTTTTAATACGGATAATATAGAAGCTTCTGGAAAGTCGCATATTCCCGAAATGGAGATCACTGCAGGAGAGAAGGATGCGGCTGACTGGTTCGACACCCGGATCGGTCCCAAGCAATATGTCGCTTCCGGTGCCCACCTGTATGGAAGGAAGGTGGTTTCAGCCGAGGTTTACACCTTTATCCACTGGGAAAGGTACCGTGAAACACTTGAGGAGCTTAAGATTGCCAGTGATGGCTACCTTATGGCAGGCGCCACAAAATTCTATAATCACGGCTTTAATTTTTCTCCGGAGAAAATTGTCTCTCCGACCCGCTCACTCCCGTTTGCGGCCTATATCCAGCCTCAGAATGTCTGGTGGAAATACTATCCCAAACTTGCCGAATATATTGCCCGGAGCGCTTATTTACTCCGTCAGGGCGATTTTACCGCTGATGTTGCCCTTTACTCTCCGCTGGCGAACCAGTGGGCGTTAAATGCACTGAACATGCGCAAATGGACCCGTGAATTCGAATGGGGTGATTTAGGTGAACTCCTGATTTCAAACGGGTATAATTACGACCTGATAAATGATGATGCGCTGCAGAATCTCGCAACCGTTGCAGATGGCAGGCTTAAAGTACGGACCAATGAGTACAAAGTACTTATTCTTCCAAATGTTGAAACCATCCCTCTGAAAACCCTCGAATTCATTGAAAAATATGTTGAGCTGGGAGGCATTGTTATTGCACTTGAACGGATACCTGAAAAATCAACGGGTTTGACCGATTACAGGGTGTCGGACAATAAGGTCAGGGAGCTTTCCAACAACCTGTTCAATAAACCAAAACAGCCGGAGGGGAAACCGGTTAATCCGTATGGTCTGAATGGCCCCGGAATTGTTGAAGGTATCGTGATGAATCCTTACGGGAAGGGGGGAACCTACCGGCTTAAAAATGTCATTGACCGACAGATCTGGTGGGACAAACGGAGCAGCACGCTCGATCCGTTCCTGGAAACCATTCGCAAACATATCGCCCCCGATTTCGGAATCGACTTTGCCTATGAGGGGCTGCGTAAAAATGAGGGACTCACATTTATTCACCGGAAATTGGGAGAGAAGGATATCTATTTTGTCTCAAATATCCAGGACAAACCGAATGCAGTCCCTGTAACTTTCAGGGTTAAAAATAAGGTAATCCGGGAATGGAATCCATACACAGGCGCGATTACACCGGTATTAAGCTTCTGCGAGGTGAAGGATGGGATAAAAGTGCCGCTCAATCTCGCTCCCTATGAATCGTTGTTTCTCGAATTTTCCCCGGGTGAACCGGAGGCTTATGTAGCAAAATCAGAATTCATTGATGTTTCAGCAACAGGGAATAGAGGTCTCAAGGCAGTTGCACTTCAGAACGGCATTTATTCATCAATAATCAAAACGGGCAGTAAGGAGAAGAAAATCACCACAGGGGTTTCGGGCATTCCCGCCCCGTTCCTGATCTCCGGGGCATGGAACATGGAGCTTAAAGGTGAAAACTTTCCTGCTGTTACGAGGAAGTCTGAAGAGCTCACTTCCTGGATTGAAGATCCGTTAACCCGTAATTTCAGCGGGACAGGGCGTTATGAAATCAATTTTACCCTTTCCACCGGGTACTTCCTGAAAGGACTTAAACTATATCTGGATTTGGGAAAGGTCGGAAGTATTGCCGAAGTGTCTATGAATGATCAACCTTTAGGAATAACCTGGATGCGTGGTCAAAAGCTGGAGGCAACCCACGCCCTGAAGGCAGGGGAAAACAAGCTGGTCATCCTGGTGACCAATACGCTGATCAACCGGATTTCGGCGATGAAAGAGCCACCTCCGGTACCTGAGGATCTGGTTTCCCGGTTTGGAAGCGGGGCTGTCAATCAGGAGACTCCCCGGGAATTTGGATTTAAACCATTGCCCGCGTCCGGGTTAATAGGACCGGTGAGGATTATTACGGTTAAGGAAGTTGCAGTCAGCTTTTAACAACTGGCTTCTGGCTGTTGGCTTCTGGCTGTATGTCATTGTGTATAAGCAGCCAGTCGCAAGGTGCTGGCTGCTGGTCCTGATTATTTCACATGGGCGGCCAGAAACGGCAGAATTTTATTTAAAGCATCGCTGTTATCTGCGTCGGTAAATCCGTGTCCTTCATCGGGATAAGTAATCAGCTGATTTGAAACTCCAGCTGCAGTTAGTTTGTCAATGAGTGCGGTGGTCTGTTCGGGAATTACAATATCATCCAAACCCCCTTGTAAGGCAATGGTAGGTGGGGATTGGTTATTTACAAAATTGATCGGGCTTGATTGCTTGTACATGGTCGAGTCCTGTGAATAGGATTGACCAATGACTGCAATTAAGGCAATTTCCTGGAAGAGTCCCTGGTTAAAGATCGCTTCGAGGTCGGTCGGTCCAAAAAAATCGACCACTGCTTTTACGTGCTTATTGGGATCGTTCTTATAGCTGTGCAGAAGAGCCAAATGGGCCCCGGCACTGGCTCCCAGGACAATCAGGTCTTGTGAAACACCATAACCGACTGATTTGGAAAGATAATACTCAATTGCCGATTTTACATCCTGTTCCTGAGTGGGAAACAAATCAGTAGTACTGTTAATGGCCAACCGGTAATTGAGGTTTATGAATGCAAAATTCGGACTTCTTTTTTTTATTGAATCTACTACAAAGGTCATATCGGTTTTATCACCGTCAACCCATGCGCCGCCATGGATCACCACGATCGTTTTTGTTGAATTTATCGTTCTTCCTGCGGGAAGATCGATATCCATTTTCTGGAGCGGATCGGTTCCATATCCAACATCCGAATAGGCTATTGCAACTGCAGGATCTGGTGAAACTGGAGTGAGGGTATCGCTCTTTTTACAAGAGGCAATCAGCACGACCAGTGAGAAAATAATGAGTAGTTTGCGCATATGAGCTATTATTAATCTTTGATAAACAAAATTCTGAACATGAATGTTTCAACTGAAAACATCTTCGAATACAAGTAATCAGAATCATGGAGTTGGCCTATTTCACTTTGATTTCTTAAAAGGTCAATTTAGTGAAATATAAGATTAAAGATAGGTAATTTTTAATGTTTGTTAAAAAAACAAGTTAAAAGTTCTGAGATCGTGGACGCTCACGAATGTTCTGAATCCCACTTTCCGAATTCAAATTTTAAATATCTTTGGCTTTCAATCGAACAAAATCTCTTTTGAGGGATATACTAAATCTGTAATCTTCAAATTGAATTATAAATACTTAAGAATGAAAAAATTAATTAAGGTATTTCTATTTATTTTCCTTTTTCATATTCCTTTTTGGGTATCTGCCCAGTCATTTCCTTTTCAGAGTGCCACCATCACCGTTTCTCCTGAAATCAGATCCTCCTTTATTACTGGTGGTCGTTTGCTGCTGTTCGTGAGCCGGGAACGGGAGCGGGAACCCCGGGATCATGCAGATGTAAAATTCGGATTTACACTGAAAAACTGGGATGGAGCATCCCCTTTTGTATTAGAGGCAACGGATAAAGGAATTCTTCATACCGATCTGGCAGAGGGGTTTATACCCGTCCCAAAGAAATTTTATTACCAGGCTATCTACAAGCAGAATGTGGATGATGCGCTGGCCGATATCCCGGGCAACCTGGTCACAGATGTCGATTCCGTGGAGGTTACCGGTCCGGTAAACCTGACTCTAAAATTGAATAAAGTAATCCCTCCTTTAAAGATCGTCGAAAATAAGTTTGTGAAGCCTATAGTCATTCAGAGCAAATTGCTTTCCGCTTTCTCAGGTCATCCCCGGTATTTGAAAGCCTCTGTCCTGCTCCCGGCAAGTTATTTCGACAACCCGGGAAAATCATACCCGATCTGCTATCATGTTCCGGGTCTGAACGGCAGATACGACGGTGTTAACGGAATGATCACCAATAAATCATTTTCCGAATGGTGGTTTTCGAAGAAAGCCCCTCAGATCATCTATGTATTTCTTGACTCCCAGGGACCTTATGGCGATTCTTATCAGGTTGATTCAGAGAATAACGGCCCTTGCGGGAAAGCGCTGACCGAGGAACTTATCCCTGAAATTGAAAAACAGGTTCATTACACTAAGGATTCGGGCAAACGTTACCTTGCCGGTGCCTCAACCGGTGGGTGGGTAGTGCTGGGTTTGCAGGTTTTCTATCCCGATTTCTTTGACGGTGCCTGGGCATACAGTCCCGACCCGGTTGATTTTGAACATTACGGATTGATCAATATTTATAAGGATGAGAGTGCATTTTATAACCGGTTTGATTATTTGCAACCCGAATCGAGGACGATCTACGGTGAACCAAAGGGGTCTATGAAGGATGCGATCCTGGATGAAGATGTGCTGAGCCGGACCAATGATTACCGGATATCTGGCGAACAGTTCGGGGCCTATAATGCGGTTTTCGGACCCAAAGGGAAGGATGGTCTCCCCACTATGCTGATCGATCCGGTTACGGGCAAAATTGACCACTCCATAGCTGTCCAGTGGGAAAAATACGATTTAAAAAAGGTGCTTGAGAAAAACTGGTCCACGCTGGGGCCGAAACTCCAGGGAAAGATCTGGATCTGGACCGGAGACATGGATATGCTCTATTCGAATGTCGCGACACGGTTCCTGAAAATGTACCTCGATAAAACGGAGAACCCAAAGTCGGATGCCAAGATATCATTTACCCCGATGGCCGGTCACTGTGCCGAATGGAGCGATGTAGCGGTTTTGAATAGGGTGGCGGAAAAAGCGGCGAAAAAATAACTCCAATCAAAATGGTTTTGAGGTGATGCAATGTCAGTTTCACCTTAATCAAAATGGTTTTGAGGTGACTCATTGTCCGATTCATGCGAAGCAAAGAGGCTTTACCCCTAAGCAAAGTCTGATTCATGTCAATCAAAATGATTTTCACCTGAAGCAAGGTCTGATTCACGTCAATCATGATGGTATTCAGGTCTATCAAAGTGGTTTACACCTGAAGCAACGGGAGTATTCAAATGATTGAATTATCCGTTAATAAATTCAGAGCAAATCTGAAAGACTTTGCAGATAAAGCCATTTTATAAATTTGATGAAAATTCGATTCGCATCTTTGCCATCGGGGGACATTACAAGGATATTCAGGAAATGATCATCTACTAATCTTCCATTGAATTATGCAAAAAAAGCATTTGTAGCCAATCATTTTATTCCTTACTATTGAGGACCGGAAGTAAAAGCCGAATTCAATTTCACTGGTTTGTCCAATTTGCTTCCGTAAAAAGTTTCAAACTAAAATCTTCCAGATAATGAAGAATAAAGCACTTATTTTACAGATAGTTATACTTTTGATTGTCCCTTTTGCCGTGTTTGCCCAATCGAACAAGACGCTTAAGCAACAGCAGGAATACCTTACCCCGTATGAGAAAAGCAACCTGACGGAGACTAATTTGCCTGTTTTAATGCCTTATAACCGTTGGATTGACGCCGCCGGAGAACAGCTCTATTTTGGGGAGAAGACCGATGAAAACCATGCCCTCGATTGTGCTCTTTCCCCCGACGGGAGGTGGATTGCCGTGGAAGGACGTTACTCGGTTGCAATCATCGATCCGGCGACAAAGAAAATCATCAGCCGTACAGCTTTGAGGGCTCCGTTTGTTAAGGAGAATTTAATGAATACGTTCTCAGGAATCTCATGGCGCAAAACCGGCGAAAAGTATGAAATTTTCTGGAGTGCGGTAGGGAAAGCGAACAAATCGTATGTCGTTCAGGCCTCCTGGGACGGAAAGCATTTGTCTGTTTTAAAAACGTTCCCTTTTGAAGCGGTTAAACCTGCCGAAACTGCCTTACCCAACGAATTGGTTGTTGCCGAAGAAGCAGGTACGCCCGTGCTATATGTGGTATTAAACGGAAATAATACGGTTGACAAACTGGATGTCGAAACCGGCAAAACGATCTGGTCGGTGCCCGTTGGGGTTGCCCCTTTCGGGATTACAGAAGCGAATGGAAAACTCTATGTTACCAACTGGGCCGGATCAAATCCGGATAAAGATGATGTAAATGTGGCCGGGGTACCATGGGGAAGCGCAAAAGTAGATCCTCAGACCGGCGCAACACGTGAAGGGACGGTCTCTGTACTGGATGCCAAAACAGGCAGATTGCTGAAAGATATTGTAGTGGGATTGCATCCTAATGATATAATCACGAGTGGTGATCAAAAATTTGTATTTACCGCCAATGCCAACAGCGATCAGGTTTCTGTCATCAGTACCGAAAAGGATGAGGTGAATGAGCAGATTTCTGTACGGCTCTCGGGCGAGAAGAACAATTATTTTGGCGATTCCCCGAATGGTCTGGCTATTTCAGGTGACGGGAAAACACTCTATGTGGCAAACGGAATGGATAACGCCCTCGCTGTGGTTACCCTTGGAAGCCTTTCGTCAAAAGGTTCCCCGGAAAATAAGAGTATGGTGACCGGATTTATCCCCACAGGAGCTTATCCGGGTGGAGTTGCCGTCTATCGCGACACCCTTTTGTTTGTTGCCAATATTGAAGCTGAAGGGTCGCGTATTCCAACTGTCCTGGAAAAGACGGGCCATACGGTCTATAATTCCCACCGGGAGATGGCTTCGGTATCGGTTATCCCGGTACCTCAAAAATCTATGCTCAAGGATTATACCCAAAAAGTTGAAAAGATCAATCAGCTCTTCAGACTGGCTCTTACAGAAAAACTTCCGCGCAAAGATGTTGGCCCGGTTCCGGTTCCTCTCCGGGTTGGTGAACCTTCCGTTTTCAAACACGTAGTTTATATCATCAAGGAGAACAGGACCTACGACCAGGTTCTGGGTGACGTTAAAGGGGGAGATGGCGACTCAACCCTCTGTGTTTTCGGAAAGAAAATCACCCCAAATACCCATAAAATAGTGGATGATTTTTTGTTGATGGACAATTACCATGCCTCCGGGAAATGTTCGGCTGAGGGGCATCAGTGGACCGACATGGGAATTGTTACCGATTATGTTGAAAAGGAGGTCAAGGCATGGATCAGGAGCTATCCTCATGTTCAGTATGATGCGCTGGTTTATGCCCCTACCGGTTTTATCTGGGATAATGCCACGCGTCATGGGAAAAGTGTCCGGATCTATGGCGAAGCATGTGATGTTCAGTATGATAAAAGCTTAACCTGGACTTCGATCTACGATGGGTTTATGAAGGGTGAGACCTTTAAATTCAAAAATATCACCACCGTAAAACCGGTTGAGAAATTGTTGAGTCAGAATTTCCCGAGTTCTGATAATCATGTGTTTCCTGATGTGCTCAGGGCCAAGGCTTTTATTGAGGAGATGAATGCCTGCGACAAAATGGACGGGGACCAATGGCCGGAGCTTATGGTGATTGCCCTTTCGAATGATCATACGGCGGGTACCCGTCCGGGAATCCCTACGCCACGGGCAATGGTTGCGGATAATGATCTGGCGCTCGGGCAGATTATTGAGGCAATATCCAAAAGCCGATTCTGGAAAAACACTGCGATCTTCACCACCGAGGATGATTCACAGGATGGATGGGATCACGTTTCAGCCTACCGCACAGTGGGAACTATTGCAAGTCCCTATTCCCGTTTAAAGCATACGGTACATACCAATTACAACCAGGTTTCGCTGGTGCGGACCATCGAACAGATTTTAGGGATTCCTCCGATGAATATCAGTGATGCCACCGCCATGCCGATGTTCGACTGTTTTAACTATACCCCCGATTTCACCCCATTTCTGGCGGTGCCAAACCAGATTCCGCTGAACGAAATGAATAAGAATCTGAATGAACTCAAAGGAACGGCACTCCATTATGCCCGGAAAAGCCTTGAACCCCAGTTTGATTATATCGACCAGGGCGATGACGACCTGCTGAACCGGATCCTTTGGTTTGCGATGAAAGGGAAGGAAAAATACCCTGCCAGATACAGCGGGAAAGAAGCGGGGGAGAAGGAATAAGGATGTTTTAACAGTGAGAGTCTGACTTCAAGTCAAGCCCTCACTTTATTAGAAAATCTCCGTCGGAGTTTACTGTTATTGACCCCCGGCATTTCAGCCGGGGGTACCTGGCACCCGGATTGCACAACCCGAAACGGGTTGAATTACTTAAACCCAATATTTTTCGTCAAAATCAACTCCATTTTCTTTTAACAACCTGATAAACTCATTCCGAACACTTTCTTTTTTATGGTGTTGCTGTTGATTCATAACGTATTTTATAATTGTATCCTTTTCTCTTACCGACAGTGTAAAGGCACCATAACTTTCTGCCCAATTTGAAAAATCGGGATAGATATGCTTTTCTTTTATCCATTTGGAACTGGACACTTTTATGTCTCTAACCAGATCAGCCAAAGCGAGTGAAGGGTGAAGATCGCAAATGATATGAATATGGTCTTCAACACCATTAATTCTGAAGAGCCGGCAGTTTTTATTTTTTATTACACCCCAGATGTATTTGAAAAGCACATCATTACCGGAGTTGAGTAATACTTTTTCGCTGTTTCGCGTATGAAAAGTGATGTGATAAAGAATTTGACGGTAACTGGCCATGATTAAGGTTTTAAAAGGTAAATTCGAAATCAAAGATTTTGTAAGTTACGAAAAATTCTTCAATAATTCTAAGGTTAGTTTCAAATATATAGCTTATATTCAACCCGTTTCGGGTTGCATTTTGTTGGTGGCTCACAAACCCCCAATAAATAATTGGGGGTCAATAATATAATCCACCTTCGGCGGATTATCCGCTATTCGCAAACCCCCAATAAATAATTGGGGGTCAATAACTTG
>Ga0364866_10708_pt2 | contig 12932 bp, 7 predicted proteins | sample ExccelAu500001D3_3_FD_206913 | JGI IMG/M metagenome (GOLD analysis project Ga0364866, IMG submission 206913) | Enriched cells from Trout Bog Lake Hypolimnion, Wisconsin, USA - BchlTB.Aug13.5000.01.D3 | ecosystem: Environmental > Aquatic > Freshwater > Lake > Hypolimnion/Profundal zone | place: USA... | reverse complement strand
AACAGGTCACGGTATCGGTCAAGACATCCGACTTGATCGTGTAGCTAATTCGTCGGGATTCAAAGAACTTTTGGAGAGCTTTATGCAGTTCTGCGTGGTCCAAGCGAACATTGTTTGTGTCAACTGAAATCGCGGCTTCCTCATCGCTCCTTACAGGGGTAGTGAACTGCCCGATCTGTGGAGCTGGTGCGGCAACAGTCGCTTGAGGGGGCAATTCAGACAAACCTGAACTGGACCTTCTTGGGGGAATCGGTGCTGGAACCGAGACGGCGGCTCGGGGGGCAAAACCTGGTCGACTAGGAAATGGCGCCGTCGGGGCTGTGACGGCTTGGGGGGCGAAACGGAACGGGGCGACTCCTTGATTTGCACGCGGAGAGATTGCCATGGGCGCATCCGGAACCGGCATGAGGCCGATGCGGTTTGCAGGGAAGGGAGGCAGTGCTACCAAGCCAACATTTCGTCGTGCTGGCGTTGCGGCTAATTTAGTGAGCTTCGCGACTTTAATTGGCGATTTTCTTTTCTTGCTCGGCTTAGGCTTGGATGCCTTGGCGGGGGCTGTGGGCTGCGGAGGCGAGACCTGCGCGGTGACGGTCCAAGGCAACGCACAAACGGCGCCGAGGGCAATCAAGAGGGACCACGTTGAGCGAAATCGGCGAGGATTTGAGTTCGAAACGGTGTTGAGCATAGAGATTCTCCGTTGGATGAGTCGAAAACCAAACGCGGTGCCCAGAACCGCCATCGAAGAGCGGGACTGAGCGGTGTCAAGGAGCAGGCGGGCATAGGCGGCAGGGGATCCGCCGGTGATTCTAAGTGCCTCTGCGTCGCAGGCGGCTTCACGAGAGGCAGCGCCTTCGTGCGTTGCCAGCCAGCCGAGAGGATGGAAAAAGAAGATCGATTGGGTCAGGGCGGGAACGATCCCCAGCCAAAGGTCGTGCCTCTGAAGGTGGGCGAGTTCGTGTGCCACCGCCATCTTCAACTGAGATGCGCTGAGTTGTTCGGAGCAGCGAGTTGGAAGGACGATCGCCGGTCGATGCCAACCGGCAAGCAGAGGGCAAAGCGCCAATTCCGATTCAAGTAGCCTGGGCTGCTTGACGCCGTGATCGATGCTGAACTCCTGTACAAGGTCATAGGCAGGCCCAGACTGCACCTCACGGGCTCCCCGCAAAAGCCGTCTGGTGCCCAGGAGTCGCCGTCCCGAAACCGAGAGGCATGTGAAAACTCCCAGAATCCAGAGGCAGAGCGCAATTGAAGCAACGGTCAGGTGGGGGCTGGGCTCAGCAAGCACAACGCTCAAGGGCGCGTCGGTTACGGTCTCAACCGCTTGGGTCAATGCCGGCATTGGGGCTTGGCTTGTCGTAGGCTCTGCCAAAGGGATCTGGAAGACCCTTCCGCGTGAAAAAAGCTCGGGCGCTTTGCTTTCCATGGCTGACGAGGTGGCCAAGTCACGAGAAGGGAGAATCGGAACGGCAAACGGTGTGACTACGGCAAGACGGATAAGCAACTGCAAAGACGCAATCCACCAGAGCAAGGACCTCGTCGCGGCCGGCATTCCCTTGAACAAACGGCAGATAATCCAAACGATGGCGATAAATAGGGCGCCCTGCCAAGTTGCCCTCCAAATTGCATTCGCCCATGCCCCTGAGACGGCATTCAAGGTTGAAATCCAGTTAGAATTCACGGTTCCTTCACCTCTTGAGCTTCCAGCGATTCGACCATCCTCCTTAACTCGGAGACCTCGCGATCGCTCAGTCGGCCCGAGTCCGCGAGGTAGGTAACGAACGGAGACAATGAACCTCCAAGTGAGCGTTGTACGAACTCTCCGACGAGACCCTTAAGGAGGTCGCCCTGTTCGATCCGCGGGGAGTACTGGAAGATCCCGTCGACCTTGCGGCGGGATAGATACCCCTTGGTGCGCAAGCGCTCCATGACGGTTAAGATGGTGGTTCTCGCCAGTCCGCGTGGCGTTCCGTACAGCTTGGCCATCTCACCGACCGTAATCGGTGCGTTTTCAGATACGAATCGCAGTAATTCCAACTGCTGGTCGCCCAGCGGCTGGTGCTCCTCCGACCCATCGACTTGTCTCGTTGTTTGGCTCATATTCTTGTGACTACGACGATAGTCAATATAACACATGACTACGCTGATAGTCAGAACTTTTTTCAGTTTTTTCATCCTCGTGGGCGGCGTGCTTCAAGGCTCCCAAGGTCCCCGGCGTTTACCTCCGCTAAATCGCGATGCAGGGAAGCTCACGGACCGAGGGGGTAAGATCGGTGAGGGTGATCGTGTGACGGTTCAAACTCGTCGGTTCGGTCGACTATTTTGTGTTGTTCTTATCTCAGGGCTGTTTGCCCTTACTTTTGGTCGCGGTGACCAAAAAGTTGCGGTTCCACCAGGTGGAGAACCGGTAATCGCTCTTGATGCGTACCTGACAAATCCGGTTGGGGGGCTGGAGCGAACCAACGGCGACTCGAGCATCGTATCGGTTGAGGGGAAGTCGTTCACTCGCGCGCTTCACGTTACGACTCGGCTTAAGGCGGCAGAGAGCAACGCGTCTCAAATGACGGTGCCAAATGCGCGCCCTGTCGCGAAAGGCGACGTGATGTTGGCGAGCGTCTGGCTCCGAGGAGCGGCGGCAGGAGGGCAAAGCCCGGCGATCATCGAAGTCCTATTCGAGCGAATGGTGTCGCCTTGGACCAAATCGGTAAGTCAGGGCGTCTCATCGGCAAAGAGTTCTGGAGTGTGGAAACACGCGTTTATTCCATTTCAGTCGTCGGAGAACTACGGTGTTGGCGAAGCGATGGTATCGGTTCGGTTCGCAACCCAGCCGCAGTCGGTCGAAATTGGCGAACTGATTGTTGTCGATTACGGCAAAACTAAGACCCTCGATCAACTCGTTGACTTTACGATCGATCATGAAACGCTCGGAACGGTTGCGGCAAAGGTGGACATGGCTGCCGTTCACCAAACGATGATGGGATTCGGCGGCGACTTCTGCCAGCCAAGATATGGATCCGTCGAAGCGATGGACGTCGTGGGGCAGTACGCGCTCGACCATCTCCACGTGATTCATGCTCGGGTCGGATTCCCCCTCAATAACTGGAATCCGCAGCCAGGCGAATTCCGCGACGACGCGCAAGCGCATGCGGCCCTTCTTCTCCTGCAGATCATGGCTCGTCGACATATTCCAATCGTCCTCACGATTTGGGAGGGACCTCAATGGATGATCGGTGGCGCGCCGGAACAGATGGGGAAGGTCCTGGATCCTGCCAAGTACGCAGTCTGCGCCGATGCAATCGTTCGATTCCTGACGACGGCGCGAGACAAGTACGGCGCAGTCGTCGATAACTTCTCGTTCAACGAAGCCGATTACGGCGTGAACTTCAAGTTCACCTCCAAGACCATCGGTGACTTCATCCGGGTCGCTGGGCCACTATTTCGTGCGGCAGGGCTCAAGACGAAATTTGTAGTGGGCGACACAGGCGGAGGCTCCGGATTCCACGACTATGCGGTTCCCCTTCTTCAAGATCCGACTATTGCACCATTTCTCGGACCGCTGGCCTTTCATTGTTGGGATGGTCTAGGGGCGACGGAAGCGAGCTACCGTGCGATTGCCGCCGTTGGGAAAACCTACAAAAAGCCGATCTGGTGCCTTGAAGCAGGACACGATGCCGGCTTGTGGCAGGCCCCGGATCCCTGGGGCACTTGGGAAAATGCGCTTCGCACTGCCATGGTGTACGAGCGGACCCTCAGACTCACGGATGCGAGCTTGATGGATTACTGGACTTACGAGGACAACTATCCTCTCGTCGACAAAGCTGGACCGAAGCCGTACCCGGTCTTTAGGATCATCAAGCAGATGGAGGATGTGTTCAAACCGGGATCGCACATCGTGACGACCAACGTCGGCGATGATGCTCTCCAGGTCATGGTTACGAGCGGACCGGTGCGGGGGCGATTCGCCGGGCTAATCGTCAATGCAAAGGGAAGCGGAGCCGTCGTGCTGAGCGGACTTCCTGCCAACGCCCAAGTTCAACTGAGCCTGAGCGACAAGTCAGCGCAGGAACAGAATCTAGGCGTTCACAGGGTCAGCGCCAAGGGAACGCTCAAAGTCACCGTCCCTGCGAGGTCGGTGATCACGCTGATCGGAACCTCGCAGGGGACGGAGAAGAGATAATCGCTAACCCTTGAGCTTCCACCGAAGGACGGTGATGCTCAGGGGTGGGAAGTTGTAGTCGAATTTTGGACCCGAGGTGTGGAATGTCGATTTGATCGGCACGATCCGCTCGGGAGCAGCAAACGAGTTGGTGGCATCCGGCTCGCCAGCCTTCTGGGTGTCGCCTAGGGTCCAGACTTCGGCATCTCGTCCCCCGTCTCCAAATGCGGTTAGGTCGATGATCCGCCTGACATCTGTTGCGCTTTCGTTGACGGCGAAGACAGTCAGCCATTTGCCGTCATCGGAAAGCGTCGCACTTGTGTCAGGCGACAAGTTCACGGGCAGATCCGATTCGATTTTGAGTGGCCTTGTACCGCCGAAATTGGCGTACAGATATTGAGCGTAGTAGGTTGGGGTCAGATAGAGCTTGCTTCGGTTCGACTGGATGATTCCCGAGCAGAAGCTGTTTGTCAGGTTCGACCGGTTAGCGATTTCAACTAAATCGGCGACTCGGTGAAGCAGGTTCTGATACCGAGAACAGTCCAAGGCATTCTTCAACGTCCACAGCTTGGCGCGAGGAAGCCCGATGTCTCCGGCGGTCGTGTTCCACTCAGTTACGGCAAGCTTGATTGCCTTGCCTCCCGCGTTCTTTTTGATCATCGAACGCGTGTTTTCAAGCTCTTCGAGCGACCCGCTTAGGTTCTCGACGTCGTATTGATGGGGGCTGGTGTAGTCGATGTACGGCGCCGCCATTTTGATAAGGGGGTCGCTCGGGAAGCTGCTGAGGAGTTTGATCTTTGGATCTGCTTGAAGCATCGCTTTGCAGAATTCCGGGACCGCCTTCCAATACTCCTCTCCCCATCGCTCGTTTCCAACCTGCCAATACTTGATCCCATAAGGTTTCGGATGTCCGTTCTTTGCCCGAAGCCCCCCCATCGGAGTGTCTACGGAGCCGTTGAAGTACTCGACCTCGTTCGCAGCGTCTTTGGGAGTCTTCTTTTCATAGCGAACGCAGATGAGCGGCTCGGCCTTAACGGCTTGGATCAGCTGAACGACCTCTTCGAGTCCGGCGCCCATCGGTTGCATACCGCCCCAAGCGCCGAACGGCTTTCGCTTGTCGGGATCGCCGATCGTGTCCGTCCACTCAAATGTGCCCAGGTTAGCGTCGTCGAGAACGCTACCGCCTACCCGGATTACGGCAGGCTTGATCTCGGTAAGCACCTTGACGACGTCTTTTCTCCAACCTCCCACGGTATCGACCGGCATAAGAGATGCGTTATCCAGCCAAATCGTTCCCGGGCCTTCGAAAGAAATCGACAGCGTTGCTTCGTCGGTCGTCGCGGAGGGCGTCAAAGTCGCCGAGACTTTTTGCCAGTCAGCTGTGACCGGGACTGTCGTTACGGCATATTCGGCCGTTTCATGGAAAAGGCGAACTTTGAGATGGCCCTTTCCGCCCGTTCCTTTGACGTAGATCGAGAACTTGCATGCCTTGCCTTTCGTGAGCGCGACGCCGTCCTGGGCAATGCCTCCGGTGCATGGAAGTCCTTCGGATAGCTCGATTCGTTTGCTGTGAGCGCCACTGATGAAGGTTGACGCATCCTGCTCGACTTTGAGTCGATTGGCTTGACCAAACGGATACCACGGCTTCTCCTTGAAGTCAGTTTCTGCGGTGAACCGAAACTTATAAGGCGTTAAGCCTTCGAAGCTGCCGTCATATAGCTTTTCCGCCCACATGCTTGGGACGAGATCGCAAAGGTATTCGATGAACTGGCCATATTGCATCGGGCTGATGCGGCCGGGGCACAGCGGCTCTTGGGTTATTCGCATGGGTGTCTCCTCCGTTTTGAGAGTGTCCAATTTCAAATCCGAAAACCAGGCGGTTCCGGTGCCGCGGCCCCAGCCGAATAGGAACATGGCAACTCGTGCGCGTCCGTCTCCCGGACCGACGAAGTACACGGATTCTTGGGTCCAATCGGTGTCCCCTTCGTGGTTGTGACCCGTCGACAAAGTGCTTGTCCCACCTGGCAACTGAACCTGAATAGTTCCAAAAACCGGCGAGTTCCCGGGTCGGACGTTCTTCGTTTTGACCCAACCTGTGAAGCGATAGAATGCTCCCGGAGTCACGTGGATGTCTTGACCGAAAGCAGTGTCGGTCGGCTGGTCGCAGGACACTCTTAGAGACGGAGTGCTCCCGTGCTTGACGGCATTGTCGATACTGACAGTAGGCTCCGCTCCATAGGTTGCGCGGGGCCATCCGGTCATCCCAGACGAGAAATCAGCATTGACAATCCCATTCGATTGAATGGACAACGCGGCTACTATGCCGAGCAAAATCATGTCGCAGATCTTACACCCGGAAACGACTTAAAAGATCATCGAGCTCGAAACGATCGAAGCCTCAGTTCGGCCTCTGGCCCAAATTCAACGAGGCGACGGTACAGGGTTAGCTGGACGATTGCCCGCACCTTGTTCAGATCGGCAGGATCGTTCGGTCCCAGCCGGAAGTACGTGTCGCCACGCAAATAATCGGTAAGGAATCGAAGCCCGAGTTCGAGAGTTATTGCCTGTACGGCAAAGACCATCATGGAGATCTCATGCTCCGTAACTTCTTGGGCTGAACTCAAGAACCCTTTTGCGACCGACTCGTAGACCTCTCGGTCGACAACCACTTTGGTGTGGTCTCGTTCCTTCTCACCAGCCACATTGACCATCGAGCGCTGGAGGTCGCCCCAGTCGGCCAACCATGTGAATGGCATGATCGTATCGAGATCGACAAGTGCTTTCACTTTGCCCGTCTCGGCGCAAAAGAGGAAATTCTCGATCTTCGTGTCGCCGTGAATCAGTGTGTGGCGAATCCGGCCATCCTCAATGGCGGCCCAGAGTCCGAGGGCAAACGGCTCTCGCTCTTCGACAAGTTCGATAAAGGGAGCCAATTCGGGGTCAGACTTTCGAGCGGCATACTCTTTATCTGAGAGAGTTACGACGAAGTGCTGTTGAGTGCTGTCTCGAACGATCGGATCTTGCGGTAAGTACTCGTCGGCGGATGCAAGCGTTCGATTGCAGGCCATTACCGAATGAAACTGCGAGTAATAGAGAGGGGTGTCTCTATATCCGGGAAGCGAACCAGCGATCGATTTTGGGTCGATTGACGAGGTGAGGTCGGAGTAGATTGCCAACCCTTTGCCAACCTCTTCCGCAAGTTTAAGTTGAGCCCCTCGGTCCTCAATTTCGCCAAGGCTCTTGTACGAAGCCGAGTTCGGAATTCGGATCATAAGTCGCCAGACCGACCAACCGTGCTCATCGGTCAAATCGAGAAATTCGTGACCGTGGCGGGTCGATACCAATTCGATTGGGACCCAAATCGGGTCGCCCATTCCGTTTGAGATCGCTTCGGATTGGGCTTTGATCGATGCGGTCATCGACTTCATGACCCGGTAGGGCATCGTGAATACGTTCGAATTCACCTTTTGAAGCAAGTACTCGTTGCCTGCTGCACGGACCTCGTAGGTGTGAAGGTTAATGTTCCCTTTGCCAGGGAAATTCGCAACCTCGATAGGGCCAGGAATGTCGAACTGGCTGGCAATCCACTCGATGTCGGAGATTGAGTAATCGTCGACTGATCCGATCAGGTGCGGTGGTTTGTCCAAGAGGTGGGTCGTAATCGATTCTTCGATCATTTACAGAGCCTTAAAGTCCAAGTATACGCCCGATGGCGGAATCCGCGAAGTCACCCAAACGTGCAAAGATGCGAGCAGCGGGGAAGATTATCCCCCATAACGGTGGCAATGTTAAGGACGTTTGGTGGGTCGTTTGAGCATCTAGAGTCTGAAAATGCTTAGGCAACGTAAGGTGGCCGGAATCCGTTACTCTGAGTAGACATGGCGATAGCACTTGGGTTAGCGGTGTTCGGACTTCTTGGAGGTTTCGCTATTCCGACTCCACATCCTTGCTTGTTGGGATTGACGGTAAACGTCTCCGTCAACGGCGGTGTGAAAGAGCTTGTCGAGAGCATTGCCGATGAGAGGAAGATCGGATGCGACCTGATGGCGATGTCGGCAAAATGGTCCGATCTTGAACCGCAGCCCGGGGTGTTCAAGCTCGATCGACTCCAGGGAGATATGGCCTATCCCACCCAAATGGGGTTCACGCCGGTCCTGACGATCCAAACGATCGATACGAACAATAAGACTGTTCCAAAGGATCTAGCATCCGAGCCTTGGAACTCACCGAAAATGATCGCGAGAGAGCAGGCGCTACTAAAGGCAGTGGCGGCCGTTCTCCCTAGAAAGATCGGCGCTGTCATGCTCGGAAACGAAGTCGATGCATACCTATCGGCCCATCCAGCCGATATCGCCGGATACCTGAAGTTCCTCGAAGTTGGGCGAAACACCGTTAAAGCCGTGCGGCCGGGTACGCCGATCGGCGTTACGACCGAGTTCAATGGCTTAGCTCAATCCGGGGACCTGATCGATCGGCTGCAACATGGGATGGACATCGTCTCAATGACCTACTATCCCCTCGGTCCGGATTTCAAAGTGATGCCAGTCGGCGATGTCGAGAAGCACTTCGAACAAATGCTCACTGCTGCCGGATCTCGAAAGCTCTTTCTACAAGAGGCGGGCTATCCGGCCGCGCCGCTTCTTGGGAGTTCGGAGGCGATGCAGACTGAGTTTGTCGATGCCCTATTCAACTCAATGTCTCGCCACGGCGCCAGACTCTTCGGGGTTTGCTTCTTCTTGCTTGTCGATTTCAACGACAGGTTCGTCGATTCGCTCGTCGGATACTACGGTCTGAAATCGGACACATTCAGGGCTTACCTATCCACGCTCGGGCTCAAGAAGCAAGACGGAACGCCCAGAGCAGCTTGGGCTGAGTTCAGGAAACGCGCAAGCAGCTTCTAAGCAGGATCCCAGGTGAAGCCGACTGCATCGAGGAATGCCTTCGCGATGACGGTGGTCCCGATTTGATTCGGATGAACGCGATCCCACGCAAGAGTGGCTGGATACCAGGTATTCATCACCTGATCGAACGCGGCTTGCGTGTCGACGAATATCGCGCCATGTCGCTCGGCGATTCGCTTGACGGCTTGACCATACCCATCCATCTTGAACCGCATCTCGTCGGTCTTCTGTGGCTCGATGTAGTATGGAGTCATCATTACTAACCCTTTAAGGTTCGGCTTTGTTTGGGTTACCAGATCCTCAAGCGTCTGTTCGTAGACGGCCAGATTGACATGAGATTCGGTGGCCAAAGGAAGATCGAATTGCCGCCAGACATCGTTGATGCCGATCATGATGCAGAGCCAATCGGGCTTCTGTTCGAATACATCCCGTTCCCATCTATTCTTGAGATCGAGAACCGTGTTCCCACTGCAGCCCTGGTTGACCACGCGAATTCGATGTTCGGGATGGATGGCTCCAAGTAGGCCGGCGACGATGTTCACGAAACCAGTGCCGTGGGCGCCGAACAGCCCTTCGCCGACCGGCTGTGCACGCCCCGCATCTGTGATCGAGTCCCCAATAAAGATGAGTTTGCTGCCCGGTTCGATCTTCAAACGACTGTTTTGCATCCCTTCCACGATACCGCGCGGCATTTGCTTTGGAAATGATAGATTAGACAAATGATAGGCGTCGTAGCACTGGCGATTTTCGCCGCTCCCACCATCGCACCCCCAATACCTTGGGCTTCAGGGTTCGCCCCCGCCGGATCGTTGGCATTCGTAGCGGATATGGATGGCGACGGATGTGCCGATCTGGTCAGGGTGGTTCCAGCGGGGGATAGCTTCATCGACGTCTCATTTAACGTCGAAGGGTTCAAGGCGGGAAGACCCGTTCGGGCATTGTCGAACTGGGGCAAAGACTGTCAGGCGGCTGCAGTCGGGAATCTCGAGGACCCGAAACGTGCCAGCGTGGTCGGCCTATTCGATGGCGACTCTTTGCGAGTCGGCCACTGCGACTCGGGCGGGAAATTCGAGGACGTTCCCGGTTGGATGAAGCTACCGGTCAAGTTTTCGCACCCCCATATGTCTTTCGACGGCCCAAGTCTTTTCGTCTGGGAGGAAGGGACAGGCAAAGGGCTTTTGATTACCGGAAAGAAAACCAGCGAGCCCGCTCGAATTCCGCCCGGGGTCGTCGGCGACCATCGGATGTTGTCTAGACAAGGTGCGGTGACTGGCTATGTTTTAGAATTCAAGGACGGCTCCGTCAAGCTCCTACCTGGGGCAGGGAAATCGCCGCTAATTTCATTTGGGAAAGTGCTAAAAGGTCACAACGTCGCCGTTACAGGAGAGGTCGTTTACTTGGATACTCCGGCGTCTGGCGCCCCACCCGAGGTTCGAAAGTTCCCTGCATCCTATCTCCCCGAAGCGCCATGTATTTGGGCAACCGGCGACGTCGACAAGGATGGCGACGACGACCTGTTTCAGTTCCGATTCGGAAAGGAGGGGCATACCGATAACGACATCTTGATGTACCGAACGATCTCGCCAGGAGAGGTCGACTCAGACCATGACGGCCTTTCGAACGATGAGGAAGCCAAGATCGGAAGCGACCCGTACAAACCCGACACGGCGGGAGACGGACTCCTGGATGGTTGGAAGGTCAATGGCTACCGAGGATTAGACCTCAAGGCAATGGGCTGTAGCCCAACCCAAATCGATATCGTGTGTTTGATCTCACGGTATAGCGACGTCGACGGGAAGTTCGTCAAAGACACCTTCGAGAAGGTTAAAGCGTACTACAAATCGCTTCCCGTCAAGAATCCCGATGGCACGACGGGATGGCATTTGCATCCCGTTTTCCTCGACCCGGTTGTCGGTGACGATATGAAAAGCCCGTGGTGGGCCAATAGAGATAAGTTCTTGCCGTCGAAGTGGAAAGGCATCGTTCACTGGATGCAGATTGGACGCGGCGGTGGTGGTCAGGCCGACGAACTTGGAGATGGCGGCGGCTGCGGCGGCGGAGGCATGGCGCTATACGCGACGTTCATCCACGAATTCGGTCATCAACTCGGGTTGCCGCATAACGGTTTCTATGGCGCGGACGGTTGCCCCGTGTATCCGAGCCTTATGAACTATCCGTACAGCTACACCTTAAACGGAAAGATCGAAAACATCGGTTACAGCGACGGGCGATTGGCGAAGATGGTGCTACGAGAGTCGGACCTCGACGAGGTTCTCCCATTGCCTTACGAGAAGGTGAAGTTCCTTGAGAATGCGCCGTACCACTACCGACTCAAGCCGAACGGCGCGACGACGCTGATCGACTGGAACTGGAACGGCATATTTGGTGAGCACCACGTGAAGGCAGATATCAACTCCGCCTATTCGACCACCGGCGGAAGGCGTGACGCCATCGACAAAACGGAGTCGGCGCCATGGGTGGTCTCCCATAACGGCAAGGCGTATGTGCTTTTTGCCAAGAGCGATGTACCGGTTCCAGCAAAGGCCGACCCGAACGTTGGTCCGGAGCGCCCAGGGACTCTTTATATCAAGCGAATGGTCAAGCCCTTCCAGTGGGAGGCGCGACAATCGATCAACATCAGCGTCGTCACCGGCGACCCGACTGCAGCCAGTTTCGCTGGAAAGATCGTGGCGGCGTACCCGTCGACGGCAGGCATCTTGGTTCAGGATATCGAAGACCTAGGGCAGACGATGTCGGCCGGAACTCCCGAGTTGGTCAACTCAAATGGCAACCTTGTGCCATCGGTATGTGCTTTTGGCGGGAAGCTGTGGTTGTTCCTCTGGGATCCCAAGACTCAGGAAGTCTCCTATCAGATCATCCGCGGTGGGAAGAGCGATCCTCAAACTTTGCCCGACAAGAGCACAAGCCCGGTGGGGCCGGCGTTCGACACGATTAAGCACCAGTTGATTCTCGGCATGGCTCAGGACGAGGATGCAGCCCATCTTTCGCATTGGCAGATCCGGCAATACACGCTGAAGGACGGAAAATTCAGCGGGGCGAGCATGCAGTGGATTGAGGGACCAAAGGGCGGGGTGCGCGGACACTCCCGCTCCGTCGTCCTTTTCGATGCGGACAAGAGCAATGGGCCTGAGGGGAAGATCTACTACTTCACTTTGGGCGATCACGGAAAAGAGAATCCATGGGCGTGCTGCTACGTGTCGGAGAGCATCGGCGACAAGACGGTTCGCGGAGGTTGGAGGACGAAGCGGTTTTACGACGAGTGGACCCAATCGCGCTCGGCGCCGGCGGCGACGTTCTTCGGTGGCGATATTCTGTATTCCTATCGTTGGATCGACGGCGGACGCGGCGAGACCGACAACCAGTTACAGGTTGCCTATCGCGGAAGCGGCATCGAGCTTGAGCCAATGGGTGATTTCGACGACCTGACGTTTCTCAAAGAGTTCGGAATTCGGCACTGCATTCTGTATCTGAATAGGAATTGAATAGGAAGCGTAATGCAAGCGTTGAGGATCGGATTTTCCCGAGGGGACTAGAATCTCAAAGCCAAGAGTTGGAACACCGGCGCCTACCAAGGACTCTTGGTCGACGCCCGAACCTACCCGGATGGTGTGCCGCAATCGTTCAGCGCATTGGGGCGTGGACCAGTCCGAAATCCCTTCGGGATAGACTCTTTGGCTTGGTATAAACCAGGGTAGGCGTCGGAACGCCAACCCTTCGCTATGCCATTCAAATCCCTTCGGGATAAACCAGGGTAGGCGTCGAAACGCCAACCCTTCGCTATGCCATTCAAATCCCTTCGGGATAAACCAGGGTAGGCGTCGGAACGCCAACCCTTCGCTATGCCATTCAAATCCCTT
>Ga0364866_10882_pt1 | contig 12980 bp, 12 predicted proteins | sample ExccelAu500001D3_3_FD_206913 | JGI IMG/M metagenome (GOLD analysis project Ga0364866, IMG submission 206913) | Enriched cells from Trout Bog Lake Hypolimnion, Wisconsin, USA - BchlTB.Aug13.5000.01.D3 | ecosystem: Environmental > Aquatic > Freshwater > Lake > Hypolimnion/Profundal zone | place... | reverse complement strand
GGGCTGACGACAGCCATCCGCCTCCGACGCTGCCGACGTCTGCGATCAGATAAACGATAATCAGCGGCGCGCCGATGTTCTTCAGGTCGAAGTGGAAGTTGGTGAAGAGGAAATCGGGGACCCAAAACAGATAGAACCACCAGACTGGTGAAGTCAACGCCGTCGCCACCACGAACGCCCAGGTCGATCGGTATCGCAGCAGCGAGAGCCACGGCACCGACTCAGGCGGGTCGGAGGGATCGCTTTGGATCAGTTCGAGTTCGGCTTTGGACACCCGAGGGTGAAGTTCGGGCTGCCGGTAGCAAAGTAGCCAAGGTACCAGCCACAAAAAGCCCAAAAGGCCGGTCACCTTGAATGCGGCTTGCCAGCCGAACGTCAATGTGATCCAGGGTACGAGCAGGGCGGAAACGATGACGCCGACGTTGGAGCCTGCGTTGAAGATTCCGGTCGCGAGCGCTCGCTCCTTTCGGGGGAACCACTCGCTGACCGATCGGATCGCAGCCGGGAAGTTCCCCCCTTCGGCGAGCCCTAACACGCCCCTCGCAACGGATAGGCCGGTGAAGGATCGAACGAGCCCATGCCCGACCGCGGCAACGCTCCAAACGCAGACGGCAAGCGCGTACCCACGACGCACCTTCAGGATGTCGTTAAGACGCCCGGCAAACAGATATCCGGCTGCGTATAGGGCCTGGAACCAGAAAACGACATAGCCGTACTGCTGGTCGTCGAGTTTGAGGTCCTTCATCAAACTCGGCTTGAGAATGCCGATGACTTGGCGGTCGAGGTAACAGATCGTCGTTCCGAAGAACAGCAGGGCGCAGATCCACCATCGATATCTGGAGGCAGCAGGCCTCGCCCGGGAGTCGTCGTCGTCCACCGAGACTGTTATACCGGTTCATTAGCCAAAGCCTGCTTGTTTACGTCGGCGTTGCGCGGTGCTATGCTTCGTTCACCAATGTTTGGATTAGCAGTACTTCTGTGGGCAACGCAGCCCATGACACCCGTCGATTTCGGTCAAGAAGCCCTTCGAAATGCCGCCGGAAGCCGATACTCGGACATCAGCCTTTCCGTGCGACCGGACAAGACGAAGGAGTCGTATCGGATCACCAGCAAGGACGGAAAAGTCGCTATCGTCGGCTCCGATCCTGTCGGAGCGATGTACGGCGCCTATGAGTTCGCCGAACGGTTGAAGAACAACGGCAATGCCGCGTGGAAGACCTCGGCCGACGGCAAGCCGTTCCTGCCAGACCGTGGGCTGAATCTGTTCCTCACCCTTCCATGGAACTACGCCAAGCACGACACAGACTTCTCGCTGGGCGCCCTCACCGACCCGAACCGATGGTGGTTCCAAAACGACGACTACTGGAAGACGCTTCTCGACTTGATGGCGAAGAGCCGGTTGAACTGGCTCGACATCCACGGCACCTGGGACGTCAGCGTCACTAACGCGCCAAACCTGTACGCATACTTCGTAACCAGTCCTTCGTTCCCGCTGGTAGGCGTTCCCGCCGACGTAAAAGCGGCCAATCTCTCTCGACTGAATCAGGTTGTTTCGATGGCGCACGCCCGCGGCATTCGGGTCAGTCTGATGGCATACGAAGCCGGACTGCGAATCCCCCAGAACCCCAATCCTCCCTACAAAGAGACCGAAGAGAACACCTATAAATACACGCGCGAAGTCGTCGAACAGATGATCCGCGGCGTACCCGGCCTCGATGCGATCGGGTTCCGAATCGGCGAGAGCGGCAAAAGCGAGTCGTTCTTCAAGTGCTACGGCGAAGCGGTCAAAGCGAGCGGACGCGATATCCCTCTCGTCACCCGAAGCTGGATCACGCGCCGCCAGAGGGTGCTTCCGTTAGCTCGCGCCTCCAAGGATTTCACGGTTGAGATCAAGTACAACGGCGAACAGTGGGGGGCCCCGTACCCGGTCGCCGGCGGGCGAATGGCGACTTGGAACAGCTACTCCTTCGAGGACTATCTCAGCGATTCCGGAGATGCCGGCAAGAACGCCAAGACCTGGCCAGGTTGGCCTGCGGACGGCGGCGGAAAGTGGCCGAGCAACCCGTACAAGGTGGTGTGGCAAGTCCGCGCAAACGGCACCCACCGGATCTTCCCGTTCTACAACCCGGACTGGGTTCGACGGTCGATCGGCGCAATGAAGATCGGTACCGCGAGCGGCTATACGATCGAGGGCGAGGACGCCTACTATCCCAAGGCGCAGGACTACTACCTCGCAGACATTAAGGACAAGTATGTCGACTGGCTTCACCAGCGCGATGAGATGTACTGGATGACGTGGGGACGATTGGGCTACGACCCATCCACACCCGATTCCGTGTTCGACGCGAAAGTCGCCAACTGGTTCGGGCCGCAAGGCGACCAACTTGCCAAGATTTGGAAGGAAGCGAGCGAGGTCATCCCCCTTGCGTACATGGCGAACACGCTCGGACCCGACCATCGCGACCACGCTCCCGAGCTAGAAACCGGCGGCGATACCCAGGCGTTCGCGGATGGGAACCCTCTCGATTCGTTGGTCTTCAAACCTGCCCACGAGTCGATCGGCTTTCCACATGTCGGCGGGAAGGACGGTCGCGTACGAGTCGCCCAGGTCGGCCTCAAATTAGCCACTATCTCCGCCGAAATCCGGCAGAAGCTTGCGGCTGTGAGCCCGTCACTCATTCCCGGGGAGGCTAAAGGCCGGTTCAAGGAGTTACAGACCTCCCTCCTGATGCTGTCGGCGATGGCTCAATACTACGGAGGGAGGTTTCGCGCAGCGGAGTTGCTCCCCGAAGACGGACAGCCCGGTTCGAACCACATCGAGGCCTTTACCAACCCGGCTCCGAAGATCTCAGCACGTTTGAGCCCATGGGATTTCGCTGGGATGGCTCCCAATGGGGTTCCCTTTGGTATCGAAGATCCGTTCGCCGAGTGGGCGAAAGGGTGGCATATCCTCTCCGACTCCTCGGTTTCCGACTTCTACAAGCCGTTCACCGAGCGACTGCGGATGCACACCAACACGTTCCATTGGAAGTCGGAACTGGCTGCTATCGACAAGGAGGTTCGCCCTGCTGGAGGTAGCCGGCAGTTCCCCGCGCTGGATAGCTACTCTTCGTGGTCGCCTTCGACGAAGGAGATCCCCCTTTCTTGGAGGCGAGATTCCGGTTCGGTGGTCGTTTCAGTTCCCGCCAAGGGGCTGATCGGCGCGTCTCTGCTTTACAAGCCGCTGCCGAGCCCGACGTTCTTCCACAAACTCGCAATGAAGATCGAAGACGGTCGATACGTCGCGAGCATCCCTGCTGAGCGATGCGGCGAGTGCATCGCGGTCGAAGTGGAATCCGATAGGGGAATGGCGCGCATCCCCTCGTTCCTCGGAGGAGAGAAGCCGTACGTCATCGTTCCCGCCAAGGCTGGCCCAACGCCTCAGATCTACGGAAACGAAGAGGCGATGCGTTTTCTCGATTCGAAGATCTTGACCCCGGAGAAGTACGGGACTTTGCTGGTTGCGCCGAGGGCGTACAACTTCTTTCGTTCGTTCGACAAGTCGACGCGGAGAAAGCTGCTCGACCCGGTCCAGCGAGGGATGAACCTCGTTATTCTTCAACAGGATTTCGTCAGTGGACGCTATCCGCTCGACTTTCTGCCGCGCCCGCTCACTGTCCAGGTCTGTCCGACACCGGCGGTATTCGATCCAGGCGGAGCGATGGGGCTTTCCCAGATCGAGACGCACGACATCCTCTGGCAGCACTTCCTTCCGAGCGAAGGTTGGGACGTCAAGGGGAACGGCGGCGTTGCCCACATGAAGTACGGTAAGGGCCACATTTGGGTGCTCGCCTGCCGACTGCAGCAGCGCATGACCTACCAGCCGGCGGTGTACAACCTGGCGAAGGTTCTCGAACTGAACGGCAACGAAAAGCCGTGCGTGCTCATCGATCCGGGAACGGAGGGAGCGGTGTTCTCTACCGCCCTGTACCCGGACATGATGAATGCTCTCAACATCCCGTTTGTGACCCTTGGCGAGGCGATTGCCAAAGACCAGGGTCTCAGCTCTTTCAAAGCGATACCAGGACCAATCATGGATGACGACGTATTAGGCGGAAAAGGCCGCGCAATGGCCAACGCGTTCCTCAAGGGGCGCGTCGAGAAGATGTCGGCAGTGCCGATCCCAACCCTCTCCGAATTCGAAGCGCTTCGAAAGTCGCGAAAGAAAGAGCTCTATCGGATGCTCGGCCTCGACCCGATGCCGCCGAGGACGCCTCTCAACGCTCGGCAGACCGGGATACTCCACGGAAACGGCTTCCACATCGAGAAGATCGTCTACGAGAGCCGGCCAAAGTTCTATGTGACCGCCCACGTCTACGTTCCCGATAAGCCGGGTCCTGCGAAGCGACCCGTTATCGTCAACGTAAACGGGCACTGGGCGCACAAGAAAGACGAGGACCGGTTACAGCTTCGCTCGCAGTTCCAAGCTCTACAAGGCTACATCGCAATCACGATCGACAGTCCCGGTTTCAGCTTTGAGGGCAACAGTCTGATCGAGCGACGGGCGGAAGGCACCCACGACGACTTCGCGATGACAGAAGGGGGCACGAACACGACCGGCTACTACGTGTGGGACGCGATGCGCGGTCTCGACTACATGGCGACTCGACCCGATACCGACATGGAGAACGTCGGTATCACCGGCGCATCCGGCGGAGGGTTGGCGACGCTCTACACGTTCGCAGCCGACGATCGGTATAAGGCTGCGGTTCCCGTCGTCTACATGTCGAGCCTCGAGCTTGCCCCGGATAACGGATGCCTCTGCAACCACGTTCCCGGGACCTGCCTCATCGGCGACCGTTCCGACGTCATCGGAATCCAGGCGCCGAAGCCGGTTTACATCATGGGCGCCCAGAACGACGGCGAGTTCACCCCTCCCGCCATGCGGTTGACGCACGAGAAGATGGCCAAGATGTGGGGCGTCTTTGGGAAGAGCGAGGACACGCTCTGCCAGATCTACGCAGGCGGTCACGACTACAACAAGCCGATGCGCGAGTCGATGATCGGCTTCTTCAACAAGTATCTCAAGCGGGAAGGGGATGGATCTCCAGTTCCCGAGCCGGAGTTGAAGGTCATCGACTCCGAGGACAGGCAATTGCTCGTCCTCGATCCTCCTCCGACAGACGAGCGCACCATGCGCGACCTCAGCAAAGAATATCTGCTGAACGCCCCGGCGATCGTCTCCGCCGAAGAGGCGATACGCACGAACGGCGGGATCCCTGAGAAGTCGGATCTGAAGTATCGCGAGTTGAATCAGGGTTCGAAGCGTGCAATCGTCTTCGAGGCTCAGCCAGGATTGGAGATTCCCGGCGTCCTGGTACTCCCTCACGGCAAGGTGGACGCGGTGAACATAGTTGTCCTCGACTCGGGCAAGGCGGAGGCAGAGAAGCTCCTGCCCGCAACCGGCAACGTGGCGACTCTGTACCTAGACACCCTTGGCATCGGCGAACTCTCCGAAATCGAGATGCGGTATGCCGTTTACACTGGCGCTTCGATCCCGTTCTTGGACGGCTGGCAAATCGTTCGCGCCGCCGAAGCGATGCGCAAGTATTCGCCGAACATCCACCTGATCGGCCGAGGGCCGATCGCCTCCCAAGCAGTGATGTTCGCCGGACTCATGGACAACTCGTTCGCAAGCGTCCTCGGCCAAGGCTGCCTGCGCAGTTGGCTAGACGTGTTCAACGACGGAGTCTCCGACTACGCCATCCAACCCCGAGCCCACCTCTGCGGCTCCCTCGACCACCTGCGATCCCTCGTCAAAAACGCCAAATGGGAGTTCGCGAAGTAACACTTGAGTTGCCCCGAAGGGGTGAGAAGAGCATAGCCGTGGGCGCAGCCTACGGAACCGTTGTACGATGCAAACTCCCCCTGAAGGGGTGAAGACCCTTACTCCAGGCCGAGAACATCCTCCGCTGTATCCACATCCAAATTCCCACCCCCGAACTCCACCGTCTCGACGGGCGCCGGCGAGTTCCGAATCAGATCCCGCGCGCCAGAATCGCCCTTAAGCGCCATTAGATTCGAAAAGAGCGATCGCCCGAACGCGCTTGGCGCGCCGACAACCCCGCCGTAGGATGACGCGACGATCGGCGCTCCCGTCTCCTTATGTCGTGTTGCCAATTCGCGAATCAGGTCGGACGTGATCCGCGGCTGATCGCAGAGCGCGATAACCACGCACTCGACCTCGGGTGGCATCGCACCGACCCCGCACCGAATGGAGCTACCCATGCCCTCTCGCCAGTCGCGGTTGTCGACGATCTTCGCGGAAGTCCCCGACAGCTTTTCCCGCACCGAGTCCGCATCCGCTCCAACGACCACCACGACCGGATCGGCGCCTGAGGCCAATGCCGTTTTCGCGGCGTGCTCGACGAGCGTCATCCCTTTGTACGGCAGCAATTGCTTCGGTCGCCCCAGTCGGCTCGAACCGCCCGCGGCCAAGATCACGACGCCAAATCGGTGTTGCATAGGTGGATCAGGACTGCTTTACGCTCTGCAGATACTCAGACAAGACGGTGTCGTGGAAAGCGTAACCATCGTTCACAATCTTCTCGGGGATGATTCGTTGGCTCTCAAGAACGGCTTGCGCGAATTCGCCCATCACAAGCCGAATCACGGTCGGCGGAATCTGGGAGACGACCTTCTTCTTGAGGATTGCCCCGATCCCATCGAACAGCTCGGCGTTCGTCGCCGGCGTAGGGGCGACGAGGTTGACCGGCCCACTGACCGACTCGTGAGTCAGAGCGTAGCGAACGATATCGATCTCATCGCGAAGCGATATCCAAGGCAGATAGCATTTCCTTGCATACGGCACGATCACCGGAGCTGACCGGAACATCTTCAGCATCTGGCCGAGCATTCCCCCACTCGGGTCGAGGACGTTTCCGGTTCTGAGGTTGACGACGCGAATGCCCTGTTTACTCACCGCGTTCGCCTCCTGCTCCCAAGTGATACAGACCTGGCTTCGGAATCGCTTCTGAGGATCAGGCCCGGTGGCTTCGGTGATGAGTTCATCGCCCCGATCCCCGTAGAACCCGACGGCGGACGCGGATAGGAAAACCGAGGGTTTGACGGTGAGCCCTTCCATCCACCGCACGAGGTACCGCGTGAGATCGACCCGGGTGTCGACGACGCGTGCCTTCTTGCTCTTCGTCCACCGTCCGACCACCGTTTCCCCCGCGAAGTTAATGACCGCGTCGGCCAGGTGGGGCATCTCCGCATATGGCGCCAGCCGAACCGTTTTCGGCAGCATATCGATCCCCGGCGATGCCGAGGTCCGGATCAGGACCGTGCATTCATGTCCATCTTCGACCAGGGCCTGCACGAGCGGCACCCCGATGAATCCCGTACATCCCGCCAACACTATTCTCAAGATCTCAACTCGCCGCGGATCGTATCGTATCGCTTTTTCATATTTGAGGGCTCCTCAACCAGACACTTGTAGCCGCCGGATGGTTCTTGCCGACGCAACGGCGGTTCGATTCGTTCATATTTGGCCCGAAACCGCAATCTGAGTGCGCCAGCACAGACCATCCAGCGTCTACAGCACCTTTAAAGACATCGGTCAATACCTCTCCGCTCGATTCCATCGGTAATGAATCGGTTCGACCTGATAACAGACCTCCAGTGTCGCATCAAAGCTCCCCAGAAATCCAAATTTGGCTCGATCGACATGGACGAGCCGTGACTTCCACGCCGATTCGTCTCTCGTGATACGCAAGACATCGACCTCGCCGCCATTGACGACGATGCCGGCCGGCTTGTATTTCAGGAAAGCCTGAGCCTCGTCCAAGGTAGTAAAAGGCGATCCATCCGCAAGTTCCGGCTGGCGATCAAGATCGATGCCAACCTCTGCCGGCGCCTCCGAGGAGATCACTTTCAGTTCGATATGTCCTGGTGAATTGCCTGTTATGAGCTGGCACTTGTGGAACCTAAAGTCAGTCATCAGGTTTCCGAGCCCCACCATAGGGGTACTGTCGGCATCGCTTCGCAGGAAATAGAGCCCTTCGACAGCCCCCTTCCCAGATCGACTCGCCCGAACCGGAATTCGGTAGGCGACGTGCCAATAGCGGACGCCAACGATCGCAGGCAGCCCCAGCGGACGCATGTGCGAAAGCTGCGAGATCACGATGTTCAGAAATCCGAATCCGCCGTGCGAAACCGCTTCGAGCGGCTCCGGCGTCAGCTTGGCGACTTGGTCGAGTGGTACGCGGTAGGCGAATAGCCAGCACCGATCGATGTCTCCAACCATCGAGATCGCGTTCTTCGGAAATCTCATTTGCCCCCATCCAGCAGACGCTTGAACAGCATGAGGAACAGGGGCCAAGACCCGTTCAAACCAATCAGCCAGAGTCCGAGCGATTGTGCAACGCCGACTTCGAGCCTTCGCAGCCGAACCACGAAGACGAATGCCATGACGATATTCGAGACCAATATGAACCCCACGTTCAGCGGCACCGGGTCGATCAAACGGAAATTGGATTGCAGCAATACCCAATCGATCCCTGCCCCACTGACCAGCACCGCCTCCCCGTACGCCATCGTAATCAGGCAAGCCTCGGCAAGGTCGAGCGCCCGCTTCCGCGTCAACAAGCAAAGCAGCGCCCCAAGCACCAGCCAAGAACATCCCGTCGAAAGCGTCAGCAGCAAAGCCCCTGAAGGGACCCGGCCACGCGGAATCGACGCCCCAGCCGCCGCTCCGAACAGCAAACTCCCACCCACTGCCACGAGGGTTAGCGCCAGAAACCGAACCGCTCTCCGAGAATCGAAGGATCTTTCAATCATGCTCAAGTTTCATTATATTCTGAAACTTGAGAATTTAGGAAACCCTGCCCTTAGATTGGTGAGTTGCATTTCTAGCCCGTGGCGTCGCCGAGCAATCTGCAGACACCTGTGCCGACGGATAGCTCTTGCTGTCGTAACGGCCGCCTGGCTATTTCGAATCTGGGCTGAGGCTGCGATCTGGGTTCGACGGCACAACTCCTTTGAATACGAGGCGGCATGGATAGCGGAAAACAACAAGCCGCCGATTCTCGTCATCCGTGACAAGAATCGGCGGCCAGTGGAGATGTCTGGAATTGGGGCCGGTGATTTAGTGGCGGGCGCTGACTCCAGCCGGTCCTACGGCTTGGTTGCGGCCAAGGCGCTTCGCTCGATAGAGGGCGGCGTCGGCTTTGGCGAACAGCTCGAAGTTCAGGTCGCCGGGGGCGTGGGTTGTGTATCCAAAGCTTGCGGTTAGGCGTAGGCCCGCTTCGTGCACCATCTCGGAGGTGGCGAGTCGGAGACGGATCCTGTTGATGATCGCTTCTGCGTGGCGCGAATCGGCATCCCAAAGGAGAAGCAGGAACTCATCCCCTCCCCATCGGGCGATCCAGTCCCCTTCTCGGACGCAGTACTTGAGGAGGTCGGCGAAATACTTGAGGCAAACGTCGCCGACGGCGGTTCCGTATTTGTCGTTCAGATGCTTGAAGTCGTCAAGGTCGATAGCGACGAGGGTGAGCGGGGTCTGGGTGCGATTGGCCCTAGCGAGATCCTGCTGAAGTCGCTGAGCGCTGAATCTTCGGTTTTGGAGCCCGGTTAGGACGTCGACTTTCGATGCCTCCGCGAGTTCCTTGGTCGAGTGGTCAAGTCGAATCACTGTGCTCTTCGTCTCCCGCATCAGCGTGCCCATATCGCCCTCGTAATCCTCGGGAAGGTCAGTGATCTCTCCGGTTGAGACGTACTTGTCTACAAAACCTGCGAGTTGCTCGACCGGCTTGAGCAGATTTCGAACTTCGACGATCGTGAAGATTGCTGTGATCGCGGTCGTAAACGCCACGAGGCAAACCTGCACGTAAGGAGTTTCCGACGAGTGAGGGGAAAGAAGCGCGATCGAAAGCACGACCAAGGGCACCAAAGTTGTGATCAGGGCCGTGTTCAAGGCCTTCCTCGTGAAGCTGTTGGTGCTGGAAGGGGGAAGCACCGAGAACCGTTTCATGACTACCATAAATCTCCAAAGGTCATTTCGGTAAGGTCGCTAAAAAACATCACCCGCACCTCTCACTTTTTTGCGAATGACCGCAAAAATACGTGGGTTAACCGCTCTGAGAGGCATTGATCGGAATTCCAAAGCAGTTTGAGCGGCAAGGTTGCCGCCGATGAGGGGAAGTTGAGTCGCAAACCCCATTTTTCAGGTATATTTCTGAACCGTCTGGGGAGTTGCCCGAGTGGCCAATGGGAACAGACTGTAAATCTGTCGGCGATGCCTTCGTAGGTTCGAATCCTACACTCCCCACCATATAAAGCGCCCTCGTAGCTCAGCGGCAGAGCACTTCTTTGGTAAAGAAGAGGTCACGGGTTCGATTCTCGTCGAGGGCTCCATTTTTTTGAACCTAAATCCCATCTTTCCGCCACTTTAGGGCGGGCTAAAGAGCCCCTGGTCTCTCAATTGACTCCCGTAGACTGTTTTCGTGGCGAAGCGAGCGGACGATAAGGACGGTTCTTGCAAGGAGATCCTCACCGGGAAACTCGCCGGCAAGTGGTGCGTCCAGTTCACCTACGTGGATGAGTTCTTCCGCAAGCAGCGCATCTCTCGGGTCTTCCCCACCAAGACTGCGGCAAAGGATTTCCTCAAGTCGCTCCTCCACGGCGCAAAGGTAGAAAGCGCCCAAGAGAAGAAGGCCCTTACCCTTGCCGGATGGTTTGATTGGCTCGCCGAACACGACTGGCCGGAAACCCTCGATGAGAAAACCATTGGCTTCCGGACGGGACGATTCAACAACCACGTCCGGGACATCTTCGGCGCTGTCCCACTCACCAAAATCGATTCGCTCCAAGTCCGCACCTTCTACAAAAACCTTCGGAACAACGGCGTCGGTCACGCCACGATAATCGCGATAAAGGCGGACAGTCGGAACCTTCCCGCCAACCCATAAGCTCCCCAATTTAATCTCCGCTGTCTGTCGAGGCTACAAGTAGGTTTCCCGGGGGCCGATCCTTCAAACAGCCCTTATACTGAGGATGTGAAGACAAACTCTGGATCGCAAGCTATCCGAGGCCAATCGTTGATGAGGGTATTTCTTTCGCGAATAGCTGTTGCGGCTCTGCTCCTCATCCCGGCGGTCAGTTCACTGTCCCAGAATACGAACCCGTCCACCACCATACGCCAAGCTCAAAAGACCAGTAGGAAGAGGCTCACCCGGAGGGAGAAAGCAGTTGATGTAAGCACCTATCAATATGCCTGCTGCGCTTCATACTCCAACTCTGCGGGAGAGTCCTTGCTCTCTTCTTCCCTCACCAAAACTCACGCCAAATTCTTTACTGTTACGTCGTGGGGATTGCTCTACTATCACGTGCCCCCCGAAGACCTGATGCGCATTATTGCCTACTTGATGCCACGACTAAGCGCGAATCACCAACGCCTCGCTATACTTGGAAGTCAACTGATTCTGGAACCCTACATCGACGATGTCGACCCATCACTTGGCCTTGAACTGCCAAAGGAACTCAAAAGCCGGCCAACTGCGACCCGTCAAAGCGGATGCCCTCATGTCTACGCTTCATTCAAACAGCCCTTATACTGAGGCATGACGGAATGGCAATACAAAACAGTTTGGTGCGAAGCGCGAGAACTTGAAGTTGCTCTGAACCCTTTTGGGCAGCAAGGTTGGGAAGTTTGTGGGCTGACCTTTGCCGGTGGAGGGAATTTTTGCGTTCTCATTAAGCGTCCGATCATATAAACGCTATCTTCAATCCCCCTTATACTGAGGGTGTGCCTGACCGCAAACGAGTCCGTAGCATCATCCTTGGCGTCGGCCTTATCATTGCCGGATTCGGATTTGTTTTGTGCGTCCCACATCCTCGAAGAGCTCCGTGGCACGATGCTGTACATATCATTGCGATCTCGCTACTCGTCTCGGGCATTGGGCATATTTTGTCAAGCAAACGATGGTGGTCCAAGGACTAGTCACAATCTTCTTGCGCCCAGACCCAAACTGATACACTACCAAGCAGTAATGAACTAAGCGATTTATTCTGTACTTCCCAGAAGCGTGTTTTATGACCGCTTCCTTTCGTCAAAACTAGAATAGTTCGAGACACCGAGACAGGTTCAATCGACGCGATTTAGGTTCGAATCTGCAGGCTTCTTTGGTAAAGAAGAGGTCACGGGTTCGATTCTCGTCGAGGGCTCCAGATTTTTGGGCTCTACGCCATTCGGCTCTACGGCATTCGTGGGAGCGGGCCCCAAAAGAGGTCAAGCTATGCGTGACCGTTCTAAGGCGCCGGGTTGTGACCCTCCAGGTACTCTTTTGGAGATGCGTTTTGACGCTCAGGACTATCGAGAGGCGGCTGGTGAACGGTTCGTTAAAGCGACAAACGCGCAGGGGCGGGGCGACTATTTGGCCGCACACCTGGCAGCCGGTCTTGCCGTTGAGTGCATGTTTCGAGCCTATCTCGTAAGGGTCGCACCTGACTTCGATGCTCGGCACGATCTGTCAGCTTTGAGCGATGCATACCTTCGACGAATGCCCGCGAAACGGATTGGGCATCTGCGAGCGTCCATAAATGATATGGCCATTCTTTGGCGCAATAATCATCGCTATTGCTCTGGCGCAAAGCTAAGGTCGCACTTCAACCGCGTGGCACGACACCAAAAGGCGAAGGATATGCTGAAGGAAAATGGAATTGCGATGATCGAAATCGCTAATGAGGTCATGAAGTACGGAGAGATGAAATGGCTGGACTAGGACAAACCGATGCTTCTCACTTGGACGTCAACCGTGTGATCCAAGAACTTGAGAAGGTTACCGATCACGCCAACGGCGAGACCTTCGACGTTAAGCGTGAACGTCCTGGATCAAACATCACCGGCTACGTCGTGAGAAGGGATTTTCGTGGCATTAATTCGGCCGACCGGCAAAAGAACTTCCGAACCTATTTAGAGGATCGGTTTGGTACCGAGTCGG
>Ga0364866_10528_pt1 | contig 13025 bp, 11 predicted proteins | sample ExccelAu500001D3_3_FD_206913 | JGI IMG/M metagenome (GOLD analysis project Ga0364866, IMG submission 206913) | Enriched cells from Trout Bog Lake Hypolimnion, Wisconsin, USA - BchlTB.Aug13.5000.01.D3 | ecosystem: Environmental > Aquatic > Freshwater > Lake > Hypolimnion/Profundal zone | place... | reverse complement strand
GCCCGGTTGTCGGGCTCGCGTACGAGGACGGTCTCTTGCTCCTGACCGTGCGACGCAGCCAACGGAAGATTTATGAAATCTACGATCGGCAAATGTTCTCGGCTATCGGGAACCAGTCCGATATTGAGAACCTACGGGTCAGCGCCATCAATATGGCGCACCAGGAGGGGTTCGAACGGAGTCCCGACGACGTGACGCTGCAGCGCATGGTGGGCTTCGCCTTGAGTCCGGCGCTGAAGAAGGCGTTCGGGGACCACCTCACGATGCCGTTTGTCGTGAAGGGCATGTTCGCCGAGCTTGGTAAGACTGCGGCAGGAGATGCGTTCGTTACATTGAACTACGACGGTGAATACCGGCAGACGCGCGGGGCGGCGGTCATCGGCGGAACTCAGGTAGCCGAGGATCGGATGTTGGAGCGACTTGGCGCGCCAGATCCCACGCGGTCGTGCGACGAGGCGCTCTACCGCGCGTTCCTCGCCTGGACGGCCGGCGCGCGCGCGGCTTTGCGTTCCGGGCGAGGGCCGGCGCCGGAAGACGACCTCCCTAACCCGCTTTTGGAGCTCGATGAGGCGGAAGCTGACCAGGAGTTCGTGCGCGGCGAGCTCGCGACGGGGGCCATTGAGGCCGCTGTGTTGGAGCGGCGCCTGAACCGGGAGATGCGGTTCAGAATGTTGAGCGCCAAGGAGCTTGAAACGCTAGCCGCCAGGTTCTCTTAGAGGCCGTTCCGAGCCTCCCGTCGAACTAACAGAGCCAAAAAGGGCGCAGACCGCGGGAACGACCACGCGATCTGCGCCCTCTAGTTGATGTCTCGCCGGCCCGACGGTCAGCCCGTTATCGACCGTGCCAGGAGACGGCGTCCCGCTTTCGCGCGGCGCGTGAAAGCACCCCAGGAGACCATCGTCGCCGCAAGGAGGCTCATCGTGCCGGGCTCCGGCGTCGAGTTATCGCGAGGCGTCGGCCCGGGCGTGCCGCCCGGGATAATCGAGCCGATGGCGCCGGCCGCGCCTGCGGCGGCTGCGGCGGCTCCCAGCCCCGACCCCAACAGCCCGATATGCGCGAGCGGCAGGAGCGGCGGAAGGATGGGTGAACCGATGGCGGCTGCGAGCGGGACCTCCGGCTGAAGTAGAGCGACCCGGGGTACGTTGTTATCGTTCGGCACGACGAAGCGGTTTTCGCCAAGAATGGGAAGAGCGCTATCGGCGATGCGCCCGAGCGGCTCATACGGCTCGAAGTCGGGCACGGTGGAGAGCCGACCGGTCTGTGCGCCGGGGTTTGCCAGCTCGTCGATGGGACCGGAGAGCAGCGGATTGCCGCACACCTGAACGAGGACGGGCTTGCCTTCCGGATTCATAAACACCGGGGTTCCGGCCCGGACGCGCCGAAGACGAGCGCCAATCTGCTCACCCGGATGTACGTAGTGAACCTGGTATACACGATCCTCGCGGAGCGGCGCAACATGCAGGTGAGCGAAGGCGCGCAGGAGGGTGGCCCGTGGCAGATGGAAGGTCCGCGAATATCGGGTCAGGAGGAGCGGGTCGTCGTGAACCTCGCGGCTTAACTCGACACCGGTAACAGCATGTCGCCGGAGGAATGCGCCGGGGGGCATGGAACCCTGTGCGACCGCCTGGGATTGTCCGAGCATAACGCATGGTAATACGAGAAGCCACGCGAGTGCTGACCTGGTATTGAGCTGCGGACGGATTACCATATGCGTTTCCTTGTTCGGTTCAAGAGCTGCATTGTGATGCATACTGAGTCACCTTCATGAACGACGCCCGCGGGTGGGCGTGCTCCTGTTGGGAGTTCCACCTGCGAACCATTTCGCGCGCCCTATGCGTATATTGTGCGACGAACCCGTCATAATAGCAGGCGCTATTGTGCGTCACTCCTGTGCAACTGTACTTCACACCAGAGGCGGCAAAATCCATGGAAAGACGGATATACGGCATCGAGACCGAGTTCGGTTGTATGGTTCGTGACCCTTCGGTCGGCTCGGCCGAAGAGGTCGTCGAACAGGTTAAAGACTACGCATTCTTCGAAAAAAAGCTCGGTGTCATAGACCTTCACGCGCGCGACTATGCCTTCGAGCCCGCACGGGCCGGCGGCTTCCTGCGCAACGGAGGCCGGCTCTACATCGACGCCGTCGGCAGCCACGAGGAGTACGCTACCGCCGAATGCTGCGATCTGCTGGATCTCGTTCGGCATGATCGGGCCGGGCGAATACTACTCGCGCAACTACTTGTCGATCTCAAGATCGACGAAGGCGTCAGTTTTCACAACAACAGCATCGATCACTTCGGCGGACACACCTTCGGCTGCCACGAAAACTATCTGGTCCAAATCGAAGACCGCTTCTTCACGGATGCGCTCTCCTACCTGCTGCCGTTCCTGGTCACGCGCCAGATCTTCGCGGGCGTCGGCCGCGTGGGCGGGCACCGACTGACGCGCCCCAGCAGCAAGAACAACATCATGACCCTCGGCGAACACGAAGTTGACTACGTCTGGGTCTCGAACTTCTATGGCGTCGAGATCGACCCAAGCGTCGACTTCCAGCTCTCGCAGCGCGCGGACCACATCGTCAAGACGATCTCATCGCGGGTCCGCTTCAACCGAGCGATCATTAATCCGAAGTGGGACTCCTACTACTCGTACAGCAACCTTCATAGACTACACGTGCTCTTCGGCGAGAGTAACATGAGCGAATACGCCGCCATGCTCAAAATCGGCACAACCAGTCTGGTGCTGGACCTCATCGAAGAGGGGACCATGCCTCCCGATGTCGAGGTGGCTGATCCGCTTGAAACTCTGCGTTCCGTCTCCCGCGACCCTACGCGGAAGTGGCCCGTGCGCCTACGCAACGGCAAGACGATCTCCGCGATAGACCTCCAACGACGATATCTGGATGCCGCCAAGCGGTACCGGTACCGACATGACAGGCAGACCGACATGATTCTCCAGGAGTGGGAGACGATCCTGGACGACCTGGAGCGAGACCCTCTCTCGACTGCCGACCGGCTCGACTGGTCTGCTAAGCTCGCGCTTTACCAGCAGTATGTAAACGAAACAGGCGTCTCGTGGCAGGACGACATCCTACAGAGCCTGGACCTGGAGTACCACAACGTCAGCCCGTCCGCCGGGCTCTCCTACGGTCTCGAACAGGCCGGCGCGCTACGCCGTATCACGACCGATGCACAGGTCGAAGAGGCGATCACAACCCCTCCGGAAAACACTCGCGCACTGGGCCGCGGGCAGATCATTTCACATCTCATCGCGCGACCAGGCTCACGCTATGTCATCGACTGGGACGCCGTGTACATTGAGCGAAACCGGCAACTGGACCTAAAAAACCCGTTTCACACGTACGAAAAAGAAGCGCTCCGGTTCGTACGCGGCATCTAGATCCGGGCGAGGGACGCGCCCCACTCCAACATGTAGCGTCCGTTTTTTAACATGTCGTTAATAGTATAGCAGAGAAGCATTAATTCTCCATTAAACGAGCGGGCGAATATTGGTAGGACCGGTTCACTCGGACCATTCGTGTTGCTACTTTCCGAGTTTCACGTCATCGGGCCGCGCATTGCAGAAATCATGCCACAGTTGGGCTCGGTCGACGCGCCTTCCGTCCCGGTATACCGCACATATCCGGCGCAGGTTGCGTATATCGTGGAGTGGATTGGCCTCCAGGAGAACGCAGTCAGCGCGATAGCCTGGCCGGACCGCGCCAAGGTCGCCGCTTCGGTGTAGAATACCGGCGGCATTCGACGTGGCTCCGCGCAGGCACTCGTTGGCGGACAGTCCGCGCGGAGTTCTGCCCTGGTCCAACCCTTGGCGCTGATAAAATCCCAGTAGGGCATTCGCCAATAGCGCCGCCAGCCATCGGGAACATCCGCCCAGCCATGATAGACGGCAGCCGCGCCGGATTCCCCCTCGACGGGAAGGAGCCCCGCGCAGAGCGTGGCGGTGACGGCGACATGGTGATGCGCGAGAATGGCTAACAACCGGCGCGCGCGCGCGCCGCCAAGGCTTACCTGCGAAGCTCCAGCAAAAGCGTCAAAATACCCGGGTCGGATATGCTTTTGGCGGTCACGAAGCTCGTGGAATAGGGTCGTAACGTGCTCGATGTTGTCGATACCCGCGCGCGCAGCTTCCGACGGGGTCGTTAGACCCAGGTGGGCTGTCACCGGCAGTCCGCGCTTGTGGGCTTCCGCGATGACGGCGCGGGTCACGTCGGTCCTCGCGAAGACATAGAGCTTGACGCCCGAGACGCCTTGAGCCTGCATATCGCTGATCAGGCGCGGAACCTCCGCCGGACCTTTCACGGCCACCGCGCCCCACCAACTCGGTCTCCCCTCGTCGATGTTACGGCCCATCCAGCAGATACGCGGCACCGGCTCGCCATCGGCAGCCCGCTTTCGCAGGGCATCGATCGTTTCGCGCCCCGATCCGACGTCTCTAACCGTAGTTACACCGAAAAGGGTGAACGCTCCCGGCGTCAGAACTTCATCCAGATGAACATGCATATCGATGAGACCTGGTATGATCCACTTACCGGCGCCGTCAATAACGTGGGCGCCGGACGGAATCGGCGTCCGATCGCGCGGGCCGACGGCTTCAAAGCGTCCAGCCCGCATGACGACCGTGGCGTTCCGGATCACACCTTCACCGGCCGGGCGAATTACGTTCGCGCCGACGATGGCGATAGGCGGTAGGGCGGTGGTCGAAGGTGCGCCGGCGGAACAGAGCAACAGCGCCAATTGGGGCGAAAACATCCGATCTCCTTATTGGTCCGAGAGTCACGAGGGGCCTTGTTCTGCATCCTGTACGCCGTAGGAGACGCGGATCCCTCTGTGCCCATGACCAAGGCTGTTCCGGAGGAGGACGGAAGGTCGTCGTTTAATACCTGTAAGCTTCGCTCGCCCCGAGGTCCCGGTTCCCGCGAGCCACTTGCTCGCCGTGGCGAGAATATCCACGGAACGGTCGCAAGGGGCCTGTCGTAGTTGATAGTGAGGTGGTATCCCTTCGCGATTCAGGCGCCTATCGGGTAGACCCGACGCGTGGTGGAAGGCGCCTTCGGTCGCGTATCTCGTTGGTTGAGGTTGAAGAGGGAGCGAATGGCGACGGTTTATCTCGGTCTGGGATCGAGCATCGAGGATCGGGTAGGGAGACTGAGGGAGGCTGTGCGCCTGCTCAACAGCTCTCGCGAAGATACGCACGTGGAGGCGATCTCACCGATCTACGAGTCGCCTCATCTGGGGCGCGAGCCTGCAGACTCGGAGCGGTACCCGCAACATCTCAACTGCGTCGTTCGAGTGTCCACAGAGCAGTCCACTGAAGAACTGCTTCGCTTTGTTCAGGAGATCGAGGCGGCAGGCGAGCGCCTGCGCATTGAGCGATGGGGACCTCGAACGATTGATATCGATATTCTGACCTATGACGATGTGCAATGTGACACGCGGCGCTTGACGCTGCCGCATCCTGGAATCTCGGAGCGCGCGTTCGTCGTGCTCCCGCTAAGCGATATCGCGCCGGGACTGCGTTTCCCTAATGGTCAGGCCGTTAGCGAACTTATGGGCTCGCCGCGGATTATTTCACAGAGGATCGAACGGATAGCCGGATATGAACTTCTTTTATGAAGCGAAGGACACTGCGGGGGAATCGGTCGTCGGGAAGATCGAGGCGTCCAGCGAGCAGGAAGTTCGCACTCGACTTCTCACCAGCGGATATCAGCCGCTGTCGGTTGTCGCCAGCGCTCCTGCCGCCACGTCGGCCGTCTCCGCGACGAATCCGGTGAGCTCGGTGATGGCGCCGCCCACCTCACGAACGACCGTAACAGGCGTGCAAGGCGCCACAAGGATGCGCACGGGCGGGGTGACTCTGACCGGGAATGCCGCGCGAATCGCAGAGCAAAATCGGAAACGCGGCGTGGTCCTTCGCACGCAGCCGGCGAGCGTCGTCGCTCCCAGCGAGGTTTCGAAGCGCGGAGGCGTGTCAACACGCCAACTGCTCTTGCTGTTCCAGCAGTTGAGTACGATGATCAGAAGCGGGATCAACGTCTACTCGGCGATGGCCGACCTGGCGGGACGAACCCAAAACCGAAATCTGGCCCACACCCTCGCTGAGATGGCGGAGAGCGCGAGACACGGCGGACGCATCTCGGACGTCATGGCCCGGTATCCGCGGATCTACCCGCCGCATGTTGTGGGAATCATCCGGGCGGGGGAGCAAGGTGGTTTTCTTGAGGTGGCGCTTCAGGAGATCGCGCTCAACTACGAGCAGAACATCGCCCTATACCGGGGAGCCTGGATACCGAAGACGATGGCACTTCAGGCCTACCTGATGATCCCATTCGTGGCCAATTTCCGAATGCTCTTCGACGGCCTTTTGGGTGGCGCAACTGGCGGTAGCCCAATCGCGGCCTACCTGGCCGTTACGCTGTTTCGAAACGTGCCGATCGCCCTTGCAGTCCTGGCTGCGGTCCTTTGGGCGAACAGCCACGTTCAGTTGCCCCAGTACCGTCACCTTCGCGACAGCCTGGCGCTGCGGATTCCGCCTATCGGCGAACTCCAACGGATGGCGGGCTTGGCGACGTTTATCAGAATGCTCCGCCGCCTTGTTCACGCTGGGGTCGCACCGATCAACGCCTGGGACTGCGCGATGAATACGGCCACGAATACTGTCATTCGAGATCGATTGGCCGAAGCCTACGCGCAGATGCAGGGCGGAGCCCCGCTATCAACGGCATTCCAGTCGACCGGACTTTTTGCGAACAGCGTCGAACAGCTTCTCATCACCGGGCAGCAGTCCGGAGAAATCGTCGAATCCCTGGACAATGTCGCCACGTACTACCAGGATCGGGTCGATCAGGCGGCTCGCAAATCCACGTTCATGATGCTGCGCTTCGGGATTCTGGCGATGTTGGTATTCGGTGGCGCGGCGTTTTGTTGGGTCGCATACGCATACAGTGGCGTGCTCATGTCTATAATGAAGAACATGGAGTAGAACGACCTGCCGACCGGGCATAGGAGCGAAGCAATGCCGCAGTTCAACTATTTGGCCATGAACACCGAAGGTCGCAACATCGAGGGGTCCGTGACGGCTACCGACATGATCGTTGCAGCGGAGCAGATTCGGAGGCTCCAGTTGACGCCGATACAGGTTCAACAGGTTTCGGAAGGCGCCGACGAGGAGGTGGCTTCCGGGTCGCCCCGCGTAGTTGAAGGGGCACTGCCAGCCGTGTCGGCCGGGTGGGCTTCGTCGGCTCCTGCTGGTGCGGTCGATCTTAGCCAGGCGCATGCGGCGGTCCTGCCAGGATGGAATGGGCACACCGGACAGGCCGAAGCTGCGTCCCAGTCAGGCACGCGGCTTGAGCCCTGGGAACGGTCAGTCGGGAGGCAGGATTCGACGCCAGCGCCGGTAGCGCCGACGGTGATTGCCTCCAATCTGCCTGAGGTTGCGGCATTGGGAACAGCAGTCGGAACTTCTCCCTCGGGGCAAGTGCGATTGGCGGCCATTCCCTACGGCGCACGCAGGACGGAACAATCGTCGTTCGGCAGAGTCCTTCAAGAGCATCTTATTCTGCCGCTCACGATGCGGCGAGCCCAGCAGGAGATGGCTGTCTTCTACCGGGAAATTGCCGCTCTCATCGGTGCGGGGATACCGCTCTACCAGGTCTTTGTCGGCGTGGAAGGAAATACTTCTAATGCCATATTGAAGGAGATCGCGCACGAAGGGGCGAAACAGGTACAGGCAGGCGGACGGTTTTCGGATGTGATGGCCGCTTACGCGTGGGTCTTCCCGTCCATGCATGTGCAGTTGGTGCGGGCGGCGGAGACCGGTGGCATGCTGGACGAGGTCTTTCGCCGAATCGCCGCCTACACGGAGCACGATCTCGAAGTTCGGCGCCTGATTAGCCGCGAAACGCTCTATCCGAAAATCGTGCTGTTTGTCGCGCTGATGCTTCTCGGCGCACACGGGTTACAGATCGGAGCCGATGCCAGTCATCTGGCTATCGTGGAGCTCGTCGTGCGCGGTGACGTCATCGGCTATCTCGCCGATACGGTCGGGTTTGGAGCGGCCTGCCTGTTCTGCTTCTGGGCGATCAGTTCGGCGCTCCGACTAATGTCCTTCAACCTGACTCCCTGTCGCGACCTTTTCGACCGGGTTAAGCTTGCGATACCGGGCATCTCGGGCATAGTGCGCATGTTCGCCACGGCGAAATTCATGCGTACGACGGCGGCGCTCTACCGGGGCGGATTCGGGATGCACTCGTGCCTCCAGATTGCGGGCGACTCCAGCGACAATTCTGTCCTTCGGCAGGCGGCTTATGAGGCCGCCAGCGCCGCTGAGAGCGGTCGGTCCGCGTCGGAGGCCATATCGGCGTCCGGGTTCTTTCCGTCGATATCGGTCGGCATGTTTCGCACAGGGGAGGCGACCGGCGATCTCGATGAGATGCTCGACAAGAACGCGGACTACTTCGAAGACGAGGCCAAGATGCTGCTGCATCGGGTGTGTCTTATCGGTGGGGTCCTGGTCTTCCTGATCCTCGCCATCTACATCGGATGTGTTATCATTAGCCTTTACGGATCGCTTGCGGGCAAAGAGATGGGGGCAGGCGGCGGTTAAGCTGCCTGCGCAGGGCGTGGCATAGGCATGACGAGAATCGGAAAGGAACAGGAGTACAGGAATGGCGGCTCTGCAGCCCGATCATTATGATACGCTCGGGGTGCCACCGTCCGCCACGCCGATTGAGATAAAGAGGCGCTACCGGGAGCTGGCACAGCGGTATCACCCAGATGTAAATCATGATCCCGAAGCCGCAGGAAAGATCAGCCTGATTAACGAGGCTTACCGCGTGCTTGGCGATCCCGAACGGCGGGCGACGTACGACGCGGAGCAGTTGTTGGCGAAGAAGGCTGCGGCTACCCGAGCGGCGCAGTACCGGGCGGCGGAGCGACGAACGGCTGCGCAGTCACGCGGGGGTAGGCATGAGCCCCGCGTCGAATTCAACGGCTTCGGACGAGCATCCGTACGGCCGGACTCGAGCTCCAAGGTCGCGCCGAACTCTCCTCCGACAGCGGGATCGTACCGTTCGGCTGCCGCAGAGCGACGGGCGGCCGAACGGAGCGTCGGCATTGAGCGACTGCTTGCCGAGGCCCGTCTGGCATACGCCAATCGACAGTATCACCGCGTTGAGTCGCTCTGCGTGGAGATCATTCGCTCCGACCGGCGCAATGCGGCGGCCTATGAGATCCTCGGAGACGCGCGCCTGAAGCTAAAGCACACCGAAGGCGCTATCACGGCATGGACCTACGCCATCCAGTTGAACCCGCGCAACTATTCTCTCCAGGGTCGCCTGGATCGCCTTGCCGGTGTTGAGAACGCGCATCGCGGTCCACAGCCTTCAGCCTCCCACAGAGAGCGGGGCATACATCGATCGGACGGGGCGTTCAGCCGTGGGCAAGAGTCCAGCATTGCCGTTGTCAACATAGTCGGCATGCTCATGTTGGTTGCAGTGGGGACATTGCTTGTCACGCACCCGGGCACTACGAGCTCGCCAGGCTCAATCTTTGAAGAGGTACTCGGATGCGGAGCTGTCGGAGTGCTCTCCGGTCTGCTTCTTGCCCTGAATGCCAGAATGCGCCCGGTCGCAGAGGAGCTTTCGTCCTCGATTGGGCCCGAGCGGCGGTCGGCTCCGGTAGCCCTTGGGCCGCTTCTGACGGCATTCGCGCTTGTCTCGTTCTATCTGTCCCTTTTCATATTCCTCGTTGTGGGGGTCAAGCGTCGGCGATTGTCGATGTCCGTGACAAACCTCTACTCGACCGTGTTGATAATCGTCGTCCTGCTTGCGGCTCTGGGGCGGCCTGGAGACGACGGTTGGCGGGAACTCATCGCTATGTGGTCAGGAAACGTTCTATTTCCTAGTGCGTTGCTAGGTTGGTGCGTCGGCGACAGCTTGAGACTACGCCAGTAGAGTTCGGGGGGCCGGAGGTAGGGTGTCGATGTTGGGCAATATTGGAAAGACATACGGTGTGTCGAAGCTTCTCGATCCAGCGCAAAGCACGGTCGTGTTCAGTCCGCTTGGCACGGGGCCAGGCTGGTGGGTTGGGGCACCGTCCGCGACATTCGATTCGCTCACGAATCGCTTCTACCTCGTATATCGCCACAGGCGGCCGCGCGAGCTCGGGCGGGGCATCGAGTGCCGCATCGCCTCGAGCGACGATGGCGTGACGTTCGTCGATATCTGGCGCCTTCCTAAGGCCGCTCTTGACGCGCTCTCGGTTGAGCGTTGCAGCCTGCATCGTGCGCCGAATGGGCGTTGGCTGCTCTACCTGAGTTACGTGGATGCGAGCGATCTGCGATGGCGCATCAGCGTGATCGAGGCTGCGGAACCGGATCGGTTTGACGTCGCGGCAATGCGAACGCTTTTTAGGGCTGAGGACCTGGGCTGCGACGGAGTCAAAGATCCGAACGTGTTCCAGTTCGGACCGATGATCTATATGCTCGTAAGCTACGCAGGGCACGACGGCGCGCTCCCGGACGACGCGCACGCCACGGCCGACGTCTACAACACCGGGCTCGTGAAGTCTCGCACCGGCGCAGCGGTCAGCGGCGACGGGGTTCACTTTCTGTGGTTAGGGGACGTCTCTCCGGCCTCAAAGTTCCTCCCGAGCGCCGCGTCGGCCAGCGAGAGTGCGTCCTCATGGGACGCCTACTGCCGGCGGATTTCAACGATACTACCGCTTGGGTCCGGCGGGTACCTTGCGCTCTACGACGGGTCGGCGTCCGTTGCCGAGAACTATGAGGAGAAGACTGGCCTGGCCGTAACGTTCGACCTGAGGACATACTACTCACTCTCGCCGGAGGCGCCGATTCTCGAGTCCGACGCGGGGAGCGGGAGCCTTCGCTATGCGGATGTGCTATCGGTAGGGCACGAGCTGTTCTACTACTATGAGTCGGCGCGCGAAGACGGTTCGCACGACCTGCGGGTCAGCGTCGTGGACAGAGACTGACCCGTCTCCCGAACCGCGTGTGGTATACTCAATACCGGCGTTGCGGGTGGTTCACGGTACTTTTGCCGCGCTCCTTACAGCGCCGATTACCGCATGCGTCGCGCCGGAACTGGGCAGCGACGACAGGAGAATCGCGCATGCCATACCGACCCGGCGCCTCGAATGAGGCCGGGATGAAGCCCGTCTCACAGGGTGTTTTTCCCCATCTGAATCTACTGAAGTTTGCCGCCGCTCTCTCAATCCTACCCCTGGCAATGTGCCCGCGTTCCGCATCCGCCGATCAGGCTCAAGACGTGATGAAACGCATGCAAAGCGTCTACGTCGGGGCTCGTGCCTTCGACGGCGAGGCGACAATCACGCAGACCTCGGTCGCGCCGGGAAAGAAGCAGGAGAAGAGCGTCACCTCTCTACACGTCCGTTACCGAGGACCCAATCTGTTCCTCGTGAACGCGATCTCAAAGATGAGCGGCGGGCCCAAGGGCAGTTCCACCACCGAGACGATCGCCACCTCGGACGGGAAACAGGTATACATATACCTGCCGGGCAAGAAGGTCTACGTGCGCCGTCCCTGCCCGCCGGCCTGTCCGCTCACGGCGTTGTTCCAGTTGCTCCGTGTCTATTTTCTATCGGATACAGGTAAGGCGCACGTTACGTTGGCTGCCCCGACGACGGTGGGTGGCCGTTCGGCGTACGTAGTGCTCTTGAAGCCGGTTCTTCCTCCCAATCTGCCGCCGGCTCTCCGTAACATTCTGGTGCGATTTGTCGTGGACAAGCAGGACTACACACTGCTCCAGGCGTCTCAGGTCGCGGGCCTCGGTTCCGTCTCCTTCGCGTTCGAAAAACAGAGTCTTCGCCCGAACCTAAGCGGCGTTCAGTTCGCCTTTCATGTCCCGCCGGGAGTAAAGGAAGACCGCACGCCTCCCATGCCGACCGGAATGCCGCCAACCGCGCCTGGAGCGCGCCCCAGGTGAGCGCACAGGAATCACTTCGTTGGTATCTGGTGCGCCACGGCGTGACGGCGTGGAATCGTGAGATGCGGATGCAGGGGCACAGCGATGTGCCCCTCGATGCCGAAGGTATGGAACAGGCGAAGCTAATCGGCGAGCGGCTGGCGAGCGGATCACGTCCCCCGCTCGCCGTCTGGTCGAGCGATCTTGTACGCGCTCGGGTCACTGCCGAAGCGATCGCCAGCCGGCTCAACCTCCGGGTGCGAACAACCCCCCTGCTGCGAGAGACGATGCTCGGGGACTGGGAGGGGTTGACGCGAGCCGAGATCATCGCGCGGGGAGACGCGGAGCGACTTAAGCTCTACCACACCGACTCCCTGCACCATCGGCCACCCGGCGCGGAGCCGCTCGAAACGGCGTGGGACCGAATGATCGAGGCGGCCGAGCTGATAAGGGCGGAACATCCGCGTGGGCAGGTGGCGATCGTCGGGCACGGAGGTACGCTCCGCGTACTTATCTGCGACGTACTCGGTGCGCCAATCGCCAACATGGGGCGGATGTGGCTTGACAACGTATCGCTGAGCATCCTTGATGACTACGGCGCCGAGGGCCGGAATTCAGGGCGTGTCATGCTCGTGAACGATACCGGCCATCTCACGGTCAAAGCCCGCTAATCGTCATCTCGGCTACCTGGAATGTCGGGCTTACGATAGACGAGTTGAACACCAGGTCGTTACCGATTCGCTCTATTCCTTGCAGCATGTTCACCATCGTGCTGGCGATGGTGACCTCCTCGACGGGATATGCGAACTCCCCGTTCTCTATCCACAAGCCGGACGCCCCGATCGAGAAATCGCCGGTGACGGTATTCGCGCCGGCGCCCATCATGTCGGTTACGAAGAGGCCATTTGGAATCGCAGCGATGATCTCCGCTGGCGTAAGGTCCCCTGGAGCGACGAAGACGTTGAAAGGACCGATGGTCGGGAGGGAGCCGCTGGAGCGGCGTGCGTTCCCCGTAGAGCGGGCGCCGCCGCCCACCTTGCGCGCGGTCGCACTATCATACATGAAC